>Ga0075425_100006807_pt1 | contig 12028 bp, 9 predicted proteins | sample SoiMethybrSBSTD4_FD_75300 | JGI IMG/M metagenome (GOLD analysis project Ga0075425, IMG submission 75300) | Bulk soil microbial communities from a Populus tree surrounding site in Tennessee, USA - Soil MetaG P. TD hybrid SBSTD4 | ecosystem: Environmental > Terrestrial > Soil > Tree plantation...
ACTCCGCGACCGTAAAGCATCGCGGAAGAAACGGGCGCGACGCGCGCTTTCGTCGCCTCAACCATAGTTTTGTTGAGGTAGATGACGGGATGCATGAAAGCATTGTGCCTTTTTGTGGCTACAAACTCAGGCTGCTTCGCCAGGCACTTTCGAGATCTGAGACTTCGGCGTAGATAGCTTCTTGTCCGTTGACGTCGATGGTTAAGCACGTGCCGCCGGCTCGTCCGAGAATCGCAAACGGGACATTGTTGCTGCGAACGATTTCTTCAATGGCTGCAGTGTCCGTGGGAGAGAAACTCATGAGAATACGCGAAGGCGATTCACTAAAAAGAACTGACGTTGCATCGAGCGCTGCCGTGAGATCCACTGCAGCTCCAACCGCGTCTCGTCCGAGTGAAGAGAAGCACATCTCGGCAAGCGCGACAGCCAGTCCACCGTCAGAGCAGTCATGCGCGGCGAGCAGCAATCCCGCTTCCGCAGCGGCGAGACAGGCCCTTTGCACTGCCAACTCGCGTTGAAGATCCAATTGAGGCACTTCTCCTGACGCAATGATCTCCGAACTGGTCATGCCTGCGACGCTGACCGCGTATTCACTGATTGACAGATCGTTATGCGTCGCGCCGAGTAAGGCAATCACGTCGCCTTCTTTTTTAAACCCTGGCGAAACCACGCGCCGCACGTCTTCAATCAGTCCTACCATGCCGATGACGGGCGTCGGTAAGATCCCGCGACCTTCAGTCTCGTTATAGAACGACACGTTGCCGGAAACGACGGGAGTTTCGAGCACGCGACAGGCCTCAGCCATGCCGTCGATGACTTCGGAGAAAGACCACATCACTTCGGGCCGCTCGGGCGAAGCGAAGTTCAAACAATTCGTGATCGCAATTGGTCTTGCGCCAACACAAACCACGTTGCGCGCAGCTTCTGCGACGACCAGTTTGGCGCCTTCGCGAGGATTCGCAGCGCAGTAACGACCGTTACCGTCAAGCGTCATCGCGAGTGCGCGCCGGGTCTCTTTAATGCGAACGACAGCAGCATCGGCGCCCGGCAGGATCGCGGTGTTGGTTCGCACCATGTGATCGTATTGACGATAAACCCACTGCTTGGAGGCGATGTTGCCCGATGACAAGAGCGTGAGCAGATCGTGAGTGTGATCCGGGTTCTCTGTATTTTGTACCTGTAGCCTCGCCTCTTGTTGCTGCCTCTTCGGCGGTGACATCGGACGTTCGTAGCGTGGCGCGTCGTCAGTTAATGCGACAACGGGAATGTCAGCAACCATCTCACCGTTGTGAAACGCCTGCATGCGTCCTGTGTCACGTACACGGCCGATAACTACCGCGTCCAGGTCCCATTTGCGAAAGATATCGACAACCTCACGTTCCCGACCCGAGTGGGCCACGATCAGCATGCGCTCCTGAGATTCCGATAACACGATCTCGTACGGGGTCATGTTCTGTTCGCGCTGGGGAACCAGCGAAAGGTCCAACTCGATACCCGTGCCCGCGCGCGCGGCCATCTCACACGATGAAGACGTTAGACCAGCGGCTCCCATATCCTGAATTCCCGCGACTGCGCCACTTCGCATTGCCTCGAGACAAGCTTCCAGCAAGAGCTTCTCGAGAAAAGGATCGCCAACTTGCACCGTCGGACGTTTCTCCAGGGCCTCTTCGTCAAACTCAGCGGAAGCCATCGTCGCGCCGTGAATGCCGTCGCGTCCGGTTTTGGCGCCCACGTAAAGCACTGGATTTCCGATACCCGTCGCTTTGCCAAAGAAGATCTGATCGTGACGCACAATGCCGAGTGCAAAAGCATTCACCAGCGGGTTGAACGCGTAAGCATCGTCAAATGCGACTTCGCCGCCGACAGTCGCTACACCAAACGCGTTTCCGTACTGCGCGATGCCTCCGACCACACCAGCCAGCAACGAACGATTGCGCCGCCCGTGTTGTGGATGGTTCAACGATCCAAAGCGCAGGCTGTTCATCGAAGCAACTGGACGCGCGCCCATTGTGAAGATGTCACGCAGGATGCCGCCGACTCCGGTTGCGGCGCCCTGAAACGGCTCGATAAATGAAGGATGGTTATGTGATTCGATTTTGAAAGCCGCGCACCAACCGTCGCCGAGATCAACAACTCCGGCGTTCTCACCCGGTGGAACTATCACGCGTGGTCCAGTGGTTGGTAATCGTTTCAGATGAATGCGCGACGATTTGTACGAGCAGTGTTCCGACCACATGACCGAGAAGATGCCGAGTTCGACAAAACTGGGTTCACGGCCAAGTAGTTCCTTTATTCGCTCGAATTCTTGCTGCGTGAGGTTGTGGGTGGCTATAACTTCGGAAGTAATCATTTGTGGACGGGACTTTAGCCACGGTCTGCGCAGATCCGTGGCTCAACTCTTGTCGCCTTTCTTAACTACCTTGTCAATCGCTTCGCGCAACTCCGCGGTGTTCACGCGGCCGAAGTGCTTGAAAACAACCTCGCCCTTTTCGTTGTACAGAAAAGTCGCTGGCAGGTCGCCTTGCCATCTCGGATCGACAAGATTGATGGCAGGTTCAGGATCCGACACGTTGAGCAGATAAGCAGGCATCGTGGCATTCATCGAATCGAGAAATTTCGGCACCCCGTTTTTGATTTCACTCATGTCGTCAAGCGACACGGTGAAAAACTCCAGCGCCTGCGGCCGGTAGTCCTGGTGTATCTTCACCAGATCAGGAAACTCATCGCGACACGGATCGCAGAACGTCGCCCAAAAGTTGACGAGCAGCGGGTGTTGCCTTTGTTGAGTCAGGAGATTCTTCAGTGCCTCAGTGTCGATTGGCGAGACGACTGTGACGGGCTTTGGTGGCTGCTCGGCGCGGCCTTTTCGCTTTTGGGCCGGCGCCGCAAGACTCACCAACACGATGCAAAGTACAACTGCAACTATTGATCTTGAAGAACGCATTTTCTTATGCCCGTTTAATGCTACATCCGAACGCCTTGGCTTCCGTCTTTTCGATTGGCTTGCTCGCCAACGCCGCATCCAGCGCATTGCGCAGGTCATTTGATTCCACTTGCGCCGCGTTGCGAGAGTTGTCAATGCGCCCATGATAGAGGAGCTTGTTATTCGCGTCGAGGAAGTAAGCTTCGGGCGTGACACTCGCACCGAGCTTGTCAGCGATCTTGTTGCCGGGATCTTTCAGGATCGGGAAGGTCAGGTGGTGCTCAGTGGCGTGAGCTTTCACTGCTGCTGCATCTTCAGCAACGTTTGCGTTAATTCCGATCACGGCGACGCCTTTGGCTTTGTAGTCCTCAGCGAGTTTTTCCATGCGTTCGTTGTAGGCATTGGAAACCGGACATTGCACGGCGATAAAGATGAGAACAGTACCATTCTTGCCGGCGAGCGACTTGAGCGAGTGTTCCTTGTTATCGACATCGGGGAGGGTAAATTCTTCGATGGTGCTGCCGATTGCAGGAGGCACTGGAACTTCTCCCTCGGTGCGTGCGCCCAGAGCAAAAACCGCGCCCGCAATCAGAAACAATGACGCCAAAACAATAGACAAATTCCTGTTCTTCATCTACAAAATCTCCTTTAACGCGGAATCAGTGAATGGATAATATAACTGAAACAATTGAAGGGGCGCTACCCGTTCCACTCCGAATGGACGCCGATGAGCGCTACACAGGACGTGGCGTGACCGTCGCCTTTCTCGACTCCGGCTTCTACGCTCACAAAGATCTAACCGAACCCGCCAATCGCATTGTCGCTTATCACAACATCTTCGCGCCCGAAGACGATCTCTCGTCTCTACAAACGTCTGACGTCGCGAGTTGGCACGGAATGATGACCTCCGTGGTCGCCGCGGGAAATGGTTATCTTTCCGACGGTTTTTATCGCAGCATCGCTTCCGAAGCGAATGTCGTGTTGGTCAAGATCGGGAAGACCGGACGCATTTCGGAAAGTAATATTGAAACCGGCTTGCGTTGGGTGTTTGCGAACAGAGAGAAATACGACATTAGCATCGTCAATATCTCCGCCGGTGGCGACTTCGAACAATCCTATCTGAATAATTCGCTTTGTCAGTTAGTTGAAGAGGTGGTGAAAGCGGGACTGACGGTCATCTGCGCTGTCGGTAATGCGGGACTCGCGCCGGGACATCCGGTATTGCCGCCTGCGTGTGCTCCGTCCTGCATTGCAGTTGGAGGTCTTGACGATCAGAACTCGCTCGATCGCGCGCGCCGCGGCATGTATCGCTCATCGTATGGTCCAACGATCGACGGCTTGCAAAAACCAGAAGTGATCGCGCCGGGAATCTGGGTCGCTGGTCCAATCCTGCCTTATACGCCGACTGCCATCGAAGCTCACCTCTATGCCGAGCTGGACGACGCAGCCGACGAAGAACTTAGCGACATCATTCTTTCTCACGCCGGCGTCGATAAAGATCTTGACGAAGCGCGAGATCTCGCGGTGCCACTGCTGCGGCAACTGATCACCATCAAGCTGCGCGAGAACAACGTCATCAACCAGTACTACAAGTTTGTTGACGGCACTTCATTCGCGGCTCCGATCGTTTCTTCGATTGTTGCATGCATGCTCGAGGCGAATCCGAAGTTAACGCCGCAACAAGTCAAACGAGCTTTGATCGATACTGCCGAGCGCGTTGACGGAGTTGAAGTTGATCGACAGGGATGGGGTGTGGTCGTGCCGCGGAAAGCCGTTGAGATGGCGTTGCGTTACCGTGGTTGATGTGCAACAATTCGCCGCACATCAAAACCTACCGCCGCAAGATTGGAGTGTGTTTGAGTTCGTATGTCTGAGAATGAAGCCGCAGCAGGCGGTGCAGCTAAAGCAAGCGAAAGCACGCCTGAAGCGAACACCGAAGAGATTACTTACCACGCAGTAGAGAAAGACGGAGTAGTAACGGCCATCTGGGAAATGCAGGGACGTAAGCATCTGCGAACGATTGATCCACGCTCCCGCCAGGGACAGGATATTCTTCGTCTTTACACCACCGAGCACCACGACGAAGCCGGTTCTTAAAACCGGTATTAGCCGCAGATAAACGCGGATGACGCGGATTAGTTTTGCGGATGACACGGATCAGATTTGCTGATCCGCGTCATCCGCGTTTATCTGCGGCCAATATTCGAATTCATTTGCATGGATTTTCTCCATTTATTTGAAGGCCCAGCCGCGCCTCTCCACACTATTTGGCAGTCTATTTCAGTGGAATATCTATTGCTTTTTGCGCCTCACGTACATTCCTCGAACTTATACCCGGACTTATAAAAGACGGATTCAACGCGAACCGTCTTCACTGCTACAACCAGTACCGCTACATCGACTAGAAGGGAGACCAACCCATGAAGGCAACAAAACTCCTGCCCCTTTTCATAGCTGTCCTGCTAGGTTCCTCAGTTGTTGCAATCGGTCAAACGACAGGAACTATTTCCGGCACGGTAACAGACGAGAAAGGAGCAGTCATTCCAAACGCCAACGTGACTGCTCGAAATACCGAAAGAAACATTTCGCGCAGTCTGACCACCAGTAGTGAGGGAAACTATCGGTTTGAAAACTTACCTGTCGGCCCTTACGCGATTACGGTCGAGGCCACAGGCTTTGCGAAGTATATTCAAACCGGCATCACGCTGATTCTCAATCAGAATGCGGTTGTGGACGTTTCGATGAAGCCCGGTGGAGTGCAGGAGGTCGTGACCGTCACGGAGAATGCCGCGCTGATCAATACGAGCAACGCAGAAGTCTCCACGCAGTTTGACTCGCGACGTTTGTCAGAGCTGCCGTTAGGTCCAACTCGCAACGTGCTTGCGGTAGCACTTTCGGCGCCGGGTGTTAGCCAGTTGGGAGCCGGACAAACGGGATTCGCTGCCGGCATCAGCTACTCCTCAAACGGCGGCCGCGTTCGTTCCAACAATTTCATGGTTGATGGCCAGGACAATAACGAGCCCGGTGTAGCCGGCGCTGCTCAACCACTGAACAATCCTGACCTGATTCAGGAAGTCAGATTGATCACAAACCAATTTCTCGCCGAATACGGTCGCAACTCGAGCTCGGTATTCAACGCGATTACGAAGGCCGGCACCAACGCGTATCACGGCTCGGCGTTCTGGTTTCACAACGGCAACGCCTTGAACGCGTGCAGCAACACCGACAAGCGCGCGGGCTTCTGCAATCCAAACGCCACCAATCAATCGCGGCGTCATGCGCCGTTCCGTATCGAGAACCAGATTGGCGGAACGCTCGGTGGTCCATTGCATCTGCCGCGCTTCGGCGAAGGTGGTCGCAGTTACATCAGCGGCCGCGATCGAACGTTCTTCTTTGGTTCTTATCAGCGTTGGAGCGATCGTCAACTCGGTTCCGGAACTACTTTGAACGGCGCGCCCACTGACGCAGGCCGACAAGTGCTGGCAGCAGCGGCGGGAGATTTACCGCAGGTCGCGGCTCTCTTGAAACATTTGCCCGCCGCACAGCAACCGATTAACAAGAGCGCAACCTTCACGCGCAACGGACAGACGTTTAGCGTTCCGCTCGGCTCGCTCACAGGTTCGACGTCGTTCTTCTTCGATAACCATCAGGCTTCGTTCCGTGTGGACCACAACATTACCCACAACCAGACGATCACCGGCCGTTACTTGTTCAGTGACTCAGACACAGGCGGCACGGGCCAGGCGACACCGCCGGGATTGACAACTTCCAACGTTGCGCGGCAACAAACTCTTGCGCTCTCGCACGTTGGAACTTTCTCACCGACGGTTGTTAACGAGCTGAGGCTTGGCTATCAGCGTTTTGCCACGGTCACGAGTGCGTCGAATCCGGTATCTGAAGAGATTCCGTCACTCGAGATCTCCGAACTCGGCCTGATCGGCTTCAACGCCGCAACCAGCAGAACTGCGATTGGTCTGGCCGTGAATCTGCCGCAGTTTCGCACGAACAACATCTATCAGTTCCAGGACGCCCTCGCGTGGACCAGGGGTAATCACGCGATCAAACTCGGCACCAACATCATCGAGAATCGCATTCAGAGCTTCTTCTTCCCGACCATTCGCGGTTTGCTGCGATATGCGACGTTGAATTCGTTTGTGAACGACTTTGCCGAAGCCGCAAACATCAATAAGCCGCTGCCGGGCGGTGAGGCCATCAACAACTACGACTGGTTTGACGTTCACTTCTATGGACAAGACGAGTGGAAGATCAGACCAAACTTCTCGCTAACCTACGGTTTGCGATACGAACGCCCTGGCGAAGCGACGCTGAGCCTGCTTCCCGCAAATGAGCGAATCGTCGGGCTCGCGGGCGGCGATCAGCGTTTCGCGATGAATCCGGTGCCGAAGCACGACACTAACAACTTCCAGCCGCGCCTCGGTTTCAACTGGAACCCGCGCAGGGACACGGGTGGCATTCTCGGATTCATCACCGGCGGCGACAAGCTTGTCTTCCGCGGCGGTTATGCTGTCACTCACGACTACACTTTCATCAACATCGCGTTGAACGTGGCCAGCTCGTTCCCGTTTGTGGCGGCCGTAAGCTTGCCTGCGAATACGACGTTTGCCGGTGCTGCATCGGTGCCAAATGCGTTTACGCGCTTGCCGAATGTTTCGAACGCGGGCGTCAATCCAAACGAGTTTACGAGAACAATCGTCGGCTCGGATTTTCGTTCGCCGTACTATCAGAGTTTCAGTTTTGAAGCTCAACGTGAACTCGGAACCAACGTCGTCTTCCGTCTCGGCTATGTCGGCTCAAAAGGCACGGCACTGTTCCAGACGTTGGATGGAAATCCGCGACGACTCGAAACGCTCTCGCCGGCAGTTTGCAATCCGACGTTTACCGGTCCGAATGCTGACAGTTGTCGCGTGAATCGATCAGCCGCGGTCATTCGCCTGCGCGCCAATGCTGCGTCGTCGATCTATCACTCGATGCAGGCGAGCATGGAGAAACGGCTAAGTCGTGGCTTCAGTGCCGGCGTTCACTACACGTGGAGCTCGTTTATCGACACTGCGTCTGAGATCTTCAATCCGTCGAGCGGCGAGGTTGCGGTTTCTCAGGACTCGTACAATCGCAGTACCGATCGAGCTCGGTCCACTTACGATCGCCCCCACCGGCTCACCGGCAACTTCGTTTACGAGTTGCCATGGTTCCAGAATCAATCCGGATGGAAGGGGCACGTGCTCGGTGGCTGGCAACTCAACGGCTTCTTCACCTTCCAGAGTGGCGCGCCGTTCACAGTTTTGAATGGCTCGGATCCGGCCGGTGCACTTTCCGGCATCAACACCTTGGTCGGTGATGCGATTCGTCCAAACCTGAACACGAGCCTGCCGCTCAGCGGCATGACGATTCCAGACATTCTTGCTGCTGGTGGTGCGTCGTTGTTCAAAAGAATCACCGCGGCTCAACGCGTTGGCAGCGCCGGGCGAAACATTCTTCGCGCTGACGGTATCAACAACCTGGACCTCGGAATTTTCAAGAACACGAGCGTCGGTGAGAATCAGCGGATTCAATTGCGAGCGGAGTTCAACAATGCAACCAACACGCGCGATTTCGGTATTCCGGAAGGACGCGTCAATTCGTCAAACTTCCTCAACCAATGGGGCACGAGCGGTGGTAACCGTCGCATCGTGGTTGGTTTGAGATATATCTTTTAGTTTTAAGCCGCGGATGAACGCGGATGACGCGGAGCAGATTTGCTGATCTGCGTCATCCGCGTTAATCTGCGGTTAAAGGACGGCAGTGATGAGGGTTGTGGTGTTGCTTTCAATTTTGTTCGTTGCACAGATCGTTAGTGCGCAAACGCCTGCTGCAACCACGGAACCTGCCCTCGAGCTGGTTAAATTCAGTTGGAGTAAGGAGCGTTTGAACTGGGAAGGAAATCCTTTCGGTGGTCCAAACGAGAATTTTCATCAGATGCAGTTTCGTGCGCGCGCTGAGAAACGCGTCTCCGATGCGAAGCGCAGCAACTCTGCTGAAGTAGGTAAACTCGAAAAAGAAGCAAAGGCTGATACCGCGATCGTCGAAGCAGCTAACAAAACCGCGCCACCGCCGCGTTACTACTTCTTCTATCGCGCATCGGTCAGAAACAACAGCACGAAGCCCATTGCGGAGATCGACTGGGACTACATCTTCAGCGATGCGGCCACTGGCGATGAACTGGACCGGCGGCAATTCACGAGTGTGCAGAACATCGGACCTGGCAAGCAAAAGGAACTGACGTTTACTCTCACAACTCCACCGACGCGACGCATCAGCGTTTATTCGCTCGACAAGAAAGAACGAGCAGGACTCTCGGAACGAGTTATTATAGTCAGGGTGAAATACGCCGACGGATCAGTTTGGCAACTGCAATGATCATCAGGCGTGCATTACCCGACGAAGCAGCCACGCTGACGCAGATCGCACTTGAGGCGCCGCGACACTGGGGCTGTCCCGAACACTGGATCAAGCACTTCGAGTCGGACCTCACCGTCTCATCCGAATTTATTCGTGACAATCGCGTTTACGTAGCTGAAGACGACGGCGAGATTCGCGGGTTCTATGCGCTTCGTGTCACAGGTGACAAAGCGGAACTGGAACACCTGTGGGTGAAGCCCGCATACCTCGGCGCAGGGATCGGTAAGGAACTGGTTCTTGACGTCTACGAGAAGATTTCATCCGTGTAAATCTGCCGCTTAACGGTTTGGGTTGTCTGGCTTCTTTGGCGACTCAGTTCTTGGCGACTCAGACCGCGGCGACTCTGATCGCGGTGATTCCGATCGCGGCGACTCTGATCGCGGTGATTCCGATCGCGGTGACTCTGACCGCGGTGACTCTGACCGCGGTGACTCTGACCGCGGTGACTCTGACCGCGGTGACTCTGACCGCGGTGACTCCGACCGCGGCGATTCAGATCGCGACGGTGCGGATCGCGGTTCAGATCTCGGCTCAGTTCGTGGCGATTCAGATCTCGGCTCAGTTCGTGGCTCGGGCCTCGGCTCGTAACGCGGAGTATCCTTTTCGTGTCGATCAACTCTCGGAGTCTCGCGCGGTGGGGGCGCCGCCTCCGGCTGGGTTACGGGCGCAGGCTGTTCTCTGCGCGGCTCAGGCGCATTGCGCGGCTCAGACTCGATCGCTTGCTGACTCCTGCCGCGTTTTCCGAATCCTTCTGATCCTTCAGGCGAAGTTACCGGTCGCACCATTCGTCCGGGACGATCCTCTGGACGCGATTCACGCGCAGCAGCAGGTTCTGGTCGAGACACTGCGCCAGTTGGTTGAGGTTGTGGTTCGCTCGTATTCGTGCTCGTGTTTGTTTCTGAGCGTCTCGGTTCTGAAGGTGGTTGCACCGGCCTCGGGTCTCGTCCGCGAAAAACTCGCGAACGTCGCAGATCCTCATCCAACGCAGCGCCCGGCTCTCGCTCCGCAGCGCCTGTCGGACGATCCGGAATATGAATCACCGGCAGTCTTATGCTTCCGCTCTTGCGCGGCAGGTCTCCGAGTTCGGGCGGAGAGTCGACCACTCGACGCGCGATCGTCTCATCAACCGGCTGGCCACGCCGCTCGCCGTTGCCAAAGTCTGTTCGCGGCACTCTCGTGACTCCGCGCCACATCTTGTCATGCCCATAGCGATCGTTCTGACCATCACGTGGTGGTCCGTAGCCTGGCCGGCGATCGTCATGACCGTAGTGACGTGAATGTGGATCGCGCTGGTAATACGACAACGGATACCAGCAGATGTCGTTTCCGAATGAGAAGTCGAGCGACACAAACGCGACCAGCGCGGGTCGCCACCAACTGCGGTTCCGATAAAACCTGCTACGCGGACACCACGCCCAGTAATTGTTGTAGTAGACCCAACGGCCGTAGTGGTAAGGCGCCCAACCCCACGGCTCATAGCCAATCCAGGTCCAGCCGTACGGAGGACACCACTCCCAATTTCCATAACGATAAGGCGCCCAATCGCTGTAGCCGGCGATCGTGCCCGCGCGCGGACGCCAGATCCAACCGTAATCGTCCGTGCGTATCCAATCGCCGTAGGCGTCGAGATCTTCAGCGCCCCAGACGTACTCGTCGAAGTACTTGACGTCATATTTGAGACGCTGCGCAAGATATTGCTCACGCTCATTCACCCAATCGTCGACGCCGTCGCGTGGCGCTGCGGCAAAGAGGTCCCAATCACCGGCGTTATCTCCAGTGACGACCAGTTCAGCCGAGCGTCCGTCGCGCAGCGTAAAGCCCGAAGTATCTGAATAGATGCGGGCTTGGCCTCCGTCACGGACGGTCAAACGAACTCGGCCGTCTACGCTGACGTCAATCCGGTAAAGCCCTTTCTTCTCGGCGGCGAGAGTGGTTTTTGGTGCGTCAATTTCGAAATACTCGCCGCGGTCATGGTCGAATTTTGCCAGGCGAACAGTCGCAGTTCCTTCGATTACGCTCATCGCGACGCCTTCTTCACGCAGAGTCACGATACGCAGAGCGGAACTGGCGGCGAGCCGCACAAAATTTCGTGAATCGACTTGGATTTCGAGGCGGCTGTCTTTGCCCGTAGCCACGGTATCGCCTTCGACCAACGGATAATTCAGGCGGATTTGTTCCCAATCCTTATTGCCGTTGCGCTTCAGGGTCGCTTCGCCGGAAATCAAACTGACGCGCACGACGCGAGCTTTGACCTCATAGTCATCTGGCTCATCATCGACGGCGCGCGCGGTTATGGTTATCGAAAAAAGAGTGAGTAAAAGAGAAACCAGCAGGCTGATTTTCGGTCGGGAGACTCGCATTGTTATGCTCCTTCGTGTTCTTGAAGTGCGCCTGACAGGAAGCGAGCAAAGAACATGCCCGCGAGCAGGCATTTCAAGGTGAGCATCAAGGATTTGAGATTTTTCAAAAGGCTCTGCTAGCTTTTGTGATTTTTGTGCTTCTTTGTGGCCCGCTTTGAGAAAGCTCAAATTTGTTTGGGGCAATTGCGTGAAGTTCGTTAATAACTTGGCCAGGCATGCGGCTGCCTGAGACAGTGCACGACTGACACGATATGGTGCGACCGAATCCTGATGTGATCATCATCGGCGC
>Ga0075425_100006809_pt1 | contig 12027 bp, 10 predicted proteins | sample SoiMethybrSBSTD4_FD_75300 | JGI IMG/M metagenome (GOLD analysis project Ga0075425, IMG submission 75300) | Bulk soil microbial communities from a Populus tree surrounding site in Tennessee, USA - Soil MetaG P. TD hybrid SBSTD4 | ecosystem: Environmental > Terrestrial > Soil > Tree plantation...
AGGGCGGCCTGCTCGACGGAACGACTCGGCTCTCGCGGGACGGCGAGCCGGTCTACCACTACTCCTTCATCTCCTCGTTCGCCGAGGCGACCGTGCTGCCGGAACGCTCGTGCGTGAAGATTCCGCGCGACGTCCCCTTCGAGATCGCCGGGCTCGTCGGCTGCGCCGTCACCACGGGTGTCGGGGCGGTATGGCGGACTGCAGGAGTGCGCCCAGGCGACCGCGTCGCAGTGATCGGCTGCGGAGGCGTCGGCCTCTCGGCGATCCTCGCCGCCGCGGCGGTCGGGGCAGAGACGGTTCTCGCGGTCGACGTCAACGCCCAGAAGGTCGCGGACGCCGAGGGGTTCGGCGCGACCGCCGGCGTACTCGCGGCGGGGTCACCTGAGGAGACCGCCGAGGCCGTGCGCGAGGCTTCGAGTGGAGGTGTCGACTACGCGATCGAGGCGACGGGCAGCACCGACGCGATGCTCGCCGCGTATCTCTCCACCCGGTCCCGCGGCGCGGCCGTCCTGATCGGGATCCCGCGGTCGGACGCCGTCCTGTCCCTGCCGGCTCTGTCGATTCCGCGTATGGAGCGCAGGGTGCTCGGCTCCCTCTATGGTTCGTCGCGGCCAGAGCGTGACTTCGTGCAGATCCTGAATCTCTACCGGCGCGGAGTTCTCCCGCTCGACCGGCTGATCTCTCACCGCCTCGGCCTCGCCGAGCTGGACCGTGCGTTCGACCTTCTCCGCTCCGGGGATGCGTTGCGTGTCGTACTCGAACTCTCGTCGAATGGATCCGGATGAGCGCCGCCGACCTCGACGGCCGCATCGGCGAAGGGTGGGGCGGCGTCAAGCCGAACGGAAGCCACGTCAACGTCGTGCTCGCCGCACGCGGGAGCCCGACCTTCGCAGCGGCCGTCGGGATGTTCGCCCATCCGTCACCCGGGCACACGCCCGTGCTCGTCTGCGTCGGGCCGGACGAGCCGAGCTACGAGCCGATCTGGCCGCCGACGCTGATGATGAACAAGGCCACCGCGCGTGACGAGCGGCACGAGACGATCACCTGGGGTGGTGCGCAGCTCGGGATCGGCCAAGGCGTGCTCGACGCGGTCGCCGACGGCCTGCTCGAACCGACCGACGACGTGATCGTGCTCGTCGCGGTTTGGGTCGATCCGAACGCGAGCGACGAGACGGCGGTCCGGATCGCGAGCCGATCGGCCGTCCGGAAGGCGATCGAGACGTGCGTCCGGGGCCGCGACGCGCAGGCCGCGACGCGACTCGTCGACCAGCGGAACTCGCTGCAGAATCCGTTCTACGGCGGCGACTAGTGCCCCTTCAGCAAATGTCCTCCGGGTTCCTGGCGGCTGCAAAGCTGCGCGCGGCCGCGTCCTCGGTCGCCCCGATAGGCAAAGCTATCGAGGCTCCCTGCGTCCTTGCCGCGCTTGCTTTTCGCACGCCAGAAACGCGGCAACATTCACTGAAGGGGCACTAGGCGCGTGCGCATCGCAGCGGTCGAGACGCGCCGCTACGTCTTCCCGTTCGAGCCGCCGTTGCAGGTCGCGTGGGATCCGGTTCCGCGCACAAGTCAGGAGGCGACCGTCGTCGTCGTCCGGAGCGACGAAGGTGTCGAGGGCTACGCGAGCGGTGACGCCCTGCCGGATCGCGAGTTGCTCGAGCGCCTCCTCGTCGGGGTCGATCCGCTGCGGACCGAGGTCGTGCACGAGCTCTGCGAGACGGTCGACTTCCACCACGGCCGGCCTTGGACGGCCGAGGTCGCCGTCTGGGATCTCGTCGGCAGGGCGCTCGACACGCCGTGCTGGCAGCTGCTCGGCGGCCGATCGGAGCGCCTACTCGCTTACGCGTCCAACGCCGAGCTGCTGAGCGCGGAGGAACGGGTCGCGCGAGTCGTCGCGCTCCGCGACGCGGGGATCCGCGCTGTCAAGATCCGCTTCCATCACGAGGACTGGCGCGATGACGTCGCCTCGGTCGAAGCGGTGCGCGACGCGGTCGGTCCAGGGCTCGAGATCATGGTCGACGCCAATCAGGGCTGGCGAATGCCCGGCGACCTTGAGCCGCGGTGGGACGTCGCGACGGCGGTGCAGTGCGCCCGCGCGCTCGAGCCGCTTGGCGTCTACTGGCTCGAGGAGCCGCTGCGCACCGACGACGTCGACGGCTATCGCGCCCTTCGCTCCCGAACAGACCTTCGCATCGCGGCAGGCGAGATGGTGCGCGCACACGAGGCACGCGACCTGATCGTGCACGGCGGCGTCGACGTGATCCAGACGGACGTCGTGCTCGCCGGCGGCTTCTCCGGGTGTCGGCGCGTCGCGGCGCTCGCAGACCTACACGGCCGCATGTGGTCGCCGCACACGTGGTCGAACGGCTACGGGCTTGTCGTCAACCTTCATCTCGCGCTGGCAGTGTCGACGTGCTCTTTCGTCGAGGTTCCCTTCGACCCACCCGGCTTGACCGCCGAACGGCGCGACTGGCTGCTTCCGGCCACCGTCGAGGTCGGTTCGGACGGCACCATCGCACCACCGGACGGCCCCGGGCTCGGCGTCACCCCCGACTTCGACGCGCTCGAGCGCTGGCGCGCTGCATGAGAGCCGTCGTCCTACGGCGTCCGAGGCGCGCAGTCGCGGTCGAGGAGGTCGAGCTCGACCCGCCGAAGGCGCACGAGGTCCTTGTTCGCGTTGCTGCGGCAGGCGTCTGCCACTCGGATGTGCGACTCGCGGACGGCGAGCTCGGCGACGGTCGCTGGCCGATGGTGCTCGGCCACGAAGGCGCAGGCGTCGTCGAGGAGGTCGGCCCCGGCGTCGACCAGCTCGCTCCCGGCGACCACGTCGCCTTCTCCTTCGTTCCCGCATGCCGCACCTGTCGCTTCTGCCACGCCGGGCGCCCGAACCTCTGTGAGCCGGCGGGGGTGAACTGCGTTGCGGGCGTCCTCATGGACGGAACGAGCCGGCTGCACGCGAACGGCGACACGCTGCAGCACGGATTGATGACCGCGTGCTTTGCGGAGCGTGCCGTCGTCGCGGCGGCCGGAGCGGTGAAGATCCCCGCCGAGCTTCCGCTCCGGCAAGCGGCGCTGCTTGGCTGCGGGGTCGTGACAGGCGTCGGCGCGGTGCGCAATGCCGCGCGCGTCGCACCGGACGACGCCGTCTGCGTCATCGGTTGCGGCGGGGTCGGGCTCCAGGTGATCGCGGGTGCGAGGCTTGCCGGCGCTTCGCCGATCGTCGCGGTCGACCGAACGACGGAGAAGCTCGAGCTCGCACGATCGCTCGGCGCCACCGACACCGTCGACGCGTCGGCCGGCGACGTCGTTGCGATCGTCCACGATCGAACGGCCGGGGGCGCCGACTACGCCTTCGAGGTCGTCGGCAGCGCCGCGACGGTTCGCCTCGCCTGGGACGCGGTCCGGCCGGGCGGCCAGGTGATCGTCGTGGGTCTCGTCCCGCGAGGAATTGACGTCTCGATCCCTGGTACCGAGCTTCTGTCCGACAAGTCGTTACGCGGCACGTACTACGGCTCGGGCGACGTCGCACGTGACCTGCCCGAGCTGGCAGCACTTGCCGTGGCGGGCAAGCTCGATCTCGGTGCAGTCGTCACGCACACGACGGATCTCGACGGCGTCGAGGAAGCGCTCGGCCGTCTCAGGCGCGGCGAAGGCGCCCGCACCGTCGTGATCGTCGATCCCGCGCTCGCAGGCGGCATACCATGATCAGCACCGTCGACGCAGATCTACGTCGACGCGGATCGACGTCGGCGCAGCTTCGAGGTCGATCTCGATCGCCGTTAGCTACCTGCCCGGTCGAGCGCGACGACGACGTGCTCGCCCTCGAGCCGGACGGCGTACGTCCGCACGCGAAGGCGGTCGTCGACGAGCGAGCGGCCGGTCGCGATGTCGAACTCCCACTTGTGCCAGGGGCAGCGTAAGACGCTTCGCCGGCGGCCGAGGACGAGCATGTCTCCCTCCGCCTCGATCGGCGTGCCGATCCGGCCCGAGCAGATCGGCGCGCCCCGGTGCGGGCAGCGATCTGCAAGGGCGAACAGCTCGTCGCCGACGCGGTACAGGCCGACGCGTTGCCCGCCGACTTCAAGCATCCGGACCGAGCCTTCCTCGGGCGCCTCGCGTAGCGAGATGCGCGCCTCGCGCTCGCGGCCGTTCATGCCGCGGCGAGGGCGGGCAGGCGGAAGAACTCTTGCGCGTTGCGCCAGCGGATGCCTTCGCGCCATTCAGCTGGCAGCTGACGCAGCGTCTGCTCCGGCTCGTCGAAGTCCCAATGGGGATAGTCGCTCGCGTACATGAGCGTCTGCCATGGGCGCAGGAACTCGATCGCCGCCACGAGCTGTGCGGGATCGTCGGGCGACTCGAGTGGCTGGCTGGCGAACCGGAGGTGATCCCACACGTACTCGGAGGGCCGCCTCTTGCACCACGGAATCTCGCTCCGGCAGGCGCGCCAGTTCGTGTCCAGGCGCCAGAGGAAGCCGACGAACGGCACGAGACCGCCCTCGACCATCGCGACCCGCGTATCGCGAAAGCGCTCGAAGATGCCGTGGCAGAGGATCGAGACGAAGTGGCCGTACATCCCCGAGCCGCAAAGCGTGTGGTACTCGACGTAGTAGTCGGGGGTTCCCGCCGCGGTGATCGAGTTGGCGATGCCGACGCTCTCGAAGTGGGTGTGCACCGCGACCGGCAGTCCGAGCTCGTTTGCCGCCTCCCAGAGCGGGTCGTAGATCGGGTTGCCGTACGGGACGCGGGCACCGCCGGGCAGGAAGATGCCGACGAACTCGTCCCGCCCACCGAGCCGCCGGATCTCGCGCGCCGCCGCCTCGGGATACTGCGCCGGCACGACGAGCATCCCGCGTAGGCGCGGCTCCTCCTCGAGCCAATGCTCGAGAAGCCAGTCGTTGTACGCGCTGCAGAGGTGAGCCGCGAGGAGCGCGTTCGGAAGCACCGAGAACGCAGCCGCCTCGTCCGGCTCGACGATGCCCAAGGCGACGTCGTACACGTCGAGATGCCGCTCGCGCAGCGTGTCCAGCGACAGGAACGCGAAGTCCACGCCGCTCGTGTTGCGCTCGTAGAGGTCGTGGCGGAACCAGCCGCTCGGGTGGTTCCACGGATACGACGGCATCGTGAGGCCGTTCGTGCCCGAGTTGACGACGAGCTCTCGCGTCGGCCCGTCGAGGTACGGGAGAAGGTCGGCGATGCTCTCGTACCCGACGTGGATGTCGCAGTCGATCAGCATTGCGCGATCATATCGCCTGCTCACGGTATGCGCTACTCTGCTCATCATATGAGCAGTGCGAGCGGGACTCCGCGGACGAAATCCGTTGGACGTGCAGTCGATCTGCTCAAAGCGATCGCGAGCCGACCGGCCGGCTCCTCCGCAGCGGAGCTTGCTCGCGTGAGCGGTCTTCCGCGCTCGACCGTTGCGCGGACGCTACGTACCCTCGCCGACTCGGGGCTCGTGGAGACCGCGGCCGGCAACGGGGGCTGGGTGCTCGGACACGAGCTGGTCCGCCTCGCCCGAGCCGGCGATCCGCATCGACGCCTCGTCGACGCCGCCCGACCGGCGCTCACCCGCCTGCGCGATATCGCGGCGGAGTCGGCGCTGTTCGCCGTTCCGACGGGCGGTCCCGGACTCGAGATCCTGCTCCAGGTCGACGCCGACCGCCACGTCGGCGTAGCGAGCTGGGTCGGTGTCGACGTGCCGTTGCACGCATCCTCCGCCGGCAAGCTCGTTCTCGCGGAGCTTCCGGAGGGGGAGCTCGAGGCGTGGCTCGGCGCGACGGCACGCGAGGCGTTCACCGAGCGCGCGATCGTCGACGCGCAGTCCTTGCGCTCCGAGCTCGCGCGCGTCAGGCGACAGGGCTGGGCAGAGATCGTCGACGAGCTCGAGTCGGGCCTCGTGTCGATCTCCGTGCCCGTACGTGCGGGACGTGGGTCCCTCGCGGGCATCGTCGGCCTCAGCGGGCCGACGTTCAGGCTCGGCAGAGCCCGGCGGCGCGAGCTGCTCCCGGAGATCCAGGCTGCCGCCGTGGCGATCGAGCGCGCGGTGCGCTAACGCACGGAAAGCGTCGGCGCCGCCGCCACGAGCCGGCGGGTGTACTCGTGCTCGGGGTGCGAGAGGAGCGGCAGCACCGGGCCGTTCTCGCACACGACGCCGTGCTCGAGTACCAGCACGCGGTCGGCAACACAGGCGACGACGCCGAGGTCGTGTGTGATGAGAAGCAATGCGAGCCCGAGCTCCTTGCGCAGGTCGGCGAGCAACTCGAGCACTGCGGCCTGAACGGAGACGTCGAGCGCGGAGGTGATCTCGTCGCAGACGATGAGATCGGGCTCCGCTGCGAGAGCGCGGGCGATCGCGACGCGCTGCCGCTCGCCGCCCGAGAGCTCCGCGGGGAAGCGTTGGCCGAGACGCGCCGGCAGGCGCACGCGCTCGAGCAGCTCGCCGACGGCGGTCTGCGCCTGCTTTCTCGAGAGCCCGCGCAGGGTACGGGCCGGGCGGGCGATCGAGTCGCCGACTCGGTGGCGTGGATTGAGCGAGTCATACGGGCTCTGGAAGACGATCTGGAGGCGTTGCCGTTCCTCTCGAGTGCGCGCTGCAGCGACGGGTGCGAGCGGCCGGCCGTCGAGCAGGATCTTGCCGCGCGTCGGTGCGTGTAGGCCCACGACGCAGCGCGCAATCGTCGTTTTGCCGCTGCCGGACTCGCCGACGAGAGCGACGCACTCGCCGTGCACCGCGGTGAACGAGATCTGCGACGCAGCGACGACGGTCTCGCTGCGCCCGCCGTGTTCGGCCCGGAGGTCCTCGACGGCAAGGAGCGGCGCCGTGGCCGTGCGGGTGAGGCCCTCCGCGTTGCGCGGCTCGACGGCGAGCGCAGGCGTCCGGTGCCATTCGAGACAGCGGACGCGCCGTCCGTCCGGAATCGGCTCGAGCGGCGGCACGGCCGACTCACAGGCATCGATCCGCTGTGAGCAGCGAGGCGCGAACGCGCATCCGGTCGGCCGGTCGCCGACGCCAACTGCAACACCGGGAATGCTCCGCAGGACGCGCGGCTCGCGCGGGTCCGGCACGGACGAGAGCAGGCCGAGGCTGTACGGATGCCGAGGCTCCGCGAGGATCCGGGCGGCCGGCCCCTCCTCGACCACGCGGCCCGCGTACATCACGAGGATCCAGTCGGCGATCGATGCCACGACTGCGAGATCGTGCGAGACGTACACGATCGCGAATCCGAGCTCGCGTTGGAGTCGCCGGACCTCCGCTAGCAGGTTCGCCTGGGTGACGACGTCGAGTCCCGTCGTCGGCTCGTCCATCAGCACGACGGATGGGCGACACACGAGAGCGGCCGCGATCGCGACCCGTTGTTGCTGGCCCCCCGAGAGCTGGTGAGGGAACCGCCGCGCGAACTCGCGGCTCGACGGCAGCTGCACGAGCTCGAACGCTTCGGCAACGCGGCGCGCGCAATCGTGCGTGCGTCCGAGGAGGCCACCGACCTGGTCGCCGACCCGCACGGACGGGTTGAGGGCAGAGGACGGGTCCTGCGGCACATACGCGATCAGCCGGCCGCGGTACTGCCGGAGGTCCGGTTCCTCCAGCCCGGAGAGGCGTGTCCCGGCTACCTCGATCGTCCCGCCGGCAACCCGGATTCCCGGACGCGCATAACCGAGCAGCGCGAGGGCTGTCGTCGTCTTGCCGCTCCCGGACTCGCCGACGAGACCCAGCACCTCGCCGCGCTTGACGACGAAGGAGACATCCTCGACGACCGATTCGCCGGACGTGAGCTCGACACGGAGCCCGTCGACGCTGAGAGCCGGGGTGCTCACCGTGCCACCCGCTTCAGGTCGGTTGAAGTGCCGAGGCTCCGCGCGATCGCGTCGGCTACGAGGTTGACCGAGATCGTCAGGAACGCGATCAAGAACGCGGGCGCGGCGACCACCCACGGTTGGAGTGAGATCCCGCCGCGATTCTCGGAGATCATCAGCGCCCAGTCGGCTCTTGGCGGTTGGAGACCCAGCCCGAGGAAGTTCACCGAGGCGATGATGAGAATCGAGGCCGTGAGGCGGATGCCCGCGTCGGCGAGGACGGTTCCGAGCACATTCGGCAGGATCTCGCGCCCGAGCAGCGCCGGCAGCCGCTCCCCTCGCGCGACTGCCGCCTCGACGTACGCGCGCGTCGAGACCTCTTGTGTCGCGGCACGCACGATGCGCGCGATCGAGGGAACGTGCACGATCGCAACGCCGAGCACGAGGACCGGAATGGTGCGGCCGGCTCCGGTCGCGAGCACGAGGAGGAAGAGGAGCGGAGGGATGGCGAGGAGCACGTCCATTGCGCGCATCAGCAGCGGGTCCACGACTGAGCGCGAGTACCCGGCGAGGAGCCCGATCGCGGCGCCGACGACATACGCGATCGTCGTCGCGAGCACAGCCAGCCCGACGATGCTGCGGCCGCCCCAGAGCACGCGGGAGAGGACGTCGCGTCCGAGGAGGTCGGTGCCCAGTGGGAACTGTCCACTCGGCCTTTGCAGCGGGATGCTGACGATTGCCGCGGGATCGTGCGGGGCGAGTAGCGGCCCGACCGCGATCAGCGCGAGCAGGAGCAGGCTCCCGGCGAGCCCGAACCGTCCGTAGCCCGTGCGCGCGAAGCGCAGGCGAACGGCGAGCGTGCTCACTGCGCCGTCCTCAACCTCGGCACGAGCAAGACGACGAGCACGTCGGCGATCACGTTGAGCGTGATGTAGACGATCGCGATGAGCATCCCGACACTGAGCACGTACGGCACGTCGCGCGCGCTCACCGCCTGCACGAGAGCCTGGCCGATGCCGGGATAGCCGAATACGTACTCCGTGACGATGATCCCGCCGACGAGCCATTGCACGTTGAGGGCGATCACCTGCACCGTCGGCGCGAGCGCGTTGCGCAACGCATAGCGGAAGACGACGTCGCGCTCCCGGTGCCCGCAGAGCCGTGCCCATTCGACGTAGTCGGACCGGAGCACCTCGAGCATTCCCGCACGCACCATGCGCGTCGTCTGCGCGAGCGACGCTGCCAGCAACGTCAGCACCGGCAGCACGAGGATTGATGGATTGGTGAACACCGTGTCGCCGATTGCGATCAGCGACACGCCCGGCAGCAACCCGAGCCACTGCGCGAGCAAGAGGATGAGCAGCGTTCCCGTGACGAACTCCGGGAGCGAGATCAGCCCGAGCGAGATCGTCGTCACTGCATGGTCGGCTGTTCGGCCCGCCCGCATCGCCGAGAGCACGCCGAACACGATCGAGAGTGGGACGAGCAGAAGCACAGTGCAGAGCGCGAGGACGGCGGTGTTGCGGATCCGGTCGCCGATCAGCCCCGAGATCGGTGTGGGCCGGCCGCTCACCGCCTGGCTCGCGACGGACGAGCCGAGGTCCCCTTGTACGAAGCCCGAGAGCCAGTTCCAGTAGCGCTCGGGCGCGGGCCTGTTCAGGTTCAGCTCCTTCCGAATCGCTGCGAGGCCCGCCGGTGTCGAGTCGCGACCGAGGACCGCGCTCGCGACGTCACCCGGGAGGACGTTCGTGCCGGCGAAGAGGAGGATCGAGACGATGAACAGCGTCACGATGCCGGCCGCGATCCGCCGGAAGACGAATCCGACGAGCGGGTGGCGACGGCGGCGCGATGGGACGTCGGCGAGGGCGAGATCAGGAGCGGCGAGCTCCGTCACGTCGCCTCAGGAGAGCCAGAAGTGCTGGAAGTCGAAGTTGCCGAGCGCGAAGAAGCCGCTCGGCACGACGCCGTTCACCTTCTTCGAAACGCCGTCGAGGAATGGCGCGAACCCCCAGATCAGGTACCCGCCCTGGTCGTAGAGGACCTTCTGGACCTCGTGCCAAAGCTCCGTCGCCTTCGCGGTGTTCTGTTCGGCCTGCGCCTTCAGCACGAGCTTGTCGAAGCTCGGGCGCCTCCAATGCGTCTCGTTGTAGAACGCCTTCGAGGTCAGCGACTCGTTGATCCAGTTCGGGATCGGGATCGCGGGCCAGTTCGTCTGGCCGAAGGCCCATTTCAGGTACTTGGAGGTGAAGTACGTGTCGGGCGGGCCGTTGTTCACGTGGACTGTCACGCCGGCCTTCTTCGCCTGCTGGGCGAAGATCGTCGCGGACTCGAGCATGCCGGCAATCGCCGTGCTCGAGTAGAGCGTCACATCGAGATTCTCCGCCCCGGCCTTCTTCAGCAGGAACTTCGCCTTGTCGATGTCCTGGTGGCGTTGCGGGAGGTTACTTGCGTACCACTTGAGGCCCTTCCCCGCGAGGTCGTTCCCGATCTGGCCGTACCCGAACTGCGCCCCGGCGATCAACGCCGGACGGTCGGCCATCAGGCGGAACGCCTGACGGACGCGCACGTCGTTGAACGGCTTCAGGTCGGCGGACATCGTGACCGGGACGATCTGCGGGCCGTTACCGACAAGCACGCGGATCTGTCCCTTCTGCTGCTGGTCCTTTGCCTGTGCGAACGTCAGCTGCTCGACGGCGTCGACCTGGCCGGAGAGGAGTGCGTTCAGCCGCGCAGCCGAATCCGGGATCGAGCTGATCTCGACCGCGTCGACGTACGGCAGCCCGCTCATCCAGTAGTGCGGGTTGCGCGTGAAGAGGCTTCCCTGGCCGGGCTTGAACTTGTCCGCCATGAAGGCGCCCGTGCCGACCGGCTTGCTGAAGTTCTTCCAGCCGTTCTGCACGATGACCATCGGATAGAAGACGAAGGCGGATGAGAGATCCGCGATCGGCACATGCAGGGGCAGCTCGAACTCGTGCGCGTTCACCTTGCGCATGTGTGCGAGGTCGAACGGCTGCACGGCGGGCAGCGCGCCGTTCGTCTTCGACCCGGCGATTCGCCGCAACGTGTACATGACGTCGTCGGCCCCGAACGGCTTGCCGTTGTGCCACACGACGCCCTTGCGAAGCTTGATCGTCCAAAGGTTCGCGCGCTTGTTCGGAAGGAAGTCAGTCGCGAGCCGCATCTCGAGGCTGAGATCGGGCCGCGCATGCACGAGCAGGTCGTACAGCGTCAGCATCCGGCACGTGTCGATCGTCGACACGGCGAGGTTCGGGTCGAGCGTCTCCGACTGACCGCCGCCGACCATGCCGATGCGCAACGTGCCGCCGCGCTTCGGAGTTGCCAACGCCGCCCCGAAGGCATTCTCGGCCGCGCCGAATATGCCTGCCGAGCCGACGACAATCCCGGCGGCGGCCGCCCGTTCGAGCAGGCGCCTGCGCGTGATGCCGGACGGCGATGCTTCGCGACCGGATTCCGATGCCATGGTGCTCCTTCCGTCGAGCGGGGTCCGATCGTAAGCCGGTATCCGTCGTCTGTGCAAGAGCCTCGGCGTGAGGGAATACGGCTGGAGCATCCATGCGGATCGCTGTACGATCGCGGCGTGGAATCGCGCCAGCTCGCCGCCGGGCTCGGGTTTCCGGAGGGCCCGACCGTGTTGTCCGACGGCCGGCTCGTCTTCTGCGACGGGAACATCGGCGAGCTCTCCCTCTACGCGGACGGCGCCGTCTCGACGTTCGCCGTCACGGGAGGTTCGCCCTGGGGCGCTGTGCTCGGTTCCGACGGAGCGATCTACGTGACGCAGGGTGGGAACGTGCCCGGCAGCGGCGACACGAGCGCGGCCTCCGGAATCCAGCGCGTCCAGCCCGACGGCACGGTCGAGCTCCTGTACTCGCAGGTCGACGGTCGCACGCTGTACGGCCCGAACGATCTCGCCTTCGGGCCTGACGGGAAGCTGTGGTTCACCGACTCGGGCTCGGAGAACGACGACCGCTTCGACGTCCGTTCACCGGGTCGCCTTTTCGCCGTACGGCGCGGCGGAGGCGGCGAGATGATTCTCGAGCTTCCGGATGTGTATCCGAACGGCATCGCCTTCGACTCGCAGGGTCGGCTCTACTGGACCGAGTCGATGGCGCATCGCGTCATGCGCTGGGAGTCCGGCGGGGCGGCCGTCTTCTGTCAGCTCTCGGACGACTATGTTCCCGACGGCATGGCGTTCGCCGCAGACGGTCGGGCCTTCGT
>Ga0075425_100006810_pt1 | contig 12027 bp, 13 predicted proteins | sample SoiMethybrSBSTD4_FD_75300 | JGI IMG/M metagenome (GOLD analysis project Ga0075425, IMG submission 75300) | Bulk soil microbial communities from a Populus tree surrounding site in Tennessee, USA - Soil MetaG P. TD hybrid SBSTD4 | ecosystem: Environmental > Terrestrial > Soil > Tree plantation...
TATGTGAAATCGCCAGGCCGTGTAACGCCAATACTTTTGCCTTTCAGATCTGCGGGTCTTTTGATGTCCTTGCGCGCGAGGACAACATAGGGAAGACCGATCAACATAGCCGCCACCAATTTGCCGTCTGCGCCCGCGCCGATCCGGGCGATGTTGGCGTCGGCGTTACAGTAGAGAAAACTGATTTCATCTGCAGCGAGCGCCGCCATCGCGACATTGCCGCCGCGTACGACCACGTGCTCGGCGCTGATCCCGTACTTCTCGAAAAGCCGATGATCCAGAGCGGTGTAAAGATGGATAAAACCGCCAGTGACCGCGCAGGTACCAATGCGGATTTTCATCGGCGCCGCCCCGGGGTTTGCCAGATAGGGATTCGCCAGAGCGAAAATATCGGTCGTCTGCACTGCGCAAACAATGCACGCCACCAGAACGGCTAGCGTTTTTCGCGGAATGGAAAGATTGCGCATACGAATGGTTCCCGAACCGTGGCAGGGTCGATAATCTAGAGATTTCTCCGCATTTCTCCCACCACCGTCTCGCGGGCCAGCATTTTCCCTGGCTCGCAAATTAGCCTATAGTACGTCAAAGGTGAGACATGGAAAACAACCGGGAGTTTTTTAATCTTTACAATCACGGATTCATCCGAGTCGCTGTCGGCGTGCCCGAAGCACGCGTCGCTGATCCCGTCTTCAATACCGTTCGTACAATTGAGCTCATGGAAAAAGCCGAGCACGAGCGGGCTGTCCTCACGCTTTTTCCCGAACTCGGGCTTTCCGCCTATTCGTGCGATGATCTGTTTCACCAGCGCGCGCTACTCGATGCCTCGTTGGCTTCGCTGCAGCGGCTTCTTGACGCCGCCAAAAAGCTTAGTCTCGTCGCTGTCGTCGGTATGCCGCTGCAAATCGACGATCTCCTTTTCAATTGCGGCGTGGTGCTGCACAAGGGAAAAATTCTCGGCATCGTCCCAAAGACTTACTTGCCCAATTACCGCGAATTCTACGAGGCGCGGCAATTTGCGCCGGCATCCGCCGCTCACAGCTCCAGCATCGAATTATTGGGCCAAAGAGATATTCCGTTTGGCGAGCAAATTCTCTTCAGATCCGCAAAGGCTCCCGCCTTCACGTTTTTCGTCGAGATTTGTGAGGACCTTTGGGTGCCAATTCCACCTTCGTGCAAGGCCGCGCTCGCCGGCGCCAACATCATTGTCAATCTTTCCGCATCGAATATTACCGTCGGCAAGACCGAGTACCGTCACAATCTGGTCGCCAATCAGTCCGCGCGCTGTGTCGCCGCGTATCTGTACACCGCTGCGGGCACCGGCGAATCGACAACCGATGTCGCATGGGACGGTCATGCGATTATTTACGAAAATGGCGATCTGCTCGCCGAATCGGAACGGTTTCGCTACGACTCCCATTGGATTACCGCTGACATCGATCTTGAGCGGCTGAGTCAGGAGCGCATGCGGCAAAACAGCTTCGGGAAAAGCATGGAGCGTTATGCCGTGGACTTGCGCAGTTTTCGCAGCGTGAACCTCGAGATCGAGCTGCCCACCAGCGGACAATTGCTTTGCAACCGGCAGGTCGAACGTTTTCCTTATGTCCCCACGGACCCGGAGTTGCGTAATCTTCGATGTTACGAAGCGTATAACATTCAGGTGCAAGGGCTAACAAAAAGGCTGCAGAGCTCTAAAATATCCAAAATCATTATCGGCATTTCCGGCGGACTGGATTCCACACAAGCGCTCATCGTCGCCGCACGTGCGATGGACGTTCTCAAGTTGCCGCGGACGAACATTCTCGCGTACACCATGCCAGCATTTGGGACCAGTCAGCGCACCGCAGCCAATGCCAGAGCATTGATGGAAGCGGTCGGCTGCTCGGCCCACGAGTTGGATATCCGACCGAGCTGTGAACAGATGCTGAAAGACATCGGCCATCCCTATGCTCATGGCGAGCCGGTCTATGATGTGACGTTTGAAAATGTTCAGGCAGGAGAGCGGACCAGCCACCTATTTCGGCTTGCCAATCTGCACGACGGACTCGTTCTCGGGACCAGTGATTTGAGCGAGCTCGCGCTCGGTTGGTGCACCTACGGTGTCGGCGATCACATGTCGCATTACAGCATCAACGCCAGCGTCCCCAAAACATTGATTCAGTTCCTCATACGCTGGGTAGCTGACACCAACCAGCTTGGCGCCGCCACGAGCGCAGTGCTGCGCTCGATACTGGCCACGGATTTCAGTCCGGAGCTGATTCCCGGTGATCCGGGTAGGGATCAGCCGACGCAAAGGACCGAGGACGTGGTCGGTCCGTACGAGCTTCAGGATTTTACCCTTTATTACACTATCCGATTCGGTTATCTGCCTTCGAAGATCGCGTTTTTGGCTTACTGCTCCTGGCGTGATCGCAGCATGGGTTTGTGGCCTGATGTTCCCGAAGAACAGCGAAAGCAATACACGATCGGCCAAATCAAGCACTGGTTATCCGGTTTTGCCTGGCGTTTTTTTCAGACCAGCCAATTCAAACGCAGTTGCGTGCCAAACTCGCCGAAGGTGGGTTCGGGAGGTTCACTATCACCGCGCGGTGACTATCGGGCACCGAGTGATAGCGAAGCGACCGTTTGGCTCGATGAGATTGCAAAAATCCCCGACGTGGACAATAAAGAATAAAACAGCGCGAGCTACCAGGAAATCACATTTCACCTCTGCTATCTTGCCGTCATCCCCATGTGCATCACCGGTGGAATGTTGTCCTCCGCCTCGAGCTTCTGCGACGGCTGTTTTGAGATCCGCAAATAAGGATGAACTTGGCGATGATTCACGCCTGCTGCTGTTCGGTTTTGGGGAGAGCTACCCAAGTCCGGAGGGCCAGCAGCGACATCTTATTTGACCAATTGCTCGCTCAGCAACGAGCGTCTTTAAATGGGGTGCTAGGCATTTGAGGCGATTTGGAAATTCATCGGAGCACAATCGGAGGACCGAGCGTTTTTGTTTTCGCCGCGCCTATTTGGGCCCGTTTAAAACGTTCTTCGGAACTCAAAACGTCAACATCGAGCCGCCGTTGCTGCCATAGGTGGCGCGTTAGGACTCACCGCCGGAGCCTTGTTGATCGGTGATTACATGCAGAACCAGGAACAATAACAATTCAGGCCAATCAACAGCAGATTCAGGAACACTCAATCGAGCATCTAGCGCAGCAGTGAGCAGATTCAGCACTCCCCAGGCCGAGTACTGATCACGATCAAGGGAAAATCCTAAAAAACCTGGCTTCCATCTCTTTAATAGTGACTCGTCGCGTCTTCCGTAGTCAGACTGATTTTGGTCTTTTTGCCGCGCTGACTGGCTTCGTATCGCTCTAGCGCCCATCTTGTTTTTGCGCCCATGATGCCATCGAATGGTCCGGGATCAAATCCCGCGTCACGCAAGCGTAGCTGAAGAATTCGGATTTCCTCGTTCGTCTGGGCCGCAGTTGACGTCTGCTTGCCCCAACCGGAGGCAGCAGATGAGCGAATGTTATGTTGCGTATTGGATCCACTCGCAAATGCGGGTTCGGCGGACTTTTGTTTTTCCGAGCCAGGGAGCGTGAATGATAGATTATTTGCCAACTCGTTTATTTTTGGACAGGTGCTTTGTACGACCATCAATACGGTTTTTGTTCGCGCCCCCAGGATTCCATCCACTGGGCCTGAATCGAATCCGGCACCCCGCAGCGACCTCTGAACCATCTGAATATTTTTCCCGGAAACGGGAAGTTTATGATCCAAAGCGCCGGCTTCTCGTTGCGCAGAGTTTTCAGCCATCGAGTTCCATGCTGCGCAACTGGTTTGTAAGCGGCCAAATGCGGCTCTGGTTTTCGCCCCCGGAAGACCGTCGGCTGGACCGGGGTCAAATCCCGCATCTTTCAGTCGCATCTGTATTTGCCGAATCTCCTCATTACTCAATCCCCGCGCGGCAGTTATCGCGACGGCTGGCTCGGACATGGCCAATATCGGAGCCGGACTATTTTCAGCAGCTGGCGGAGCAATAGCTGGTTTGCCGGCTTCGCTTTCTGAGTTGTCGGAGATGGCACAACCTGTGATCATTGCAAGGCAAAAAGGGACAAACAAAACCGTCCTGTTCACTCGCTGTACTCCTTTCTTTTGCAGCGATCCTCGTTGAGCAAGCGATGTGCCGCGGCGACCCACGACAAAGCCGGTCAAAAGATCGCTTATCTCACCAATAACATCCAACGAACCCACCGGCCTTGCTCCGGTAAAAACTAGGAATCATCGGAGTCTTAGTGTAAGTGATGTGAGCATGGGGAAGATTACGCTTGCAGTAATTTGGCGAGCTGTCTTTGGAAAGGGAGATGTGAAGAAATCGTTAACTTTACTAAACGCAGCGCTCCGAGACTCGTGGGCAATTCTTTGCGGCTTCGCTATTGTCCTTTTATCGATGAGTGGCTGCGCTCAAACCGTCAAGCACGATGCGGACGCGGCGGCCCGACGCGCTATCGAATTTGCCCAAGCAGCGTTCGTGGACCAGCGACTCGAGAAAGCTTATGAGCTGCTTTCCCCAGGGGGTAAGCGTCACCTGTCTTTTGAAAAATTCAAAGAGACCGTCAACCGGATGCATAGTCGCGGGTTTCCTACGAAAGTCACCGCAAAAGAGTTTCAACCGATGCCCGGTGAAAACGCCATCTGGATATATTTGGTTGGCCAAAATTCCGAAGATCAGTTCGGCTATCGCCTGACCATGGAATCGGACAGCCATGGAGATTATAAAGTCTTGGCGTTCGACAGCGGTGTTGTAGGCAGAATGTTTTCACCCCTGAGCGAAAAACAGCCTTTCAAGACAACATTCACCACCCATTGATGAGGCGCGGAATTTGGGTCCCAAGAACCAGAAAGGTAGGACAATGCACCACTCACATCGGCTTCTATTCGGCGCCTGCGTGCCGAGACTGCTTGCTGTTACACTGAGTGTTGGGTCACTCGCTCTGGCCGAATTCACACTTGCGCAAGATAAGCCCCAAGACCGAGCGAGCCGTCCATTAATTCGTGTACCGACCCATTTGACGCTCGAAGAAGCGCGCATCATTATCGAAGCGGCCAAATCGGTCGTGCAAGCCGAAAATGGTCGCGCGGCAGTTGCGGTTGTGGATTTCAACGGTAATCTTGTTTCGCTGGATTCCATGGACGGCACTTCGGGTTTTTGGATAAGATTCGCCATCGGCAAGGCTATGGGAGCCGCCACACTGCAGCAGAGCACTGCCGAATCGGCAGATCAGCTACAAACCAATCCGCAACGTTTTCATGGCGCGCTCAGTCTGATGCAAGGACAAATCATTCTCATTCCGGGCGGGTTGCCGCTCGTTATCGACAATGTCATCGTCGGAGCGGTCGGAAGCGCCGGTCACCGCGGCGAAGGCGACGTGCGCGCGGCGAAAGCCGGCGTTGCTGCCTGGGAAAAGTACCGGCAGAGCAAACGCGCGGAGGGCGGCGACAAATAACTTCACGTAACTGGAGGAAAATATGCCAGCGGAATTCATCGATATTTTGAAGATGGAACAATTGGACATCGGCCACAGCAAGAACGTGCTTTTCAGCTCGGATCATTTTCACACATGGGTACATGGCGATTATCCTGGTACTAAAGGACCGATGCACAAGCATACCGCGGATCAGCAATTTTATTGCGTCCAAGGCCAGTGCACGTTTCATTTTCCTGACGCTTCCTCTCGGGCGCTTAACCCAGGCATGCTGGTGACCATTCCGGCGGGCCAGCTTTATCAGCTCGACAATACGGGAGACGAGTACATGATCCTTCTGGGCGCGCGTGCCGAGCCTTCCGGTAATCCGCGCTTCAACCCCGCGGGAAGCGAAGTTGGGCACGGCGATTTCGCCAAAAGAAATCTCGACAAGATTACAGCACCGGAACAAAAAAAGGCGAAGGCGCGTCTGGAATTGTGATCGCCGCAATTAAACGTTTTGGCTTGACTGAAAACCGATATGTAAGCAGCCGAAGAGTTTTCTAAAAGGAGTGAGATATGACCGCAGTCCAAAGGCTCCCCGTTTTCGAGAAATTTATCCAGGATCTCCGCCTTACTTGGGCAGAGCTACCGGATGCCGCAGCGCGCATGAAAAAAGGGCAAAAGCTGCTCGAAGCATTGGTTAAAGATTCGAGCTTGCGTGAAGTTTCGAAAAAATGGCCATCAACCGAGGGCCGGAAGAATCTGCTTTTTTACGAAGATCCCGATTACGGTTTTGCGATCAATGGAGTCGTACGCGTACCTGGGCGTAAAGGCAGTATTCACGATCATGCTCATTCGTGGACAGCCTATGGAATCCTCGATGGAACCGAGAGCCTCGAGCGTTATCGGCGTCTCGACGACGGATCCAAGCAAGGCTATGCACAGCTGGAGTTGGAAAGCGTCACGCAAGGTAGCCCCGGCAAAGTCGATCTGGTACCCCCGTTCGACGCCCATGCCGAGCAAGGCGGCCCAACAAGGTCAGTTGCGGTCATTCTGCGCTCCAAACGTGTCGCGGGTAAGGTCCTGCAGGGAAGCTACGACCTGGAGACCAATAGCGTGCGGCGTATCGACGGCCCGACGAATATTCCGTATGAAATCACGGGCTAGATTCACGAAGATGGCGTGGAGACACAAAGGAACATGAGATCAAGAGTTACCTTTGGGAACTCGCGGCAATTCTTTGAGCTACGCTCTCTCCAACGCGCCGGCGAGATCGGCAATAAGGTCGTCGGCGTCTTCAATTCCCACGGAATACCGGATCAGATTGTCTTTGATTCCTACCATCAAGCGCTCTTCCGTGCTGAGCTCGTAAAAGCTCATCAGCGCCGGCTGCTCAATCAAACTCTCCACCCCACCCAATGATGGTGCGATCTGCGGAATTCGACATGCGTCGACGACGCGCGACGTAGCTTCGAGATCACCGGCGATTTCAAACGAAACCACGCCGCCGAAGCCGCGCATTTGCCGGCGTGCCACGTCATGGTGGGGATGGCTTGCGAGACCCGCATAGTGCACGGCCGTAACCTTGGGATGAGCAGCCAAGAATTCCGCAACTGCCTGGGCATTGACGTTTTGGCGGGCTACTCGTAGTGCGAAGGTCTTTAAACCCCGGATGAGTAGATACGCACCGAGCGGATCGATGACGGCGCCGGTTATGTGCTGCAGGGACCTAATTCCGTCCACCAACTGTACCGAACCTAGAATTGCTCCAGCCAGTAGATCATTGTGACCGCCCAAATATTTCGTCGCGGAATGCAGAACTATGTCGATGCCGAACTCGAGCGGACGCTGGTTGTAGGGTGTGGCGAACGTCGCGTCGATCAGAGTTTTCACGCGGTGACGCCGGCCGATTTCGGCAAAGCGCTCCATGTCGACGATGCGATTGTAAGGATTGGTAGGTGACTCGCTCACCAATAAGCGAGTCGTCGGCCGAATAGCTTCTTCGATCGCATCGTAGTCTCCCGCCGGTACGGTGGAAACCTCGATGCCGTAGCGGTGCAGCGTTTGGGTCAAAAACTGCCGGGTGCGGCGATACGAATCGTCGGTCACAACAACATGAGAATTGTGCGACAGAACGGCGTAGACCGCGGTAGTGACTGCCGCCATCCCGCTTGAAAAGAGCAGGCAATCCTCCGCGCCTTCGAGAGCGGCGAGTTTTTGCTCGGCGATGCGCTGAGTCGGATTTCCATAACGGCCGTATTCCTCACGCTCGATCCGCCGCTGAAAGTGATCGTGCAACTCCCGCGTACTGGTGAAAGTATACGTCGCCGTTTGGATGATTGGCGTCGCGAGGGAATTGCCGAGCTTGGGGCGCGGCTCCCCACCGTGCACCGCCAATGTGCTGAAACCGAGCTTTTTTCCACCGTTGTTGACCGCGTTGGCCATGGAAGTTTGACCGGCACCACAGGGTGCCATGCTGCCGCTATTGCTTTGTCGCTCGCTCATTACTTTTCCAGCAATCGGACTCGCTCTACGTAGCGCGAAATTGCATCGCTGATCTGCCCGGGATCAGCGCTCACCTCCACGGGCCGGTTTTGAAGAGACCCCTGAATTCCGGGAAGGGTACCCGCATGATAAGCGATCTTTTGGTCAGCGAATTTAAGCCCGTTGGCGGTGGAGATCACTACGACTCGGTCGTTGCCATGAATGACTTTGCGCTCGATCAGTTTTCGGAGCGCCGCCAAGGCAACACCAGTATGGGGACAATTGAACATGCCGGTGCGATCCGCACGCGCCACTTCTTCCGCAAGTTCCAACTCGGACGCCTGTTCGACAACGCCGTTGAATCGCTGCAGCGTTGCGATAGCTTTTCGGACGCTAACCGGATTGCCGATCTGAATTGCACTCGCCAATGTCTTGCGGGCGGTTACCGGCTCAAAATCCTCGAAGTTCTTGAGGTAGGAACGATACAGCGGGTTCGCGTTTTCGGCCTGCGCGACGCAGATGCGCGGCAGTTTCGAAATTAAACCGAGATCGTACATCATCACGAACCCTTTGCCGAAGGCGCTGACGTTTCCAAGATTGCCGCCCGGTAAAATGATCCAGTCCGGGACCTCCCAGTCGAACTGCTGCACGATTTCAATCGAGATGGTCTTTTGCCCCTCGATGCGTAAGCTGTTCATCGAATTGGCGAGGTAGATATGCTTGTGCTTGGTGACTTTCTGAACGGCCGCCATACAACCGTCGAAATCCGTGTCGAGCGACAGCACCAGAGCGCCGTTCGCCAAAGGCTGAACCAATTGCGCAGGAGCAACTTTATCGCGCGGTAAAAAAACCACGGTCGGGATACCCGCCGCGGCGCCGTAAGCCGCCAAGGAGGCCGAAGTGTCGCCGGTCGAGGCGCACGCCACCGCATCGATCGGCTCTCCATTGGCAATCATCTGATTGACGACTGAAACCAGGACGGTCATGCCGAGATCCTTGAAGGAACCCGTGTGTGAGTTGCCGCACTGCTTCACCCATAAATCTTCCACGTGAAGCTGTTTGCCATAGCGATTGGCCCAGAAAAGATTGGTATTACCCTCGCAGGTTGAGACGATGTTTTCGTTGTCGATGAACGGGACGACCCACTCTTTTTTCGCCCAGACCCCCGAGCCATAAGGATATGCGTTCTGGCCGACGCGATCGTCGAAAAGCTTGATCCAAGCTCCTGCGGCTCGAGTCTTGAGCGCCTCCATATCGTGGCGCACTTCGAGTAAATCGCCGCAGGTCGGGCAGCGATAGATAATTTCGAGTAAGCTGTACTGGCCGGGGCAACCCTTAATGCACTGAAACCATGCCTTGTAGGTCATCTTAAGATCTCCGCCAGATAGCGAGCTGCTTGCGGCTTTAAACGCTAGGGGTTTGCGTCAATCCAGGCCTTCGCCAGATTGACGACAAACCTCTCCGCGTCGTCGCTCGTCTTGAACCGATCGATCAAACCGCCGATCGTATGGGAATACCTCTGCCCTTCTGACTTCCATGTGATTTCCGCGCCCGGGCTCCATTCCTTACTACTCGGGTTCAAATTCGCGAATGCGACGATCAGCCGGTCCTTATAAAAAACATTCGCCATATGCGTCCGGAAGATTATAGACAGGTCGCGCAGTGATTGCCAATCACGGCGCCTCGGATCATACCGTGTAAGGTTTTCATACATTTTTGAACTCGCACTCTCTGCCATTCTGAGCTCGCCTTTGAAGCATTCTGATCTTGACTGGCCCGGTGGAAAACCTCGAGCGATTGAACGGGCATCTTGATCCTCGAGAGGGAAAATCGATCGCTTCCGATGGTTTCCAAAAAGTCCCCTCAGGTCATTATTTTCTTCGATGGCTTGACGTTTGCGTTTTTGCACGCGCACGCAGTTTTGAAATCACGTCCAATTTCACGGAGGTCAATTTGTCTATCATGATCGAGCCAACCGACAGCGATCTCATCGAAAATCTCAGCAAAGAGATTATTCGAGACGGAGAGAAGAGACTCATGCTCGCCGTTCTGGAGAATGCCACCGAGGACTTTCAAAAATATGTTCTCGCGACAGACCCTCGGGGAAAGCAACTATTTCGAGACGCAGAAGAATGGATCATGGACACGGACGATCCTTCTTTCTTTTCGTTTCAGAGTATTTGCGACCATCTCCACCTCGATCCCGGCTACATGCGGCACGGCTTTATGCGCTGGAAGACGGCGAGATTGAGCCGACAGGTGAGCAACTGTCTGAAGATTCCGAACCGCCGAGTCGGTTGACTTCTCCGGTCGTTCCTCGCCGTTGTGTAAGCCGTCATTATCGGATACGTTTTCTCCGTGACTTCTGAATTGGACGATGTAAAACGCGAAGTCGCCGCGGCCAACCGTGTGCTCGCGAATCTTGGCTTGGCAACAGGTCTTACTGCGGCTCTCGGACACGCCAGCATGCGCGTTCCGTCACAGCCGCACCATTTTTTCGTCAAAGGGAGAGAGTATGAATTCGATGCCCTGGCGATCATGGAACCGGAAGATATGGTGATGTGCAATACGGACGGTTATTTGGTTGCCGCCCGTGCCGGCCTGACACAATGCTCCGAAGTAAAAATACACGCCTGTATCTACAAATTGCGACCCGAAGTGAATGCAGTTGTGCATGTCCATCCGCGCTATACCATCTTGATGAGCGTTCTCACCGGAACGCTTAAACCGATGCGCCAAGAGGGCGCACAACTCCTGCGTCGGCCGCTGCCGATTTATCCCCACGTGAAAACAATTCAGAGCGACGATGAAGGTATGGACGTCGCCAATCTTCTGGGAACTGAAGCGGCGATGTTGCTGCGCGGCCATGGGGCCGTCACTACCGGAAAAGATGTGTCCGAGGCAGTTATGAGCATGGCGCATCTAGAAGAACAGGCACAGATGAATTACCTCGCCTATTGCGCAGAAGGAAAGAACTATCCTTGTCTGGGCGATGATGTCTTGGATGAAATGCTCAATCGGACACCGCTCTATGAGCAGCCCCATTTTAAAGATGTGCTCAAAGGGCGCGAGCCTCAACGCGATGGAACATGGAATTTTCAAAAACGCGCCGCTGCGCATCGATCGGAGTGATCGCTTCGACCTTAGCGGTTACGAAACGGCAGATGAGCAGGAAAGCCGGGCGCTTCCACAATCTCACATAGTACCAACCGCACGCACAGTTAAGCGCCGAACGGTAGCGATCAATACTTCTGAATCGATCGGTTTGGGAATAAATTCGACCGACCCGTCCATGATCGTCTTTCCGCCATCTTGGGAAAGATATCCTGAGGTGAGAACGATTGGCAGCTCTGGCCATTTCGCGCGAATCCGAGCGACTAGAGCATAGCCATTTAGATTTGGCATCAATATGTCCGAGATCACCAAATCACAGCGCATCTTCTCCAGCAGCGATAACGCCTCGAGTCCGTCCCCAGCTTCGATCACGGCATAACCCGCTTTTCGGAGTATGCGTGCAAAGACTTCCCTGGCCCTCTCCTCGTCCTCAACCAGCAGAATCATAGTCCCGCGCAGTATACAGCAGGTTGAAACTTTGAGACAAGTCGCGTCTTCTTTGGGCGATAGCGAAAAAACGCTGAGTCGGTGTGCCAAAACCGTCTAGAGGAGAATATCAGGGGACGAATGCGATAGAACCCTGCAAAATTGCCCTTAGCCAAGTCTGTGGTCGTGGCCAGCGCCGTCGCTACCTTCTTTTGCCGGAGTCGAGAATAAGGACAGCAGCAAGGATATCTTTGATGTATTCTCGACTATTCAACACTCGACGCTGCGCACAGTTGAAAATCGAACCACTGCAAGTTATTGAATTTCTTTGCGCCCGGATGGTGGAATTGGTAGACACACGGGACTTAAAATCCCGAGGACCCGGAAGGGTCCGTGCCGGTTCGAGTCCGGCTCCGGGCACCAACAACCTCTGCCTGCCCGAGCTCTGCGGCAGCATGGATGTGGCCCCTGCCCATCTCGTCGTTCGGATAAAAGTAAATGCCACAAGAGGATTTATTCGTTGTTTTTAGTCACGCTTCCGCGGCGTCCT
>Ga0075425_100006811_pt1 | contig 12026 bp, 9 predicted proteins | sample SoiMethybrSBSTD4_FD_75300 | JGI IMG/M metagenome (GOLD analysis project Ga0075425, IMG submission 75300) | Bulk soil microbial communities from a Populus tree surrounding site in Tennessee, USA - Soil MetaG P. TD hybrid SBSTD4 | ecosystem: Environmental > Terrestrial > Soil > Tree plantation...
TTCATTGAATCGACAACAAGCTCCGAGGCCTTGCGCAAGAGCGCGAGCTCCTCCGGGCGCTTCTTGGCGCGCAACCGCTCGAGCACGAAGAGCGCGTTTTTCATCTCGCTGCCCGGGAGGCCGCTGGCCAACGCGGCGGCTGCGTCGGCTGGCAGGAAGGCCATCTCCACGCCCACCCGCTTGCCCTTGAGCCCCAATTTGCGCACGTACTCCACCGCCCTCTCTATGGCATCAACCGTGCCAGCAGAGTTGGTATTGCCTTCGGGCGTCCAGAACGGACGCACCTCGCGCTGATGGGTCTCGAGGCGGTGGCCGAAAAAGGCCGCCCGCTGCGGTTCGCCCTTTGGATAGACCAGGATGGGCAGATAACGGCTGATCCCCATCGCGTCCATATAGTCGAAGAAGATCGAGCGGTGGCCGCCCAGCAGGTATTGGATGTTGTGTTTGGAGTTGGCAACGAGGACATCGATGCCGGCTTCGTCCATCAGGCGGTCGAGATGCTTGGTGTCGAAGGGGATGGCTGGCTTGGCGACGTCGAGCATGGGCGTGGCTCCTTGGATGCCGTACTGCAGCGTCTTCGATTTGGCTGCATGATAGCCGGGCGGCCCGCTCTCAGGAAGCGCCCAGTGCGACACGTGCGCACTTAGGCTGCAGCCACTGCGGCACGGGCATGCGCAGCGAGCAGGACAGGAAGCCGCGCCGGATCGCCGCGAGCCATGCCGCACTCGGTTGCGATGCCGTCCACGCGCGTGTGGCGTCTGGCGGCCGCAAGTCGCGCCGCATCTCCCACCCCGTCGTTGTGATGGATGAGACCGAGATAGAGCGCAGTTTCAGGACCGAGCCCAAGCTTCTCCAACGGTGCAAAGTAGCGATCATCCGTGCGCTCCTTGGGCACCGGCATGTGGAGGAACTGAATGGGCCGCTTGACCCCAGCAAGGATGGCATTTGCCATCTCGACCATGAGACCGGCGTCCTTGGGTTGCACGAGGTGCTCGTCAGCGGGGCTGCCGTAGCAAAGGTGATAGCCCAGGTCGACGCTCTCGGGCACGGCATTGCCGAGGGTGGTGAGAACGTCCAGCGTCTCGCTGCGAAAATCGACGGGGCCCTCTTCGTAGTAGCCCTCCCATGCGAGCACCTCCTGGCAAACGTCCCATTGCAGGGCGACACGATCGTTGGGAATGGCGGCCACGATCCTGCCCACCTCGCCGATGAAATGCTGCGTGAGGGCGGGCAGCAGCCGGGGGCGGTCGGCGGGCAACACGTTGTTGTAGATTGGCGCCGTCGACGTCGGCAGGCTCACCTGGAACTTGACGCCGGCAGGAATGACACCCGCGGTCTGCAGGCGCTCGAACACCCCCCAGGACGAGATCGCCATATCGGCATAGCCGGTGTTGAACGTGTCCGGATCGGGTTTGGCGCCCGGCTTTAGGCGCAGACGCGGTATCTCCCGGATCAGTTTGCCGTCCCATTGCACGAATTTGAACGGCGGCACGTCGTTGGCAACTTCGATTGCGGGGTTCTCCGCAAGGACGTCCTGCAGGAACTTGATCCAGGTTTTGCGAATGCCGGTCTCGCCGTCGGGAATGCGGATAAGGTAGGGCCCGATCGCCTCGCATATGCTGCGCATCACCGTCTCTGTATCCGGCAGCGGAATGCTGCCGACGAGATGCACGATAAGGGCCTGGCCCTCTTGGTCCTTACGGTTTCGACACATGGTTCCTCTCCCATGCCGACTGGCATTGTCCAGAGCTCGGCCTATGATTGGCCGCGAGTGCCGCGGTCGTCAAAGTGTTCGGCCCGTCGAGCACGAGAGCCAAACTCGCAGGAGACGCCAATGCGCTTGCAGGACAAGGTTGCCATCGTCACGGGTGCGGCCTCGGGGATGGGAGCGGCGACCGCTCGGCTATTTGCGCGCGAAGGCGCCAAGGTCGTTGTGGCCGACGTGCTGGAGGTCGAGGGCAATAAGGTTGCCGATTCTATCAAATCGAACCGTGGTGAGGCGCGCTTTCAGCGCCTCGATGTGGCGAGCGAACCCGAGTGGGCTGCGGCAGTGGCAGCCACGCTCGCGGCCTACGGCAAGATTGACATTCTCATCAACAATGCAGGGGTGAGCGGCAGCGACCCGGATCGCTTGAGCCTCGAAACTTGGGACCGGCAGATGAGCATCAACGCGAAGGGTGTCTTTCTCGGGATGCGCGCGGTGATCCCCGTGATGCAGAAGGCCAAGAGCGGAGCGATCGTCAACACCTCGTCGATCTCCGGCATCACCGGCCAGGTGTTCGTGCACATGGGCTATAACGCCGCCAAGGGCGCCGTGCGCACGATGACCAAGGCGGCGGCGGTGCAGTTTGCCAGGGATGGCATCCGCGTCAACTCGGTGCATCCAGGCCTCTTGCCGCCCATGCGCACCTCTGTGCTCTCGGCCGACCCCAAAGTGCGCGCTGGCATGCTGAAGGCCGTGCCACTGGGACGTGAGGGCCGCGTTGACGAAGTGGCCAACGCCAACCTCTTCCTGGCTTCCGAGGAGGCCTCCTACATCACCGGCATCGAGCTGCCGGTCGACGGCGGTTTTCTTGCCATGTGAGGCCGGCTGGGACTTTTCCAGCAAGGTCGCCTAAAGCGCGCGCGCCGCTTGAGCTGTGCGGCGAGGCTTGGAACGCGCCGAACGCGAAGACGTTAGCCACCAACGCCAGCATCATTTCAAAGGAGAAGCTGATGCTCAAGCTATGCGTGGCAGCTGCAGTCGTTGCCGCCGCCCTCACGGCGACGCCGACGCTCGCCCAGCAGGCGCAGCCGCCAGCCGTTGAGACCGAGCATGAGCTTGTCGGCTTGGCGGTCTACAGCTCCGACGGCGAGAAGCTTGGCCAAGTGACGCATGTGGGCACAGCCGGCGGCCAACCCGCCGTGCGAGCCGAGCTCGGCGGGTTTCTCGACGTCGCTCCGAGTGCCGTCGTCATCCCCGCGACCATGTTTCAGCAAAAACCCGACCGAATCGAAGTCGCGATGACAGCGGCAGAAGTCAAGGAGACGCTCTCCAAGCAACAGGACCAGCAACAGCGCTGATGCGCAAGCCGGCACAGCCCAAGACACAAAGTGGCCGGCCGGACCATTTGGGGGAGGCCCCGCGGCGCTAACGTGCGCAGGCGGGGCCTTTGCGTTCACAATCCACCGAGCAAAGAGGATGAGGCATGAGATTGAGCCCTGCACTGGTCGAGAAAACCCTCAGTCAATTCGAGGCACAAGCCATTCCCGAGAACCATCCGGCCATTCCGGAACTGAACAGGCTCTTTGGAGATCACACGTTCTTCCTCGACGGTAGCGGTTTGCACATCGTTGAGCCCACTGTCGGCGACGACGAGAGCAGGCAATCCGCCAACGTCGTTAAACTGGCGAGCTGGAATGACGCGGAGCGAACGAGCCTGGCCGCACACGAGCCTGAGCCGACCGACGTGATGATCGAGCTCGGATCCGAGACGCGCGATTCCATGCATTAAGCTGGCCAGTCGCCGCCAGTCACCGGCCAGTTACCGGTCAGGCACCCGCCATGTGCCGGCCATGTGCCGGCCATGTGCTGGCCATGCGCGCCAAGCGCGCCAACCATGGGTCGGGGGGTCGGGAGCGCGGCGCGGCTGCGCCGGCAGCGCAGGCGCAGCCGCGGCGTTGCTGGTGCGGCCAATCCAAATTTCCCGCCAATGTGGTCGAGCGCGGTTGGCGCGCGGCGAGCCGGAGACCCGATACCCCCAGTTGGTCGGGCCCCGAGTTGGCAAGGCCCCGAGTTGGTCGGGCCCGAGTTGGTCAGACCCGAGTTGCCTGTCCCATTGAGCCTCAGAAAATTTGTTGCAGCGCCTGCGCCCTTCGCGGCCTTGGCGCGCTCGTCAGGAATTAACTGTGGAGCGGGGCGCCGAATCGATGTCCCTATCATGCTCGCCTGGCATAGGATGCTCCTCGGAGCGACGGGGCGGGGTGCATGGGGGCAGTTCACAAGCTCGAGCGCGAACAGCATGACCGTGGCGACGCCTATCTCGGCGTGCACGCTTCCGTGCGCGGGTTTGCCTGGCACGACCGGCTCGATGCCGCCGCGGCCAAGACCGCCATTGCCATCAGTCAGCGCCATGGGGTTCCGGAAATGCTGGGTCGCGTGCTCGCCTCACGTGGCGTCGGCATCGACGAGGTGACGACGGCACTTGATCCCACGGTGCGGGCGCTGATGCCCGACCCAAGCACCGTCCGCGACATGGACAAGGCCGCCGTCCGCCTTGCGCAGGCCATTGCGGCCGACGAGCCGATCGCGGTGTTTGGCGACTATGACGTTGATGGCGCCTGTTCGGCCGCGCTGGTCCAGCGCTTCTTGGCGGCGCACGGGCGCCAAGCGCGCATCTATATTCCCGACCGCATGACCGAAGGCTATGGCCCCAACCGGGAGGCCATCGCAGGCCTGGTCAGAGAAGGTTCCCGGCTGATCGTCACTGTCGATTGCGGCACCACCGGCGTTGATGCGCTTGGGGCGGCCGCACCCCTGGGGGCCGATGTCATCGTCGTCGACCATCACCAGGCCGGCGAGCGCCTTCCGGATGTGGTCGCCGTCGTCAATCCCAACCGTCACGATGACCTGTCGGGCTTGGGCAACCTCTGTGCGGCCGGTGTCACCTTCTTGCTGCTCGTTGCCACCATGCGCGAACTGCGCCGGCGCGAGGCCTACAGCTCCGACACGCCCGCGCCCGATCTGCTGGCGCTGCTCGACCTTGTGGGCCTTGCTACCGTCTGCGATGTGGTGCCCCTGCAAGGTCTCAATCGCGCTTATGTGGCAAAAGGACTGCAGGCCATGCGGGGGCGGCGCAACGTCGGCCTCAGGGCGCTGGCCGATGCAGCGGGGCTCGCCGTGGCGCCGACACCCTATCACCTCGGCTTCGTGTTAGGCCCGCGCATCAATGCCGGCGGGCGCATCGGCGATGCAGCGCTGGGCGCGCGCCTGTTGGCGACCGGCGATGCAATGGAGGCCCAGCGCATCGCCCTATTGCTCGACAAGCTCAACCGCGAACGCAAGGCCATCGAGGCGCGCATTGTCGAGGAGGCCGTGGCAAGCGCCGATCGGCTCCTGGACGCCGATCCAGAGCTACCGCTGCTCGTGGTTGCCGGCGAGGGCTGGCATAAGGGGGTTGTGGGACTGGTGGCGAGCCGTCTCACCGAGCGGTTTCGGCGACCCGCCTGCGTGATCGCCTGGGAGGAGACGGGGCTCGGCACAGGCTCGCTCAGATCGGTCGACGGGATCGATATCGGCGCCGCCGTGCGCGCGGCCGTGGAAGTAGGTCACCTCACCAAGGGCGGCGGGCACGCCATGGCTGCGGGCTTGACGGTGGAGCGCACTGCATTCGATGCCTTGCGGGCCTTTCTGCGTGCGCGTCTGGGGGCGCCGGCGCGCGCAAGCCGCGCGGCGCACGCGCTGGCGATCGACGGGGCGTTGACACCGGCGGCCGTCAACGACGAGTTCCTCGACCTCATGGACCGCGCGGGTCCCTATGGACAGGGCAATCCGCAGCCACGCTTTGCATTTCCCGCGCATCGCGTGAAGTTCGCCAAGACTGTTGGCGAGGCGCACGTGCGCTGTGTGCTGGAAGCCGGCGACGGCTCGCGCCTCGATGCGGTGGCCTTCCGCGTCGCCGACCAACCGCTGGGAGCGGCGCTGCTCACTTCGAGCGGTATGCCGCTCCACGTTGCTGGACATCTGCGGCGCGACACCTGGGGCGGGCGCGATCGCCACGAACTCATCATCGAGGACCTCGCCGATCCCCGCGCGCAGCGCTAGCACGGGCAGCCGGCAGATCACTTGAGCGAAGGTACGGGGGGGCCGGATGGCCGGGCCATTTCCGCCCAAGCCTCCCTTTTCCCACCACGCCTTGTCGAACCCGGCTGGCGTGGGCGTCTTTGCGCCGATGCCGTCATGGGCCCGGCTTGGCGATCAGCCGAGGCGGGCGGATTGCACCCACCAGGCCGGATGGGCACGAGCAATCGCGCGTCTTGCCCCCTGTGCGGCCTCTTCGTCAGCAAAGATGCCAAAGCACGTTGGGCCACTGCCGGACATGGCCGCAATCTGGCATCTGCGTGCCGCAGCGAGTGCGGCTTTGATCTCGGCGATGACGGGGAGCAGGGTGGCCGCGGCCGGCTCGAGGTCATTGCCGCGGTTGCGCATGTGGGTGATGAGCGCCTCAACATTGCAGAAAACGGCGCCTTCCGCGCCACTGACTTCTTGACGTTGCGCGTGTCGGTGATGCACGCGATCAGCGCTTGCATCGAACGCGGCAAACACCCGCGGAGTGGGGAGCGGCACGCGCGGGTTGACGAGGACGCACGCGAGCGGCCTCAGCGCAAGCGACGGCGCCAAAGGTTCGACGCGGTCGCCGACGCCCGTCATGATGGCCGGTTTGCTCTGAAAACACACGGGCACATCGGCGCCAAGGCGCCCCGCGAGGTTGTTCCAATCGATGGTCGCGGCGTGCTCGGGGTTGGCCCGCTGCACGGCGCGCAACAGCGCCGCGGCATCTGCCGATCCGCCACCGAGGCCCGCCGCAACGGGGAGAGCCTTCTCAAGCTCGACCGCGCCGAGCTGCAGGTCGGGGTGCAGTCGCCACAGCAGATCGAGCGCCCTATCGAGCAGGTTGGGACCTTCGATTGCGCTGGCGAACGCGCCGCACACCCGCACCTGGCGATGCAGCCCCGGATGCAACGTTACGCGATCCCCGACGTCGGCGAAGGTCACCAAGCTCGTGATGTCGTGATAGCCGTCGCCACGCCGACCGAGCACCGTTAGCGTGAGATTGACCTTGGCGCGGGCGAGTTCGCAAAATGGCATGGCGGGATCTGCGCGCGGGACAAGGGTGCGCTCATCACCTCGGCGGTCATTCGGTTGCGCCGCCTCCCCGTTACTGGAATGGAAAATTCTTGACCTCGGTGCTCTTCTTCACCTTGTCGGCCCGCTTTTGCACCTCGTTGGGGCGCTTGACCGGGCGCGCCTGAGCTACAATCGGCAGGCCCTTGAGCAGCTTCTTCTTGATCTTCTCGGCATCCTCGGGCTCCGGCTTCAGCGTCAGTGCCTGGTCCCATTGGAAGCGCGCTTCGCGCTCACGGTGAACGCGCCAGTAGGCATCTCCCAGGTGGTCGTTGAGGACGGGATCCTCAGGCCGCAGCTCGACCGCGCGCTCAAGGTGTTTCACGGCTTCCTTGAAGTTGCCCAGCCGATAGTAGGCCCAGCCCAGACTGTCGACGATGTAGCCGTCGTCGGGTTTCTGGCGCACGGCCTTCTCGATCAGCGAGAGGCCCTGCTTGAGATTGCGGCTTTGGTCGATCCAGGAATAGCCAAGGTAGTTGAGCACCATGGGTTGATCGGCGCTGAGCTGCAATGCCTTCTGCAGGTCGGTTTCCGCAAGGCTCCACTTTTTCAGGCGCTCATAGCTCGTGCCGCGTGAATAGAAATACGTCCAGTGCTTCTGCTCGGGCTTGTCGATGAGCGCGATGGCGCGCGTGTAGTAATCGACCGCCTCGGCGAACCGCTTCTGCCCGCGCATGATATTGCCCAGGGCGTCGAGCGGTTGGATCTCACTTGGATATTCGCGCGTGATTTCGTCGAGAAGTTTCTGCGCCTCGTCGAACCGCTCCAGTTGCGTCAGGTTCAACGCCTTGCGGATGTCGATGCTCATCTGCAAGGACGTCCCTCTGGGGATGCGGTCGTAGGCGTCGATCGCGTCCTCATAGCGCTTGGTCGTCTCGTAAGCGCTGGCGAGGGCGGCGAGCGCAAATACGGAATCGGGCTTCAGGTAGAGTGCAAACTGCAGGTAGGTCGCGCCAAAGCCGACCCCCCCTTCACCCGTGAGCGCCTCGCCTAGGCCATAGAACGCCTCGGCCATGCCTTCAGCGGGGGTCGTGATCAGCAGATCGACACGCTCCCCCCTTTCGATCTGATCCTGCAGCGCTTTGGCGATGGGATGGGGATCGCTCTTCAGCCGCTCGCCATGGGCCTTGAGGACGTTGAGCGCCTGTTTGGCATCACCGGCGTTGGCCGCGCTACGTGCGTAGGCCAGCGCCACGCGCAGCGTGCGCTGATCGTTCTTGGACATGCGCTCGTAGGCGGCGCGAGCCTCCCCGTGACGCCCGGCCTGATCGGCCAGAAGAGCGCGATGGAAGCGCAGATAGTATTGGGCCCAGTCGGGCTGTTTGGGAGTGTCGAGGAGAGCCAGTGCTTCCTGGGTCTTGCCTTGGGCCTGATAGAGCCAGGCGCGCGCCAGCGTGCTCGTCATCTCGCCGATCGGGTTGGCGGCGGCCGACTTGAAGTGCTCATCGGCCTCGGCGAAGTGCTGCGCCTTGAAGTCGACGATCCCCAGGAAGGCGTGGGCCATCCGGCGTGGGGGCTGCAGTTCGGAGAGCTCGCGGGCCAGCTGTTCGCTGCGAGGCCAATTGCCTTGCATCAGCTCCATCAGGAACGACTGCTCAATGAGCACTTCGTTGCTTGGATCGCGCGACAGCGCTTCGCGATAGTATGCGGCGGCGGCCTGAGTGTCGTGCTGGCCGCGCGCAAGGCGGCCGGCAAGGTAGCTGCCAAGCAGCGAGCGGGTCGCTGCATCCTCGTTCGCCCTATCGCCTGCGCCCGTGGCCGCCGACACCGTCCTGGGCCCCGCCAGGACGGCGAAGATCATCGCCAAGGCGAACAGAAAGACGCCGGACCGCGCAGGGCCAAAGTGCACAGGATAGCGAGCGCGCATGTCACCTCGTGACGGGAGTCAAAGCCAATCCCTGATTCCTGCTGCCACCACGCTTAGCAGGAAAGGCAACTGCTTGCGACCGCAAAGATCGGAGAGTGGCCGGTTCATTTGCAAGTGTGGCGGCGGCCCAGCTCGGCAGCAAGGCATGCGAATCAGGCGAAGGAATGGACAGCGATCAATCAATGGGCTCGGCGCGAACCCACGCGGCAGCGCTGCCCTTTGCTCCCGCAGCGAGGATAACTCCCTCTAAGCTCCAGCGAACGCGTGATTGAGCCGGACTCCGGCTAGCTCGATCAGGCGCCGGGAATCCGCCACAATGCGCCCCATCGACAGGAAACCGTGGATTTGCCCGGGGAAGGGCTGGTGCTCGACCGGCACGCCGGCCGCGGACAGCGCCTGGACGTAAGCTTGGCCTTCGTCGCACAACAGATCGAAGCCCGCGGTGACGATCAAGGCCGGTGGGAGCCCCTTAAGGTTTGCTGCCCGCAACGGTGAGGCCCGCCAGTCGGCTTTGTCGGCGGGGCTGCGCAGATAGTGGGCAATGAACCAATCCATGGCGGCGCGCGTGAGCGGCAGCTGCTGCGCGTGGCGCTCCGCAGAGGGCCAATCGAGGCTCATGTCCGCAGCGGGGTAGACAAGAAACTGCAAGCGGATGGGCGGGCCGCCGCGGTCGCGCGCGTCGATCGAGGCCACTGCGGCCAGGTTGCCGCCCGCGCTGTCACCGCCCACCGCCAGGCGCGATGCATCGATGCCAAGGCGTGCCGCGTTTGAGGCAATCCACTGCAGGGCAGCCATGGCGTCTTCGGCGGCAGCGGGAAACTTGTGCTCTGGCGCCAGGCGATAGTCGACGGCAATGACGATGCACGATGCGGCGTTGGCGAGCGCACGACAGACCTGGTCATGGCTTTCCAGATCGCCGATCACCCAACCGCCGCCGTGCAAATAAATGAGAGCCGGCTGCGCGCGGGCGCTTGCGCAGCCCTGGCCGCGATAGAGGCGCAACGGGATTGGGCCTGCCGGCCCCGCCGCTGCGAGAGCCGTCACTTCGGCGACCGGTTCGGGGTCGGGCTGCAGCACCGCACGCGAGGCCAGATACGCCTGACGCGCCCCGGGAGGGTCAAGCGTCTCGATCGGCGGACGCCCCGAGGCGACAATCAGATCGCAGACCTTCTGTGCATCGGGATCGAGCTCTTGAGGCATGCTTGCTTCCTCGCTGGAGAATGGAGCCGCGCCAAGCGGCATCGCCCTTACAAGCCCGAATAATTCGGGCCGCCCCCGCCCTCGGGCACCGTCCAGTTGATGTTCTGGTTCGGATCCTTAATGTCGCACGTTTTGCAGTGGACGCAGTTCTGCGCGTTGATGACGTAGCGCGGCCCGTCCGCCTCCTCCAGCCATTCATACACGCCCGCCGGGCAGTAACGGGTCGACAGGCCAGCATAAAGGTCGTGTTCGGAGTTCTTTTGCACGGCGAGGTTTGCAACGCGCAGGTGGACCGGTTGGTCCTCCTCATGGTTCGTGGCGGAGAACGCGACGTTGGTCAGCCGATCAAAGGTGAGGACACCATCGGGCTTGGGATAGGCGATCGGTTGATGCGCGCGCGCCGGATCGGTTGTTGCGAAATCGGCCTTGCCATGCTGCATCGTGAAGCCCAGCCCCACACCGGGGATGAGCGTGTTGAGCCACATGTCCACGCCGGACAATAGCGTGCCAACCGCAGTGCCAAACCTCGCCAACATCGGCTTGGCATTGCGCACCCGCCGCAAGTCGCGCGCGATCGGACCCGCCATGACATCGGCCGGGTAGGCTTCCAGCTGGTCGCGCGCGCGCCCTGCGCCGATGGCATCGAAGGTTGCCTGGGCGGCGGCGATGCCTGACAGCATGGCATTGTGCGACCCCTTGATGCGCGGAACGTTCATGAAGCCGGCCGCGCAACCAACGAGAACGCCGCCCGGAAACGCGAGCCTGGGGATTGATTGCCAGCCACCCTCCGTGAGCGCTCTTGCCCCGTAAGCGATGCGTCGGCCGCCGGCGAACGTGTCACGAATGGCCGGGTGGGTCTTGAAGCGCTGAAACTCCCCGTAGGGGGATAGGTAGGGGTTTTGATAGTTGAGATGGACGACAAACCCGACCGAGACCAGGTTGCTGCCGTAGTGATAGAGGAATGAACCGCCGCCGGTGTGGTCCCCGAGCGGCCATCCAAGCGTATGCTGCACGAGCCCAGGTTGGTGCGCTTCCGGTCGCACCTCCCAGAGCTCCTTAAGACCGATGCCGTACTTCTGGGGCTGCCGTCCCTGTTCGAGGCCGAACTTGGCGATGAGCTGTTTGGCGAGCGACCCGCGCGCGCCCTCGCAAATGAGCGTATATTTGCCTCGCAGCTCCATGCCGCGGGTGAAGCGATCGGTCGGCTCACCGTCCTTGCCGATCCCCATATCGCCGGTGGCGACGCCGGCCACGGCGCCCCTTGCGTCGTAGAGGACTTCGGCAGCGGCGAAGCCGGGAAAGACCTCCACACCCAACTCGCCCGCCTGCTCGGCGAGCCATCGGCACAGGTTTCCGAGGCTCACGATGTAATTGCCGTGGTTGCTCATCAGCGGCGGCATGACGAAGTTGGGGATGCGCAGCCTGCCCGCAGGGCCCAAATAGTAGAAGCGATCCTCGCGCACGGGGGTGTCGATGGGCGCCCCTTTGGTCTTCCAATCCGGAAGCAAGCTCGTGAGGCCGATGGGATCGATGACGGCGCCAGAAAGGATATGCGCCCCGACCTCAGAGCCCTTTTCCAGCACGACCACGGAGAGCTCCCGGCTGGCTGCGGCCGCGAGCTGCTTGAGGCGGATGGCGGCGGCGAGCCCGGCAGGGCCCGCGCCCACGATCACCACGTCGAAATCCATCGCCTCGCGAGGCGGAAGGTCGTCAGCCATGCGATGCCCCGAATGTACTTGGCTTAGGGTTCGATAGGTCGACGCCGCGCCCAACGTCAAGCGCTGGATGTCGCAGGGCCCATGACCGAACCGGAACTGCCTGCCGCGCTGGTGGCTGCAGCCACTGCTCCTGCTCGCGCGCTCGCCCGCCAGCAAGCCAACCTCGCCGGGCCATCCGATGCGCCCTGACGCGCCCAGGCCCACGCTGGAGACGGGGAGCTGCGGCCAGGGGCGCTGGGTGGCGGGATTGGGACCAACCCATGGCGGAGGCCATCAGGGGATCGTCATAGGCAACGCGGAGCGGGCGCCGCTGCAACCGTGGCATGCGTGAGTCGAGCTTTGCGGCTAGGCTGCGGTG
>Ga0075425_100006812_pt1 | contig 12025 bp, 10 predicted proteins | sample SoiMethybrSBSTD4_FD_75300 | JGI IMG/M metagenome (GOLD analysis project Ga0075425, IMG submission 75300) | Bulk soil microbial communities from a Populus tree surrounding site in Tennessee, USA - Soil MetaG P. TD hybrid SBSTD4 | ecosystem: Environmental > Terrestrial > Soil > Tree plantation...
CTGCACCGGGTGCGAGGCATACAAGCTCGGCTCCTTACTCATCGGGCGGCCCTTCGTCTCGTGTCCCCTGCCGCCGCAGCCGGCCAGGTGCTCTGAATAGGGCTCGGCCGACAGCCCGCCGGCCCGCCTGTTTGTACCTCGATCTTTGGTTTTCAGATGGGACAACGGAGCATCCCGCACATATCCCGTGGGAGGTCGTCAGAAGCTCCCGAAGGCGCCCACTAATCCCCGCAAGGCCAAAGACAAAATCTGAGTTGCTTGGTTCCATGGTCGACGCGAGGCCAATCGGCGGGACGAACGCAGCGCTCGAGCCGATCGGCGTCCCCGGCAGCTCGTTCGGCTACAACCCGCAGATCCCTGGTCTCTATGTCGCCCGTCTTTCGGTCCCGAGGGCCGGCAAGTATCTCGTGGTAGCGGAGCCGATTGGAGGCAGGCCGATCCAGGCAGTCGGCAGTTTGCTGGTGAAGCACGTCACCACGTCGCCGCCAATCGGGTCGAAGGCATTCCCCTCGCGAACGCCCCACCCTCGCCAGCGAGCACCGAACGCCCCACCCTCGCCAGCGAGCACGGGAACCTGGCAAAGCTAACGACGCGCGTCCCGCCCGATACTGCCTTGGTCCGCTACTCGGTCGCCGACTCAGTTGCCGCACACAAGCCGTTCGCACTCGTCTTCGCGACGCCGAGGTTCTGTGAGAGCCGTACGTGTGGGCCGGTTGTCGACGTTGTGGACGCGGTGCGGCGGCGGTTCGTGCATACGAACATTCGCTTTATCCACGTCGAGATCTACAAGAACAACGATCCGTCTCAGGGGCCGAACCCTTGGGTGCAGGAGTGGCGGTTACCGGGTGAGCCGTGGACCTTCCTCGTCGGGCAGGAAGGGCGTATCAAGGCAAAGCTCGAAGGGTCCGAGTCGGTAGCCGGGCTGTTCAAAGCCGTGTGTCGATACCTCGTCTCGCCTCACTCCGGCTAACGAGGGACCACGGCACCGGTCGAGCCCACGCAAAACCGTCCAGACAGGAACGACGCCCCCACGCAGCTCGACGAACCCCGCTCACGCCAAGCTGACGGCCAAGAGGAAGAAGACAAAGACAGAAAGGAGAATCGCGAGCTCACCGCGGCCTGAGCAGCCAACGATTTTGCCGGCGAGTTACACCACGTCCTGGGACTTGACTCCGTGATCGCCCGCCGCAGCGGCCGGGACCGCCAGAGCCGTCAGTGCCGCAAATACAAGGAACCCGCCTCGAACGCGCCTGATGCCGGTCATCCGTTCCCCCCAATGACGTGAGCTTTTGCCGGCTCTACGGCGCTCCGGAGGAACCGGTTTTCGGTTCCAGTCGCGCAGGATCTGGATCACGCCGGAGGTCGCGGGTTCGCTCCCTTCTCTCGACTTGCCCGCAAATGACATCTGCCGTTGTCTCGATGGGCGAAAAGCGGGTCATCGACCAGCCAAGTAAGAAGAACGAGACGCTCGCCGCCCAGTTCACTCCCTCGAGCACACGGGCCCTCCCGGGTAGCTCGGACTTGTTGACGAGGTGCATCCGACTTCGGTCTTCCCACGGAAGCCGGGGCATCGCCAATGATCGGATGCTTGCCAGGCCTGACATGATTGTGCTCGTTGTTTCGGTCCCGGCGTCGCGACATCGTCTTCACGCAGCATGAGCACGCTCGGCTCGCGGCAGAGATCGCGCTCGCGTGGCGAAGCGAGGACGTCCCCCTTCCCCAGGCGTCTGCCAGCCGGTCGCCCATCGCCGTGCGCACGCCGCACGCCTTGGCCTCGTAGCTCGCGGCGAGTACCACCCCCGCCGACGATCACGGGATGGCCGCGCGGACGCGGGTCGTCACGCTGCTCCACCGACGCTTAGAACGAGTCCAGGTCGGCGTGCAGGGTCTTGGAGTCTCGGTGGGCGCGAAGTCAGGCCCGTTCAGGCGGCGTTCAGGCGGACGGCGACAGCATGCCCGGGTGCCCATTCGGTGGCGACTCGGACTCGTGCCGCTGGCGGCGTTGCTCGTCGCCGGTTGCGGCTCGTCGGGCAACAACAGCCCGTCCTACACGCGATCCGCGAGTACCACGAGCACAACCACCTCCGCTCCCGCGGCGACGACGGTCGCCACCGCCCCCGGCGCACTCCAGGCGGAGGCCAACTCCGCCGCCACGGGCGACATCCCCGACAACCAGGTCTTCCTCGTGTTCAAGGACCCGAACGCCGGCTGGTCGATGAAGTACCCGGAAGGTTGGGCCCAGAGCGGCTCTGCGAAGACGATCACGTTCCGCGACAAGAACAACATCGTCCGGGTCGCCGTCGGAGGCGGCGGCACGGCGACCGTCGCCGCGGTGCGCCGAGACCTCGCGGCCGTGCACGGAATCCGGCTGCAATCGTCTCCTCGGTTGCTCTCCCTTCCGGAGGGCCGCGCCGTCAAGGTCGTCTACTCGACGAGGAGCGCCCCGAACTCCGTCACCGGAAAGCGGGTCACGCTCGTGGTCGACCGCTACTACATCGGGCGCCGGCGTAAGCAGGCCGTGGTCGACCTCGGCACGCCGCGCGGAGTCGACAACGTCGACGCGTATCGACTCATGATCGAGAGCTTCCGATGGAGGTAAGGCCGCTCTACCGCGAGCCCGAGCAGCGCGACGAGCTCGCCTTCGGTGCGCTCGAGTTCCACGACGTCTTCAAGATCTACCGCTCCGGGCCGGCCGAGACGGTCGCGCTCCGCGGCCTCGACCTTCGCGTCGAGCCGCGCGAGCTGGTCGCGCTCTTTGGTCCGTCGGGTTCGGGGAAGAGCACCGCGCTCCACATCGCGGCCGGGCTCGACGAGCCGTCCGCGGGAGAGGTGCGCGTCCTCGGCAGATCGTTGACGCGCCTCACGGAATCCGAGCTCGCCCGCTACCGGGCGCGGGACATCGCGGTTGTGTTCCAGAGCGGCAACCTCTGGCCCGTCCTCTCGGCGCGCGAAAACGTCGCCCTCAGCCTCTACGTGGCCGGGCGCCAGAACGTCCTCGAACGGGCAGACTCGACCCTGGAGGAGTTCGGGCTCGGCAAACGGACGCGCGCGCGGGCGGGAGTCCTGTCGGGCGGTGAGCAGCAGCGGGTTGCGATCGCAGCGGCGGCGGCCCGCGAAGTGCGGCTCGTGCTCGCCGACGAGCCGACCGCCGAGCTCGACGAGCGGAACGAGCACGTCGTGCTCGAGGCGCTGGTTCGTCTTCGCGATCGCTTTCACACCACGGTCATCGTCGTCACGCATTCCGTGCGGGTCGCCGAGGTCGCAGACCGGATCTTCGAGCTCGAGGACGGTCGGATACGGTGACCGAGCTGCAGGCGCCCCCGCGCGAGGCGCTTGCTGTCTGTCGCGGTGTCACGGTTGTCTACGGCACCGGTGCCGGGGCGCAGCGTGCCCTCGAGGACGTCGACCTGGACATCCGGTCACTCGACAGCCTGGCGCTCCTGGGCCGTTCCGGCTCCGGCAAGACGACCCTGCTCCACGTCCTCGGCGCACTGGTCGAACCGACGGCCGGAGCGGTGGAGTGGCGGGGCCGCACGCTCGCGTCGCTCGACGCGTCGGCGCGGGGCGCCGTGCGCGCACGCGGCATTGCCTACGTGTTCCAGGGCGCGAACCTGCTCCCCTACTTCTCGGCGCTCGAGAACGTGGCCTTCGCGGACTTCGTCTCCGGTCGCGCAACCAGGTCCGGCGGCCTGTCGCCGGCAGAGCTGCTGGAACTGGTCGGGCTGACGAGCAAGACGGATCACCTTCCGGCCGAGCTTTCCGGCGGAGAGGCTCAGCGGGTCGCGATCGCGAGGGCGCTGGCACAGCGGCCCGAGCTGCTCCTCTGCGACGAGCCCACGGGACACCTCGACTCGGACACGAGCCAGCGCGTGCTCGAGCTGATCGAGGCCCTCCAGCGCGAGCTCGGATTCGCCCTGGTCATCGCAACACACGCCGCCGACGTCGCGGCACGTCTCCGCCGGCTCGCGCACCTCGTCGACGGGCGCCTCGCTCGGGAGGAAACCCTGTGATCGCACTCGCACGGCTCGCCGTGGTGAGCCTGGTCCGGACGCCCGCTCACACGCTCGTGCGGGTGCTGACGCTGGCCGCGTCCGTCGCGCTGCTGGGCGCGATGGTCTTTTTCGTCGGACACTCGCTCAGGACGATGACGGCGAGCGCCATCCGCAGCGTCCCGCTCGACTGGCAGGGGCCGGTCGGGACCTACAAGCAGGCGGTTCGGGTCGCAGCGGGCGTCGGTCGCCAACGGGGAGTCGTGGAGGCGGCGCCCGTGGCGACGGCGCCGTTTGCGGGTCTCGAGCACCACTCCTCGGTGGGGGCAATCCGCTCCGGCGCCGGCTCGATCCTCGCCGTCCCGCCAAACTATCTGGCCCACGTCGGGACCTTCCGCTTCCTTCGTGGCTCGCTGCGCCCCGGCGACATCGTTTTCGACCAGCAGCTCGCCGCGACATTGCAGGTGCAGCCCGGCGACACCGTGCTGCTGACGCCGCGGCCCGGCGTGCCGCCGCAGCGCTTCAGGGTCAGCGGAGTCGCACTCGTGACCGCGCCGGACGTGCTCTTCCAGCCGTTGAACCCGCTGCTGGGGCCGGCGCCGGCCCAACCGCCCTCCAACGTGGCGATCCTCCCACTGGCGACCTTTGCGCACCGGCTTGCTCCGCGGCTCCACGTCGTCGCGCCGTCGGCTGCGACGGCGGCATCGGTCCCGGGTCAGCCGCCGGGCGTGCAGTGGCAGGTGCAGAGCCAGGTGGACCCGGCCGCCCTCACCGGCAGTCCGACGCACGCCCTCAAGCGCGCGACGCAGCTTCGCAATGCAGCCGAGCGCTCGTTACCGGGGCAAGTGCAGTTCGTCGACAACCTCGCCGACAGTCTCTCTACGGCCTCGGGCGACGCCCTCTACGCCGAGACGCTCTACATCATGCTGGCAGTACCGGGTGCGCTGGTTGCCCTCGGCCTGGTCTATCTCTCCGCCCTGGGCGCAGCCGAGCGCGACCGTCGTACGCTGGCGCTGCTCCGCGCGCGTGGCGCCTCGCGACGATCGCTCCTCGTGGTCGCTGCCCTCGAGAGCGGTGCGCTGGCGCTCGCGGGCGGGCCGCTCGGGTTCGCGGGAGCCCTCCTGGGCCTTCGCCTCTCGGGGTCGAGCGGCGGAATCGGGCCCGAACGAATCGCTGCGGTACTCGCGCTCTGCATCGGCCTCGCGTTCCTTGGCGCGTTCGTCGCGCGAGTCGGAGCGGGCATCGGCGCGCTGCAGGGTCCGGTCAGCGAGGCGCGTCGGAGCGTTCGCCGCCAGGCACGGCCGCTGTGGCACCGGCTCTATCTCGACATCCTGGCGCTCGCTCTGGCGGGGCTCATCTACTGGTTCACTGCCCGTACCGGGTTCTCTGCGGTGGTGAACCCCGACTCGAACCCGACGCTCTCGCTCTCGGTCTACATGTTCTTCGGGCCGGCCCTGCTCTGGGTTGGCGCGGCGCTGCTGCTCGTCCGGGTGCGCGGACAGGCCCTCACGCGGCTGGCCGCGCGCGCGGCAGGAACCCGGGCGCGTTCCTGGCCGCACTTCCTTCTCGCGAGCGCCGGTCGTCGAGGCGCAGCGATCAACCGTGGCTTACTCGTCGCGGGCCTGCTGATGGCCTTCGCCGTCAACCTCGGAATCTTCGCGGCCACCTACGACCAGCAGTCGCGCGTCGACGCGCAGCTGACGCTAGGCGCCGACGTGGTCGTCCGAGCCGCGCCGGGTGTGATTGCGAGACGGGGCCTCGCGTCGACGATCGTGGGGACGCCGGGGGTCGCCGGCGTGACGGCGATCGACCACTCCTACGCCTACGTCGGCCCCGATCTGCAGGACACGTTCGGCGTCGACCCCGCCACCCTCACCCACGGCACGACTCTGCGCGACTCCTACTTCCTCGGCGGCGGCGTCGCAACCATGCTCGGGCGTCTGCGAACGACGCCGGACGGCGTGCTCGTCTCGCGAGAGACGATCAGCGACTACTCACTCTCGCTCGGCGACCTCTTGAAGCTCCGGGTGCTCGACCGTGCGACGGGGCGTTTCCGCGTCGTGCCGTTCCATGTGGTCGGCGTCGTGCAGGAGTTCCCGTCGGCGCCGCGCGACTCGTTCATGGTCGCCAACCTTGGGTATCTCGAGCGCGTGACGCACGACCGCGGTCCGAACGTGGTCCTCGTCAAGGCCTCCGGCGACGCGAGCGCGCTCGCTCATCGCATCGCGTCGCTGACGCGGAGAGATGGGACGGTCGTCAGCGACATCCGCCATCAGAGGGCGCAGACTGTCAGCTCGATCACGTCCGTCGACTTCACCGGGATCAGCCGCATTGAAGAGGCGTTCGCGCTCGCGCTCGCGGCGGCCGCGATGACGCTGTTCGTCGCGGTCGCCCTGTCCGAGCGTCGGCAGGAACTCGCAACCATGGCGGCGCTGGGGGCGTCGCTCCGCCAGATCGCAGCGTTCGTCTGGAGCGAGGCCGCGCTCGTACTCGCCGCCGCGGTCGCCCTCGCCGCCCTGCTCGGGTGGCTGCTCGCCGAGATGCTGGTCGCCATGCTCCGGCACGTCTTCGATCCGCCGCCCGACCACCTCGCGGTGCCGTGGGCGTTCTTCGGCCTCCTCGCGCTGGCGGCGGTCGGCGGCACGCTCGTCGCCGCGGCCGTCGCGGCAGCAGGCATTCGTCGCTTCCCACTCGGAGCAATACTGCGCGAAGAGTGACGGAGCCACGGGTTCTCATAGTCGAGGACGATCCCGGGTTACGAGGCCTGCTCAAGCGCGGCCTTGCCGAAGAGGGTTTCTCTGCCGAGGGGGTCGCGACGGGAGGAGAGCTGCTGGCGCGGATCGATGGTGCCCAGGTCGATGCGCTCGTCATCGACATCGGCCTCCCTGACGCCGACGGCCGCGACGTCTGCCAGGCGCTGCGGGCACGTGGCATCCAGGCGCCGGTGCTGTTTCTCACCGCCCGCGACGCGCTCGTCGACCGCCTGGCCGGATTCGACGCAGGAGGGGACGACTACGTCTCCAAGCCGTTTGCGTTCGCCGAGGTCGTTGCACGCCTGACCGCCCTACTCCGGCGGGCTGGAACGGACGGAGCCGTCGAGGCCTTCGGCCTCCGCCTCGATCCGGTTCGCCACTCGGTTTCGTCCGGCTCCCGCAGCGAGCCGCTCACGCCGACGGAATTCCGGCTTCTCGCGTATTTCCTCATGCGGCCCGGGGAGGCCGTCCGCCGGCGCGAGCTCGTCCGCGCGGGCTGGCCGCACGGCGCAATCGTGCGCGACAACACCCTCGACGCCTACATCGCGCGCCTGCGGAGGAAGCTTCGCGCACTCGAGGGCGCACCGGGAATCACGACCGTGCATCGCATCGGTTACCGGCTCGGGTGAGACGGCTCGGAATCCGCCATCGTCTGCTGCTCGTCGTCGCGACGACCGTCGCGGCGTCGCTCGCGGCCCTGGTCGCGGGCTTCAACATCCTGCTCGCGCACAACCTCTCGCGCGACGCCGACAACCTCGTGCGAGCGCGCGCAGCCGCGGAGCTGGGACAGCTTCGCGCGCAGCACGGCCGGCTCGCGGTCGGCGAGGCCCCTGACGACGCTTCCGCCGACGCACAGGTGTGGATCTTCTCGGACGTGCGCACGCTCGAGGCTCCCCGGACGACAGGGCAGGTCGCCGCAGCCGCTCGGCGGCTGAGCCGCGGTGGGCACCGGTTCGTTGACATCCCATCGGCAGACGTCCGCCTCTACGCGGCTCCCGCGGTCTTCGGCGGGCGTCGCCTCGGCGCCGTGGTGGCGAGCGTTTCGCTCGCACCCTACGAGCAGACGCGCCGCACCGCGCTCATCGGCTCGCTCGTGTTCGGCGGAGTCGTGCTCGCGCTGGTCGCGCTGATCGCCCGATGGCTCCTCGCCTCCTCGCTGCGGCCCGTCGCACGAATGACACGCCAGGCCTCCGCCTGGAGCGAGCAGGATCTCGACCAGCGCTTCCGCCTCGGCGAGCCCCACGACGAGCTGACGGAGCTCGCTGGGACGCTCGACGGGCTTCTGGACCGCCTGGCCGCGAGCCTGCGGCGGGAGCAGCGATTCTCCGCCGAGCTCTCGCACGAACTCCGGACGCCGCTCGCGCGCGTGCTGGCCGAGGCCGAGCTCGCCCTGCGACGCGAACGGTCGCCGCAGGAGTACCGGGCCGCTCTCGAACTCGTCCGCCGCAACGCGGAGCAGCTGTCGCGAACCGTGGACGCGCTCGTCTCGGCGGCGCGCCACGAGGCCGGAGCGCGGCGCGGTACCGCCGACGCCTTCGCCGTGGCGACCGAGGCGGCCCACGCCTGCGCCGGAATCGCGAAGGAGCGCGCGCTCGACCTGGCGGTCGACGAGCCGGCTCATCCGATCCGGCTCGGCATCGAACCCGAGCTGGCAGAACGCATCCTGCAGCCCGTCGTCGAGAACGCATGCCGCTACGGCCGCCGAAACGTGTCGATCTCCATCCAGCGCGAGCGCACCGCCGTCGTGTACGCGGTCGCGGACGACGGGCCCGGCGTTGCAAGCGAGGAGCGCGAGCGCATCTTCGAGCCGGGCGTGCGCGGCAAGGTTGACGCCGGCAACGGCGCCTCGGGTTCGGGGCTCGGGCTCGCGTTGGCTCGCCGTCTCGCCGGCAGCGCTGCCGGCGACGTCGAGGTCGTGGCCGGTGGGCCGGGCGCGCGTTTTCTCGTTCGCCTACCGATGGCCTGAGCGAACCCATTCATGCGGCGTTCAGATCTGACTAGCGAGCCTTAGCGCTCGTGCGGCGAGGACGGTCGACCAGGCAGTCGCGCCAGCTTGGCCTTGCCGTGCTGCTGCTCCTCGGTCTCGCTCTGCCGGGAGCGGTGCTCTTCGCGGTTGTGCGCTCGCGCGGGCCGAAGCACCGTCTCACCACGGCGGCGAAGACGGCCGAACACCCGCGGCAGCGTCGCACGGACCCGCGCAAGGGACGCCGCTTCCGGCCGGTTCGTCTTGTCGAGCGTCGGACGGGGGCGCTCGACGCGCCGACCCAGGATGCCGCCATTGCGGATGCAGGACACCACCGGCTACTCCTGATCGGCGGCCTCACCCAGGCCGATACTTCGACCGATGTGATCCGGCTCCTCGCGTCGACCCGGGACCGTGTCGGCGGCCGGCTCGCGGGAGCGCTCCACGACGCCGCGGCCGTGGGCATCGGCCGGGGCGCCTACCTCTTCGGCGGCGGAAACGGCGTCGCACAGCTCGACGGGATCGTCAGCATTCGACCTGACGGACGGCCGATCGAGCCGGTTGGACGGTTGCCCGCTCCCAGCTCGGATCAGGCCGCGGCGGTCATCGGACACACCGCCTACGTCGTCGGCGGGTTCACCGGCTCCCGGTGGCTCGACACCATCGTCGCCTGGACCCCCGGTCGTCCCGCGCATGTGGTCGCGCATCTACCCACGCCGCTCCGCTACGCGGCCGTCGCGTCGGTTGGGCGCCTGCTCGTGATCGCCGGCGGATCGCTTCCCGACGGCGGCGCGAGCGACGCGGTCTTCGCCTACACGCCCGGCGCGACACGAGCCGTCCGCATCGCGCGCCTTCCGGCGCCGACGACGCACGCGGCCGCCGCCGCCCTCGGCAGCGCCGTCTATGTGATCGGCGGCCGCGGCGCGGCGCTCGAAACGCCGACGGCGAGAATCGTCGCGATCGACCCCGTCTCAGGCCGCATTCACACGGCCGGCAAGCTGGCGACACCGCGCTCCGACCTGGCCGCGGTCACGCATGGCACGAGCATCCTCCTCGCAGGCGGTCGCGGACCCGCCGGCACGCGGGCGGACATCAGCGAGCTTGTCCCGGCGAAAGCCGGCCCTCGCGGCGGGCGCGCCGGGCTGGCGGTCGCCAACGTCTACGCCCACGACCGCCACTCGCTCGCCGCTCCTGCGCGCCTCGCCATCCCGCGCATCTACATCCCCAACAGCGAAAGCGGCACCGTCGACGAGATCGACCCACGGACGTTCAAGGTCGTCCGGCACTTTGCGACCGGGGCGCTCCCCCAGCACGTGACTCCCGCCTACGACCTCCGGACGCTCTACGTCACCAACGACCTCGGGAACAGCCTCACACCGATCGACCCGGCCACGGGCAACCCCGGCCGGCGGATTCCGGTCAGCGATCCCTACAACCTCTACTTCACGCCCGATGGCCGTTACGCGATCGTCGTCGCAGAACGGCTTCACCGGCTGGACTTCCGAGCCGCGCACACGTTCCGACTCCACCGCGCCCTCGAGGTCCCGTGCGTCGGAGTCGACCACCTCGACTTCTCGGCCGACGGTCGGTACCTGATCGCCAGTTGCGAATTCTCGGGTCAGCTGATCAAGGTCGACGTGGCAAGGGAGCGCGTTACCGGGGTCCTCACGCTGCCGGACGGCCACATCGGCATGCCGCAGGACGTCAAGCTCTCTCCCGACGGAAAGGTGTTCTACGTCGCCGACCTGCGCGCCAACGGCCTCTGGGAGGTCGACGGGCGGCGATTCAAAGTCACCGGCTTCCTGCACACCGGCGCGGGTGTCCACGGCCTCTACGTGAGCCGCGACACGAGGCTCCTGTACGCCACCAACCGCTCCGAAGGCTCGGTGTCGGTGATCAGCTTCAAGCGCCACAAACAGATCGCGAAATGGTGGATCCCCGGAGGCGGCAGCCCGGACATGGGCGGTGTCTCTGCCAACGGGAAGGTTCTGTGGCTCTCGGGCCGGTACAACGGGGTCGTCTACGCCCTCTCGACGCGAAACGGGCGCCTTCTGGCGCGGATTCCGGTCGGTCAGGGGCCGCACGGCCTCTGCGTGTGGCCGCAGCCCGGGCGTTACTCGCTCGGGCACACCGGCGTCCTTCGGTAGCTCGCCCAAACCCTTTCATCGTCCTCTCATCGGCGCCTCTCCCCGGCGCAAAAGCCGGCGACCGTTACGAAATCGGTCCGGCCGCGCGGCCCATTGAGGTTTCGCGGATCGGCGGCACAATGTTGCGTCGCAAGTCAACGATGCCGCCGGAGGCGTCGGCGCGGTAACAACGAGGAAGGAACCCATGATGAGAAGGGTCCTTTTCGCCCTGGTCGGGAGACAATAGAGAGCTTGTAGCAGACGTAACGATCAGCGGCGACAGCCGCTCATCGCCGACCCGGAGGAGGTGGGTCGTGAATTCGCGCAGGCCATTCCGCTGGCTGATACGTGGGGGATGCACGGCGACGTTGGCTGGGGCTGGATGATCTTGATGATGTTCTTGATGGTGCTGTTCTGGGGCGCGGCCATCTCCGGCATCGTCTGGGCGATCCGTGCCGGCTTCGATCGCCGCTCAGGACCGCGAGGCGAATCCGCCGCCGAGGTACTCGAGCGTCGCTTCGCGGAGGGGGCAATCTCAGTCGAGGACTACCACGAGCGGCGCGCGGTACTCGCCGACGCGGCCGGCGGGTCGAACGGTGCGCGCAAGGACAAGCAGCTCACCGCGCCGCGATAAGTCGTAGCGAACGAGTGACGAGCGCAAGCGTCGCGCGCGGCGAGGCAGGGGGAGGAGCCAACTGCCCCAGGCCACGGGAGTGTGATGAGTTCAGTTAGGCAAGGAGCGGCGTGGTTTTACCGGATTCTGATCGCGCTGTTCGCGGTTCCGGTCGTCGTCGAGATATTTCTTGCGGGCCTCGGCATCTTCCGCGCGATGCCAGGTGAGGACGAATCGGTCTCGCACGAGACGCGCGCAGGTCGCCGAGCCGGCCCGCGGGCGGCTGCGCGAGGAGCGCGGTCAGGCTGGCGGCGCCGACGGCGAGCCCCACGCCGACGCTCCCGGTCCCGAGCGGGCCTTCCGTGTAGCGGGGAAGAACCGGCAGTACTACGCCGATCGAGAGGAAGAAGAACAGCGTCGCCGCGGCGACGAGGAGGAACGCGGGCGTCAGCACCCGGTCCCTTGACGTCGGCTCGACGGTAAGTGTAGACTTATCGTAAGTCATGGCTTACGTACACCCGATGGATGCGCTCGGCGACCCTACCCGGCGGGCGATCTTCGAACGGCTCCGCTCCGGGCCC
>Ga0075425_100006813_pt1 | contig 12024 bp, 12 predicted proteins | sample SoiMethybrSBSTD4_FD_75300 | JGI IMG/M metagenome (GOLD analysis project Ga0075425, IMG submission 75300) | Bulk soil microbial communities from a Populus tree surrounding site in Tennessee, USA - Soil MetaG P. TD hybrid SBSTD4 | ecosystem: Environmental > Terrestrial > Soil > Tree plantation...
TGCAGCAGGGCGGCGGCAAGAGACTGCCGGATCGGGTAGTACCAGTATGGCGGCTCAGTATAGGGTAGCGCGTCCTGGAAGGCGGCTGCTCGCTCAAACCGCACAATGGCGGTGCGGTTGTCGCCTTTAGCCTGAGCGACGCGTGCCAAGACCAACGTGCGCGCGATGCGAAGCACTTCTTGCGCCGGGACGTTGGAATCTTTCAGCAACTTGAAGTCGGCGGTGCGCGCTATCGTTTCGATCGCATCAGCCGCCGTTGCTGCGCCCGCAAAGTCCCGGCGTGCCGCGAGCGCTACGCCCCGCGCATAGAGCCACATTCCCTTGACATAGGGAATGGTGTCGCCGGGATCGGGCAGCGCGAGAATGGTTTCGGGAGTGCTGAACTGCGCGTGCGCGAAATACGGCGCCGCCTTGACCGGCTGGACAATCGCAATACCACGCGCGGCCTCGTCAGGAATTAGCTCGCGCAGCTTTTCTGCCGCCGCGATTACGGTTTGGCCGTCCCCGGCTAACTGCGCCGATGCCATCACAAAGTGCACGTTATGCGGATAGTAGCCGAGCCGATAGACGCCCATCGGTGCCTTGGTGTCGGCCAGATATTTTTCGTCAACCTTGACCGCAGTCTTGTTGTCCTCCAGCGCGTCCAGGTAGCGGCCGACCCGATAGTAGATGTGGCTGGGCATATGGACGAGATGACCGGCACCGGGAATCGCGCCCCGCAGTCGGTCGGCATAAGGTTCGGCGCGCTTGGGCCGATCCGACGCCTCGACGGCATGGATGTAGAAATGAATTGCACCGGGATGATTTGGATTCCGAGCCAGTACACGCTCCAGTGTGGGGACGATCGCCACGCTCTGCGGGTTGGGTTCGCGGCCGCCTGGCTTCCAGTAATTCCAGGGGCTGAGATCCATGACCGCCTCGGCATAGAGCGTGGCGATTTCGTCGTCGTCGGAAAACTGTTGCGCGACCTTCGCCATTTCGGCTGCGTAGGCTGCGTCGAATGGCGCGCGAGCGGCCTTCGGATCGCTGCCGTAGCGAGCTGCGAGCGCGCCGATCAACGCCTGCTCGCGTGGCGTTGCCTTGCCGGCAAGCGCCTTTGCCTTCTGCACAGCAGCGAAGGCGGGCGCGACTGCGTCTTCCTGCATCGGAAGATTGATATTGGGACCGAGCACTAGCGCCTCGCCCCAGAAGCACATGGCGCAGTCGGGATCGAGCTTCTGCGCCATGCGGAACGCGCGCTGCGCCTCGCCGTGATTGAACGCGTAGGCGAGACGCAGGCCCTGATCGAAATAAGCCTGTGCGCGCTCGTTCGCGGTCGTAATCTTGTAAGTGATTGAGCCGAGGCCAGCCCAAAGCGGCGGCTCGGTATCCGCGAACGCCGGCGCTGAGCTAGCTGCGCTCATCTCGACGCGTGGCACCTCAGTCTGTGCTAAGCGAAGCAACATGTTTGGCAAGCCGGTTGAAGCCGGCGTGTGGCAGACCGGAAAGTTCGGGCCGATGAATGGCGATGATGTGTCCACGGCGGTTGCGCCCGCACCTGCGAGGGTGAAAACGTTCCCAGTCAGCAGCGTCAGGAGTGCCGTGCCGCCGAATGCCACAGCTCCCACGGAAACCAGTAGCCGTTGCGATCGCGTGAATGTCGCCATCTCGCCCTCCAAAATCAGCCGGAGGAAAAAATCTGCCGAAGTCAGGGTGCTTTGCCGTAATGTGAGGGGCAATGGTAGTTACTCAACGTCCGCTTTTGGCCCATACGGACATTTGTTTTGGCTTTCGGGGATAAAGCGGAAATCGCGATGATCTCACGGAATGTCGGTTGGCGCGCACTTTTCGGTCGCGCCCTGGCAGCAGTTCTCGGTAAGGAACCCCAGCAGTTCGTTCATAGCCTCGAATCGCGCCGCGTAGATCATGGAGCGGCCTTCACGCCGCACCGCCACGAGACCAGCGTCACGGAGCCGGTCGAAATGGAAGGTCAGGGTGTTCGGCGCGAGTTTCAGGGCAGCGGCGACGCCGCCCGCAAGCATTCCCTCTGGTCCGGCCTGGACGAGCAGGCGAAATACGTCCAAGCGATTTTCTTGCCCAATCGCGGCCAAAGCCGCAACCGCATCGATATTTTTCATATTTCAATGATTATTGAAATATGGCGTTTGCGTCAAGAATTATTTCGATGATGATTGAAATAAATTGATGTCCGCTTTTGGTCCTTAGCGGACTTCATTATGCGTCGCGAAGTGTTCGCATTCGGGGGAAAGCGGACATCGTTTCCGCAGCGCGCAGAATGTCTGCTTTGACCCAAAGCGGACATTGGGCGAACTAAAGCCCAAAAACGGACATCCGCGACTTGTTCCACATTGGTTGGACTTCAGTCCAACTCGATTTTGCAATCTCGGCATCAAATAATTTGTTCACCACTCAAAAAGAAGGAGCCGAGCATGCCTTCGCTGATTCCCGATGCCGCGGCCTTCGAGAGGAGGCTTGCAGGCTTGCCCGTGGTAAAGCATCCAGCCCGCCAAGTTGTCCTGGCCGCCGGTTCAAAAACGGGCCGGCTGTTTTTCCTCAGAAGTGGCTCGGTGGAGGTCATCAAGGATGGAGAGAAGATCGCCAACGTATCGGCGCCCGGCTCGGTATTCGGCGAACAGGCCATCCTCTTGGATCAGCCCCATACCGCGGACGTGAGGACGCTCGAGCAATCTGAGTTCTATGTCGCCGACGCGCAAGCGATGCTTGCTGGCGATCCAACCGTTGCCCTCTACGTAGCAGCGATCCTTGCACGACGCCTCGATGCCGCTAACCGATCACTTATCGAGGTTAAGCATCAGCTCCAAACTGGCGAATCTCTTAGCGTGATTGGTAAAACGGTCGAGAAGGTGGAGGAACTATTGAGTTACAGCGGCGATGCCAGCCTTGTATACGCTGGCTATCCCTACGATCCGTTTCGGGCCGACAAATCGATGCACTAAAACCTCCCGGTCGCCACTCCTATGAAGATCACGCCCGAACAGCAGCTCCAGATGGAACCGGTGTAACGTCGCCCTGGTCGCCGGGCAGCGGCCATCGCGCCAGCGACCCAAACGTCCCAAGGAATCGATTTAAGCATGGTGCCTCGCCTGGTAGGGCACCTGTCGGCGGACCAGCGCCGATTGAACGCTAATAGATAAGGTTCGCGGGAGACAACATACCGCTCGCAGCTACGAATATCAGTATTTGCTGGCAAAGCGGGACATCGTTTCCGCACTTTTGACCCATGGCGGACATCGCTACAGCAGAGAAGGACGCCGGTTGGCGGTTCGGTGTTATTCACCGAGACCAGCCGCGGGGGAAGGACGATGGCTCACCTAGTTTTTGCAGCTGCCGTGGCAGTCGGTTACTTGGCCTTCAGCCTACCTGCGTCGGGGGCCGACGCGGCAGCCTGGTGCGCCGTGATCAGCGGCAGCCTGGTGCGCCGTGATCAAAGGTGGCAAGTATTGGGATTGCCAATATCGTTCCTTGGAGGATTGCTGGCCTAATGTCCTAGGAGGCAATCGCGGCTAGTGTAGTCCGAACCCGTATTTCGTCGGTATGCCGACAGAATCCAAAGGCCCAAGGAAACGTGGCGGTCCCAGCAATAGGCATCCGCTTTTGGCCCTTGGCGGACATCCGGCTCGCGCTCTTGAATGCCGTTCTTGGGCATGACGATTACGCTGGCGAACTTCCTCATCCGTCAGTCGAAATGGCGGGCCTAAAGGGGATTGAGGAGTGCGGACTGACATTGGCAAGCTCTGCGGCGACTGCCGCAAGCTCGCTTTCTAGGGTCGCAATTCGAAGGCGAAGCTGATCGTCGTTGAGTTGCATGAACGCACTTGCCGCCTTGTCGGCAAGCTCCGCTAGCATGGACCGTTCGTCGTGGCTCAGGGCGTTACCGGTCGCATGCGGTCCATAGAGCGCCAGCCCTAGGCAACGCAACCGATCCCCCACCGGAACGGCGAGGATCGGCTGCATCAGACCGTTAGGAAGGTGGTTTCGTGTGGCGGCTGCGGAGTCAACATCGTAAGGCCGATGCGCATGTGCAGGTTTAAGCAACGGATCATTTGGATCGAGTGTTCGTGCTGCCTCATCCCATGAGTGATCCGCTGCGGTGCGCTGAAAAATATGGTCCTGCTCGCGAAAGATACTAGCTGAAGCAAGCCCAAGGGCGCTCCGCACCCCTTGGACGAGCTGCGTTTCAATCTCAGCATAACTCTTTGCATTCAGGACAGCATCACCGAGCCATTCTCCCGCTCTCGCGACAGAACGATTGAAAAACCAATCCAAGCAGTGAACCGCGGTGTCGTGAATTTTTGACGTCAAAAAAAGAATTCCAGCTGCAATTCCAATCCAGGCCCAAGCGGGCAACGTGACTTTCTCGCTAATTCCTTCGCGAATGTGATCAATGCCCTCGTGCAAGAAGAGCACTGGTAAACTAAGAAGGAGGCCCAGAATAGTCACGCGACGTAGAGGAATGCTTACCTTCACGACGTAAGGTCTGCGCACAGCCTCGCTAACAAGAAGGCAAAGCACGCCGTTGACGAGGTAAAGCAGACCCCATAATTGTTCGGGCGGAGAATAATCAGGCCATAAGAAGTCAAGAAGTGTCGTGGTTGTACCGGCATCCGCAAAGACGAGTGCCGGCAATCCAATCAGGCAGCCCCAGATCACCCAGCGCAGGCGTTGGTAGTCCTGTGGTGGGAGCTCGCGCCGGCGTGCAAGCAGAATAGCGAACCCACACACGGCGACGACGAGGCCGCTTAGCACACCAGCTCTTGTCACCACCTCCGTAGGATAGCCAAGGAGATTTGCATAGCTGAGCGTCAGCAATAGCATCAACAAGATTGCGATGACCGGCAAACTCTGTTCGACTGGCCGCCACCGCGACGTCGTTTCATCGGTCGGCGCTCTTAGCGCGAACCAGATGAAGCCTGCTAAGCCGGCGCCCTGCGCTATCGCGCCCACGAGATTCTGCGTAAGCAAGGCGAAAGGCGAGTAGAGCTGCAAGAGCGCGTAATATTGTGCGGACTGACCTGGATTGAACCAGATGACGTAGAGGAAAAACCCCCAGGTCATGATTCCAGGCCTTGTCCAGACTAGCCATGCGGCGGCCAGAATAACGAGCGCCGCTGCAATCTGATCAAGAAGCAAGACCGCGCGCACCCATCCGCTGGATGGTCGTTGTTTTGCTATGATGTCGACTTCTCGCGCCGGTCGGTCCGGAGTGGCAGCCAGCGCGAGTTCAGCGCGCCGTTGATTAGTGACGAGGCGAAAACCTCCCAAGGCCGCCATCGCACTCGCGCATCTGAGAGTGTTGATGGGACTGCACCTCATCTGCTCGAGATCGAGCCTGTCACCGACACGCAGGCCAGCCTGAAAGGCGGGGGAGTCCGTTTGTTTGTGGAACGGTCCCTGTACATCGGTAATGATGCCGTCATTATTGGCATAAAAACCGAATGATCCCAGCGGCTGATACAACCGGTAGAAATCGGGAATAATCATCGCCAGCGCCCAAAATGTGAGCGCCACAAGCAGCGCGCGAGCTACGATGTGCCTATAACTGTGCATCCCGTCATCATTCTCTACGAGGTCATGCCGAAACCGGCCAGTGCCAATTAGGGGTCAGTTACGAAAGATGGCCAAGTTAGCGGTGGCCGATGACCCAAAGCGGACATGAGCATTTATCCATTTGCGACCGAACACAAATGCGACATCACATGGAAGCAGACGCCCTGTCGCCGGGGCGTCTAACATTCATTGCCCCAAAGGGTAATTTCGCCTGCCAGATTGGTAGGCCACAGTCCGGTTATCCTCCGGCAGCTTGGTGCGCGCAGTAGATGCGGGGAGGGGTTTATTCGCGGGTGCTAATGACAGCTACATAAGCAGCGCACGATGAGGCAGTGCGATGGAAGAACTTGGCCAACTTGTTGCTGGGCTCGAAGGTTTCGTTCGTCATTATGGTGCATTCGCGGTCCTGCCAATTCTAGCAATCGAAGCGGTGGGCGCCCCAGTCCCCGGCGAGTCGCTTTTGATTTTTGCATCGGTTCTGGCCGGTCGTGGCGAGATGTCTTTATCGGCTCTTCTTGTCTCCGCGTGGGTGGGCTCGGTCATAGGTGATAATTTAGGCTATCTGATCGGTCGAAAGCTCGGCCGAGCGACTGTCTTGCATTACGGCGCAAAGGTTGGCCTCACTGACGAACGCTTCAGCGGGATTGAAAGTACATATGTCCGTTACGGCGACGCCACGGTGTTGTTCGCTCGGTTCTTCAGCATCCTGCGCCAGCTCAACGGCATCCTGGCGGGAATGCTGGGAATGTCCTGGTGGCGCTTCGCATTGCTCGATGCAGTTGGAGCAGCGCTCTGGGTCATGGTTTGGGTGTTCGCCCCTGCCTATTTCGGCGAGCACCTGACCGTCATCATCGCGCTGGCGCATCACACTAAAGCGGTCGTCAGTGTTTTGGTTGCCGCTGGTCTGACTCTGGTCCTTGGCTATTTCATCCGGCGTCTTCGCGTTGCGGGCTGGACAGCACGGCAATGACTGCAGGTGGATGGCGATGAGCGACTTTGTGCCGAACGATAAATCGGTTGCTTCCACTTCGGCTCAGGAGCGGCGGCTGCCGGGCGTCAGTAGGCGGCTCAAGGAGTTGCCGTACGGCGTTGTCTTGGTTCTCACACTGATTGGCGTGGCCTATACAAGCTTCACGAAACGACCGACGACCGCCTATTGGGAGTTTCTTGTGCCCGTGACCGGCGCCCTCTGCATTTGGAGCGGTTGGCGATCCGCGCGCGAAAAAAACGAAGAGCTCCGCCTGATCTGGACTCAGGTCGCGCATTGGCTCGCCTTCTTTGCCGCTATGAATCTCCTGTTGCTACCCAGCGTGCAAGCCATGGTGAATGCCGATGCAACTGGGCTCGCTGTTCTTCTCTTGCTGGCTCTCGGCACCTTTGTTGCCGGTGTGCACATTCCGGCGTGGCAAGTTTGCATGCTCGGGGTCGTCATGGCGCTTTTCGTGCCGGCGATCGCGTGGATCGAGAAGGCCGCGCTGATCATCCTGCTCGCCGTAATTGTCCTGGTTGGAGCGGGAACGATGTTTTGGTGGATCGGGCGCAAAAGGCAGGCGTGACCAGTTCAGTGACGTGAGCATTTGACTGATTTTCGGTTTTCGAAAAGTGAAGTTGGAGCACCAGGCCGATTACCCTGCTCGCGATCATAAACCCGTTTGAGGTGCTGCCCGTCTATCTCAAGTTGTTGGAAGGGAAAGATGTTGCAGTACGCCGTCAGGTTGCGTGGAAGGCATGCGTTTATGCGTTGCTTCTGAGCCTGTTCTTCCTGTTCTTTGGGACATTGATCCTGCGCCTGTTCGGGGTACCGCTGGCCATGGTTCGTATTGTCGGCGGCATCATCTTGGTGAAGATCGGTCTTGATCTTTTTTCATCGTCCTCTTCAGAAGGAATCGTGGCAGGCCATGGCGCAAAGTAAGACGAAAATATTGCTTTTGTGCCACGCGCGATGCCACTGATGTGTGGTCCCGGTGCAATTGCAACAATCCTCGGAATGACTTCGACCATCAGGCAGTCCCCCACCGAACTAGCGTCGTTTGTCGCAGTCGTGGCAGCCATTCTCGCACTGTGCTCGTGACGTACTTGTGTCTGATTTATGCGGGAAAGTCTTCAGATAAATTGGGTGCGATGGGGATTGATGCCATTGCCCGCATCGTCGGCTTCTTTGTCTCCGCAATCGGCGTCGGTCTATTTGACACCTCGGAACGAGCGGCAGCTTTGATGCGCGTCAATTAGGCGAAAAGATCAAAAAAGGCGTTCAACATCCGCTTTGGAGGCAACACAGACATCGCAATTGGCGTGCGGACCAGACGTCGCGGACCCGCCCCCTCTCTTCCAATGGCAGCGGAGGATCGATTAACTGTCGCGAATCAACCTCAATACTGGCCGCCAACGGGAATAGGGCTATGGGAAAAGATCGCCTTGCTGCTTTCAGCGATGGTGTCCTTGCAATCATCATCACCATTATGGTGCTCGAATTGAAGGTGCCGCACGGCGCTGGCTGGACGGCGCTTGTTACACTGCTTCCGCATTTCGTCAGTTACGTTTTGAGTTTCATCTATGTGGCAATCTACTGGAACAACCACCACCACCTGCTTCATACCGTGACACTGGTCGATGGCCTCATTCTTTGGGTCAACTCATTTTTGCTGTTTTGCCTGTCTCTCATTCCGGTTGCGACAGCCTGGATGGGTGAAAATTTCCTGGCCTCCGTGCCTACCGCCGTATATGGCGTCACATTGTTGATGCCGGCTATTGCGTACTACATCCTTCAAAAAGCGATCATGCGAAAGCAGGGAGCACAATCCGTTCTCGCTACAGCCCTCGGCGCTGACCTGAAGGGCAAGATTTCGCCTCTGCTGTATGCTGCGGCGATTGCCCTTGCGTTTGTCGCTCCCTGGGTTTCGATCCTCATCTACGCTCTGGTCGCCGTAATGTGGCTCATACCCGATCGTCGCATCGAAAATGTTCTGCGAGAAAGTTGATCGGCATTGATGGACGCGCTTCTGGCCCTTAGCGGACCTCCGGCTCGCGCTCTCGAATGGTCCGCGCGTGAGGGTAAAGCGGACATAGCGGTGACACTTCGGAATTGCCCGCTTTTGACCCAAAGCGGACATCTCGATCGTGCGGGAAAACTTGAGCCTTTCAAGTTAAATGAGACTGAGGCGCACCACCCGTTAGCCCTTCCAGTGGCCGGGCATCGACGGATATGGTTTTGTCCTGAGTGGAGGGGGCGATGAGGCGACGAGATTTCATCAAAGCACTTGGAACTGGGGCGGCCGTTTGGCCAATTGCTGCGCGGGCGCAACGGACGGCGATGCCGGCGGTTGGATATCTGGCCGCGGGCAATCCAAACAGCGAGGCGCGGCTTGTTGACAAGAGTCGCGCCACCGTGGAATAGGGCAAAACTGCAGCAACTTGTACCTTCGTATAGGTGCGTTGCCTAGAAATACAATAGTCCTTGGGACTTGGAGCTGATTTTGTCAGCGACATGAACTGGTCGCTGTACACCGCAAACCGCACCACCCACCTCAAGATCGTCGTGGTCGGACTTGCTGCGGCAATCATGATCGCCGTCATCGGTATTTCTGCCCGCCAACTCAATCTTGGCACGGACATCTTGGCGGCGCAGACCCAGACCGTAGTCAAAGCTGGTGGCCCGGTCGTTTTCACTGATCGCAGCGGTCCGCTAGTACGCTAGCTCGTTCGACTTGGGACGCATCTGTTGCAGAATAACCGGCCTTCGGCCGATCAACTGCATGAATGAACCACATGATCGCAGTCATTACTATTGCGCGATGGCTGCAATCTTAATCGGCTATTATCTGCTGAAATAATTTTTTCGAAGGCGGGAATCAATTTCATTTGGGAGATTGTCACAAAGACCAGACGACCTATACCTAGGTCTTATTCGGCATCGGACTTTTTTGTGATGCCGAACACAGCTAGCCGTGTGTCCGACGCCCTAAAAGAATTGGTCAAGAGCGAGATGGCAGTATGGCAGCCGCGCTCAATCGATTTAGTGAGAGTTTCGATATGCGCTTCAAAGCTGAAGAACTTGGTCGGTCTGTCTACCGTTCGTGGTCGGGATTGATTAGAAGAATGCTTATGGCTGTATGCACCTCGTACCGGCCCGAGCGACACTACATGCGCGGACCGGGGCCGAAGTGGCGAGAGAAGCACATTCGGTCGGACTTAGACTGCTTCTGACGCAAAGGTTTGCTTGTCGAGTTTAGAGCGGAAGTGGCGTCCATTATTCTTTGTAAGCACATACGCTAGAATGGACCTGATTTATCTCGTCTCGATCTGGCTGCTTCCGGTTCTAATCGCCATTACTTTTCATGAAGCGGCGCACGGGTATGTTGCTCGCTTTCTTGGGGATGATACGGCATTCCGACTTGGCCGCGTCAGTCTCAACCCCCTCCGACATATAGATCCATTTGGTACGGTTCTTTTGCCGGGGCTCTTGTTACTTGCACGATCGCCATTCTTGTTTGGATACGCCAAACCAGTCCCGGTTAATTTTCGCGCTCTTCGTCACCCTCGCAGTGGCATGGTGCTTGTGGCGGCGGCTGGGCCTGCAATGAATATCTGCTTGGCAATGGTTGCTGCGTTGAGTTTTCATCTTCTGGTCTATTTGCCCGTAACGATGGCACAGTGGGTTGCGCTGAACCTAAAGAATGCGCTCGTCATCAATGTCGTCCTGGCGGTCTTCAATCTGTTCCCTATACCACCTCTCGACGGCGGGCGGATCGCCGTAGGAATGCTTCCCAATGCCTTGGCCAAACATCTTGCTCGTCTCGAGCCTTACGGGATGATCGTTCTTATAGGACTGCTAATTTTCCTGCCTCTGTTGGGTTCACAAATGGGCTTGGACCTTGGTTTTCTCTCACACCTCATCTCTATCTTAACGGATGGCGTTATCGGAACCATTCTTCGATTGACCGGCAACATTTAGGTATCTCGCAATTGCGTTGACCGTAATCGCTCGCGGTTGAAAGGTATTGCGACGTCGGAACGGTGCACAAACAATTCGTGACGCATGGATCGCTACGAACCCACTCACGTCCATCTTGTAGGCATGAGCCTTGGTTAGACACAGTCGATGAGGACAGCCCAGAATGATGTTAGGATCCGAGAGAGCTTATGGCCTCTTGGCAGACATTTCGTGCGCACAAGGAAATGTCCTCTTGCGGGCGTCAATGGACATCGGCCGATCGGCAGCTACGCCGGATGATTTGCCTGACCTTTCTTTGGCGGAGGCCACGACAGGGTCTCGTCAAATACAGTTTTGATCAGCGAGTGTTCCGACAGGTATTTATGGTACTGAGTTACGACCGCTTTTGCTTCCTTTAGCGTAGCAAGCCGCCATTGAATTTCCAGATTCTCGTTTCCCGCAATGCTCTCTACAATCCTGCGATCCTCTACAAGCAATTTGAATTCATTTGGTTGATCAGCGTCGTCGGTGTCGCCGTTAAGGTGGGTTGCAAAATCGATGCGTCCCGTCGGCACCCAGTCGCGCTTCACGACTCCCTGGTAGGGCGACCGATTTTCATATTTCCCGTTTACTTTGGACAGGAAATTCATCACATGCGCCATCTTTTTTCTCCTTTACAAACGCGAACGGGTCCCAGATGCGCATGGCAGTATGCTTGGCGGGCTATCCTGCAAGAGCGGTAACGGGATGGGTGAGGTCGATTGCGCTGCATGTACGTTAATGAGCTCGCATGTCCGCTTCGGGAAACAATAATGAGATCGCGCTGAACTGTTAGCGATGTCCGCCAGTTACCCTCAAAACTGTAAGGTAACCGGCTGCGCATATCGACTCAGCCCTGGCTGTTACTATCGACCGATGCTTGAGCAATTCGTTCAATATGTCCGAGGCGAGGTCCGTTTGATTGCGGAGGCGCCACTGGTCTTTGGTGCGGCCGTCTTGTTCCTTGGCGCAATAGTTTGGGCGGCGTTGAGATGGCGTTATTCGGCAATCATTGACCATAGGAATCATATCATCGCGCTGTACAAAGCGCGGCTAAATGGTGCGACGCCAGATCAAGCCAAGGCAAAGATGGACAGCCTTGAGGGGCAAGTGGCCAGTCTCAAAAACCGCGAATGGCCGAAACTTACGCCGGCTGCTGTCACAGATTTTGAAACTATCCTGGCATCACTAGGGACCCATGCCGTTTCTGTTGTGCCGCAGGACAGAGATTCGGTCTTTTTGGCTCGCGACCTAGTCGACGCGTTCAAGCGGATAGGCTGGAAAGCGAGGCGCGATGCGGGCATGAATGAGCTCCCCGACGGATTGAGCGTTTGGCCGGAAGACGATGTGGCGCGCGCCATATGCAACGCGCTGACGATGGCCACTGGCGCCCTCGTGACACTAAGAAATGACCAACAACTCAAGGACCAGGGCACCTATGCCATTGGCATAGGTTACAAGCTGGACTGACGGCGCGTCGCCGGTAC
>Ga0075425_100006814_pt1 | contig 12023 bp, 7 predicted proteins | sample SoiMethybrSBSTD4_FD_75300 | JGI IMG/M metagenome (GOLD analysis project Ga0075425, IMG submission 75300) | Bulk soil microbial communities from a Populus tree surrounding site in Tennessee, USA - Soil MetaG P. TD hybrid SBSTD4 | ecosystem: Environmental > Terrestrial > Soil > Tree plantation...
GTATGCTGCAAGTGCTCAAGTTTGAGCCAGACCTCCGCGCCGCCGATTTGGCTGAGATAGTGCGAGCGCTCGAGCGGCGTCTCCAGCACGTGCGGGCGGATGCGCTGCTCCGTGGCCAGTATTTCTTTTTTCCAGTCCATATCCTCTTCTACCACGAGGCTGCCACGAAGAGGTGCCGTCCGCTGAAGCGGACTCGTCTTGTTCCAGTCCCGCTTTCCCAGCACTTCCGTGCTGGGCTTTACTATGACGCCCCTGTAGGGGCTGGAGTGAGGCGGTCCGCACCCGGATCTACTATCCAGAACTTCACCGGGCTCCATCGGTTTGAGTCTGTGTGAAAACGTTCCTTCGCCCAGCTGGGGCTATGAATTTTACTCGCTTTACGCCGGACTTACGTCATCGGGCATTTGGCGAACGGCGTGAAGGCCGTCCCTTTCAAAGCCCTGCTCAAGCCACAGCTTGAATCAGAGTTTTCCTTTAGCCACGCCCGGCGGCAGCCCAATTCCAGTTTCTTTTTAGGGCAGGATTAGTGCACCATAGACGGCCTGATGACCGCCAACAACCCTCCTCCGGGCGCTCCCGCTCGGGTTGAAAGCCCGCTAATTCCCGCGCCCCGAGGAAATGGCGGCGAGGCTACGCGTCCCAAGCGGGCGATGGGAGCGGTGGACCTGGTGCTGTTTTATGTGGTGACAGGCGTGAGCCTGCGCTGGATCGCTACCGCCGCCAGCGCCGGCCCCAGCGCGCTGATTATCTGGTTTGGAGCCTGGCTCACCTTCTACACGCCGCTGGCGCTCTCGGTAATTGAACTTTCGTCGCGCTATCCGCAGGAAGGCGGGCTTTACGTGTGGAGCAAGCGCGCCTTTGGCGACTTTGGCGGCTTCATGTGCGCCTGGATCTACTGGACCAGCAACCTGCCATATTTTCCGGCCGTGCTCTATTTCGCCGCCAGCAACGCCTTGTACATGCGGGGTAACCGGTGGAACCATCTTGCGAACAACGCTCACTTCTACATTGTCTTTTCCATCGCGACCCTGGCGCTGGTGACCATCATGAACGTGGCCGGACTCGATGTGGGCAAATGGCTGCACAATGTGGGCGCGCTGGCCATGTGGCTGCCGGTAGTAATTATCGTAGGCATGGGGGCGCTAGCCTGGCACCGCTTTGGGTCGGCCACGTCGTTCAGCGCCCGGGCAATGATCCCCAGCACGCATCTGAAAGACATGATTTTCTGGTCAACGCTGACGTTTGCCTTCGGCGGCTGCGAAACCGCGTCGTTTATGGGCGAGGAGATCAAGAACACGCGGCGCGCGGTGCCCTGGGCGCTTTTCACCGGCGGCCTGGTGGTGACCTTCTGCTACGTGGTGGGAACCGTGGGTGTGCTGCTGGCGCTGCCGCACGATCAGGTAAGCGACCTGCAGGGATTGATGCAGGCCATCACCAAGACGGCGGAACGGGTGGGTGTTTTCTGGGTTATACCGGTGGCTGCCGGCTTTATTGCGCTCAGCAACCTGGGGGCGGCAGGCGCCTACCTGGCAGCGGTGGCACGCCTGCCGTTTGTGGCCGGCCTGGACCGCTTTCTGCCACCCCTTTTTGGCAAACTGCATCCGCGGTGGAAGACGCCTTACGTGGCTTTGATTCTGCAGGCGGGCTGCGGCGTGCTGTTTGTGTTTTTAGGACAGGCGGGCACCAGCGTGAAAGGCGCCTACGACGTGCTGGTGAGCATGGGTATCATCACCTACTTCCTGCCCTACCTGTTCCTGTTTGGCGCCATGTTCCGCCTGCAACGCGACCCAGCCGGCGGGGAGGTGATTCGCGTTCCCGGCGGCAAGCCTGTCGCTTTCCTCATTTCCTGTGTGGGCTTCACAACCGCGCTGCTGACCATTGGCCTTTCTTTCGTGCCCAGCCCGGAGGAGGCGAATCCGGGGCTGGCAGTCATCAAGGTCGTGGGCGGGACGGCGGTACTGGTTGCTGTGGGCGCGGCGTTGTACTGGTTAGGGCGAAAGAGGGCGCGGGAGGCAACGAGCTATTGATAGCGGCAAGGTTCGGCACTGTTGTCGAAACACAAGGTCCCTCGACTCGGGCTAAGTCTCGCAAGCTCGACGTGCCCTCGCTCGGGATGACAGACCGATAGGGTTGCTCCACCAGGAACATTGTTACGCAGCAATCAATAATCATCCGCATCATCTTCTTCGCACAACAGCCGGTCAGTCGAAGATCGCGGTCTTATTTCCGTAAAGAAGGATGCGGTTTTCAATGTGCCAGCGCACGGCGCGCGAGAGCACCACCTTTTCCAGGTCGCGGCCCTTCTGGATCAGGTCCTCGAGAGCGTCGCGATGCGAGATGCGAATCGTGTCCTGCTCAATGATGGGGCCTTCGTCGAGCACTTCGGTGACGTAATGGCTGGTTGCGCCCACCAGTTTGACTCCGCGCTCATAGGAACGGTGATAAGGCTTGGCCCCAATGAACGCGGGGAGGAATGAATGGTGAATATTGATGATCCGGTTGGGGAAAGCAGCTATGAAGCCGGGGGAAAGGATCTGCATGTAGCGGGCCAGCACCACGAGGTCAACGCGCTGCTCGCGCAGCAGCGCCAGCTGCTTCTGTTCGGCGGCGGCTTTGTCGCTGGCCGGAACTGGAATGTGTTGAAACGGCACCTGGTGGAAGGCAGTAAGCGCTTGCGCATCCGGGTGATTGCTGATGATGAGCGGGATCTCGCAGGCGAGCTCGCCAATTTTGTGGCGGTATAAGAGGTCAGCCAGACAATGATCCAGGCGGGAAACCATGATGGCCACACGCGGGCGAACAGCGGAAGTTGACAGCCGCCACTGCATATCGAACTGCCGGGCCAGGGGCGTGAAATTTTGGGCGAACTCGTCTGCCAAGATATCGAAACCGGCCAGGTCCCATTCCACGCGCATCAGAAACAGATTCTTGTCGCCATCACCGTGCTCGTCGGCATGCAGGATGTTGCCGTTGTGGCGGTAGATAAATTCGGCGATGCTCGCCACCACACCTTTGCGGTCAGGGCAGGTGACCAGGAGGACGGCCGTTTGCTTTTTGGGAGCCTCGCCGGGCATGGGCTCAGAATCTCCCTCGCGCGGACGAAGGCCGGCCAATGGCGCCGCGCAGCACCTCGAGAAACTGGCCGATGCGGGCTTCTTTGTGGGCGGCGGGCCGGCCGTTGCGGCGAAAGAGGCCGGGATCGAGCTCTTCGGTCAGCAGCGCATCCTGAAACCGTTCCATGGTCCAGTCCAGAATGGAAACAATCATCTCCAGGTCAATGTCGGAGCGCACTTCGCCGCGCCTTATGCCCATCTTGACGAAGGCCACCGTTCCGTAGGGATCCTCGCTGGCCAGGAAGCGGTTGATCTGGCGCTTGAGGCTGAGATCGGCGCCATGATTTCCCAGCAGGGAGACACGGTAAGGGATCCAGTCCTCGCGCAGCAAATGTTCGGTGCGGACCAGCCAGTAGCGCAGGGTGGCGAAGAAACCCTTCTGCAGCACTTCCGCGGGAGCATGCAGGTAAGCGGGGAAGGAGCGAACAGCCTTCTTGTAAACCTCGAAGAACAGCCCGCTTTTGCTGCCGAAGTGCTGAAAGATGGAGCCCTTGGCAATGCCGAGCTCGCCGGCAATGTCGCCCACGCGGGCATCCTGGAACCCGCGCCCCGCGAAGTGACGCATGGCGGTGTTGATAATCTGCGTGCGCTTGACTGACGAGCGCCCGGGGCGCGGCAACGAAGCAGGAGAAACAGCAGGAGTTGTGGCGGTGTGCATGACCAAGGGTCACTTTTCCGCAGCTCACGGTGCGCTGCGGGCAGGAAAATACTACAAAACGCCCGAAAGCAACAGTAGTATGTGCGCTGACCTCCGGGCGACCGGTTGCGACCCACGGTCATTTCTGAACCATGCCGCGATCTTCCCCCTTCGATGTGATCGTCATTGGAGCCGGCCACAATGGGCTGACCGCCGCGGCGTACCTGGGCGGAGCCGGCCTGTCCACGCTGGTGCTGGAGCGGCGCGAGATTGTGGGTGGTTGTTGCGTAACCGAGGAAATTGCGCCTGGCTGCCGGGCTTCGACCACCTCTTATATTGCCAGCATGCTGCGGCCGGAAGTGATCCGCGACCTGGAGCTGGCTTCGCACGGGCTGCAGATGGTGCCTTGCGATCCGGCACTGCAGGTGCCGTTCCCGGATGGCCAGGTAGTGCCCTGGTGGGCTGAGCGGGAGCGCACGGTGGCGGAGTTGCGCAAAATTTCTGTCCAGGATGCAAATACCTTCATACGAGTGGACGAGGAGTTGAAAAAGCTGGCCCGCTACCTGCAGCCTTTTTTTCTGGAGCCGCCGCCGGAGGTTGAGCTGGATGGGCTGGAAAGCTGGTGGAAGCTGCTGCGCGTGGGGCGGCGGTTCCGCGGCATCAGCAATCAGGAAATTGCCAGGCTCATCTCCTTTCTGACCGGCAGCCTGGGCGATTTCCTCGACCGCAATTACGAGTCGGAGAAGGTAAAAACTCTTTTTCTCGCCAACAATGTTTATGGCAAGCACGGGGGCCCCTACGACCCGGGGACTGCGCTCGGCCTGCTGTTTCATTTGCTGAGCGGCGGCGAGCACGACGTGCAGGGATTTTATGGGCACGTGATCGGCGGCATGGGAGCCATTACCCAGGCGCTGGCGGCTGCTGCCCGCAAACGGGGGGTGCAGATTCGCACCTCCGCTCCGGTGGCGCGCATTGATGCGCACGATGGCCGCGTAAAGGGCGTGGTGCTGGAAGATGGAAGCGAAGTTCAGGCGCGCACGGTGCTGTCGAGCGCCGATCCCAAGCGCACGTTTCTGAGCCTGGTAGACGGCAAGGAACTGCCCGGGGACTTTCGGCAGGCAGTGAAGGGAATCAAGATGAACGGTCCATGCGCGAAGGTCAACCTGGTGCTGGCGGAGGAGCCGCGGGTGAAGGGCATGCCGGAAAGCGCCAGTCCGGGGCAGCGCTCGCTGTTCACGCTGGTGCCGTCGCTGGAATTTGCCGAACGCTGCTATGACATCGCCAAGTTCGGCGAGATTCCGGAGCAGCTGTGGGTGGATTGCGTGGTGGCGTCCAACGTGGACGATACACTTGCGCCTAAGGGACGCCACATCATGACCTGCTTCGTGCAATACGTGCCGTATTTTCTGCGGCACGGCACCTGGGATGAGAATCGAGAGCTGCTGGGGGACCGCGTGGTGAAGAAAATCGGGGAATACGCTCCCAATGTGCCAGGTGCGGTGGTGGCCCGGCAGGTACTGACGCCGCTGGACCTGGAACGGATTTACGGGCTCAGCGAAGGGAATATTTTTCACGGCGACCTGAGTCTGGAGCAGCTTTTCTTCATGCGGCCGGTGCCGGGCTGGTCGCAGTACCGCAGTCCCATCGCCGGGCTGTACCTGTGCGGAGCAGGCGCGCATCCCGGGGGAGGCGTTACCGGCGCGCCCGGGCACAACGCGGCGTTTCAGGTGCTGCGTGACCTGCGCCATCATTACCGTGTTTCAAATGCATGAGCAGCGGTTTCCGGATGCGGAGCAGAAGGTGAGGAAAATATGAAAAAGGGCATTTTACAAAAACTTAAGGAAGGGCCGGTGCTGGGTGACGGCGGGTATCTGCTGGAGCTGGAGAAGCGCGGCTGGGTGCGCGCGGGTCCGTTCACGCCGGAAGTGGCGCTCACCAATCCTGAGGCGCTGCGGCAGCTCCACATCGAGTTTCGCGAAGCGGGCGCTGAGGTGCTGCAGGCGCTCACCTTCTATGCCAGCCGCGACAAGCTGGCCACAGTTGGGCTGCAGGACCGGTTAGAGGATCTGAACCGCGCCGCCGTGCGCATTGCCAGCCAAGTGGCCGGCGACCGCTGCCTGGTCGCGGGCAATCTGAGCCTCACCTGGATGTATGAGGCCGACAGCAAGGCGGCCAAGGATCGGGTGCGGGCCACCTTTGACGAGCAGTTGGCGGTGCAGGCCGGGGAGGGCGTGGATTTCGTTATCGGCGAGACGTTTTCCTGGCTGGGCGAGGCCCTGATTGCCGTGGAGCGGGCCAAGAAAACAGGTTTGCCGGTGATGGTGACCATTTGCTTCGAAAATCAGAACGCCACAGCGGAAGGAAAAAGCGCGGGCGAAGCGGCCAAAGCGCTGGCCGATGCCGGGGCGGACATCGTGGGCATCAACTGCCTGCGTCCGCCGGAGAACATGCTGGGCTTGCTGGAGGAGATGCGCAAAGCCGTGCCCAACACGTTTCTCGCAGCCCAGCCGGTGGCTTACCATACTCCGGCGGACAAGCCGGATTTCACCAGCCTGCCGCAGTTTCCCTTCGAGTTGGATCCGCTGCAACTGACTCGCCGGGAGATGGCGGCTTATGCTCAGCGAGCTCGCGAAATCGGGGTGAACTACATTGGCGCCTGCTGCGGCACCGTGGCTATTCACATCCGCGAGATGGCGCGGGCGCTGGGCAAGATTCCAGCCGACCAGCGCCCCTGGGCCCTGAACTACGAAAAGCCGATGTCGGCCTATGAGTATTATGACCACGATCCCGCCGCGGTGGGCGCACCACGAATCGAGCGTAAGGCGGCGAAACAAAAATAGCGGCTGGCGTGCTAGGATGCCCTCACCACTGGGGGAAGAATGGCTAGTGCCGGCACTTCGCTAGGCCCCTACGAAATCCTCGGCACGATCGGGGCCGGGGGAATGGGTGAGGTCTATCGCGCGCGCGACCCGCGCCTTGGGCGCGAGGTTGCCATCAAGATCCTGCCATCGCAATTCTCGGCTGACTCCGAGCGCCTGCGCCGCTTCGAGCAGGAGGCGCGCGCCGCGGCCGCGCTCAACCATCCCAACATCCTTGCGATTTATGACCTGGGGCAGTCCAATGGCTCGCCCTATATAGTCAGCGAGCTGCTGGAAGGCGAGAGCCTGCGCGACCGTCTGCGCTCCGGCCCGCTGCCGCTCCGGAAGGCGGTTGACTACGCCACCCAAATCGCCCTCGGCCTGGCGGCGGCGCACGACAAAGGCATTGTCCATCGCGACCTGAAACCGGAGAACCTGTTCATCACCAAGGATGGCCGCGCGAAAATTCTGGATTTCGGCCTGGCCAAACTCACCGAGCACATCTCTGACGCGGAAACCGTCGTGCACAGCGACGGCACCACACCGGGAATGGTGCTCGGCACGGTCGGCTACATGTCTCCCGAACAGGTGCGCGGCATTGCCACCGATCACCGTTCCGACATCTTCACTTTCGGCGCAATTCTGTACGAAATGCTCTCCGGCAAGCGTGCCTTCCGCGGCGATACCACCGCGGATACGATGAGCGCTATCCTCAAGGATGACCCGCCGGAGCTGACGGAAACCAACCGCCAGGTGCCGCCGGCCCTGGAACGCATAGTCCGCCACTGCCTGGAAAAGAATCCGGATGAGCGGTTCCAGTCCATGCGCGACGTGGCCTTCGATTTAGGAGCGCTCTCCAGCCCATCCACTTCTTCCCTTGGCGCACCCTTACCCGCAGGTGTGATTACTCGCTCCCGGCGCCGTGTGTGGTTCGCTGCAGTAGGCACCCTGGGCCTCATCGTCGCCCTCGCCGCGGGAATCGCCATCGGAGAGCGGTGGTCCAGCCCGCAGCCGCCACACTACCGCCAGCTCACTTTCCGCCGTGGCGCGATCGAGGGCGCGCGCTTCGCGCCCGATGGCCACACCATTGTTTATTCCGCAGCCTGGGAAGGCGGTCCTCCGGAACTCTATAGTTCCCGCGACGACGGTCAGGGGGAGCGTCCCCTCGGCATTAGCGGCGCCAAACTCCTCTCCATTTCACCCACAGGCGAGATGGCGCTGCTCACCAAAATTCAACCGCCGCAAAATTGGATTGATAAGGGCACGCTGGCCCGGGCGCCGCTGGCGGGTGGCGCGCCTCGCGAACTGCTGGAAGGCGTGGATTCTGCCGACTGGTCGGCCGATGGTAAGGACATTGCCGTCAGCCGCTTCGATGCCGCATCGGCGCAGTGGAAGCTGGAGTATCCCATTGGCAAAGTGATTTACCAGTCACCCAACTGGATTAGCCATATCAGGCTTTCGCCGCATGGCGACCGCATCGCCTTTCTGGAACACCCGCCCACCGGCGATGACCGGGGCCACGTCGCAGTAGTGAATCTGTCTGGGGCCAAGAAGGATTTGACCGAAGAGGCTGCCAGTGTACAGGGAGTGGCCTGGTCACGCGATGGACGCGAGATCTGGTTTACCTCCAGCACCAATGGCAACAACCGCATGCTATACGCGGTAACTCCCGCAGGCTCACAACGGCTGGTAGATACCGTTCCCGGAAAGCTGCAACTGGAAGATATCGGCGCCGATGGCCGGGTGCTTCTGCAATTGCAGAGCGCCGGCCGGACCATGGTCGGCGAGACTGCCGGGCAGTCGCGGGAAGTGCCCCTAGGCTGGCTCGACTATCCTTTCCCCCGCGATCTGACTCCGGACGGCAAGACCCTTCTGTTCGAAGAGGAGGGAGAGGGAGGAGGTCCGCGCTATACGGTTTTTGTGCGCGGCACGGATGGCTCGCCGGCGGTGGCCATCGGGGAAGGCTACGCGGGAGCCATTTCGCCCGATGGCAAGTGGGCGGTTACGTTGTCGCCGGACGATAGCCGCAAGTCAACCATCGTTCCGGTCGGAGCGGGGGAGACCAGGAATGTACCCATTTCCGATATCTCACTCGGCCTGGGGAAATGGCTTCCCGACAACCGCCGCTACCTGGTTTTCGGCCAGCAGTCCAATCATCCTGGGCGCGTCTACATCGTTGACCGCATCAGCGGAAAGGTGGAGCCGCTGACGCCGGAAGGTACGGTGGGATTTTTCCCGTCGCCGGACGGACTCTGGCTCCCGGTGCGCGATAGTGATGGCCGCTTCTGGCTCTGGCCAATCAATGGAGGCGACAAGCGTCCGCTGAATGGAGTGCAGCCCGAACAATTCGCCATCGGATGGCGTGACAACAAATCCATTCTGCTGACGTCGAACAGGCCGGAGGACCGCATCCCACGCCGCGTTTATCTGCTCGATGTCCGCACCGGCCGGCAACAGTTCTGGAAGGCGCTGGGGCCATCGGACACAGCAGGGATGCGGAGCATCGGACCCATTGTGTTCGCCGGGGAAAACTACGTATACGGCTACACCCGCCAGCTCTCGGATCTGTTCCTCACCAGTGGTCTGCGCTGATCAGCGATCGACTGCCTCGTCGCCACGCACGCCTGACTACTCGTCAAATCAACCGCAACCCTCGACCGGATTGGTCTTGACACAGTTCGGTTTGGGAATACACTGGACGCTTTTAACGGCCCACCCAAAATCTTTTGTCGACCGTCTTGTGGCCAAGACTAGCGCCCATGCCAAGAAACCTGCATTGTGCTTTGCTTGCACTCGTGCTTTTATCGACGGCGTCGCTGGGGCAAACCGTCGGCGGGCCTTGCCCCACTTCCAACTCCACCAACCAGTCTATAGCTGCCTCGCCCGACCTGATCTGCCTGGTGCCCCAGGTGTATGGTCCCGGCGGCCTGGTGGGGGCTGACAACAACGGGCCCCTCGGTTCCACTAACCAGAGCTCAGCCGCGCTCAAGCACGCAGTTCACTTTCAGACTTCCAGCCTGGCAAGCTTTTCGCCGTTAACGGCCGAAATTGGCACCCAGATCAGCCAGATACCTATCATCTCGCCGGCCTCGGGATTCATCTTCTCCTTCAACCCTTCCCTGGGCGTGGTCTCGGAAACGACGCAGAATTTCGGGCCCATTCTCACGGAACGGGCGGACACGATAGGAAGACACAAATTGTTCGTTGGCGCCAGCTATCAGTACTTTGATTTCGACCGGCTTGACGGGGTAAACCTGAGGAGTTTCGGCGCCGTTTTTCATCATGAATTCGAAGCTTGTCCCAGCCCCAACCCTAAAAACATCACCTGCGTCACCGTTAACGGCAAGAGCGTACCGGCCATCACCGAGGACTTCATTTCCACGCAGAACCGGATAGATTTGAAAGTGCATCAGACGACGCTGGTCGGCACTTTCGGCCTCACCGATCGCCTGGACTTATCGCTGGCCATCCCCATTCTGGATGTGCGCATGGATATGACCTCCGATGCCACTATTCAGAGCATCGAGGCGACAAATCCTGCAAACATACCTTCGTGCTGCGTACACCGCTTTAACAATGTGAATCCGCCTTCCACGGAGAAAGAATTGTTTCCGCCGGTGGGCAATTTCCCCGAGCCTTACTACAACCACGCCTTGTTTTCTAATGCCCGTACCGCGGCCGGAGTGGGGGACATTGTGTTTCGCGGCAAGTTTCGCGCCTGGCAGGGAGAAAAAGCGGGCCTGGCAGTGGGGCTGGATGCGCGCATTCCCACCGGCAACGAAGAGAATTTTTTAGGCTCGGGTACGTGGGGAATGAGGCCGTTTGTGGCGTTCTCCTACGCAGGCAGAGTGTCGCCGCACGCCAATGTGGGGCTACAGGTGAACGGGAACTCGATTCTGGCGGGCGATGTCACCACCGACACCAAAGCCCAGCTGCCCAATGTGATCAGCTACGCGGCCGGAGCGGACATTGGGGTGCTGCGGCGCTTGAGCATTTCCGCCGATTTTCTCGGCCAATCCTTGCAGAACGAAAAGAAGATATTCCAGGCCGCGCCCGTTGCCGACTTCGCCGGCGGTCTGCACCCCGAGATTGGCGTGTCCACAGCCACCATTAATCAGGAAAGCGTGGCCTTCGGCGGGAAAATAAGCCCCTTTGGCAGGCTGCTGATCACCGCCAACATCCTTATCCGCGTTAACGATGCCGGTTTGCACTACAAGCCCGCGCCGCTGATCGGACTGTCGTACACTTTCTGAATTGTCCTGCTTGGGGGGGGACAGCTCAATTGCGCTGAACTCGCCGCTGTTCTGTGGCGGCGGTGCGCGGCGAATCAGGATCAGCGGGCTTCCTTGCGGGATTGCGGCCAACAACCTCCGCAATGGCAAGGGAGTTGCGCTCGCGGCGCTCGAGGGCATGCCGCTGCTGCTGTTCGCGCACGGCTTCTACTTCTTCTTCGAGTTCGAGTTGGGCGGGCATCAACCACAGAGTACGGTCAATTGCACTGCCGCGCTGTGATTGAGATCACCCGGTGAGGTGATGGATGTCGCTCAGCGGATGGACTCGATGACCCACTTCCCGGATGTTCCCTGGGACGAAGAAAGTTTGTGCAAACGCATGGTTACGTTGGCTGAGCCCGGCTTCTGTGTCTTACCGTCAACCGTGTAATTCAAGGACTGCCGGAAGCGAATCGTGGCCTCATCGTGGTTGATTTGCGGCTGGCCCAGAAGATCGTAAGTCAAACTGACCTGCTCGGCGTCGTTGAAAAACTTCCGCAAGCTCCCGGCGGCCCGCGAGGTCATGCTGGGCCAAATGGAGGCCAGCTCTTCAACCTTGCGGTCGTCGTAAGCCCTCTGATATTGCGCCAGAACGTCGAGCACAATCTGGTCATCACTCCTGACCGGCGGTGCGGCGGGCGTGGTGGCAGCCCGGCGCCGCAGTTCGGCCTGCAGATTTTCCACTTGCGAGCGGGCGGCAGCGGCGTATTCACCGTTGGGATAGCGGCGCAGAAAATCCTGGTAAGAAGATACCTGGTTGGCGCTGCTGGCGCGGGTCCAGGCCGCGCGTTCTTCGGAACGCAATTGCGCCAGAAGATTTTTAGCCATGTCAGCGTGCGCCCCGCGCGGATATTTTGAGAGGAACGCGGTCACTTGCGCGGCGTCCCTGGATTTCGCCGCCTGCTCCCAGTCGCGGGACTCGTTGTCTACCGCCAGCTGCGCATCGCGCAAAGAAAGCTGGTTGGCAGAAACAGTCACCGGAGCGGTGAGCGATTGAAATCTCGGAGCCTCGACCGCAAAGGTATAGTTCTCCGCCGGCAAATTCTGCACCGCGTAATGGCCGGCCTGGTTGACCGTGACCCTGGTGGTCTTGCCGTCCGGAGCGGTTAAGGTTACGGTGGCGCCGCTAACCGGGGCGCCGGAG
>Ga0075425_100006815_pt1 | contig 12022 bp, 12 predicted proteins | sample SoiMethybrSBSTD4_FD_75300 | JGI IMG/M metagenome (GOLD analysis project Ga0075425, IMG submission 75300) | Bulk soil microbial communities from a Populus tree surrounding site in Tennessee, USA - Soil MetaG P. TD hybrid SBSTD4 | ecosystem: Environmental > Terrestrial > Soil > Tree plantation...
CGAGCTGGTCGTCAACCACACATCCGATCAGCACCCCTGGTTCCAGCGCGCGCGCCAGGCGCCGGCCGGCTCACCCGAGCGCGACTACTACGTCTGGAGCGAGACCGGCGAGGAGTACCAGGAAGCGCGCGTCATCTTCGTCGACTCGGAGGTGTCGAACTGGACCTGGGACCCGGTCGCCAAGGCTTACTACTGGCACCGCTTCTACTCGCACCAGCCCGACCTCAACTTCGACAACCCGCTGGTGCTCGACGAGGTGAAGAACATCCTCCGCTTCTGGCTCGACATCGGGGTGGACGGCTTCCGCCTCGACGCGGTCCCCTACCTGGTCGAGCGCGAGGGGACCCACGGCGAGAACCTGCCGGAGACCCACGACGTCCTCAAGATGATCCGCGCCGAGGTCGACCGCATCAACCCGGAGTGCGTGCTGCTCGCCGAGGCCAACCAGCACGCGAAGGACACGATGCCCTACTTCGGCCGCGGCGACGAGTGCCACATGGCCTTCCACTTCCCGCTCATGCCGCGCGTCTTCATGGCGCTCGCCGACGAGGACTCGTCCCCCATCGTCGACATCGTCGAGAAGACCATGCGGCTGCCGGAGCCGTGCCAGTGGGCGCTGTTCCTGCGCAACCACGACGAGCTCACCCTCGAGATGGTCACCGACGACGAGCGCGAGAAGATGTGGGAGATCTACGCGACCCACGAGCGGCTGCGCATCAACCTCGGCATCCGGCGCCGCCTGGCCACCCTGCTCGACGGCGATCGCAGACGCATCGAGCTCCTCACCGGCCTCCTCCTCTCGCTGCCCGGCACGCCGGTCATCTATTACGGCGACGAGATCGGGATGGGAGACAACCCGTTCCTCGGCGATCGCGACTGCGTCCGCACGCCGATGCAGTGGTCGCCGGACCGAAACGCCGGCTTCTCGCGCGCCGAGGGGGTCGCGCTCTACCTGCCGCCCATCGTCGACTCGCAGTTCGGCTACCAGGCGGTCAACGTCGAGCTCGAGCAGAAGCTGCGCGCCTCGCTGCTCAACTGGACCCGCTGGGCGATCCGGGTGCGCAACCGCCACCAGACCTTCGGCCGCGGTGACTTCCGCATTCTCGCGACCGACAACCGGCGGGTCATGGTCTACCTGCGCTGCCTCGGCGACGAGGTCCTGCTGTGCGCCGCCAACCTGGCGGAGACCTCGCAGGCGGTCGAGATCGATCTGTCCGATCGCGCCGGCCAGGTGCCGGTCGATCTGTTCGGCGGCGCGGTCTTCCCTGCCATCGGCGAGCACCCGTACGTCCTCACCTTGCCCGGCCACGGTTTCTACTGGCTCGAGGTGGTGTCGGCGGAGGAGGGCGAGCGCCGGCGCGCCGAGCCGCCGGATCACAGCGGCCAGCCGCCGCTGCCGGAGGCGGTCCGCCGGCTGCCGACGCCGCGCGAGTGAACGCCTCCTCAGCGCACCAGCACGGTGGCGAACGACTCCACGACCGTGCAGCCGGCGTCGTTGCTGCCGGCCGACGGTCCCGCCAGCCCGCCGCACGACCCGCAGCTCTGGCAGGTGAAGCTCGAGCCGATCCCGAGCTTGGACTCCGGCGTCGAGCAGTCGTCCTGGTCGTTGCCGACGATCCCGAGCCGCACCCGGTTGAGCTCGACGCCGGCGTTGATGCCCTCGCGGTTGCAGTTGTCCTGCAGGCGCGCGTCCGGGATCGCCCCGAGCCAGCGCTCGCGGCCGAGGTAGACCGGCACGTATTCCCCGGCGGCGAACAGCGAGCGCAGGTCGTCGCCGGCCAGGTCCATCCACACCCATCGCGACACCGTGTCGCCATCCACGTCGGTGTCGAAGCGGATCAGCACCTCGTGGAACGCGACCCGGTTGAACGAGTCGAGCTTGGCCTCCGTGCGATCGCGATCCGGCGCGTCCGGGTTGAGGAGGTCCGCGCTGGTCCACAGCGGCGACGTGTAGCGGAAGGTCGAGCGGCGGCCGTCGATCTTCATCGCGAGCGTCCAGCCGCCGCCGTCGGTCTGCATGTCGCAGTAGGCGGCGAACGCGCCGGCGCCGCCCGGATCGATCCGGGTGACGCCGCTCGCCGTGATGCCCGCCTCGAGCGCGGCGGCGCAGCTGGCTGGCGCCAGCACCGCCCCGTCGGGACCGGGCGACACCGCCGACGCGTCCGGCGCCGCCGGATCGTCACCGCCCGGATCGGCCGCCGCCGCTCCCGAGCGGTCGAAGGAACAACCGGCGGCACCTGCCGTCACCAGGACGGCGATGAGGAGGGGGGCGGACATCCCGACTCCACGGTCGACAGCAAGGCACGTTCCATCGTCCCGGCGCCGTCAACCCCACGCCGCGCCATGGCTGCGGTGGCGCGCCCGTAGTGCGGTCGCAACTCGGTGCTGGGGACCCCGGCCCCGTGAGGATCGTGCACAGAGGAGCTGCGGGTGCCGATCGATCCGCGCGTGTCAGCGCGTGTCGCTGCGCGTGCTCTTGCGCTTGACCGTGCGCGCGGTCTGCCGCACCGGCCGCGAGGTGGTGGCGCGATTCGGCGCCTTCGGACGCGCGGTGCTGGCGCGCTGGCCGCGCGGCATCGGCGGCGGCGTCGGGGCGCGGCGCAGCGAGTGCCCGCGCGGGCGGGCCGGCGTCGAGGTCGGTGGCACCGAGGCGGCCGGCCCCTGGGTGAGCGACTTCTTGAGCGCGGTGACCGGCATCTGGAACTCCTCGGATCGGCGCCCGAGATCGCTCCGCATCGCCTCGCCCTGTGCCTTCTCGAACTGCTTCTTCAACTTCTGGTAGCCGGTGTCGTCGGCGAGGGTGATGTGCAGCGCGCGCCGGCCGCCGAGCGGGTACGGCTCGGTGGCGCCGATCGCGACGCGCACGCCGATGGCGGGTACCACGCCGGTCATCGATCGCAGGCTGAAGCGAAGCTCCTCGCCGTCGTCGAGCTCGATGCGCCCCACACCGTCGCTGATCGCGTACGCCACGATCGTCCCCTCGAGCGGTTTCGCCACGAGCACCTCCTCGCCGACGAGTAATCCTCATTCAAGCGGTGGGCGCAAGGGAGAAAAGGTAGCCTCTGGAAGTGCGCGGACCTGCGCTTCTGCTCGACGTCCACTCTCTCGTGCACCGGGCACACCACGCGCTCCCACCGATGAACACCGTCGCCGGCGAGCCGACCGCCGCGCTCTATGGCTTCTCGACGGTGCTGGTCAAGCTGCTGCGCGAGCGCCAGCCGAGCGGCCTCGGGTTTGCTTTCGACTCCGGCGCGCGTCGGCGCCGGGCGGTCGACCCGGGCTACAAGGCCTCCCGCCGGCCGCCGCCACCGGATCTGGCCGCACAGCTGTCCCGCATCCGCGCGCTGCCGGACCGGATCGGCGCGCCGGCTCTCGTGGTCGACGGCGAGGAGGCAGACGACGTCCTCGCCACCGCGGCGCGCGCGCTGGTCGAGGAAGGCCATGAGGTGCTGGTGGTGAGCGGCGATCGCGATCTCCTGCAGATCGCCGGTCCGGCGGTGCGCATCCTGTTCGTCGGCCGCCGCGGCGGAGCGCACGAGGAGTACGACGCGAGCGCCGTGGAGAAGCGGTTCGGGGTGCCGCCGCGCGCGCTCCCCGACCTGCGCGCCTTCCTCGGCGATCCGGCCGACGATCTCCCCGGCCTCGCCGGGGTCGGACCGCGCATCGCCGCCCGCTGGGTCACCCGGCACGGCGACATGGCTGGAATCCTGGCCCAGGTGGATTCTCTCGAGCCTGTCCAGCTGCGCGAGCGCGTGCGCGCCGCCGGCGATCGCCTGCGCCAGGTGGCCGATCTCGGCCGCCTCATCGACGACCTGCCGCTGCCCCGCCCGCTCCTGGCCGCCTGCGGCGAGGAGACCCGCGCAGGCCTGCGGGCCTGGTTCGAGGCGCTGGAGTTTCGCAGCCTGGTGCCGCGCCTCGCCTGACCTGCTACACCTTGCCGCCCCGTGCGGATCATCACCTGGAACGTGAACGGTATCCGCGCTCGCTTCTCCGAGGTGGCGGAGATGTGCCGGCGCGAGCAGCCGGACATCCTCTGCCTGCAGGAGATCAAGGCCACCGCCGCGCAGGTGCCGGAACCGCTGACCGGCCTGCCCGACTACCACAGCGTGTGGCACGGTGGCCCGCGCGGCTACTCGGGCGTCAGCCTGCACGTCCGGCGCGCTGCCTGCGCCGCGGCCCCGCCGTGCGCACCGACTGCGTTCGACGTCGAGTTCCGCGCCCTCGAGCTGGCGGTCGGCCGGCTGCGCGTCCTCTCGGTGTACGTGCCGAACGGCAACCGCGACCTGCCCGGAAAGGTCGGGTTCCTCCGCGCCCTCGGGGCCCACGCGGCCGCAGCTCGCCAGGCCGGACACCTGCTCCTCGTGTGCGGCGACCTCAACGTCGCGCGCACCGACATGGACGTCTACGAGAAGATGCGCAACCCGCGCGCGATCGGCCAGCTGCCGCAGGAACGCGCGCTGCTCGAGGCGATCATCGCGGAGGACATGGTCGATCTGCTGCGCGCGTCCGATCCCGACAACCCGGGCCTCTTCACCTGGTGGCCGCCGTGGCGCGAGGAGAGGCGCAAGAACCACGGGTGGCGGCTCGACTACATCCTCGCCAGCCGCGCGCTGGCGGCGCCCTCCTGTCGGGTGCTGACCGACGTCGGCACCAGCGACCACGCGCCGGTCGCCTGCGAGATCGACGTCGACCTCGCGTAAGATGATCGGAGTGAGCGAGAGCCAGATCGAGAAGAGGAAGCAGGTCCGGGTCGCCATCGGCATCGCCGTGTCGATCCGGATCGACGACGGGAGCCGGGGCAGCGAGGAGCGGGGCGAGATCGTCAACCTCTCGCGCAGCGGGATGCTCCTCAAGACCAGGAAGCCGCTGCCGGCCAGGGCCCAGCTCAAGCTGCGCATCCTGTGGCCGCCGTCGCGCACCTGCATGGCGCGCGGCGAGGTGATCTGGCAGCAGACCGGCTCTGCCGGCATCGCGCTGGCGCAGCCGAACGCCGACTACCTCGACCTCCTCCACCAGCTCGAGCTGTCGAGTCCGCCGGAGCGGGTCGAGCTGGTCGCGCTCTTGCGCGTGCCGGTCATCCAGATCGACGTTCGATGACCGGCAAGGTCTGCCTCGTCACCGGAGGGAACGGGGGGATCGGGAAAGCGACGGTGCGCGGGCTGGCCGGGCTCGGCGCGACCGTGCTGCTCGGCGCGCGTGACCGCGGCCGCGGCGAAGCGGCGCGGAGATCGATCGACGGCGCGGTCGAGGTGGTGGAGATGGATCTCGCGTCGCTCGCGTCGGTGCGCGCCGCCGCCGCCGCCGTCCGCGCCGCCCGCGATCGCCTCGACCTCCTGGTGCTCAACGCCGGCGTCTGGTCGCGCGAGCGGCGCACCACCGCCGACGGCTTCGAGCTCACCTTCGGGGTCAACCACCTCGGCCACTTCCTCCTGGTCCACGAGCTCCTCGATCTCCTGAGCGCGCCGTCCCGCATCGTGGTCGTGTCGTCGAACGAGCACTACCGCGGCCGCATGGAGTGGGACGACCTCCAGCTCGAGCGCCGCCGCTACCGCGGCAGGACCGCCTACCGGCAGTCGAAGCTGGCGAACCTGCTCTTCACCGGTGCGCTCGCCAGGCGGCTGGCCGGCTCCGGCGTCACCGCCAACGCGCTCCACCCGGGGGTGGTCGCGACCGATCTCGCGCGCGACTACCCGCAGCCGCTCATCAAGCTGCTCAACCTGGTGCTGCTCACGCCCGAGCAGGGCGCGCGCACGACGCTGCACGTCGCCACCGCGCCGGAGCTCGCCGAGGTCACCGGCGCCTACTTCGAGAAACAGCGAGCGCGGCCCGCCTCGCCGCACGCCCTCGACCGCGCCGCGCAAGATCGCCTGTGGTCGCTGAGCGAGCACCTGGTCGGCGTCACGGCTTCCGCGCCGCGAGGATCTCGCGGTACAGGGTGAGGTACTCGGCGGCCGGCGCTTCCCAGGAGAAGTCGCGCGTCATGCACTGCTCGACCAGTCGCCGCCAGCCCTTCTGCTGGTAGCGGCACATGCCGGCGGCGCGCCTCAGCGCGGCGCGCAGCCCGGCGGCGCTCGCCTCCTCCATCCAGAAGCCGGTGCCCTTGCCCTCGGCGAGCGCGTCGTCGCCCGGGTCGATCACGGAGTCGCGCAGCCCGCCGACCGGATTCACGATCGGGACCGCTCCGTAGCGCATGGCGTACATCTGGGTCAGGCCGCACGGCTCGAACCGGCTCGGCAGGAGGACGCAGTCGACGCCGGCGAACACGCGGCGCGCCAGCGGCGGATCGAATCCGATCGTCACCGACAGGTGCTGGCGGAACCGCTCGGCCAGCCAGAGCAGCCTCTGCTCGAGGGCCGGCTCGCCGGAGCCGAGCAGGACGAGGCGAATGCCGAGCCCGTGCAGCTCCGGCACCAGATCCGCCACCAGGTCGACGCCCTTCTGCTCGGTGATGCGCGACACCATGCCGACCACCAGCTCACCCGACGCCGGCTGGAGCGCGCACTCGGCGGCCAGCGCCTTGCGGCACTCCGCCTTGCCGGCGAGATCGGACGCGCTGAAGCGCGCCGCGATCGCCCTGTCGCTGGCCGGATCCCACGCCGCCTGATCGATCCCGTTCCTGATCCCGACCAGCCGCTTGACGTCGTACTTGAGGAAGCCGTGCAGACCGGCGCCGGCGCGCGGCGTGACGATCTCGATGGCGTAGGTCGGGCTGACGGTGGTGACGGCGTCGGCGGCCGCCAGACCGCCCTTGAGGAAGCTCACCCGGTCGTAGAGCTCCATCGCCTGCGGCGTGAAGACCGACCAGTCGAGCCCGAGGTCCATCACGGTCTGCTTGTCGAACACGCCCTGGAAGGCGAGGTTGTGGATGGTCATGATCGACGCGGCCGGCCGCCCGGCGCGCTGCAGGTAGACGGGGAGGAGGCCCGGGTGCCAGTCGTGGACGTGAAACAGGTCGGGCGGTCCGCCGATCCGCTGCGCCGCCGCCAGCGCCGCGCGGGCCAGGAAGGCGAAGCGGAGCGCGTTGTCCGGGTAGTCGCCATTGACGCCGCCGTACTGGCCGTCGCGATCGTAGAGCGATGGGCAGTCGAGGAAGTAGTGCTGGGCCGCGCCGCGCGGCGCGGCGAGCCGCATGACCCGCGCAGCAAGATCGGCGGCCGGGAACGCGACCGCGACCTCGATGCCGGTGTCCTCGAGCGTGGCGCCGAGCTGGGCCACGCGGTCGCGCGCCGTGCGGTAGAGCGGCGTCACGACCGACACCTCGAGATCGCGATCGCACCGCGCGAGCGCGTCCGGCAGCGCGGAGACCACCTCGCCGAGGCCGCCGGTCTGCGACCAGGGCGTCACCTCGCTGGCGACGTGGACGATCCGCATTATTTTCCCCTCGCCCTTTTTACGGCCTCGTCGCGGGTGCTACCCCAAAGCGCGCTTCGCGCGCCTGCCCCACGACTCGGCCGGCGCGGGGGACCCCTCATGGCGGTTCCCGCGCAGTCGCGGCGCGCGCCGATTCGTCGCGCTCGGCGGCAGCGGCCGACGGTCCGTACTTGAGGTAGCGCGGACCGGACGACAGGAAGCTGTGCCGCCCGTGCGACGACACCGCGTAGGTCCCGTCGCGCAGGAGCGGCTGGGTCTCGGGATCGTTGCGCAGCATGTCGTCGACGTCGGCCGCCAGCTGGATCGGCCCCTGGCGCGGCACGTGGGTGCCCTTCGGCAGGATGACGATGCCGCTGTCGGTCACGAACGGAAAGCGCTGGTGATCCGCGTCCCGGTCCTCGCCGATGACGGTGCCCGGTTCGACCTTGCAGTTCTTGTCGAGCAGCACGCGGCGCAGGCGCGCGCCCGCCCCGATGTCGCAGCCGGACAGGATGACGCACTCGCGCACCGCGCTGCCGGCGTGAACGAAGCAGTCGTAGCCGAGCAGCACCTTCTCGAGGTGCGCGCTCGACACGATCGAGCCCTCGCACACCATGCTGTCCTCCACCACGCACTCCGGTCCGTTGCCGTCGTGGCGGACGAACCGGGCCGGCGGGTAGTCGCGCTGCGCGGTGTGGATGCGCCAGTTGCGGTTGTAGAGGTTCAGCTCCGGCAGCCCGCTCCTGAGCTCCATGTTGGACTCGAAGTAGCTGTCGATGGTGCCGACGTCGCGCCAGTAGGGCGCCGTCCCCGGCGGCTCGCCCGGGATCTGGTTCTCGCCGAAGTCGTAGATGTACGCCCGCGCCCCGCCGGCGAGCAGCCGCGGGATGATGTCGCGCCCGAAGTCGTGCGACGAGTCGTGGTCGACCACGTCGGCCGCCAGCGCGTCCTGCAATGCGCGCGAGCGGAACAGGTAGTTGCCCATGCTGACCAGCGACCAGTCCGGCCGGCCCGGCATCGCCGGCGGGTTCTCCGGCTTCTCGACGAAGCCGACGATCCGCCCTTCCGGGTCGACGTCGATGATGCCGAACTGGTGCGCCTGCGAGCGCGGAACCGGGAAGGCCGCCACCGTCAGGTCGGCGCCGCGCGCGCGGTGCGCCGCGTCCATCTGGTCGACCGCGAACTTGTAGACGTGGTCGCCGCCGAACACCGCCACGTGGGCCGCCCGCTGGTCGCGGATGAGGTTGACGTTCTGGAACACGGCGTCGGCGGTGCCGCGGTACCAGAACTCGCCGACCCGCATCTGCGCCGGCACCACCTCGATGAACTCGCCGAACCCCGACAGCCGCCAGGTTCGGTTGAGGTGGCGGATGAGGCTCGACGCCATGTACTGGGTCAGTACATAGACGCGCCGGTAGCCGGAGTGGATGAAGTTGGACAGGACGAAGTCGATGATCCGGTAGCGGCCGCCGAACGGCACCGCCGGCTTCGACCGGTGCACCGTCAGCGGCCCGAGGCGCGAACCGCGCCCGCCGGCCATGATCATGACCGCGGTGTCGTTCATCGACCCGCGTCGATTCTAGTCGTCAGCGCGCGGGGCGGGGCTCGTTGTCCGGCCGGATCTGCAGGTCGTCGGACGGTCCGAGGTTGTCCTTGCCGCCGCCGAACGGGAGTAGGCAGTTGCCGTTGCCGCAGATGGCGACCAGCGCGGCGAACCCGGCTGCGATGGCACCGACCTGCACGGCCTGCACCTTCCAGCTGGTGTCGTCGCCGAGTCCGATGCCGGAGCCCTTCTCCTTGCCGCGGTGATCGGGCGCGTCGCCATGGCCGAACAGCCGCGCCGGCGTGAGGTCGAGGCGGCGCGCGCCGTTCGGGGTCGGCGTCTTCTCCTGCTTCTCGCCTGCTGCCGCCTGGGCCATGCTGCCCAGGCTGACGCCAGGCGTGGCCGGTTTCGCCGGTGCCTTCTTCTTCGCCGTGGTCTTCGCGACCGGTACGGCCTTCTTCTTTTCTGGTTTGCTCGGCGCCTTGGCCGGTTCTGCCGAGGCCGGCAGAGCCGCGAGCCCGAGCGCCATGATGACGACGAGTGCCCGCATGTGTCTAATGGTACCCCGATGAACCCGTCTGCGGTGCAGCGGATTGTGGTGGGACTGATCGTTGTGACGGCCTGCCGCGATCGCTCGCAACACCGCGAACAAACGGACTCGAGCGGACAGCCTGCGCGCGGTGTGCACATGCTCGCCGAGGCGAAGGCCTGCGAGGCAGAGCCGCCGCCCCTCGATCATTGCCTGGCCGCCTGCGAGCTCCACCACTCGAACAGCTGTGCGCGCGCCGGTGACGCGACGCGTGATCGCGCCGAAGCGCAGGTCCTCTATCGCCGCGCCTGCGATGGCGGATCCGGACTCGGCTGCGAGGCCGCCGGCGAGCTCGACAAGGCGCGCTTCTACCTCCGGGTCCACTGCGAGCAGAAGCACGCGGCGAGCTGCCTCGCACTGGGACGGATGTTTGCCGACGGGCGCGGCGGACCGGCCGATCCCGGCGCGGCCGCGACGTTTCTCCATCAGGCCTGCCAGCTTGGCGAGCGCGCGGCCTGCGCCGAAGCCGGTTCGAAATGACGGCGCTCTCCTTTTACTGGCGCGATACGCGCCGGAAACACGTCGCTCCTACGATGTCCCTCCATGGAGAACATCAATCCCGGCCACACTGCGTGGATGCTCATCGCCACGGCACTCGTGATGCTGATGGTGCCCGGACTGGCCCTCTTCTATGGAGGCATGGTCCAGGGAAAGAACGTGCTGTCCACGTTCATGCACAGCTTCTTCGCCCTCTGCATCATCACGATCCAGTGGGTGCTGTTCGGTTACACGCTGGCGTTCGGACCGACCCACGGCGGCCTCATCGGTGGCTTCGACTTCGCCTTCCTCGACGGGGTCGACAAGCAGGGAGGGGACATCCCGCAGCTGGTCTTCATGATGTTCCAGGGGATGTTCGCCATCATCACCCCGGCGCTCATCTCCGGCGCGTTCGCGGAGCGGATGAAGTTCTCGGCCTTCTGCCTGTTCACCCTGCTCTGGGCCACCCTGGTCTATGACCCGCTCGCCCACTGGGTGTGGGCCTCCGACGGCTGGCTCTTCAAGCTCGGCGCGCTCGACTTCGCCGGCGGCACCGTCGTTCACCTCTCGTCCGGCATCTCGGCGCTGGTCTGCGCCCTCATGATCGGCAAGCGGCTCGGCTACCCGAAGGTGCGCCACCAGCCGCACAACCTCACGATGACGATCCTCGGCGCCGGCCTGCTCTGGTTCGGCTGGTTCGGCTTCAACGCCGGCTCGGCGCTGACCTCGGGCGGGCTCGCGGCGCTCGCGCTGGTCAACACCCAGATCGGCGCGGCCGCCGGCGCGGTCGCCTGGGGCCTCGTCGAGATGATGCGCGTCGGCAAGGTCACCATGCTCGGCATCGCCTCCGGTCTGGTCGCCGGCCTGGTCGGCATCACGCCGGCGGCTGGCTTCGTCGGTCCGATGGCCGCCATCGCGGTCGGCGGCATCGCCGGCATCGTCTGCTACGGCGGCGTGCTCCTCAAGTCGCGCCTCGGCTACGACGACTCGCTCGACGCCTTCGGCGTTCACGGCGTGGGCGGCGCGACCGGCGCGCTCCTGACCGGCGTCTTCGCCAACACCGCCTTCAACAGCGCCGGCCACGACGGCCTGCTGCTCGGCGGCACCCACGTGTTCCTGGTCCAGCTGCTCGCCATCGGCGCCGCCGCCGCCTACGCCGCGCTCGTCACCTTCGTCATCCTCAAGGTCGTGAACGCGGTCGTCGGCCTCCGGGTCGACAAGGAAGAGGAGACCGAGGGTCTCGACAGCGTGCTGCACGGCGAGAGCGGCTACACGCTCGGCACGACCGCCTCGCACCTGGCGCCGCCCGAGTTCAGCGCCGACGATGCGAGCTCCTCGGTCGCCCCGTCGCTCGCCGTCGCCACCGAGAACGGCTGAGTCGTACTACGATGGCGGCCGTGCATGTCCGCGCCGCCGCCATCACTCTCCTGCTCTGTCTGCCGGCGACGGCCGCAGCCGATGCGCCGGCCACCATTCCGGCCGCCCGGAAGTGGTGGGCCATCGGCGGCCGCCTCGGGTGGAACCACTCGACCGAGTTCGTCTACGGCGAGTACTACGACGACGGCCTCGTCGGCTGGGTGAACGGCGTGAACGTCGCCGTAGCGGCGCTGCTGCAGGCGCCGGAGCTGCTCGCCGTCCAGTTCGAACCCAGCTACTCGCAGAAGGGCGCGAGAGGGAGCGACTGGACCACGCGCTCGTCGTACTTCGAAGTACCGGTGCTGGCGCGCATCGCACCGTCGTGGCCAGTGAGGCCCTTCGGCATCGCCGGCTTCGGCTTGGCCTTTCTTCTCACCAGCGAGACGTGCACCGACAGCGGTTGCCGCGAGCTGTACCCCAAGGGCCAACAAAGCGGCGCCATCATCGGCGGCGGAGTGGAGGCGACGCTGCCCTACGGATGGGCGTTTGCCGAGGTCCGATGGTGGCACGGCCTCTCGCAGGTATTCGGCACCGGCGAAGGGGAGACCGATTCGAAGCACCGCGTCCTGACGCTCTCGATTGGCTACTTCTACTGAGGTTTGCCTTGCACCCGGCGCCGCCCGAGCTCAGCGCCGGCAAACCGGTCA
>Ga0075425_100006817_pt1 | contig 12021 bp, 8 predicted proteins | sample SoiMethybrSBSTD4_FD_75300 | JGI IMG/M metagenome (GOLD analysis project Ga0075425, IMG submission 75300) | Bulk soil microbial communities from a Populus tree surrounding site in Tennessee, USA - Soil MetaG P. TD hybrid SBSTD4 | ecosystem: Environmental > Terrestrial > Soil > Tree plantation...
GGCAGCGAGCCGCGCGGCACGCGCGCGCCGATCACGTAGGTCATGTAGGGCGCCTGCTTGGTGTGGATCGCGAGGAGGTTGTTGATCGGCGCATTGGTCGCCACGACCAGCGCATCGCCGGTGATCACATGCCTGCCCACGTGCACCAGCGCCGGCACGCCGCCTTCGACGTGGTCGGCGTGGCTCTGGCAGTAGATTCGCCCGCCGGCGCGGTGGATCGCGGCGGCGAGGCCCGCGAGGTACTTGAGCGGATGGAACTGCCCCTGCCGCGGGAACAGCAGGCACGGCCCGGTATCCCACTTTAAGGGTGCCCGCGTCACGAGCCGCACATCCTTCAGCCCGGCGCGATGCGCGGCGTCGAGCTCGCGCTCGAGCGTCGAGCGCTGGTCGCCCTCGGCGAGGAAGAGGTACCCATCCAGCCGCGCGAAGTCGCAATCGATCTGCTCGCGCCGCACGATCTCGTCGATGCGCTCGATCGCCGCGCTGTGGCTGTCGGCGGCCGCGCGGATCGCTTCCCGGCCGTGCAGCTTCTCCAGCTCGAAGTAGCGGTCGTCCAGCATGCTGGTGAGATGGCCGGTCGTCATGCGGGTCATGCCGGAGACGAGCGGCCCGTCATCCAGCACGGCGACCAGCTTCCCGGCCTGTGCCAGGTGGTAAGCGGTGCTGAGGCCCGCTATGCCGGCGCCGACGATGCAGACGTCGACGTGGACGTTCTCTTCAAGCGGGCGGCATTCCGGCAGCGCGGCGCTGACGGACCAGACGGATTCGTGGCGCGGCATGGCCTCCGGGAGGAGCAAGAAACGCTCCCGTGGGTTCGCGACGGCGCGTCCACGAGCACGCGGTAGCCGTCATGCGGCGAAGGTTTCTCGTAAGCATGCTTAAGCGCGATGCGCTGCGATGAGATAGCGCGCGTCATGAATGCGGGGTACATATCTTGCGGCGTTCACGCGTGGGGACGGAGGCTTCCCGCCATGGAAACTGAAACAGGCTTGCAGCCGGCTGTCGCGGCGCGCTCCATCGACCAGTTGTGCATCGATACCATCCGCACGCTCGCGATGGACGCGGTCGAGCAGGCGAAGTCGGGCCATCCGGGCACGCCGATGGCGCTAGCGCCGGTCGCTTATACGCTGTGGCAGCGCTACCTGCGCTTCGATCCCGAGGATCCGATCTGGCCGAACCGCGACCGCTTCGTACTTTCGAACGGCCACGCCTCGATGCTGCTCTATGCGCTGCTCCATCTCGCGGGCGTCAAGGCGGTGAACGCGAAGTACGAGCGGCTCGGCGAGCTCTCGGTGAGCCTGGAGGACATCAAGCGCTTTCGCCAGCTCGGCAGCAAATGCCCCGGCCATCCCGAGTACCACCTCACCTCGGGAGTGGAGACCACCACCGGGCCGCTCGGCCAGGGCTGCGCGATCAGCGTCGGCATGGCGATCGCCGGCCGCTGGCTCGCGCAGCACTACAACCGCGCAGGCTTCGCCGTCTTCGATTACCACGTCTACGTGCTTTGCGGCGATGGCGACATGATGGAAGGCGTGTCCGGCGAAGCGGCTTCCCTCGCCGCGCACCTGCGACTGCCCAATCTCTGCTGGATCTACGACTCGAACCACGTGACTATCGAGGGCCACACCGACCTCGCGTTCAGCGAGGATGTGGCGGCGCGCTTCGCCGCCTACGGCTGGCACACCGAGCGCATCGCCGACGCCAACGACACGCAGGCGCTCGCGCGTGCGCTGGAGGCGTTCCGCCGCGGGCACGGCGCGCCGACGTTGATCGTCGTGCAGAGCCACATCGGCTACGGCGCGCCCCACAAGCACGATACGAGCGCCGCGCACGGCGAGCCGCTCGGCGAAGAAGAGGTCCGGCTCGCGAAGCGCAGCTATGGCTGGCCCGAAGACGCGAAGTACCTCGTGCCCGCGGGGGTGCGCGAGCATTTCCGCGACGGCATCGGCGCGCGCGGGCGCGAGCTGCGCGGCGCGTGGCTGCAGCGGTTCGACGCGTACCGCGCGAAGTACCCGCAGCTCGCGGAGCAAATCGAACGGATGCAGCAGCGCGAGCTGCCCGAGGGCTGGGACGCCGAGCTGCCGTCGTTTCCAACGGACCCCAAGGGAATTGCCAGCCGCGATTCCTCCGCCAAGGTGTTGAACGCGATCGCGCGCCACCATCCCTGGCTGATCGGCGGCGCGGCCGACTTGGCGCCTTCCACGAAGACGCGCCTCACCTTCGAGGGCGCAGGCGATCTAGAAGCGGACGATCCCGGCGGCCGCAACCTGCACTTCGGTATCCGCGAGCACGCGATGGGCGCCGTTCTGAACGGGCTTGCGCTTTCCAAGATCCGCGCCTACGGCTCGGGCTTTCTCATTTTCTCGGACTACATGAAGCCGCCGATCCGCCTGAGCGCGCTCATGGAGCTGCCGGTGATCTATGTGTTCACGCACGACTCCGTCGGGGTCGGCGAGGACGGCCCCACGCACCAGCCGGTGGAGCAGCTCATCGCACTGCGCGCCATCCCCGGGCTCATCACGCTGCGGCCCGCGGACGCGAACGAAGTCGTCGAGGCCTGGCGCGTGGTGATCGCGCTCAAGCACCAGCCGGCCTGCCTCGTGCTCAGCCGCCAGCCGCTGCCGACCATCGATCGCGCGCGCTACGCGGACGCGCGGGCCGTGAGCCGAGGGGCCTACGTGCTCGCGGACGCGGAGAACGGCGAGCCGCGAGTCATCCTCATCGGTACGGGAAGCGAGGTCGCGCTTTGCCTCGCGGCCTACGAGGACCTCCGGCGCGAAGCCGTGCCGGCGCGCGTGGTGAGCATGCCTTCGTGGGAGCTCTTCGAGCAGCAGCCGCAGGAATATCGCGACGAGGTGCTGCCGCCGCACATCAAGGCGCGCGTCTCGGTAGAGGCCGGCTCGGTCATCGGCTGGGACCGCTATGTGGGCACGACGGGCGCCAAGATCGGCATGCACACCTTCGGCTCGTCGGCGCCGCTGAAGGATCTCTTGCGCAAGTTCGGCTTCTTACCCGAGCACGTCCTCGCCGCGGCCAAGGAGCAGCTCGCCGCGGCGCGAAACGGGGTCAAGTGAAAGCGCAACGCCAGGCCGCGAACGCCAACGCGTTCGAGTTGCTGCACGACTGCGGCCAGTCGCTGTGGCTCGACTATCTGTCGCGGCGCTTCATCGCGGAGGGCAGCCTGAAGCAGCTGGTCGAGCGCGACCGGCTCGCGGGCGTCACCTCCAATCCCACGATCTTCGAGAAGGCGATCGCCGGAGCCGCCGACTACGACGCCTCGCTCGCGGCCCTCGAGAGCGGCAGCGACTGCGACGTGATGGCGCTGTACGAGCGCCTCGCCATCGAGGACATCCGGCACGCGGCGGATGTGCTGCGGCCGGTGTACCAGGCGAGCGGCGGCGACGACGGCTTCGTGAGCCTCGAGGTGTCGCCTTATCTCGCGATGGATACGGAGGCGACCATTGCCGAGGCGCGGCGCCTCGCGCGCACGGTGCAGCGCGACAACGCGATGATCAAGGTGCCGGCGACGCAAGCCGGGCTCCCCGCGATCCGGGCGCTCACCGCCGACGGTATCAAGGTCAATATCACACTGCTCTTCTCGCAGGAGGTCTACGAGCAGGTGGTGGAAGCCTACCTCTCGGGCCTCGAAGAGCTCACCGCGCGCGGCGGCGATCCGGGCACGGTGAGAAGCGTCGCCAGCTTCTTCGTCAGCCGCATCGACGTCGCCGTAGACCAGCTGCTCGGCGAGCGCGCCCCGGGCCTGCGCGGCAAGGTCGCGATCGCCAACGCGAAGCTCGCCTACCAGCGCTACAAGCGCCGCTTCGCCGGCGCGCGCTGGGAGAAGCTCGCCGCAAAGGGCGCGCGCGTGCAGCGCGTGCTCTGGGCGAGCACCGGCACCAAGAACCCGGCGTACAGCGACGTGCTGTACGTGGAAGAGCTGATCGGCCCGCAGACCATCAACACCATGCCGCCCGCGACGGTGGACGCCTTCCGCGACCATGGCCGGGTGCGGCCGACGCTCGAGCAGGACATCGGCGAGGCCGAGGAGGTCATGGCGCAGCTCGAGCGCCTCGGCATCTCGATCGACGCGGTCACCGGACAACTCATCGAGGAGGGCGTGCAGCGCTTCGCCGACGACTTCGACAAGCTGCTTGGCGCCGTCGCGCGCAAGCGGGCGGCGCTCCTCGGCGAGCGGCTCGATCGGCAGGCAGCTCATCTGCCTGCGGCGATGGAACCGCAGATGGCCGCCGAGCTGGAGTCGTGGCGGCGCGATGGCAAGTTGCGGCGCCTGTGGGCGGGCGATGCGCGCGTCTGGTCCGGCGCCGACGAGGCGAGCTGGCTCGGCTGGCTCGACATCGTCGAGTCGCAGCGCCGGCGCAGCGGCGAGCTCGCGGCGCTCGGCGAGACGCTCGCGCGCGAGAAATTCTCGCACGCGGTGCTGCTCGGGATGGGCGGCTCGAGCCTCGGCCCGCAGGTGCTCTCCGAAACGTTCGGCCCGCAGCGCGGCCGGCCGCAGCTGCTGGTGCTCGACAGCACCGACCCGGCCCAGATCCGCAGCGTCGAGCGAGCGATCGATCTCGACCGGACGCTCTTCATCGTGTCGAGCAAGTCCGGGACGACGCTCGAGCCGAATATCCTGGCGGCCTACTTCTACGACCGCGTCAGAGACGGCTCACGCTTCGTCGCGGTGACCGATCCTGGCTCGGCGCTGGAGAAGCTCGCGCGGCGCGACGGCTATCGGCAGGTCGCCTTCGGCGTGCCGTCGATCGGCGGGCGCTACTCGGTGCTGTCGGATTTCGGCCTGGTACCGGCCGCGGTGATGGGCCTCGATATCGAAACACTGCTCGCGGCCGCTCAGCGCATGGTGCGCTCCTGCTCGCGCCACGTGCCGCCGGCGGAAAATGCCGGCGTCGTGCTCGGCATGGCGATGGGCCTCGCCGCGCGCGCCGGGCGCGACAAGCTCACCATCTTCGCGTCGCCGGCACTCGCGAGCTTCGGCGCCTGGCTCGAGCAGCTCCTCGCGGAATCGACCGGCAAGCAAGGCCGCGGCATCATCCCGGTCGATGCGGAGCCGCCCGGCGCGCCGGAGCTCTACGGCGACGATCGCTTCTTCGTCGCCCTGCAGCTTGCCGGCGAGCGTGTAGCGGACACGAGCGAGCTCGAGCGCGCCGGCCACCCGGTGGTGCGCATCGACGTCACGGATCGCAATCACATCGCCCAGGAGTTCTTCCGCTGGGAAATCGCGACCGCGGTAGCGGGCGCGATCATCGGCATCAATCCCTTCGACCAGCCCGATGTGGAGGCGAGCAAGGTGAAGACGCGCGAGCTCACGCGCGCCTATGAGCAGCAAGGCGAGCTGCCGCAGGAGGAGCCGCTGCTCGACGAGCGGGGCATCAAGCTCTTCGGCCAGCACACCCAACGGGGAACGCTTGCCGATGCCTTGGCCGCGCATCTCGGCCGGCTGCAGCGCGGCGATTACTTCGCGCTGCTCGCGTACCTGGAACGCTCGCCGCGCAACCGCGATGCCCTGCAGGAAATCCGTCGCATGGTGCGCGACGCGAAGCGCGTCGCCACCTGCCTCGGCTTCGGGCCGCGCTTCCTGCACTCTACCGGCCAGGCGTACAAGGGCGGGCCGAACAGCGGCGTGTTCCTGCAGGTCACCTGCGACGACGCCGCCGACCTCGCCGTGCCGGGACACAAGTACAGCTTCGGCATCGTGAAGGCGGCGCAGGCGCGCGGCGACTTCGAGGTCCTCGCGGAGCGCGGCCGGCGCGCGCTGCGCGTGCATCTCGGCGCCGACGTGCAGGCGGGCCTGCAAGCGCTCAAGGCAGCGATAAGCCGCGCATGCAGCTAGGCGTCATCGGGCTGGGCCGCATGGGCGGCAACATCGTGCGCCGCCTCACGCGGAAGGGGCACGAGTGCGTGGTCTACGACCGCAATGGCGCCGCGATGCAGGCGCTCGCCGGCAACAGCGTGAGCGCGGCGCGCGATCTCGGCGAGCTGGTCGCGCGCCTGGCAAAGCCGCGCGCCGTCTGGCTTATGCTGCCCGCGGGCGAGATCACGGAGAGCGCGGTGAACGAGCTCGGGCGCTTGCTCGCTGCTGGCGACATCCTCATCGACGGCGGCAACGCCCACTACAAGGACGACATCCGCCGCGCGCAGGCGATGAGGCCGCGTGGCATCCGCTACGTCGATTGCGGCACGAGCGGCGGCGTCTGGGGCCTCGAGCGCGGCTATTGCCTGATGATCGGCGGCGACAAGGACACCATCGAGCATCTCGACCCGATCTTCAGTGCGCTCGCGCCCGGCACGGGCGACATCCCGCCCACGCCGGGACGCAAGGGTCGCGATCCGCGCGTGGAGCGCGGCTATCTCTACTGCGGGCCGAGCGGCGCGGGCCGCTTCGTCAAGATGATCCACAACGGCATCGAATACGGCCTGATGCAGGCCTATGCCGAGGGCTTCCATCTGCTGCGCAACGCCGGCTCCGAGGATCTGCCGGAGGAGCGGCGCTATCGCTTCGATCTCGCCGACATCGCGGAGCTCTGGCGGCGCGGCAGCGTGATCGGCTCCTGGCTGCTCGATCTCAGCGCGATGGCCCTCGCGGAGGACCCGGAGCTCGCCGGCTATTCGGGCTTCGTCGAGGATTCGGGTGAAGGGCGCTGGACGATCATGACGGCGCTCGAGGAGGCGGTGCCCGCGCACGTGCTGTCGGCCGCGCTCTATGCCCGTTTCCGCTCGCGCGAGAAATCGGATTTCGCGGACAAGCTGCTCTCCGCCATGCGCAAGCAGTTCGGCGGGCATCGCGAGCCGAAGGGCGGCTGATGCCCGCGCAACCGGCGCCGCCCTGCATCCTGGTCATTTTCGGCGCCGCAGGCGATCTGACGAGGCGCCTGCTGGTCCCGGCGCTCTATAACCTGCGCCGCGCGGCACTGCTTCCCGAAGCGTTCGCGGTCGTCGGCGTCGCGCGCGCACCGAAGGACGACGAGGCTTTCCGCCGCGAAGCGGGGGCGAGCATCGCCCAATTCGCGGGCGGCGAGGCGTCCGGAGCCGAGTGCAGGTGGCTCGCCGAGCGGATGCATTACCTGCAGGGCGAGTTCGACGATCCGGCGGCTTACGCAGGGCTGGCCGAGCTGCTTCGCAAGATGGAAAAGACCTACCGCACCGGCGGCAACTGCCTTTTCTATCTCGCGACGCCGCCGCAGGCCTTCGCGCGCATCGCGCGCCGGCTCGCCGAGTGCGGGCTTGCGCGCGAGGAGGAAGGGCGCTGGCGCCGGGTGGTGATCGAGAAGCCCTTCGGCTCCGACCTGCGCTCGGCGCAGGCGCTCAATCGCGAGCTGCTCGCGGTGCTCGATGAGGCGCAGATCTACCGCATCGACCACTATCTCGGAAAAGAGACGGTGCAGAACATCATGGTGTTCCGGTTCGCGAACGGCATCTTCGAGCCGCTGTGGAACCGCGATCACATCGACCACCTGCAGATCACGGTGGCGGAGACGCTCGGGGTCGAGCGCCGCGGCAAGTTCTACGACGCGACCGGGGCGCTGCGCGACATGGTGCCGAACCATCTGTTCCAGCTCCTCACGCTCGCCGCGATGGAGCCGCCCAGCTGCTTCGACGCGGACGCGCTGCGCTCCGAGAAGGCGAAGGTGCTGGACGCCGTGCATCATTTCGGCGATGAGGATGCGCTCGGCAACGTCGTGCGCGCGCAATACGCCGGATACCGTCGCGCGCCGGACGTCGCGCCGGACTCGACCACCGAGACCTACGTGGCGCTCAAGCTCATGATCGACAACTGGCGCTGGGCCGGCGTGCCGATCTACCTGCGCACCGGCAAGGCGCTCGCGCGGCGGCACACCGAGGTCGCGATCCAGTTCAAGCAGGCGCCGCTCGCGCTTTTCCGCGACACGCCGGTGGAGCGACTGACGCCGAACGACCTCGTGCTGCACATCCAGCCCGAAGAGGGCGTGACGCTGCGCTTCAGCGCGAAAGTGCCCGGCCCGAGCATCCGCATGGACGGCGTGGCGATGAAGTTCAACTACCGCGAGCGCTTCCAGGCCGCGCCGAGCACGGGCTACGAGACGCTGCTCTACGACTGCATGATCGGCGATGCGAGCCTGTTCCAGCGCGCCGACAACATCGAGGCGGGATGGCGCGTGGTGCAGCCGGTGCTCGACGCCTGGGCCGGCGGGCGGCTGCGCGCGTTGCCGACCTACGCTGCAGGAAGCAGCGGGCCAAGCGAGGCCGAGGCGCTTCTTGAGCGCGACCATCGCCGCTGGCGCAGCCTCGAGCATGCCGACTGAGCCGCGATCCAGGGTCGCGGCGCTCATCTCGGATGTCGATGGCACGCTCGTTACCGACGACAAGCGCCTGACCGATCGAACCTGCGCTGCCGTCTCCGCCCTGCGGCGCGCCGGCATCGCGTTCTCGATCGTCAGCAGCCGCCCGCCGCGCGGCTTGCGCATGCTGATCGAGCCGCTCGGCCTCAGCACGCCGCTCGCCGCGTTCAACGGCGGCCTGCTCGTCACGCCGCAGCTCGCGGCAATGGGCGAGCCGCATTTCATGCCGCCCGCGGTGGTGCGGCGCGCGATCGAGTTCCTCGATGCGCGCGGCGCCGATGTCTGGGTCTTTACGGCCGAAGAATGGCGCGTGCGCGATGCCGGTGGCGCTTATGTGGGCCGCGAAGAGCGCACAGTGAGATTCCCGCCGCGCGTCGTGCGCGACTTTGGCGTGGACAACGTCGGCAAGGTCGTCGGCGTGAGCGAAGACTTCGAGCTGCTGCAGCGGCTCGAGGCGGAGGCAGGCACGGCCTTCGAAGGCCATGCCACCGCGGTGCGCTCCCAGCCCTATTACCTGGACTTCACGCACCCGCGCGCCGACAAGGGCGTCGCGTTTAGCGCGCTCGCGAAGCTGCTCGGTGCGCCTGCCGAGCGCATCGCGGCGATCGGCGATGGCCGGAACGACCTCGCGATGTTCGAGCAGGCGGGCCTGAGTATCGCCATGGGCAACGCCTTTGCAGAAGTGCGCGAAGCCGCCGACTTGGTGACGCGCAGCAACGCCGAGGACGGCTTCGCACACGCTGTTGAACAGTTCATCCTGCGACAAGCGTGAAAAAGATATCGCTCGTGGTTGCCGATGTGGACGGAACGCTCGTGACGGAAGACAAGGTGCTTACGCCGCGCGCGCGGGACGCAGTCAGGGCGCTGCACGCGGCGGGGATCGCGTTCGCGATCACGAGCGGCCGGCCGCCGCGCGGCATGGCGATGCTCATCGAGCCACTCGCGCTCGAGACGCCGATCGCGGGCTTCAACGGCGGCATCTTCGTAAAGCCGGAGATGACTGTCATCGAAGAGCACGTCCTTCCCGCCGCCAGCGCGCGCGGCGCCGTGGAGTTGATCCTGCGTCACGGCATGGACGTCTGGGTGTACAGCGGCCAGGCCTGGCTGGTGCGAGATCCGCAGGCGGCGCATGTCGCGCGCGAGCAGTGGACGGTGAAATTCCCGCCGACGGTGGTCCCCGACTTCGGGCCGGCGCTCGAGCGCGCTTCCAAGATCGTCGGCATCAGCGATGATCAGGAGCTCGTCGCGCGCTGCGAGAAGGATGCCCAGGATGCGCTTGGCGGGGCCGCTTCGGCGGCGCGCTCGCAGCCCTACTATCTCGACGTCACTCACCCGGCCGCCAACAAGGGAACGGTGATCGCCACGCTGTCTCGGCTCCTGTCCGTTGCGAGCGACGAGATCGCCACGATCGGCGACATGCCGAACGATGTCCTCATGTTCGCGAGGAGCGGCCGCAGCATCGCGATGGGCAACGCGAGTGCCGAAGTCCAGGCGCAGGCCGACTTCGTCACCGACTCCTATAACGCCGAAGGCTTCGCGAAAGCGATGGAGCGCTTCGTGCTCGCTGTGCCGTGAGCGAGACCCAGGTGTTCGACGACGCCGAGGCGCTCGCGCGCCATGCCGCGCAATGGCTGTGCGCGCTCGCCGGGCGCTCGAGCGGCAGCTTCGCGGTGTCGCTTTCGGGCGGCTCCACGCCGCGCCGCCTGTACCAGCTGCTCGCGAATAGCGTTCTTCCCTGGGAGCGCGTGCACTGGTTCTGGGGCGACGAGCGCTTCGTGCCGTACGCCGATGCGCGGAGCAACTACCGCATGGCACGCGAGGCGCTGCTCGGGCGCGCGCCGGTGCCGGCGGCGAACGTGCATCCGATGCCGACGCAAGGGCTGTCGCCGGAGGAGGCTGCCGCGGCCTACGAAGCGGCGCTGCAGCGCTACTATGGCGCCGGGACGCTCGCGCGCGAGCGGCCGCTGTTCGACGCGATGCTGCTCGGCATCGGCGAGGATGGCCACACGGCATCGCTCTTTCCCGGGCAGCCGGCGCTCGAGGAGGAGAGGCGCTGGGTGGTCGCGGTGCGCGATGCCAGGAAGGAGGCGCGCATCACGCTCACCTATCCGGCGCTCCAGAGCAGCCGGCACACGGCGTTCCTCGCCACCGGCGCCGCGAAGCGCGACGCGGTGCGGCGCGCGCAGGCCGGCGACCGCGCACTCCCGGCCGGGCGGCTGCGCCCGGTGGGCGCTCTGCACTGGTTCATCGATCGCGAGGCGGCAGGCAAATGATTTCGGTCGTCGTCGTCATGGGCGTGTCGGGCAGCGGCAAGACGACCATCGCGGCGCTGCTCGCCGGACGCTTGCAATGGGAATTCGAGGACGGGGACTGGTTCCATCCCGCGGCCAACGTCGACAAGATGCATGCCGGCGTTCCGTTGACCGACGAGGATCGCGCGCCCTGGCTGCAGGCGATCGCGGCGTGGATCGACGAGACGCGCCGCGCGGGCCGCCATGGCGTGGTCGCGTGCTCGGCGCTCAAGCGGCGCTATCGGGATGTCCTGATCGGCGCGCGCCCCGACGTGCGCCTCGTCTACCTGAAGGGCGACGAGGCGCTCATCGCGCGGCGCATCGCTGCGCGTCACCGGCACTTCATGCCTGCGGCGCTGCTGCACAGCCAGTTCGAGACGCTCGAGGAGCCCGTGCCGGACGAGAAGCCGATCGTCGTCTCGATCGATGCGCGGCCCGGCGACATCGTGGCGCGCATCGCGGCCGAGCTTGGCTAACCCGGCGCCCGGCGCGCCCGGCATCCCGGCCCGCTGGACCTCCAGCGCGAAAAGCGGCGTCGGCACCGCGCTCTCGGCCTCGAGCCGGGTCTGGTTCACGCTGAGCCACGGCATCCTGAACGAGATCTACTACCCGCGCATCGACCAAGCCTGCACGCGTGACTTCGGCCTCATCGTCACCGACGGGCGTAGCTTCTTTTCCGAGGAGAAGCGCGACACGAAAAGCACGATCCGCTCGATCGCGGACGGCGTGCCCGCGTTTGCAATTGCCAGCACCTGCGTGCAGGGTCGTTACCGGGTGGAAAAGCTCGTACTTTCCGATCCGCGCCGCGACGTGCTCTTGCAGCGCGTGCAGTTCCACGCGCTGAGCGGTGCGCTCGAGGACTACCGGCTCTATGCGCTTCTCGCTCCGCATCTCGTGAACCGCGGCGCGGGCAACGACGCCTGGGTCGACGACTACAAGGGCGTCCCGATGCTGTTCGCCGAGGGGCGCGGCACCGCGCTCGCGCTCGCCTGCTCGGCGCCGTTTCTCGCGCGCAGCGCGGGCTTCGTCGGCGTGTCGGACGGCTGGCAGGAGCTCGCGCAGCACTACGAGCTGCGCACGCGCTACGGCGAGGCGCGCGACGGCAATGTTGCGCTGACGGGCGAGGTGGATCTGCACGCGTGCGGCGGCAGCTTCGTGCTCGCGCTCGGCTTCGGCCGCCAGCCGGCCGAAGCCGCGCTGCAGGCGCGCGCGAGCCTCGCTGACGGTTTCGACGACGCGCTGCGCGAATACGCGGCGTCCTGGCGCGCATGGCAGGCGACGCTCGTTGCGCTCGACCCGCAGCCTGCCGGGGCGCGCGCGAACACCTACCGCGTCAGCACCGCGGTGCTGCGCACGCATGAGTCGCGCGCTTTCGCCGGCGGCTATATCGC
>Ga0075425_100006819_pt1 | contig 12021 bp, 19 predicted proteins | sample SoiMethybrSBSTD4_FD_75300 | JGI IMG/M metagenome (GOLD analysis project Ga0075425, IMG submission 75300) | Bulk soil microbial communities from a Populus tree surrounding site in Tennessee, USA - Soil MetaG P. TD hybrid SBSTD4 | ecosystem: Environmental > Terrestrial > Soil > Tree plantation...
GGGAATCTCATCGCCTTCGCGAAGGGATTCGGCACCGGAGCGTCGGAGTTGTACCTCATCCGTCCCGACGGCAGAGGTGAGCGCAAACTAACGTCGTGCGGCGCAGGGTGCGCGAAGGAAGGCGGAGACTACTCACCGAGTTGGTCGCCTGATGGACGTCGCATCGTCTTCCATCGAGGCTCGACTCTGTTCGTCGTCAACAACGATGGCTCCGGCGTTCGTGAGCTCATTCATTGCGCCAAGCGCTGCTTCTACGATCACCCAGCATGGTCGCCGGATGGAACGAGGATCGCCTTCAACGGTCCGAACGGAACACTGTTCGTAATCAACTCGGATGGAACGACGCTGCGTCGCCTGTACTCGTGTCAGGGACGATCGTGCCTTTACTTCAATTACCCGGCCTGGGCACCAGATGGAAAAACACTATTGCTGACCGCCGGCATCCTAGGTGGGCGGTTCGGCCAGATCGTGACGCTAACCTTGAACGATTCCCTCCGAACGCTAACGACGCCACCAACGCGCGCCTGTTGTGGGGTGTGGGTAACGCAGCGTCGCCATCAGACCCACCCCTGACGACCTCGCGAGATTGTTTGTCTCGGCGCTTCTCCGCTTCGACGAACGCTTCCCCGCCGAAAGTCAGCCGCCTTGCGGGATGAGGCCGAGCTGCCCCATCACGCCGAACACATCCTCGACGTGCCACACCTCGGAAACTAGTCCGTCCTTGAGTGCATAGAAGTCGTGACCGCGGAGAGTTAGCCGCTTGCCGTCGGCAGGAACCTGCCCCATGAAATCGCCGACCTGCGTCCATTCCATCGTCCAGTGGGCGGCGGCGTTGTCGCCGTCGACGACGATCGGCGCGACATCCATCTTGACGTCTTTCGTTGCGCCCATGATCGCCTGGAGCGTCTGCTTCATCCCCTCACGGTCGGCCGCGAAGCCGGGCATCGGATCGTGATCGACGAAGTCTTCAGTCACCAATCCATCCACCGCATCCGCGTTGCCCGTGCGCCACGCGTCGTAGAACGCCGCGATGGTCTTCTTGGGATCCGCCATACCAACCTCCCCAGGTCGTGGACTTCTCCGACGCTAGCACCGGAGTAGGGAGCAAGGGAATGTGGAGCCGGAGGCGGGAATTGAACCCGCGACCTGCCGCTTACGAGGCGGCGTATCGGTTCGCTCCTAGCTGCTACAACGCGCTTTCAGCGCACTAAAGGACCCCGAGGAGACCCGGCGGCTCATGCCCGAAAAGGGTTCGCCGTTCCGCAGTTCGGGCATTTCCAAACTAGGTTCATCCTGGACTGCTCAAGGCTGACCCACGCCGTCTGGCGACAAGAACGGCACTGCACCTCGTGGCCCTCACTACTCGCAGATAGTTGAGGCTTGGCCTGTCCCATGATCCCGGCCATGTCGGCCCATTTGGGCGGGGCCGCCGTGGCGGGAGGAGCGGAAGGAGGAGGCGTTACCTGTCCGGCCTCAGGTGAAGGAGTAGGCGGAGCCGGAACCGGAGTCTGTGCAACCCAGGGCTGAATCCGGCCGCACTTGCGACACGCGGGAGCGAAACCAACGCCCTGTGGTCCCGTCTTGAGCCGCGTACCGCAGTATGCGCACCTGTCCTGACCTTTGAAGCGCGCTGGTGCTTTGCTTAGCGAGGCAACGATCTTGCCGACCAGCCAAAGAAGAATCAGGATTCCGAATACCCAGCCAAGCACGGTTTCCATCTGGGCTCCATTATCCGCTAGCGACAGATCGCAAAATGCTTCCTACGCCATCACTAGCGCCGAGTCCAGTGAGCACGCCGGTCGTCTCCAGAAGGGCGCTTGGCCTTTTTGCGTCGGTCGGCAGCTAGCGGCTTACCGACGTCGTCGGACTCCCTGATCCGACTATTCGAGTCTCGACGGATATAGCGCGCGTTGCCCTTCGACTTGATGAGCGTCCGCTTGCTTGCTGCTCTTCTTGGCAGACATCCTCACTCCTCGCTCGATGGTCTGACTTCGATTTTCCTGCTCCTGTCGGAACGAATACGAACCGTGCGCAGAGGGCGCTGTCGCGCGCAACCCGGCCGCCCTTCGATGGATTCATTCAGGTCTTGCACGGTAGCCTCACCAACCGTGAGGGCTGCATGGAGAGCACTCGACGGTCGCCAGCGCCTAGCCGCGGGCGCCGTTCTCCTTGGGTTCGCCATTACCCTGGCCCTTGGAATCTGGGCCACGGGAAACAAGCCACCTAATGGCGCGACGAGCGCATTGCTGGTGATTCTTTCCGGACTCTTTCAGGTGGGCGGCGCAGGCTACTTCTATTCCCGCTCTAATCCTCCTCTCGCGCGAACCATTCTGTGGAATCTCGCGGCAATCATGGTGCGCGCGCGCGATGCGGAAAGAATGACCGAGGATGCTTTCGACACCGCGACTGCCCCGGAGCTTCGCAAGATGATGGGCCAACTGAGTGTGCATCTGAGCTACATGCGTGAGGAGCTGGAGTTGACGATCGGGGCTTGGCACGAACTTCATCCCGGCGCGCTAGCTGGCGTCAACGAAGGAGAGAGACGTGACGACGAAAAGAATTGAAGCTCGCGTGGCAGAAATCCTCAATGCCAGAGAGCTTGTCCTCAACAAGGGAGAAGCCGATGGCGTAAAAGTTGGCATGCGATTCGCGATCCTGAATCGAAAGGGAGCGGATATTCGCGACCCCGAGACAAATGAGGTTCTCGGTTCGGTCGAGGTTGAGAAGGCGTTGGTAAAGATTGTTCGAGTCCATGACCAATTATCTGTAGGGCGTACGTTCAGGACTATCAGCTTTGGGGGAGTCCTGGGAGCGCTTAGTGGGCTCACGGCCACATCTCGCAACGTTCCCGAAACATTGAAGACGGACGAACGAACGTTCCAACAGGAACTGGATGAGTCCGAGTCCTACGTGAAACGTGGCGATCCTGCGGTCCAAATTGTTGGGGAAGAGTTCTCCGACGAGTGATGCCGTCCGACAGCTATTTGACACTACCGAAATAACTGAGGGTCCCCTCAATTCTTTCCGATGTATATCTTTTCCGTTCGGGTAAGTGATCTTGCAAATAACCTTCAGTGGGATGGCGCAACTTTGCGACAAGGTCCCAAACACGCGAACACGTATTTCGGGGCGGGGGCATAGGTATCCGCGGTCGGTTTTCTCTTCCAGCACCGGCACGCAACCCGACCCACGCGGCTCAAGAACGGCAAGAGCACGCCAAACTTTTCGAAACCAAAGGGTTCCGAGGTCCTGGGTCGCTTGCGACAATCGGCTCCGGGTTCACGACCGAAGGAGGAGTCATGAGGTGCGACATCTGCTTATCGCCGAAGAGAGTGACCCGGATCGTGATTGCGGTCCCGACGGAAGGCTGGTCTAAGGAGTGCAGATTCTGTCCGACCTGTCGGGCCAGGTTTGGCGAAGCCATCACCCGATGGACGAAGAGCGACCTTGGCGCGGAAGAGGCGGCGGGATAGCCGGGCTCAGTGCTTGCAGAAGTTAGCGGCTACTCGCTCGGCTCCGGAGCGCGCGGGCTGGAGCTATTGTCCTCCGGCGCGTCGCGCTCAGGCAACAGAAGCGCCCAGTTGCGAAGGATGCTCGCGAGGTTCCCGCTCGGCGCGGTCGTCTCTTGGAACCACGACGCGTCTGACGAGTTCGTGGGATCGAAGAAGGGGACATGGCTAGCTGAGTTCCAGTCAAGCTGACTCATGCTCCCACCCCTCCAATGTCCTGCGGTCCTCAACTAAGGTCTGTACCACCCCTGGTGCTGGTTGCACCTGTCGGCTGGTCAGCTCCCCCTTGCTGGCAAAAGCATGGGACCCACCGTCCACACTTTCTACCAACGCCCGCCTAATCTCGTAGGTTACTTGGGTCTGGCCCGCCAAAGCTACCTCTGGGCTCCATGGTTCTGAAAGTTGCAGCTCTTCCGCGAAGTCCGTGTAGATGGCCTTGATTCGTGCATATTCCTCGTCGTTCGGCCGCACGACATTCAGCCCGAGCTCGTCCCGTGCCTCCTGACGATAGATCGTGTAGTCGTGGCTACCCGATTCGCTGATGAGGAACTCAAGGATCTTCTGGACCTTCGCGTCGTCCTGGATCTGGCGCGCGACCAGCCGCCGCGCCAGCATGCGTATCTGCGACCGGCTCCGATAGACGTCGCCCAGGACGAGCGGGTGAACGCGGTCTGACAACACCTGAAAGATCGCGGCGAGGTTCGCGGTGTCGGTGATGCCGGCACCCTCCTTCGCGAAATCGAGGTAACCGTTGATCGCTTCAACGCTGACTGGCGCGCGAACCGTCGGCGGAGCGCCGGGGATCTCCGGGTTCAGCGGTCCATTCACACTCGGGTCGATCGGTCCCAACGTCGCCTGCTTGGTCATCATGATCGCGTTAGCGCCAAGACAGATCAGCGTCCCGGCACTGTGCGCCTTCGACGGGACGACAACTTCAAGTTCGTCACAGAACTGCCGGAGCAGGTTCACGAGGCTCCAGGCGGCCAGTGTGCTGCCGCCGCGCGTGTAAAGTATGAGTGAGAGCTTCTTAACATTGGGGAGCGCGTCGAGGTGGTAGATAAAACGGTCCAACACCTCCGCGTGAATCTGGGCCTCCCAGTTCGGACGATCGCCCGTCACATAGAGGAGCGGCGTGGCGTCACGCGCCTCGCCCCAATCCTTCAATAACGCTTTGCGCTGCTGGTACATGAGGTCTCTTATAACAGCCAGGTCCCCAGCCGTATCAAAGCACGTGGACGCGGAGCTCCTTCCTAGGGTCGGCCATTACGACCGCACCCTCGACAACCGCGACCGCTTAGGAAAGTCGAGCCGTGACGCGAGTCGAATGCGCCCAATCGGCGCCGGTGATCGACAAAGTTAACCGCGTAGCACGCCTCGCTAGCGCCGGCCTAAACCGCCACTGACCGGTCAGTCGGTGGCTATCTGATTCATAAGACGACCCTACGATTCGGTAGACACCCCCGACGTCGTCGCGCGCCTCTATCACCCACTGAGGGGGACGTTGCGCACCAGGAAGACGGGCGTATCTGACGACGAATTCGTCAGACCAGCGTTCCAATGACATGACATATGTGCTGGTGCGACTTGAAGGCGGTGTAATTCTCCTCACCCAAGGCACAACGGCCAAAGGCTTTGGCGAGGAGGACCTAGACGTCGCACGTTTCCTAGGGCTCATAGATCGCTGCGGTTCTCCCCCTCTCGAATTCCTAGAAAATCACGTAGATATCGTAGGAACATATGAGCCGCTCGGGTTGCAAGTCCGGATAACAGCCTTGGCCGCCACTGTAGGGATCATAACTAGCCCAGTACCAACCCGGCCACAGAACCATGTGATAGTCCACGTGCCACCACCAACTTCCCGAACAATCGGAATGGAAGTCATCATTTGTGCAATCGTACAAGGTTGAGTAACGAATCTGGGGCTCTGAAATCTCCTTGTCAATCCGGCCAATCGACGCGTCGAACTGCCATGAACCATAGGAGGTTTGAACCTTCGCGATACCATCCGCGCTAAGGCCATACATTTGAGAGGTGCACGCGATGCTGACTGCCAGATCGAGCGCGTTGCCGTAATCCGTGGCACGCTGAAACTCGGTCTCCGGGTGGCAGCTGATTCCTTGGGGGGCGTCCGTGGGGACTGCTACATTCGTCAGAGGCCCCGGACATAGATCAAGTCGACACTCCAGATTTTGGAGAACTGACTGGGACCACGGCACCAGGCCCAATCCGTCCTTGGCCTTCGCTACGAACGTTGGGCCCTTAAACGTGTAAACCCCACCAGCAGCGTGGGCCAGGCTCGGAGCCATGGCAATCACCATGACCAGAGCGAGAAATAGAGTCATCCGGGTACGCATTCGTCCCCCTTTATTTGCTTGTATCCCTTTTATCCTCTTAGTCGGATATTGCGCCCGCTCTGGCCAAGAAGTCAAGTCAAAAAAGGCGTGTATCCGTCTGCCCTAGAAGGGCGGCGATGGATACCCGAGCCACGTGGGTAGGCCGCAGACCAGCGCAAACGGCCGCTGGAGGCCGTGCAGACGCGTGCAAGCGGGGTCAGGTGCCGGCTCCCGAGCCTCCCCCGCGCTGATCCTGCTGGGAGCCTGCGTCAGATGGAGTGAGGGCTAGGGATTCCGGCTCGACGATGTCGGCGTCGATGGCGTCGCCTTCAGTCGGTACAAGCCGAACTTCCACTATCGACTGACGTATCGCGCGGAGCCACGGGGGCTCATCACCGCGCATGTCCACGGCGACGAATTCCGGTGCGCGGCCGTAGATCCGATCCGTGATGTACATCGATGCCTTCACGCGAACGTCGGACGGGACGCTCTCGTCCTGCACGACGCCCATGAAAGGTCATGCTCGCCGTACTCAAAGGGCGATGTGTTCTCGACGTTGCCCGACTCGACGCGAGAGTTCGTCCAGCGGAATTTCTTCGCACCCGGCGTTGCAGTACCAAACCCTCTTCTTGAAGTTGATTCGGGCCGATCGCAGCTCGTCGTCATGCAGTGGGCACCAGGCGTTGAACTCGCCTTCATCATCGGGTCCCGACTCGATGTACGGGGCGAGCACCTTATGGGCGTGTGCGCCCGAGCTACGCTTCGTCTTGTTGTACCGGCCAGTTTCACTTTCCGAAGGGGTCCCGCTCCGCCGGGGCCTCTCGCGCTTCTCGACCATCCCACCCTCCATGGCACCGCCTCGGCCAAACACGTGCATGCATTCGTCCACATGTGTGTGTTGTTATGAGGCGGCGGGTGCGCGCCGCTGATTCAGGCTGACTTAGGGCACGCGACCACGAAGGCTTGGGTATTTCTTCTTCGCCAATTCTCGACTGACCGCGTCATTGGTGCCTTGCGCCTTCGCGCGGTTGATAGGCCGAGTCGTCGGGAGGTTCGTGGGTTGTGTCGCCTGCGAAACAAGGAACGGGTGCCGCGCGATCAGCGCCTCGACCAGTTCTCCGACGTTGACCGGATTGCCATCGTCGTCCAGCTCGACGGCGTCAGCATCACTCAGACGCAGAGCTGCATCAAGATCCGCGATGCGTTGCGGGTGCGTCGCTAGCGCAACCAGAAGCGCGCGCTCCTTCGCCTGCTCCGCAAGGTGCGACTCCGCCACTTCTGCGCGCTGCTCCGCGGCCTTCGCTTGCTGGCGATAGCGATACTCGCGGTCGGTCTTCACTTTGGCGGGAGGAACTTCTTCGTCGGAAGGTTCAGATTCGTCGTCTGCTGTGACTCGGTCTTCCATCTCGTCGCTCATGACCGAGCCCCTTGCTGCGGCAGACTCGGCATGCCCGGCATCGGCTGCGACTCGATCCGTCGCTTGATACGCTCCCGATCTAGATACTCTTCTTGCACCGCGAAGAACCAGTCACGCTTATCGTGCGGCCGGAGCGGATTGGGCTTGAGTCGCGATTCGATCCCCGAATCGGCATCGAGATAAACGGCGTTCAGGATCTCGTTCGCGGCTTCTTCTGAGACTCCAAACCGCACGGACATTCTCGTAAGCGTCTCAGACCAGGACGGAAGCGATCCAAAATCGTCAAGATGCTCGAAGATCAACTCGCGTATCGCGATCGTGAGCGCGAACGGATCCGACAGCGTTTCGCCTTTGAGTGCGGTGAGTTCCCGTTCCGTTTTGGCTAGAGCCGCGCTCGACCATGCGCTGGCCAACCGCAAGCTCGCGATCTCGATTTCCATACGATTCTGTCTTGCCGACGCTGGAGACTTGCGGCTTCCAGCTTCAACATTCGACCTTTCAGCAGCATCCTCTCCAGCTGTACGCGCGCAATCTCTACTTCCGTAACGGCAATGTCCTGCGCTACTACGCTCCGGTCGTGCTCGGTCATGAGACCCCTTTGATTAGAAGAAAAAGCGAAAGGGCTAGCACTAGCACTGCGCGCTGATCCTCGGGTAACTCACGAACTACCGGCTCGGAAACAATCAAGGACTCGGCTTCCACCCAAAGTTCCTGCGCGCGCATGGCTGGGCTCTTCATCGCTGTAAAGACGGGTAGCGACTCAGCAACATCTGAGCCGCGGCAGTTGGATCGGTGAGTTGCGATTCAGGCTCATCCAGCCGTCGGGACGTTGCTGCGCGTTCATTCTCAAGCGTCGTAACCCATGAGATCACGCGATCCACGACTTCCTGAAAGTCAGCCGTCGGAATCGCTTCGGACTCGGCGTGCCGTGCGAACCCTTCCACGTCCGCGAGCACTTCCGGCAACTCCTCGGTCACAAGGCGGATTCGTTGGGTGATCTCGTCAACTTCATCCGCCGCGGATCGTTCAACGATTTCGTTGGCGGCGACTGAGCGATCCGTGCGAACAGCCGCGTCCTCCTCGGCGAGACGTTTCCGGCTGGCTTCAGGCGAGCCCATCACGCACCTCCACGCAGGCTCGTGTACTTCTCGATCAATGCCTTGTCCTGTGCCTGTCGTCGACTCGCGCGATGTTGCGCGCGCTCGGACAATTGCCCGAGAAGCGTTTCGGCCCGGGTAAGTACTCCGCGCGCCTTATCAATCTCCGCGTCCAGGAGGGCTAGTCGGCGCCTCGCCTGCTCAACCGCGGGCGCGGCCATGGCCGTCCTCCTCCAGCGGGCGATAGCCGTCGCGCAAAAATTTTTCTATGTCTTCCTTCCGGAACCGCAATCGGCCACCAACCATCTGACGCGGTAACCGTCGTTCCGCAACGAGCCGATAGAGGTGTCGCTTGCTCGTCGCGAGAAGTTCGCAGGTTTGTTGGACGTTGAACAGCTCGGGCAAGGGTCTTGCTTTAGGCGCCGCCGCAGTCTTTGGCATGCCCACCTCCCACGGACGCATGAATGAAAAACCCATCTCATTTTTGGATTCATCATCCGCGCCCGCTGCGAGGCGTTTGCCTGGGATGGTTCGTGAATGCTGTGGTTGCCGGGCGACGCGGACGTATTGTAACGCGCGCCCTGATACGCCGGTGGACGCTTTTCCTCTCTCGTGTACGCCTACGCTCCGCCGACCGCAAGCGTGACTGCGGACCCAAAAAGACCCGGGCGGTGGGTCTTTTTCGGTTAGGACGGGAGGCGAACGGTTAGAGCCCTGGCCGATGAAAACGCGGCGCTTTCCGCACTAAAACCAAGAGAAATGCAGCTCTGCATGCTGAGCCGGAGGCGGGAATTGAACCCGCGACCTGCCGCTTACGAGGCGGCTGCTCTGCCGCTGAGCTACTCCGGCCGGAGAACGGGCGTCATTCTACCCCGCCCTCTGCCGTGTCCTTGTCGAAGCGCCGCCCTTCTTCCTCGATGATCCGCAACGCGATCCGCGGCTGCCGCATCAACAACGGCTTGAAGTCGCCCCGCAAGATCCCGATACAAACCGCCGTCCCCTCCGCGACCACCGAAGCCGTCCGCGGAGTTCCCTCGAGCAACGCGATCTCACCGAAGAAATCCCCGGCCCCAAGCCGATTAACCTCCTCGCCGCCTCGCACAACGACTGCCTCGCCGCTCATGACGAGATAGAACCCGAGTCCCTCTTCACCCTCAGGCACGATGACCGCGCCATCCTCGAACCGCAACAGATGCGCCAACTCAGCGATATCCCGAACCTCTTCGTCGGAGCATCCCGCAAACAACGGCACACGCATCAAAGCCCGCGCCGTATCGCCGGGATCCAACTTGATCAACCGCCGCACACTCATCGCAGTTCCACCCTACGAATAGATTCGTTAAACGGCGACTTGGTTCCTCTCTCGAACGCTCGGGAACGAGACTCGTGCGATCCGTATGAGCGGTCCGGGGCAGCATGCCGACGAGGGCGCATCCCGAGGACACCCGGCCGGAACGAGCGAAGTCGCGGCCGCAGCCCGGCCGCGAAGACGGCCGGGCTGGCCCGACGGAGCGAGCGGAGGCGCGGGTCCCGCAGGCGCGCCCGAGCGGCATGCAACCCCGGCCCGCGCCCCACCGACCAAAGAAAGGCTTAAGACACCGGCAAAGCTTCGAGCTCGAGGAACAGCGCCTCGATCTGGATCTTCGGCTGCGCATTGCGCTCGATCGCCTGTCGCGTCTTCTCGATCGCTTCGATCGCGCGCAGCGTTGCGGCGGGATCGGAGGCACGTCGCGTCGCGTTCGCGTCGGGATCGATGACGAGTGAGTCGTCCGCAGCGACCGAGCCGACGAGCATGTCGCGGTAGGCGGATGCGAGGTCGTCGAGCGCGTACAGATATGTGTCGAGCTCGGTGCGGCGGCTTTCGCGCTTCTGGCGGTCTTGGATGCGTTTGCGCCCGGCGCCGGTTCCGCGTCCCTCGCCCATGAGCTCGGCGAGCTCCTCGAGCTCTTGTTCGTGTCGCTCCTTCAGCGACAGGCACGCGCCTTCGGCTTCCTTGCGGATCTCTTCCGCAGCGCGGATCGCTTCGGCGGGATCGCCGGCGGCCAGCACCGATGGCAACGCGGCGTGCGCGGCCCGGCGGGCGACTGCGTCGGGGTCGAACGTGAGGCGCAGTGCCCGCGCGAGATTGCCGCCGAGACGCGCAGCCCACGAGGCGCGCTCGGCGTCGACGCCGTGGTGTTCTTCGAGCACGGTGCGGATCGCCTGCGGGCCGAGCGGAACGAAGTCGATGCGGCGGCAGCGCGAGACGACCGTTTCCGGGAGCATGTCCGGGTCTGCGGTGACGAGCAGGAACACGACATCGGCCGGAGGCTCTTCGAGCACCTTGAGCAACGCGTTCGCCGCGGAGAGGTTCAGTTGCGCCGCGTCTTCGAGGATGAACACCTTCGTGCGACCTTCGAGCGGCGATCGCGATGCTTCCGGGATGATCCCGCGCTCGTTGGACGAGCCGCGGATCTGATCGACGAGGATCTGCTGACCTTCCGGCACGACGAGGTGGACGTCCGGATGCGCACCGCGCAGGACCTTTGTGCACGAGGCGCAGGTGCCACATCCCGACGGCGACACGTCGCAGTTGAGCGCGGCCGCGAACGCCAGCGCCGCAGGTCGGCGACCGACGCCTTCGGGCCCGGCGAACAGCCACGCGTGGCCCGGCGAATCCGAGGTCAGCGCGCTCTGAAGCGACGCGACGCCGACCTCCTGGCCGACGAGCCGCTCCCACATGCCGGGCGGCGTCGCGCGGGTCATGCGCTATCGGGAACGAACGGAAGGATGGCGGCGCGCACCTGCCGCTGGATCTCCTCGATCGAGCCGGTGCCGTCGATCACCGCGAACCGGCTCGGGAACTGACGCGCGAGCTGAAGGTAGGCCTCGCCAACCTTCTTGTGGAACGTCAGGTCTTCCTGCTCCATGCGGTCGGGGTTGCCTTTCGTACGCGACAAGCCGATCTCCGGGTCGAGGTGCAGCAGGATAACCAGATCCGGCAGCGTCTCGTCGGTCGACCAGATGTTGAGTCGCAGAACGTCTTCCTCACCCAGCGCACGCGCGACACCTTGATAGGCCAGAGACGAATCGATGTACCGGTCGCACAGCACGATCTTTCCATCCTCGAGCGCCGGCCTGATCACCTGCTCGACGTGCTGCGCGCGGGATGCTGCGTAGAGCAGCGCTTCCGTCTTCGCGTCCATCTCCTTCGCGCCCGCGTCGAGCACGATCCCGCGGATGCGCTCGCCGATCGGCGTGCCGCCCGGCTCGCGCGTCACGACGACCTCGCGCCCTTGTTCGGTGAGCGCGTCGTGCAGGAGCTTGAGCTGCGTCGTCTTGCCGCAGCCTTCGACTCCTTCGAACGTGATGAATAGCCCGCGCCGCGCGCCGCCGCCGATCGCACGCATCGGCCGCGTTGGGTGCGAGCTGAAATGCAGCCCGCGCAATCGCGCGACGACCTTCTCGAGCTTCGGCTTTCGCATCGTGAAGAACGCCTGCCCGCCCGCCATCATCAAGAAGATCCCACCGAACCAAAGCACGACACGAACACCTTGCAGCTGGACGGTGTAGCCGCCGATGTGGGGATAGTGGTCTCCGATCAATCCCGAAAGCAGCGGCCAGCCGCCGAGCGAGATGAACAGCGACATCATCACGCCCGTGTAGAGCGTCGCGAACGTGCGACC
>Ga0075425_100006820_pt1 | contig 12017 bp, 11 predicted proteins | sample SoiMethybrSBSTD4_FD_75300 | JGI IMG/M metagenome (GOLD analysis project Ga0075425, IMG submission 75300) | Bulk soil microbial communities from a Populus tree surrounding site in Tennessee, USA - Soil MetaG P. TD hybrid SBSTD4 | ecosystem: Environmental > Terrestrial > Soil > Tree plantation...
TCCAGCGCCAGCGGCACAGAAGCCGCCGAGGTGTTGCCGTGGTGACCGACGGTGACCACAAGCTTCTCCAGCGGCAACTTAAGCTTGCGCGCCGTGGCTTCAAGAATGCGCACGTTGGCCTGGTGCGGAATCAGCCAGTCGACGTCGTCGAGCGTCATGCCGGCGGCTGCCACCGTCTCGCGCGCCGACTCCTCCAGCACCCGCACCGCGAACTTGAACACGCCCTGCCCGTTCATCTGCAGGAACGGCGAGCCGAGGATCCTGCCGCGCGAAACGTTGCCCGGCACGGAGAGCAGCCCGGCCTGGCTGCCGTCGGCGTGCAGCCGGCTGGCGTGGATGCCCGGTTGCTCGCCCGCGACCAGCACTGCGGCGCCGGCGCCGTCGCCGAACAGCACGCAGGTACCGCGATCATTCCAGTCGAGGATGCGCGAAAACACTTCAGCGCCGACGACCAGTGCGCGTTTTGCGTTTCCGGTTTTTACAAAATTATCGGCAACAGCAAGGCCGTAGACAAAACCGCTGCACACCGCCTGAACGTCGAATGCCGCGCTACCCTTCACGCCAAGCTTGGCCTGCAGCAGCGTGGCGGTGCTGGGAAAGATCATGTCCGGCGTCGAGGTGGCGACGATCATCAGGTCGATGTCGGCGGCCGCGACTCCCGCCGCGGCGAGCGCCGCGCGGCTCGCCTCCAGCGCGAGGTCGCTCGAGCCCTGCGACTCGTCGGCGATGTGGCGGCTGGCGATGCCGGTGCGCTCGCGGATCCAGGCGTCGCTGGTCTCCAGGCGCTGCGCGAACTCGTGGTTGGTCATGACGCGCGGCGGCAGGTAGCTGCCGGTGCCGGCGATGCGCGACCAGGTCATGGGACCGGCACTTCCGCCTGCGCCATGCGCGTCTCGATGCGCTGCGGCACGTTGTTGCGCACTTCGTCCACCGCGCGCTCCAGCGCCTGGCCGAAGGCGAACACGTCCGCCGAGCCGTGGCTCTTGATGACGATGCCTTTCAGGCCGAGCAGGCTCGCGCCGTTGTACTGGCCCGGGTCCATGCGCTTGCGCAGCGCATTGAAGACCGGCGTGGCGAGCAGCGCCGCGAACATGCGCCACGGGTTGCGCCTGAATTCCTCGCGCAGGAACGAAATGATCATCTTCGCCACGCCCTCGGAGGCCTTGAGCACCGAGTTGCCGACGAAGCCGTCGCACACCACCACGTCGGTGGTGCCCTTGAAGATGTCGTCGCCCTCGACGTTGCCGTGGAAATTGAGCCCGCTGGCGCGCAGCAGCTCGGCGGCGTGCTTCACCGTCTCGTTGCCCTTGACGTCCTCGACACCGATGTTGAGCAGGCCGACGCTGGGCCGCTCCTTGTGGTCCACCGCCGACACCAGCATCGCCCCCATCACGCCGAACTGCATCAGCTGCTCGGCGGTGCAATCGACGTTGGCGCCGAGGTCGAGCACGTAGGTATAGCCGCCGCGCATGTTGGGCAGCACCGTGGCGATCGCCGGCCGGTCGATGCCGGGGATGGTCTTCAGCACGAAGCGCGAGATCGCCATCAGCGCGCCGGTATTGCCGGCGCTGACGCAGGCGTGCGCCGCGCCGCTCTTCACCAGGTTGACGGCCACGCGCATCGACGAGTCCTTCTTGAAGCGCATCGCCTGCACCGGCGACTCGTCCATGCCGACGACTTCGGATGAAGCGTGCACCCGCAGGCGCGGCCCGGGCGTCGCGCCGCGCGCCGCCAGCTCGGCTTCGAGCACGTCGCCCATGCCGACCAGCACCAGGTCGACGTCCGGCCAGCGCGCCTGGAAGTCGAGCGCGGCCGGCACCGTCACATGGGGGCCGTGATCGCCCCCCATGCAATCGACGGCTACGGTGATCAGCGGATCTACTCGTCGCGGGTTTTGACGACCTTCTTGCCGCGGTAATAGCCCGTCGGGCTGACGTGGTGGCGCAGGTGCGTCTCGCCGGTGGTCGGCTCGACGCCGAGCGTCGGCGCGCTCAGGCGGTCGTGCATGCGGCGCATGTCGCGCCGCGAAGGGGATTTCTTGTTCTGATGAACGGCCATGGTGTTGCTCCTTTCGTGTTCAGTGTCTGTTGCGCATCAAGCCGCGCAATTGCGCGAACGGCAAATTCTTCGTCCCCTCGCCCGCCGCCTTGCGGCGGGTGCAGTCCGCGTGCCGCGGCGCGAACGGCACGGCGAGGATCAGCTCGTCCTCCACCAGATCGCGCACCCGCATCCCCGCGGCCGCCACCACCCGGTCCGGCGCGTCGACGTCGGCCGGCTCGGCATCGATCTCGGCCTGCGACGCCGCGAGCACCAGCAGCTCGTCCGTGCTCACGTCGTACCCCATCAGCTCGAGGCAGCGCTGGCAGCGCAGCGGCACGGTTCCCCGCACGCGGATACGCAGTCCCGGGCGCCCGCGAGCGTCACGCGTGCCTTCGATCTCGTAGGCAATTTCGCCCGCGTCCGAAGCCAGCACGTCACGCAGGCGCGGGAAGCCGCTCAGCGGCAGGACCCCTTGCTGCTTCGCTCCAGCCGCTGCGAATTCGGCAGCATCGATGACCGGCTGGTGCGACATAGGCGGGCGGATGATATCATTACCGAAAATCCCCGTCAAAACAAAGCGATGGAACAGCCCCGGCGCCTCGTTCTCGCGTCCACTTCCCCCTACCGCAAGGCGCTCCTCGAGCGCCTCGGGCTGCGCTTCGACGTCGCGGCGCCCGGCGTGGACGAAACCGCGCTGCGCGGCGAGGCGCCGGAGCAGACCGCGCTGCGCCTCTCGGTGCTCAAGGCCAGGGCCGTCAAGGCAGACAACGCCATCGTCATCGGATCCGACCAGGTCGCGTCGCTCGACGGCCGCCGCCTCGGCAAGCCCGGCGCGCACGACAAGGCGGTGCGCCAGCTGCGGCGCCTGAGCGGGCGCACCGCGGAATTCCATACCGCGCTGACGGTGCTCGACTCGGCGAGCGGCGAGCATCACTCCCGCGTCGTGCCCTGCCGCGTCACGTTCCGCGACCTCGACGCGACGACCATCGAGACCTACCTGAGCCGCGAGCAGCCCTACGACTGCGCCGGCAGCGCCAAGGCCGAAGGCCTGGGTATCGCCCTGATCGCGCGCATCGACACCGACGACCCGACCTCGCTCATCGGCCTGCCGCTGATCGCGCTCACCGAGATGCTCGCGCGCGCCGGCCTGCGCGTGCTTTGATCCTCTACGCCATCCCCTGCTCGCTGGGCGGCCCCGCGTCCGAAGCTTTGCCGGCGTCTGCCGTCAGGACCATTCTTTCGCTCAAGGATTTTGTCGTCGAGAACGCGAAGAGCGCCCGGGCGTTTCTCGGCGAGCTGGGGATGCCCGTACGCGAACTTTCCATTCTGGAAATTCACGACAAAAGCGAAGCGTTATTGAAACCGCTTCGTGACGGCCGCTCCATCGGCCTGCTGTCCGAAGCCGGTTGCCCGGCGATCGCCGATCCGGGAGCGGCGCTGGTGGAAGCGGCGCATCGCGAGGGTTTCCGGGTGGTGCCGCTGGTTGGACCCTCGTCGATCGTCATGGCGCTGATGGCCTCGGGCCTGGAGGGTCAGCGTTTTTCGTTTTGCGGTTATTTGCCGCGCGAGGGAATGTCGAGGACGAAAGCCATTCAAAAACTTGAAAAGCGCTCCCGGCAGGAAAGCGAAACCCAGATCTTCATCGAGACGCCCTACCGCAACGACGCCATGTTCCAGGCGCTCCTGGAAACGTGCAATGCCGGCACGCGGCTGTGCGTTGCAGCCGACCTCACGCTGCCAACAGAAACGATTTCCTCAAAAACCATAAGCCAATGGCGTCACCAGCCCACCGCGCCCGGTAAGCGCCCTACCGTATTCCTGTTGCTGGCGAGTACCTGAGGGCGATTTCGGCCAGCGCGGCCGCGGCGCCGGCGCCGAAGCGCCGCGCGAATTTCTCGGCGAAGCCTTCCTTCAGCGTGTAGTCGACGATGTCCTCGGCCTTGATGACGTCGCGCGCCACCGATTCCAGGCTGCCGAGGCCGTCGGCCAGCCCCAGGTCGATGCTCGCCTGGCCGGTCCAGATCAGCCCGCTGAAGGTGTCGGGCGTCTCCTTGAGGCGCTTGCCGCGCCCCTCGCGCACCACGGCGATGAACTGCTGGTGGATGTCCTTGACCAGCGCGCGGGCGTGCTCCACGTCCTTCTCGTTCACCGGGGAAAACGGGTCGAGCATGCCCTTGTTCTCGCCGGCGGTGATCAGGCGCCGGTCGACGCCCAGCTTTTCCATCAGGCCGTTGAAGCCGAAGCCGTTCATCAGCACGCCGATCGAGCCGACCACGCTCGACTTGCTGACGTAGATGCGGTCGGCGCCCGCGGCGACGAAGTAGCCGCCCGAGGCGCAGATGTCCTCGACCACGGCGTACAGCGGGATTTCCGGGTACTTCTTGCGCAGCCGGCGCATCTCGTCGTAGATGGTCTGCGACTGCACCGGGCTGCCCCCCGGCGAGTTGATGCGCAGGATCACGCCCTGCGTGTTCTTGTCCTTGAAGGCCGCCTGCAGCGACGCGTTCACCTTCTCGGCGCTCGCGTCGGCGCCCGGCGCAATGATGCCGCTCAGCTCCACCATGGCGGTGTGCTTCTTGCCGCCGGAGAGCTCGGCGCGCCCCTTCCAGTCCACCGCCATCAGCAGCACGAAGGTGAGGTAGGCGAAGGTCAGCAGCTTGAAGAAGATGCCCCAGAGCCGCGTGCGCCGCTGCTCCTTGAGCGCCGCGGTGGCGAGCCGGGTCACCAGCTCGCGCTCCCACTGGGCGGATTGATTCGGGTCGTTTGGATCAGTCATCGGCGAACCCCGTGAAGTAGACCTTGCCTTCCTGCTCCTCGATGCGCAGCTTCACCAGCGGCGCGCCGGCGCACGGCCCGCCAAGGCAGCGGCCGCTCGCGGCGTCATAGGTGGCGCCGTGCGTCGAGCATAGCAAATCCCGACCCTCGGAATCGAAAAACACCCCTTCCTGCCAGTCGAGCTCCATTGCCACGTGCGCGCAGCGGTTGAGGTAGCCGTGCACCACCCCGTTCTTCCGGACCAGGAAGGCCGGCGCCGCGTCGCCGAAATATTTCACCTCGAAGCGCACGCCGCGGCCGGCGTCGGGCAGCGCATCCGAGCGGCAGATCAGGCGTTTTTTCTCAGCCATGCGTGCAACGAGGGCACCGTTGAATGGCACGCCAGGGGCGCACAGGCGCGCAACCCCTCCTCGGCGTGCGCGCCGTAGGACACGGCGACCGCGTCCACCTCCGCCGCGCGCGCCATCTCCAGGTCGTGCGAGGTGTCGCCGATCATCAGCACCTGCCGGCGCCCGACGTCCAGCTCCTCCATCAGCTCGAGCAGCATCGCCGGGTGCGGCTTGGGCTGCGTCTCGTCGGCGCATCGGCTGGCCGTGAAATAGCCGCTGGTGCGGGTATGGGCCAGCGCCCGCTCCAGCCCGCGCCGGCTCTTGCCGGTGGCGATGGCGAGGACGCGATCCTTCTTCAACTCTTCGAGAATTTCCCTGATGCCCGAAAACACCTTCATCGCGTCTTCCCGCTGCAGGAAATGCTTGCGATACAGCGCGACGAACTCCGCGTAGCGGGCGTCCGGCAGCTCGGGCACCGCGTGCAGCAGCGAATCGCGCAGGCCGAGGCCGATCACATGGCTCGCCTGCCCGGCGCTTGGCACCGCGAGGCCCATGTCGCGCGCCGCCTCCTGGATGCATTCGACGATGGCCCCCGGCGAATCGATGATGGTGCCGTCCCAGTCGAAGACGATCAGGCGGTATTTCATTGCTTTTTCAGAAAGGCGTTGAATTCCGGAGGCAGCGGCGATTCGAGGCTCAGGCGCTCGCGGGAAAGCGGGTGCGTCAGGCGCAACTTGCCCGCATGCAGGAACAGCCGCTTCACGCCCTGCTTCGCCAGGGACCGGTTGAGCTCGAAATCGCCGTACTTGTCGTCGCCGAGAACCGGATGCCCGACGTGCGCCAGGTGTACGCGGATCTGATGCGTCCGGCCGGTGAGAAGTCGGACTTCGAGCAGGTCGAATTGATTGGCTCTCTTGAGAAGAGAAATTCTTGTCACAGCGGCTTTGCCATCCCTCTGCACACTGACGCGGCGCTCGCCGCTGGCGGTGACGTGCTTGTGCAGGGACTCGCGGATCTCGAACTGCGGCTGCTCGACATTGCCCTTCACCACTGCGGCATAGACCTTCTCCACCTCGCCGTCGCGCAGCATGCGATGCAGCTCGATCAGCGCGCTGCGCTTCTTCGCGATCATCAGCAGGCCCGAGGTGTCGCGGTCCAGGCGGTGCGCCAGCTCCAGCACTTTTGCCTGCGGCCGCGCCGCGCGCAGCGACTCGATCACGCCAAAGCTCACCCCGCTGCCCCCATGCACCGCGATGCTGGAGGGCTTGTCGACGACCAGCAAGGCTTCGTCCTCGTAGACGATCGGCAGCTCCGCCGGCCTTGCGCTTGGCGCCTTCCTTTCAGCCATCCGGATCGGCGGCAGCCGGACCCGGTCGCCGAGCTTCAGCCGATAGTCGGGCCCGACGCGGCCGCTGTTGACGCGGACTTCGCCGCTGCGGACCACCCGGTAGACGTGGCTCTTGGGCACCCCTTTGAGGTGGCGCAGCAGGAAGTTGTCGAGGCGCTGGGCGGCCGCCTCCTCGCCCACTTCGAGCCAGGTTGCCCGTGCCTTGCTTAAGTCATTCATTTTCCGTATGATCTGCCGGTCGCTTCGAGCTGCGAGGCACAGGCCGACCAAATCATACGGCCTGCAACCCGCCTCCTGCCGGACCACAGTCCGGCCTGAAGCACTGGTTAATTTCGCTCACCGGAAGTAGCGATCCTCACGCAAGTGCGCGCATCGGGTATCGGCTTCTTATTGTTCATTCAATGAATAGTCAATCCCTGGGAGACCTCTACAACTAACCGTGAAGTCCCTCCTGCGCGCGCAGGAGAACAACAAGTGAAGCGTATGCTGTTTAACGCGACCCAGCAGGAAGAGCTGAGAGTCGCGATCGTCGACGGGCAAAAGCTGGTCGACCTGGACATCGAGTCCGCCTCAAGGGAACAACGCAAGAGCAACATCTACAAGGGCATCATCACCCGCATCGAGCCCAGCCTCGAGGCCGCCTTCGTCGACTACGGCGAGGAACGGCACGGGTTCCTGCCGTTCAAGGAAGTCGCCCGCAGCTACTTCAAGCCCGACATCGACGCCGGGCGCGCCCGCATCCAGGACGCGCTGCGCGAGGGCCAGGAGCTGATCGTGCAGGTGGAGAAGGACGAGCGCGGCACCAAGGGTGCGGCGCTGACGACGTTCATTTCCCTGGCCGGACGCTACCTCGTCCTGATGCCCAACAACCCGAGGGGCGGCGGCGTTTCGCGCCGCGTCGAGGGCGAGGACCGCAATGAGCTGCGCGACCACGTCGACCAGCTGCCGCTGCCCGAGGGCATGAGCGTGATCGCGCGCACCGCCGCCATCGGCCGCTCGCTCGAGGAGCTGCAGTGGGACCTGGGCTACCTGATGCAGCTGTGGCAGGCGGTCGACGGCGCCGCCCGCGACAGCGAGAAGAAGCCTTTCCTCATCTACCTCGAGTCGAGCCTGGTGATCCGCGCCATCCGCGACTACTTCCAGCCCGACATCGGCGAGATCCTCATCGACACCGACGAGATCTTCGAGCAGGCCAAGTCGTTCATGGCCACCGTGATGCCGGGCAACGTCGGCAAGGTGAAGCTGTACCGCGACGACGTGCCGCTGTTCTCGCGCTTCCAGATCGAGCACCAGATCGAGAGCGCGTATTCGAGGCAGGTCGGCCTGCCGGCCGGCGGCGCCATCGTCATCGACCATACCGAGGCGCTCACCGCCATCGACGTCAACTCGGCGCGCGCCACCAAGGGCGGCGACATCGAGGAAACCGCCTACCGCACCAACCTGGAGGCCGCCGAAGAGGTGGCGCGCCAGCTGCGGCTGCGCGACCTCGGCGGCCTGATCGTCATCGACTTCATCGACATGGAATCGCAGCGCAACCAGCGCGAGGTGGAGAACCGCCTGCGCGAGGCGCTGCGCTTCGACCGCGCGCGCGTGCAGATCGGCAAGATCTCCCGCTTCGGCCTGATGGAGCTGTCGCGCCAGCGGCTGCAGCCTTCGCTGGAGGAGACGGCGCACATCAGCTGCCCGCGCTGCAGCGGCACCGGCTTCATCCGCGGCACCGAATCCACCGCGCTGCATGTCCTGCGGATCATCCAGGAAGAGGCGATGAAGGAGAACACCGGCGCGGTGCACGCGCAGGTGCCGGTCGACGTTTCCTCGTTCCTGCTGAACGAGAAGCGCGCCGAGATCCAGAAGCTCGAAGGCCGCCTCAAGGTCACCATCGTGCTGGTGCCCAACCCGCACCTCGAGACGCCGCACTACAAGGTGCTGCGCCTCAAGCACGACGAGCTGAACGCCATGGAGCACGTGCCCTCGAGCTACGAGCTGGTCGAGCGGCCGGAAGAGCCCAAGGCGCCCGGCGCCGAGGCCGAGGAGAAGCGCGAGCGCCAGGAGGCGGTGGTCAAGGCCATCACGCCCGACCAGCCCGCGCCCATCGTGCCGGAGACCCCGCGCCCGCCGCGGGCGGTCGAAGTGCAGCCGCAGCCGCAGGTACAGGTGCAGAGGCAGCCGGCCCCGGCGGCCGAGGCGCCCAAGGGAGGATTTCTTTCCAGATTTCTCGGCGGCCTGTTCAAGCCCGCCGAACCCGTTAGCGTTGCAGCCCCCGCGCAACCGGCGCCGCAGGACCGCCCGCAAGGGCCGCGGCGCGACGGGCGCGGGGATGGCCGACGCGATGGACGCGATGGCCGCGACTTCCGCCGCGATGGACGCGATGGCCGACGTGACGGCCGCGATGGCCAGCGCGGAGGCCGTGACCACCGCCGCGACGGACGCGACGGCCGGCGCGACGAGCAGCGAGGTGGCGGCGGCGACCGGCAGCAGGGTCGCCTCGAAGGGCGCCGCGACGGCCGGCCGCCGCGCGACGGTGAGCGCCGTCCCGATCACCAGCGCCCGCCGCGGCCGCCGCAGCAAGGCCAGCCGCAGCAGGGCCAGCCACAGCAGGGGCAGCCGCAACCGCAAAATCAGAACCGCCCGCCGCAGCAGCCGCAGGGTCCGCGCCCGGAGCGCGAGGGCGAGGAGCACCGGCGCGGACGGCGCAATCGCGGCGGCCGCGACCGCAATCGCGGCGGCGGCGAGCGGCGCGACGAGCAGACGGCCCTCGAGCTTTCCCACACGCGCGAAGCCCAGCTGCAGCGCGAGGAAGCCCTGCGCCTGGTGCGCGAGGAATCGGCGCAGGCCGAGTCCACCACGCCGGGCCATGTCGAGGCGCCTGCCCCCGCGCCCATGCCGCGCCATGAGGAACCCCGTGTCGAAGCCGCGGCCCCGGTCGAGGCCCCGCGGGAGCGCGTCGAAGAGCGCCCCGCCCCGCCCCCCGCGCCCAAGGTGGACGCGCGCGAGGAACTCGCGAGTTCCGGCCTGATGATGGTCGAGACCGATCGCTCCCGCGCGCCGGCGCCGCCGGCTGCCGAGGACGAGGCGCAGCATCTTGGCCGCCCGCGCCGCGACCGGCCCAAGCCCGCGGCCGAGGACGCGCCGCTGGAGCAGGTCGAAACGCGGAAGTAACTAGGCCGTCGCCCGGCGCAACTCCCGGAGGAGCGCGGCGCAGGCCGCCTCCACCAGGTCGAGCACTTCCTCGAAGCCGTCCGCCCCGCCGTAGTACGGGTCGGGCAGGTCGCGGTCGCCGAGGAACAGGCGCAGCTTGCCGCGATGCTTCTCGGGGCAGCGCCGCTGCAGCAGCCCGAGGTGGCCGCGGTCCATCGCCAGGATCAGGTCGAACTTCTCGAAGTCGTCTTCCGCGAGCTGCCGCGCGCGCAGCGCGCCGAGGTCGTAGCCGCGGCGGCGCGCGTGCTCCTGCGAACGCCGGTCCGGCGGCTCGCCGACGTGGTAGTCATGCGTGCCGCAGGAGTCGACCTTGACGGGTAATTTCTCCTTGAGCGATTGCTCCCTCAGGACCGCCTCCGCCGTCGGCGAGCGGCAGATATTCCCGGTGCAGACGAACAGCACCTTCATTCCGACGCCACCTCGACGCCAAACACGCGCTTCTTCAGCTCGGTGAGCTGATCGCGGGCTTTCGCCGCGTCCTCGAACTCGAGGTTGCGCGCATGGCCCAGCATCTTCTTCTCCAGCGCCTTGATCTCGCGCGCGATCTGCTTCTCGCTCATCGCCTCGTAGCGCGCCTCCTCCTGCGCCGCCTGAGCCGCGGTTGCGTCGTAGACGCCGTCGATCAGGTCCTTGATGCGCTTGACGATGCCCGCGGGGGTTATCGAATGCTTTTCATTGAAGGCAGTCTGCTTTTTCCGCCGGCGGTCGGTCTCCGCAATCGCCCGCTTGATCGAGTCCGTCATGGTGTCGGCGTACAGGATCGCGGTGCCGTTGATGTGCCGGGCGGCGCGGCCCATGGTCTGGATCAGCGAGCGCTCGGAGCGCAGGAAGCCTTCCTTGTCGGCGTCGAGGATCGCCACCAGCGACACCTCGGGCAGGTCGAGGCCCTCGCGCAGCAGGTTGATGCCCACCAGCACGTCGAATTCGCCCAGGCGCAGGTCGCGGATGATCTCGACGCGCTCCACCGTCTCGACCTCGGAATGCAGGTAGCGCACCTTGATGCCGTGCTGCGCGAGGTATTCGGTGAGCTCCTCGGCCATGCGCTTGGTCAGGGTGGTGACCAGGACGCGCTCGTTCTTCCGGGTCTTCAGCCTGATCTCCGACAGCAGGTCATCCACCTGGGTCGACGCCGGCCGCACGATCACCTGCGGGTCGATCAATCCCGTGGGCCGCACCACCTGCTCCACCACCTGCGCCGACTTCCCGCGCTCGTAGTCCGCCGGCGTCGCCGAGACGAAGATGGTCTGCCGCACCACCGCCTCGAATTCGTCGAAGCGCAGCGGCCGGTTGTCCAGCGCCGAGGGCAGGCGAAAGCCGTACTCGACCAGGTTCTCCTTGCGCGAGCGATCGCCCTTGTACATGCCGCCGAGCTGCGGGATGGTGACGTGGCTCTCGTCGACGATCATCAGCGCGTCGCCCGGCAGGTAATCGATCAGCGTCGGCGGCGGCTCGCCCGCCTTGCGGCCCGACAGGTGGCGCGAGTAGTTCTCGATGCCCTTGCAGAAGCCGAGCTCGGCCAGCATCTCGAGGTCGAAGCGCGTGCGCTGCTCGATGCGTTGCGCCTCCACCAGCCGCCCGGCCTTCTGGAAGAACTCGATCCGGTCGCGCAGCTCCGCCTTGATCGCCTCGATGGCGCGCAGCGTGGTCTCGCGCGGCGTGACGTAGTGGCTCGAGGGATAGACGGTGAAGCGCGCCATCGGGTGGTGCACCCGCCCGGTCAGGGGATCGAAGACCTCGATCTTCTCGATCGATTCGTCGTTGAGCGAAATCCTGACCGCGTGCTCGGCGTGCTCCGCGGGGAAGACGTCGATCACGTCGCCCCGCACGCGGAAGGTGCCGCGGCGGAAGTCGAGCTCGTTCCTCTCGTACTGCATCGCCACCAGGCGCGCCAGGATGTCGCGCTGGCCCATCTGCTCGCCCTGGCGCAGGTGCAGGATCATGCCGTGGTACTCGGAAGGGTCGCCGATGCCGTAGATCGCCGACACCGTCGCCACGATCACCACGTCGCGCCGCTCCATCAGCGACTTGGTGGCCGACAGGCGCATCTGCTCGATGTGCTCGTTGATCGACGAATCCTTCTCGATGAACAGGTCCCGCGCCGGCACGTAGGCCTCGGGCTGGTAGTAGTCGTAATAGGAGACGAAGTACTCGACGGCGTTTTCCGGCAGGAACTCGCGGAATTCGGCGTAGAGCTGCGCGGCGAGCGTCTTGTTGGGCGCGAACACCAGCGCCGGCCGGCCGAGGCGCGCGATGGCGTTCGCCATGGTGTAGGTCTTGCCCGAACCGGTGACGCCGAGCAGCGTCTGGAAGGCGAGGCCGTCGTTGAG
>Ga0075425_100006823_pt1 | contig 12016 bp, 10 predicted proteins | sample SoiMethybrSBSTD4_FD_75300 | JGI IMG/M metagenome (GOLD analysis project Ga0075425, IMG submission 75300) | Bulk soil microbial communities from a Populus tree surrounding site in Tennessee, USA - Soil MetaG P. TD hybrid SBSTD4 | ecosystem: Environmental > Terrestrial > Soil > Tree plantation...
GTCGTTCCTTCGAAGTCGGCCACTTCGAGCGTGTTGCTGCGCGCTTTGCGGACGACGTCGTTGTACGCCTTGAGGAACTGCGCGAAGTCCATCGTCTGCGCGCGCTTGATGTTCGGGACGAGCAGCGAGCGCGATCCGTCTTTGCGCTCGATGTCGATGGCGATGCCGAGGTTGACGTCGTCGCGATCGAGGCGCGCGGGAACGTTGTCGAGGATCGCGAACGTCGAGTTCATCCGCGGATGCGTCTGAACCGCTTTGACGATCGCGTAGGCGATGATGTGGGTGAACGACGCTTTCGATTGACCGGTGAGCGTGAGGTGGTTGTTGATCACGCGCCGGTTTTCTTCGAGCACTTTGACGGGGATGTTGCGAATGGAGGTCGCGGTCGGGACGGAGAGCGACGCCTCCATGTTTTGCACGATCTTCGAGGCCGCGCCGCGAAGGGGGATGGCTTTGGTGTCGGATGGAACGATCGTAGGCCGCGGCGGTTCCGTCCTGTGGAGGATAGGCGCCTCGCCTGTCCGTGGCGGCGGCGGTGGGACAGGCGAGGGCGCCTGTCCTCCACTGGACGCGACTGAAGCGACTGCCGCCACTTCCTCCAAGTCTTCTTCGAGCTGCGGCTCGTAGTCGCGGAAGAACTCGCGCCACGTTGCGCTCACGGTCTCCGGATTCGATCGGTATTTCTCGTACAGCTCTTCGATGAAGGCGATGTTTGCGCCGTAGGTGGAAGTCACAGACATACGTTTCCTATGAACGATCTTCTGCCGGTTGGCGTTCCAGCAGCGTGTGCGTGAGCGAAGTGAGGCCGAGCCATCCGAAGCCGGCGGCGAAACCGCCGAGGACGTCGGAAGGGAAGTGGACGCCGAAGTAGACGCGCGAGAAACCGACGCTGAGAATCGTCAGCGCGGCGAGCGAGTGCACCATCGACTGCGTCGCGATCGGCGAGTCCTGCACGAGATGATGCGCGACGATCGGATACGTCGCCGCAGACAACAATGAATGTCCGCTCGGAAAACTGTGCGAGTTCGGCAGCGCGATGCGGCGCGCCATCTCGACGGGACGCTCGCGTTGAAAGACGTTCTTCAGGATCGTGTTGATGGCCATCGCGCCGCCGGTGGAGACGACGACGGTCCACGCATCATTGACGCGTCCTTTGCGGATCATCGCCACGGCAGTCAGTCCCGCGACAGCGCCGATTGCGGCATGCGTGCCGAGCTGCGTGATGCCGTGCATCACGTTGTGCGTCGTCGGATTGTCGATCGTATGCACGGCCTGCATGATCACGTCGTCATAGCGATCAGCGCGGCCTGCCACCACGTGTTCCGCCTGTTTCTTGAAGAACCAAAACGCGACGGTGGCCATGAGGACGCCGCCGCTCGTTCCGATCGCGAGCGGAAGGAAGCGCTGGCGGCGTTTGGGCTTCGATTTCTTCGTTCCTTTCACGTGGCGCAGTCTATCTGATCGTCCTCATCGCCCGGCATATATCGCCAGGAATACCGCTGAATTCACACGATTTCTTCAGCAATCCTCTCAACTCGGACGTACATTGGCAGGCGACGGCAAGCGTGGGTCCAACCGTCATCACATTCCGATGGTCAACATACCGTTCTTAGGCGCCGGTCTGTCCGTGCTTCGCAAGAAAGAAGCGCGCACCGATAAAACCGCCGCGAAACAGGCGCGGCTCGTCACTGCGATCTCCGCGGCGCCGATCGGCATCGCGCTCGCGGCCGTCGACGGTCACTGGATCCACTTCAACGAGGCCTTCCGCTCCCTCCTCGCATACACCCGCGAAGAGCTGTCGCACATCACGTTCGTCTCACTGACGCATCCCGACGACGCCAAGCGCGAGCTCGCGCTCGTGAAGCGGATGCTGGCGGGCGAGGCCGAGTCGTATCGCATCGAGAAGCGCGTCATCGACAAGAGCGGACGCCATCATCAGATCTACGTCAGCAGCGCGCTCTGCCGCAACGCCAAAGGGGAGCCGGAGTTCTTCGTCTACATCGCCGACGCCGTGCGCGCGCGAACCGAGAGTGGACACGACGCCGATCGATTCGCGGCCAGCATCCTCGAGCAGATGGGCGACATCGGAGTGATCCGCACTGACGCGCGCGGCATCATCACCGGATGGAACGCCGGCGCGAACAAGATCTTCGGCTATCGCGCCGATGAAGTGATCACGAAGAATCGCCGCATCCTCTATCGCGACGTCGACGCGTGGGGCGACAAGCCCGAAGCGCAGCTCACCGCCGCGACGATGCAGCGCCGCGCCGAGTTCGAAGACTTCCGCGTGCGCCGCGACGGCACCGAAGTATTCGTGAAGAGCGCCGTCACCGCCTACGCGCCGGACGGCATCACAAAAGGATTCGTCGAGACGGTCACGCTGGCGACGACCGGCGGTGTCGAGAAGATCGACACCAGCCGCGCCATCAGCGAGCTGCGAGCAGAGCTCGATCGCGAGCGTGATCGCAATGCGGACCTCATGCGCCGCACCGCCGAAGCGGAAGCGGTCGCGCAGAAAGCGACGCGCGAGTCGAGCACCGTCATGCAGACGCTGCGCGACGAGCTGTCGCGCCGGCGCGCGCTCGAAGCGCAGCTCGATGAAACGCGGCTTCAGTTGCAGGCCGCGCAAACCGCGGCGTTCGAGCTCGAACAGAATCGTCCGATGCCCGAGCCGCCGCCCGCGCTCGCCGATCTCTTCAATGACACCGCGGAGCCGACCGTCACCGTCACCGACATCTACACCGACGAGCCGGCCGAAGAGATCGTACCGGCGGCGGCGCAAGCGATCGAGCACGAGTGGCACACGCTGAAAGGCAAAGAGCTGTTCGAGCGGATGGCGACCTTCGCGAATGAGAAGCGCACCGGCGTGTTCGTCGCCACCGACGGCGGCCGCGAGCGCGCCATCCTTTTCGTGCAGGGGGCGGTTCTCTCGTGCGCGTCGGACGATCCGTCGATGCTGCTCAGCGAGCGTCTCGTCGCAGACGGTCTGATCGATCGCGCGATCCGCGCCAAAGCGCTCGAAGTCGTCGAGGAGACGCATCTCTCGTTCGGCCGCGTGCTGCTGTTGATGGATGCGATCACCGAGGAAGAGCTGATTGCTTCTTTGCGCCGCAAGATCGACGAAGAGATTCAGGAGATCGCGTCGTGGAAGACGATGCAGTGGACGTTCATCGACCGCGCCGAGCCGGAAGGGAAGCTCGTGCCGATGCGCATCGACGTCGACACGATCATCCGCCGCCTCTCGCGGCGCACGCGCAAAGCAATCGCGCCGATGTGGATCGCCGCCGCGAACGGCCGCAAGTACCACAAGACGAAGTGCGTGATCATGGTCCGCGTCGAAGAGCAGGATCGCCTCACGTTTGCCAACGAGAGCGCCGCCAAGGCGAAGGGGCTGACGCCGTGCGCCAAGTGCTGCTCGCACAAGAAGCGCGCTAAGGCATCCTGACCATCGTCACGAGATCGAGCGCGACGCGCGCGCCGCACGCTTTGCGATAGAAGTCGATCGCGCCGGTCCAGGGAATGATCGCGCGCGTGTAGCCGATGCGATGCAGATCGGCGAGCGATGCGTGGAGGAGGAGTGTTCCGAGTCCGCGTCCGCGATATTCGCGCGCGATTCCGGTCGGTCCGAATGTGCCGAGGCCGCGGTTGTTTCCTTCGTGGGCGGCGAAACCGACTCCCTTGATCACGAATGCGCTCGCGCGGGCGACTTCGAATCGCCAAATCGGCCCGAACTGCTGTTCGATCCAGTGGAGGATAGGCGCCTCGCCTGTCCAGCGCACGACGTCCGCCGAAATCGAGAACCGCTCCAACTGCTCAACGATCAAATCACTCGTGCGCGACTTCTCCCGATATCCGCGCTTCGTCAACCAGTTGACCATCACCGATCCCGCCGGCACGCCGGCCACGAAGTAATTCCCCGCCTCCGCCCCGATGACACGCGCCCCGCTGTCTTCGAGCAACGCGCTTCCGATCCCGCGCCCGCGATGTTCGCGATCGACGGCGATCACGCGCAGGAACTTGCCGCAAGTGACGGCGACGCCATGCTCCTCCGCAATCCGCACCCGCGGTGCTCCCTCCACGCCGTCACCGAAGCATTTCTCTTCGGCCACGCGCGTGAGGTCGTACGGAACGTCGTTGCCGCGCGCGAAGATCTCGCGGATCAGAGGAAGGTCGGCCGGCGTAGCGTCGCGCAAAAGCACGGCACCTCTTTCGCACACAATCTCTGCCGTGAGCAACATTGTCGCGTGCCCTTCGTGCGGGACATCGAACCGCGTCCCGGATCTCGCCAGCGGACAGCACGCTGTTTGCGGCCGCTGCAAAACGCCCCTCGGAGGACATCCGATCGAGTTGACGGATGACAATTTCGACCGCGTGATCTCCGACGGCCGCGCCACGATCGTCGACTTCTGGGCGGCGTGGTGCGGACCATGCCGCATGATCGCGCCGCTCCTCGAGCAGCTCGCGGCGCAGCGAACCGACGTTCGCGTGGCCAAGCTCAACGTCGACGCGAACTCGCACAGCTCGGTGCGTTTCGGCGTGCAGGGCATTCCGCTGCTCGTCTTCTTCAAGGACGGCATCGAGCAGGGGCGCGTCGTCGGCGCCGTGCCGAAGTCGCAGATCGAAGCAGCCATCGCGGAGTACTTCGGCTGACGGAGCGCGCATGCCACTCGTTCCGCGCGAAGTGCAGCGAAGGGGAGAGCTGGAGATCTTCGCGCGCAAGGTGGCAATCGTCGTCGCCGCCGTGCTCACGCTGCTGCTGTTGTGGCGCGTGCACGACGTCCTCATTCTGATCTTCATCTCCGCGGTCGTTGCCGCGGGCATCGCCCCGGCCGTGCGGCGCGTGCGCGTCTACGGTCGATACTTCTTTCATCGCGCCATGCCGCGCAGCGCAGCCGTTGCGATCGTCTATCTGCCGTTCGTCTTGCTGGTGTTGTTGATTGCGATCGTCGTGATTCCGCGGCTCGTCGACGAGACGCGCGCGCTCGGCGCGCAACTGCCGCGGCTATTGGAGATGAACATCCTCACGCCGCTCGGGCGGTATGTGCCGGTCGGCGCGATCCGGCACTTCCTGCTCGAAGGCGGCGTGACGTTGCCGCGCGCGAGCGTGTTTCTCTACGTGCGCAACACGGCTGCGGTGATCGCGTCGTTCGTCGCGGTGCTCTTCATGATCGCGTACATGCTCGTCGACGGCGAGCGGCTGCGGAATCTCATCCTTCTCTTCTATGCGGCTGAAGATCGCGCGGAGCGGCGACGGATGCTGAATCACATGTCGAATCGCATGAGCTCGTGGTTGTCGGGACAGCTCGTGCTCTCCGGCACGATCGGCGTCGCCACGTTCATCGCCTTCCTCGCGCTACGCATCCCGTTCGCGCTGCCACTGGCGATTCTCGCGGCGGTCGGGCAGTTCGTGCCGGTGATCGGTCCGATCGTCGGAACGCTTCCCGCGCTGGCGATCGCGCTGCTGCATTCGCGATGGCAGTTCTGGTCTGTGCTTGTCCTCGCGATCGTGTTGTCGAAGCTGCTCAACTTCGTGATCGCGCCGCGCGTGATGGCGCGCAAGCTCAATATGTCGCCGCTCGCCGCATTCATCGCCTTCATGATGGGCGGCGCGCTCCTCGGCATCGTCGGCGCGATCATGGCCATTCCGATGGCGGCAATCATCCAGGTGATGTTCGAAGAGCTGTTCGTGTCGCGCCGCGAACGGCGGCAAGACCTCGATCGTGCCGGCACACTGCTTCGCCGCGCCGAGTGAGCTAAACTGCCGTCCTTCAGCAAAAGCGTCGATTCCCGTGGAGGATAGGCGCCTCGCCTGTCCCTCTCGTCGTCGCCTCGCGGGACAGGCGAGGCGCCTGTCCTCCACGGGAATCGCGATGGAACATCATGGTCAAGCTCCCGATCGTCGGCAGAGTCATGTCGCTCGTGCGCAAGGAGCCGCCGAAGCGCATGGCGGCGGCGCGCGACGATCGCTTGCGCCGCGGACTGGAGAGCGCTCCGTGCGGCGTCGCGTTCGCGTCGGCCGACGGTCACTGGCTGCAACTGAACGAGCGCCTTCGCGCGATGCTCGGCTACACGCGCGAAGAGCTCGGCCGCATCACGTTCAACAGCATCACCCATCCCGACGACGCGCGAAAAGAACTGGCGCTGATCAAGCGCGTCATTCAAGGCGACGTCGACTCCTATCGCATTCACAAGCGGACGATGGACAAGACGGGCGCGTATCGCATGCTCAGCGTGCGCGCGTCGCTCGTGCGCAATGCGGCGGGCGAGCCGGACTTCTTCGTCTACTTCGTCGAAGCCGACGAGCCGCGAAGCGATCCGCGCAATGACGCGTCCGCGGCGATCCTCGATCAGCTCGAGCAAGTGGCGATCATCCGCGTCGATACGAAGGGCGTGATCACCGGATGGAACGCCGGCGCGACGCGCGTCTTCGGCTACACGCGCGACGAGATCGTTGGCAAGAACCGCCGCACGCTCTATCGCGACGCCGACACCTGGCACGGCCGGCCGACTTCGGAGATCAAGCGCGCCACCGAAGGACGGATCGAAGCGGAAGACTGGCGGGTGACGAAGAGCGGCGAGCACATTTGGGTGAACGTCGCGATCATGCCGTTCATCAGCGAGACCGGAGCGCGCTCGTTCATCGAGATCGTCGGACCTCCGACGGCGGGCAAAGCGATCGACACGAAACCGATGATCGAGCAGCTTCGCGCCGAGATCGAGAAACGCTCGCGCACCGAAGAGTCGCTGCGCGATGCGCTCGAAGAGCTGCGCCTCGTCAGCGAAGAGACGCTGAACGAGCTGAAGATCATGACCGTCGCGCTGCGCAACGAGATCGACCGGCGCAAGACCCTCGAAGAGGAATTGCGCAGCGCGAACGAGAAGCTCGCCGCCGTTCCTCCGCCTCCCCTGCCGCCCGAAGAAGAAGTCGAAGCGGTCGACGTCGAAGCATTCGAGTGGCAGGAGCTCGAGGGATCGACGATCGATCTGCTGCGCGGCATCGCCGCCGAAGAGCGCAGCGGCACATTCATCATCGTGAGCGGCGAACAGCAGAAGGAGCTCTTCTTCGAGAAAGGACGCCTCTTCTCGTGTGCGTCGAACGACGAGAAGCTCTTCCTCGCCGAGCGCCTCGTCGCCGCGAACGTGATCAGCGAAGATCAGCGCGCCAAAGCGCTCGAGATCAAACAAGAGACGCAGCTCGCGCTCGGCCGCATCCTTCTCATCCTCGGCGCGATCACCGAAGAGCAGCTCGTCGATGGGATGAGAAGCAAGATGCGCGATGAAGTCGCGCAACTCGGATCGTGGACCTCGGCGCAGTGGACGTTCGTCGACGGCGAGGTGCCGTCGCTCAAGCTCGTGCCGCTGCGCATCGACGTCGAAGAGCTGCTCGCGCCGCCGCCGCGCGCGGTCGTGGCGTCGCCGAAGGCGAAGAAGTACCACTTCGAGGACTGCATCAGCGTCAAGCGGATCGCGAAGAAGTCGCGCGTGCATTACGCGAGCGAGGCCGAGGCGATGGCGAAGGGGTTGACGGCGTGCAGGATGTGTGTGGGCGCGTAGCTACTGCTACAATCTCGAAGAGTCGGCTCCCCACGAGAGGCTTAATGATGATGCGTCGTATCGTCGTGGGAGTCGTTTCCCTGCTCGCGCTTCCCCTCATCGCGCAGGAGTCGCAGGAAGCACCCGCCAAGCCGCAGTGGCGTTTTCGCACGCGCGCCGAGATTCGCGCGAACTATCGCGACTCGAAAGAGGAGAAGGTGCAGCTCCGCTTTCCGTTTCCGCCGAGCTTTCTCCCGATCGGGCAGAAGTTCGGATTCGAAGAGACGGTGAATCAGGGACATCACGCGGAGCTCAGCGTCGTGCAGTTCAAGCTCGACGCCGAGTACGGAAACTACTTCGCTGCTCACGCGCAGGTTCACGCGCGCGACAAGTACCGCATGAATCCGACGAGCGAAGACAAAAAGTACGACGCCGACGAGTTTTACGTTCGCCTCGGGCCGAACCCCGGCATGCTCGATCGCCCCGACAAGACGTCGTTCTTCATTCAAGGCGGCAAGTTCCCGCACATGGAGCGTCAGCCGATTCGATTGCTGGAGAGCTACGGACTGGCGTCGACGTCGTTCAATCGATTCGAAGACGTCGGCTTCATCGGCGGCGGCAGCGTCGGACGCAACCTGTATTGGCGAGTCACGGCGACGACCGGCAATCCGCTTTTCTTTCGCGATTCGAACGCGCTCGCGGGCGACAACGGCATCAAAGAGTTGTTGCAGCCGAATCCCGATCCGCATCTGAAGTCTGGATTTCCGATCCTCTACAACGCAGAGACCGAGGGCTACACGTTGCGGACGGATCACGTGCAGGTAGGCGAGGGGCTCGGATATCGATGGCAGCGCGCCGATCAGTCGGCGGGATTCGATCTCGTTCTCTTTCACTACCGGCGCTCGATGAGTGATCGCGAGAAGCTCACCGGGACGTTTTACAGCGGCGACCTGCAGTTACTGCAAGGCCCGCCGGGCTTCAACATCTCGCTGCCGATCACCGATCGCAAGAAGGAAGAGACCGGCGGCCGCATCTACACCGAGTGGCGCGATTTGACTTTCATCGCCCAATTCACGAAGCAGCATGTTGCCGGTTTGCAACGGCAGGGACATGAAGCGGAGATCGGTTACCGCATCAACTTCGCGCACGGCCCCGCAGTCGGCGGCGAGTCGATCCTGCAGTCGATTCAGCCCGCGGTGCGCTGGAGCCAGCTCGTGAACCGCTTCCGCACGCAAAGCCCGAAGAACTTCGTCGCGCCGAGCGTGTGGTGGCCGTGGACGAAGATCGACTACGGCGTCCGCATCGGATTCGCGAAGAACGTCGATCTCACGGTCGAGCACGCGAAGCATTTGGTGGGGACGCCGAGGAAGTTGAACCTCGACGAGTCGCTGGCAACGCTGCGCATTCGGATCTGAGGAAGTCACGGCGCACTCCTTGCTCTTCTTCCGGTGGAGGATAGGCGCCCTCGCCTGTCCGGCGTTCTGTTGGACAGGCGAGGCGCCTAATCTCCACAGGAAGACTCAGGAGGACGAAACATGCGCAATGAAATGATCGGCGCCGTCGTGCGTCGCGCCATCGAACACCCGGAGTTCCGGCGCCGGCTCATCGAGGATCCGCGTGACGCGTTGACGGCGCACGGATTCGCGCTCGAGGAGAGCGACATGGCCGAGATCGAGCGCATCCGTACGTCGATCGGCGACGGGTCGAAGGATGACGTCGAGCAGCGCCTTCTCGGAATCGCCGAGCAGTACGGTGTGAAACCGCGCGCGTAAACCGCGCGCGTTTCTTTTTTCGTTTCCATCCGTCGAAGAAGGAACGGAATTCTTCTTTTGGGTGCCCGGTTCGAATCCGCGGCAAAGTGCCAGCCGTCAATACTTTCAAAGACGAGGCTTCTTCACGGATGAGCGTTTCCACGCCACATCGTTTCACCTTCATCGCCTGCGCGCTTCTTCTCGCGCCTGCTCTGTTCGCCGCCGCACCATCGGGACGCACGTCGCCGCGCATGGTCTACGACGCGCACGCGAAATACATGGTCCTTTTCGGCGGCTCGACCAAAGTCGACGCCGGCACGCGTCTGAGCTACGACCTCAACGACACCTGGGCGTGGGTCGGCGATCACTGGGTGCAGCTCTTTCCCGCGACGTCGCCGCACGGCCGCTCGTTCCACACGATGGTGTACGACTCCAATCGCAATCGCACGCTGCTGTTCGGCGGCAAGTCGGGCACCGCAACGACGGACACGGTCTACTTCGATGACACGTGGCAGTTCGACGGCACGAACTGGTCGCAGATCAACACGCCCAATCAACCGTCGAAGCGCTTCTATCCCGGCTCCGCGTACGATCCGGTGCACGACAAGTGGGTGCTCTTCGGCGGCACGTTCATCACCGCCGACGGCAAGACGACGACGAACTACAACGACACCTGGGAGTTCGACGGCACGACGTGGACGCAGAAGTCGACGACGGGACCGAGCGTCATCAAGCCGATCCTGACGTACGACGCGAAGAACGATCGCATCGTGATGGTCGGATCGGACTCGAAAGAAGCGGTGTCGATGTACGCATACGATCGCGCGACGTCGTCGTGGACCCAACTCACGCCCGCGAAGCTTCCCGATTGCGCGTCGGATGCGGCGATGACCTACCAGACCCACGACGACAAGATCGTGTTGTTCGGAGGCGTCTGCCAGACGTCGTCGGTCTCGGGCGCGACGTGGGAGTTCGACGGCACGACGTGGGCGACTGTCGCCAACGCAGTCGATCCCGATCGCGTCGGCGGTGAGGCGATGGCCTACGACTCGTCACGTCAGGAGACGGTGATCTTCGGCGGTACGCTCGCATTCGCGAATCCGACCGGCGGTACTCACATCTATCAGAATCAGGTTTGGTCCTCGCCGCCGGCTCCGACCACGCCGGCAGCACGCTCGCTTTTCTCCTTCGTCACGAATCCCAACGACAAACTGATCTGGCTCTACGGCGGCCAGAACGACTCCGACCTCGGCGCCGAGTTCTGGTCGTATGCGAACGGAGACTGGACGAAGCTGACGTTGAAAGACGGGCCGACGTCATGCGGCACTTCGAACTCGGCGTACGACAGCGATCGCAAGAAGCTTGTCGTCTTGTGCGCCGACTCGTCGATGTACGAGTGGGACGGCAACGCGTGGAAGTCGTTCACGGCCGCGAAGACGTGGCCGCAGTCGCGCAGTTGGTCGATGATGTCTTACAACCCCGTCATCAAGAAGACCGTGATGTTCGGCGGATACGGAACCGTCGACTACCTCGCCGAGACGTGGGTGTGGGACGGCACGACGTGGACGCGCGTGAAGAAGAATCCCGCGCCGCCGCGCGCGCTCGCGGCGATGTGGTTCGATCCGAAGCTGAACAAGACCGTGCTCTTCGGCGGCATCGGACGCAAGAACTCCGACTCGCGCATCGATCGCTTCAACGACATGTGGACGTTCGACGGCTCCGGCTGGACGCAGATCAAGAACGTCCCGAACGCTCCCGCTCCGCGCTACGGCATGCAGACGGCAGTCGATCCGCGCACCGGCAAAGTGCTCCTGTTCGGCGGCCTCGTCCTGCAGGTCAACGGCGCCACGCAGGAACAGGTCTACTCCAACGACTTGTGGTCGTGGGATGGAACGACGTGGACGAAAGTCGACGTGAACGGAACGACTCCGCCGCCGCGCGAGAACGGCGCGCTCGCCTACGACCCGTCGACGAGCCAGATGGTTCTCTTCGCCGGCTACGCCGGCTACTACCTGAGCGATCTCTGGCTGTTCGACACCCAGAACAAATGGAACGTGCAGGCCGAGAGCACGAATCCGCCGGTCGTCATCAATCCACGGCGCCGGGGCGCCGGACACTAATCAGTAATGAGTGATGAGTAATGAGTGATGAGTGACGCTCCGCGTCTGCACTCATCACTCATGCCTCATGCCTCATGACTCATCACTCGTCATGCTATCCTCCGCCTCCCGGTGGATCGTCTTCAGCTAGCTCTCGGCGCCGATCACGGCGGATTCGAGCTCAAGGAACAACTCAAGTCCTACCTGCGCGAGCAGGGACACTCGATCCGCGACCTCGGCACGGGAAGTAAGGACCCGGTCGACTATCCCAAGATCGCCAAAGACGTCGCGGAGCTCGTCTCCGCGGGCACCGTCCGCTTCGGCATCATGGTCGACGGCGCGGGCATCGGATCGGCGATGACGGCGAACAAAGTGCCGGGCGTTCGCGCCGCCGCGTGTTATTCAGTCGAAGTCGCCAAGAACTCGCGCGAACACAATGGCGCGAACGTGCTGACGCTGGGGAGTAAGACGATTACCAGCGATCAAATGCGCGAGATTGTTCGAGCCTGGCTGGCGACTGACCTGACCGAAGATCGGCATCGCAAACGCGTCGGAAAGATCGAAGCGATCGAGCGGCAGTATCAGCGGTAGCTGGCAAATGATTTTCGCTACGAAAGATTACCCGCTCGATCG
>Ga0075425_100006826_pt1 | contig 12013 bp, 9 predicted proteins | sample SoiMethybrSBSTD4_FD_75300 | JGI IMG/M metagenome (GOLD analysis project Ga0075425, IMG submission 75300) | Bulk soil microbial communities from a Populus tree surrounding site in Tennessee, USA - Soil MetaG P. TD hybrid SBSTD4 | ecosystem: Environmental > Terrestrial > Soil > Tree plantation...
CACGCCCGCGAAGTCGTTCAAGTCGCTGCCGGCGGGCCCGTGTGGATCGTGCGGTGACCCGCGCGGGCCCGGTGCCTGCAGTAACAATTAAGGATTACGAATTAAGAATTAAGAATTCGTGATTGGATTCGTGACGTCCTGATGTTCTGAACTCACGAAGCCGTGTACGAATTCTCAATTCTCAATTCCTAATTCTTAATTGCGTGTCTTCTTCTCCGTTTCTCCGCGCCTTCCGCCACCGCAACTACCGGTTGTTTTTCGGCGGCCAGTTGATCTCGCTCACCGGCACCTGGATGCAGTCGGTGGCCGAATCGTGGCTCGTCTTCCGGCTCACCGGATCGTCGGCGCTGCTCGGCGTCTCGTCGTTTGCGAGCCTCGCGCCGGTGTTCCTCTTCGCAACTGTCGGCGGCACGATCGCCGATCGCGCCAACCGGCATCGGATCATCGTCATCACGCAGACCGCCTCGATGGTCCTGCCGCTCGTCCTCGCGGCGTTGACCTTCACCAACACCGTGCGCGTGTGGCACGTACTGGTGCTCGCCAGCTGCCTGGGCGTGGTCAACGCCTTCGACATCCCAGCCCGCCAGGCGTTTCTCGTCGAGATGGTCGGCCGCGAGGATCTGATGAACGCGATCGCGCTCAACTCGTCGATGGTGAACGGCGCACGCGTTGTCGGCCCGGCCGTTGCCGGGCTGCTCGTGGCGGCGATCGGCGAGGGCTGGTGCTTCCTGCTGAACGGCCTCAGTTACATCGCGGTGATCGCCGGCCTGTTGATGATGGAGGTTCCGCATCGGCCGCGGCGGCGAGTCCGCGAATCGGCGTGGCGCGAGACGATCGCCGGTTTCCAGTTCGTCACCCGCACGGCGCCGGTCCGCGCGCTGCTCATCCTGCTCGGCGTGATCAGCTTCGCCGGGATGCCGTACTCGGTGTTGATGCCGGTGTTCGCCGAAAACATTCTGCATGGGGGCGCCCGCGGTCTCGGGCTGCTGATGGGCGCGTCAGGACTCGGGGCGCTCGGCGGTGCGCTGTCGCTGGTGCGGCGCAGCGGCGTGCGCGGCCTGGGCCGGTGGGTCGCCGTCGCGTCGGGCGCGTTCGGCCTCGCGCTGATCGCGTTTTCCTCGTCCCGGATCTTCTGGCTGTCGGCGCTGCTCCTGATTCCGGTCGGCGCGTCGATGATGGTCGAGATGGCCTCGTCGAACACGCTCATCCAGGCGATGGTTCCAAACGAGCTGCGCGGCCGCGTCATGGCGGTCTACTCGATGATGTTCATGGGCATGGCGCCGTTCGGTGCCCTGTTCGCCGGCTCGATCGCCGAGCGCTTCGGGGCGCCCGAAACCGTGGCCTTCGGCGGCCTCGTCTGCTGCGTCGCCTCGGCCGTGTTCACCTTCCGCCTGCCGGCGCTGCGCTCCGAAGGACGCCAGTTGATCGTCGCGCAGGAGGTCGCCGGCGGCGACCCGGCCACCGAAATGACCGCGCCAAGCCTCGCGATCGACACCGACTGACGCGTCCCGGGGCCACGAAGACACGAAGACACGAAAACACGAAGGCGCACGAAGATACGTTTTTTGACGGACACGCGTCGACAAGACCGGCAGTATCGCGTGCCTGCTGTCCTTTGTTCTGAAGAAAAGATCTTCGTGCGTCTTCGTGCCTTCGTGCTTTCGTGGTAGCGGTCGGTCAGTCGACCAGCGCGAGGGGGCGGATCGGGGAGCCGGTCGCGCCGCGGAATTTCAGCGGGATGCCGACGAAACTGAATTCGCGATGTCGTGACGCGGCGAGCTCGTCGAGCGCGAGGTTCTCGATGATGTGGATGCCGTGCGTCACCAGCAGGTGCGCGTGGCCGAAGAGGACCATGTTCGTATCGGGATCTTTTTCGGTCATGCAATCCCAGGCCATGTTGTCGGCGCCGACCGCGCGCACGCGCCGCTCAGCGGTCCACAGGTTGCCCGACTTCGAGACGCCCGCGGCATTGAGGTAGGTGGCCTCGTCCTGCCACGCGCTGGCGAAGCCCGTGCGCACGAGGAGGACATCGCCCTGCCGCACCTCGATCGTCGTATCGCGCGCGCAGCCGTCGAGATCCTCCGCGGTGATCGCGTAGTTCGGCGGCAGGCGATCGACGTGCTTCCAGCCGGCGATGTCGAGCAGCACGCCGCGCGCGAGCAGCGGCGCGATCGTTTCGGCGCCGTACTCCGTGTAGCCGTCGGCGCGCTCGGTCTTGTCCACCGCCACGCCCCGGTAGAACTGCAGGTCGCACGCCTGGTGGCAGAGCGCGTCGATGTGCGTCCCGCTGTGTTCCATCATCGTCAGGATCCCGGACGAGCCCGAGCGCGGACCGAACCGCTCCGGCCGGTAGGTGTCGCGGTGTCGGCGATGCAGCCCGTAGTGATATCCCGGCTTGTGCGCCGGATGGATCGGCATCCCGGCAAAGCGTGGCTGCTCGAGATCGAAAACACGGGCTCCGGCGAGCCGCGTCCACAAGGCGGCGGCGTTCATGGCCTATGATTATGGCCCCAGGAAAAAGAGCGTGCGGAGATGAGCACGATCCGGGCGGCGGCCGGCAGGGTGCCAGGGTGGCTGGCGGGAATTCTCGCCGCAACTGCCGCGCTCATCGCGCTGGGTTTGGTCTCCCTCGGCTTCTTCGTCTCGGGCGGAGGCCTTCTGATTGCCGGAGCGATGGCGATCGCGGTGGGTTCGGTCGTTGGAGCGATCGTCGATCCGCCGCATGGAGCGCGACATGCCGGCGTTGTCGCGTTCTATGTCGTCGCCCTCGCGGTAGCCTACGTGCTGGTGCTCCAGAACCTCGCGCGGTTGAACCAGCAGGGCGTTACCAGCGGCGCCGGAGTCGAGCGCCCACGGCGAGGCGGCCGACCCGGTGTGTACCCGTCGTTACGCTGACGCGATGGCCTCTCAGTTACGACGACACACGCCGGCGGACGCCTTCGACCTGGTCAAAGCAGTCGGTCTCACACTGCCCGACGTCGACGCCGCGATCAAGTACGACGGGTCGCCGATACTCAAAACCGGCGGCTGCTTCATGGCCGGCCTCGCCTCGCATCGCTCCGCCGAACCGGGCACGCTGGTCGTCCGAATGGGGCTCGAAGAGCGCGAGTGGCTGCTGGAGGATGCGCCCGACATCTACTATGTGACGGACTACTATCGCCCCTATCCGCTCGTGCTGGTCCGTCTGTCACGCGTCGATCGCGACGCGCTGCACGATTTGCTGTCCATCTCGTGGCGCCTGGCGACCGAGAAACGCCGCAGGCGCCTTCGCAGCCGAGACACATGATGCACAGAACCGCTCGCAAAGTCGCACGACGGGACCTCCTCACCGGGACAGCGCTCGCCGCGGCGGCGACGGCGGTCCGCGCAGCGGCGCAGACGCCGGCTGCCGAGACGCCGACGACCCTCGCCGACGTGCCGCTGAGCACGTCGGCCACAATTACCGTCGAGCGCCGCGGCGAGATCGTCCTCGTCGGGCTGAATCGCCCGTTCATCCAGAACCGGCTCGATCCGCCGACCCGCGTGCGCCTCGCCGAAACGCTGTATCAGTACGAGCACGATCCGACCTTGCGCGCCGCGGTTCTGTTCGGACACGGCGACAACTTCTCGCGAGGCATCGACGTCGACGCCTCGCAGGCGGCGATTATCGCCGGGCGGCGGACGCTGACCGTGCCGAACGTCATCGATCCGCTTGGCAAAACCCAGCCGCACCGGACCAAACCGATCGTCGTGGCCGTTCACGGCGACACGTGGAACCTCGGACACGAACTCTATCTGGCGAGCGACATCCGCATCGCCGCAGCCGACACCCGCTTCGGGCAAGACGAAAACACGCATGGGCGCTTCCCCGGCGGGGGCGCGACGATCCGCTTCGTCGCCGAAGCCGGCTGGGGCAACGCGATGCGCTACATGCTGACCGGCGATCACTGGACCGCCGAGGAATCCTTGCGGATGGGTGTCACCCAGCAGATCGCTCCGACGCGTGACGCTGCGCTCGAGATGGCGATCGCGATCGCGCGCAAGATCGCCGCGTGCGCGCCGCTGTCGATCAAGGCGACGCTGCGATCGGCGCACCAGGTCGTCGATCCGATCGAGGCCGACGCGCTGTCGAAGCTCGACGCCGAGTACGGCGCGCTGTACCGCACTGAAGACTTCATCGAGGGCCGGCGCGCCGAAGCCGAAGGGCGGCCGCCGAAATACCAGGGGAAGTAGTGTGACCAGGAGCGACACCGTGCACCGACGCCGCGCGTTTCTCACGCAGCTTCCGATTGGTTTCGCCGGACTGCTGGCCGCCTGTCGGGCGCGCGCAGTCGACGACCGATCGTTGGCGGCGAGAGCCGCGTCGGCGCCGCCGGCAGCGAGCGGCGAGCCATCGATCGCCCGAGCCGCACGGCCCGCGCCGCTGCTCCGCGAGCTACCGGCGAATGCGCCGACGCTGCGCTGGGTGCCGGAGCATCGCGATCTGGTCTACACGTTCGGCGGCGCGGCGCCGAAGCATCACATCGCCTCGGGAACACGGATCGTGTCGTGGTCGGAAGACTGCTTCGACGGCGCGGTGAAATCGGCGAACGATCTGCCGTCGCGGATGATGCCGCCGGGCCACGACAACCCGCAGACCGGTCCCTTTCACATCGACGGCGCCGAGCCGGGCGATGCCGTTGCCGTGCATCTGTTGAAGGTCGAACCGGCCCGCGACTACGGCGTGTCGTCGTTCGGGCCAGGATTTGGCGCGCTGGTCGGCACCGATCGGACGGCAATGCTCGCGGCCGATATGCCAGAAACTTCCTGGCGCTACGACCTCGATGCGGCGCGGACCACTGCACGCGCGGCCTCGCGCGACGGCAAGCACACGTGGGATGTACCGCTCGCGCCGTTTCTCGGCTGCCTTGGCGTCGCGCCAGCGGCTGCTGAAGTGCGGAGCACGATCGTTCCCGGGCCGTTCGGCGGCAATATGGACTGCCCCGAGGTGCGCGCCGGCAACACGGTGTTTCTCGGCGTCAACGTTTCCGGCGCGCTGCTCTCGTTCGGCGACGGACACTACGCGATGGGCGAAGGCGAGATCATGGGTGCGGCGATTGAAGGGGCGATGAACGTCGAACTGTTCGTCGAGCTCGTCAAAAAGCAGCCGACGCCGGTGCCGCGCATCGAGAACGCCGACGAAGTGATGTTCGTCGGCTCCGGACGGCCGCTCGAGGATGCGGCACGCGTCGCGTTCAAGGCGATGGTCACCTGGGTGCGGGAGCGCGCGCGGATGACCGAGCTCGATGCCTACCAGTGCGTGTCGCAGCTCTCACGCGCTCCGATCATCCAGCTCGTCGATCCCGAATACACAGTGCTGGTGAAGATCGACAAGGCGCGGATCCCGCACGCGTAGCCGCACGCGTCGCGGCATCACAGCTGGAACGCAAAGGCCGTAAAGAGCGCAAAGAACCGCAGGCAATCCCACAGTCTCCGGCGCATTCGGCCGCCTGAATGGGATGCAGGATGCGCGTGCGTCGCACGCCGCCGCTCCGCGTACCTCTGCGTCTTTGCGGCCTTTGCGTTCGAGTTTAACGCCGCAAGTTACTCCTGACGATTGCCGCCCGAGGCGGTCGCCTTCAACAGCTTCCGGCGCCGGTCGACTTCCCCCGCCCACTTCGACGACTCGTAGGCAAGCGTCACGGTCAAGTTGCCGGCGACCGACAGCGACATCCCGGCGGTGCCGTCGAGATCGTCACGGCTCCAGGTCGCGCCGACAAATCCCCTGCCGCTGCGAATCGCCGCCACCTCGTGGCCGACGTGCTTGCCGGCGTCGAACGGGGCTTTCCACTGCTCGACGTCGGCGTGGGTGTCGCCGTACTCGCGCATCAACGCGACCTTGAAGTCACGATAGAACGGCAGGCAGTCGGCGTCGCTCGTGATGAAGGTGATGAGCATCTTCTCGAGCGCGTCGGTATCGTCGTACATCGCGACGACGAGGACCTGGCGGCCGTCAATCTTGCCGGCGAAGGTCTGGTCGACGGGGAACGCGCCGCCCTCGTCTTTCAGTGCTGCCCGCGTCAAGCCGAGTCCGGCCATTGCCGACGCGACGGCCGACGGAGTGGCGCCGAACGGGACGCCGCCGAGCGCTGTGCCGCGGTCCTGTGCGAAGACAGACGTCGTCAGCAGCAGCATCACGGTCGCCGTGGATATGAACGAACGAACCATCACCAACTCCTGGGTGCGTGAGTGAACGGGCGCGCAACCACGGGCAAATCCGGCCAGATCGCTGCACCGATCCGAGCGTCCACGCTTCGGACGATCGGACGGCCCTGTTACCGCATCGAACTGTGGGGCGTGAGCGCTGGAAGGCTTATCGGCCGGTCAGACGGGAAATGACAGGTCGACCGGCTTACCGGGAGGGAAATAAGTGGCCGTCCGACCCGCCCGACCTGCGGCGTATGGATCTCAGGCGCCGCGTTATCGCGGCAGCTTGCGATCGAGATTCGCGGCCTGATACGCGAAGGTGGCCATGACGACCGCAGCCTCTTTCGTGTCGTCGAGATTGACGCGGTCCGCCGTATCCATGTTGGTGTGGTGGGTGCGGATATCGTAATTGCCGTAGTCCTGAATCGGGTTGAACCCGGGGACGCCGGCGTCGATGAAGCTCAGATGATCGGTAGAGCCGACCGGCTCGATGATGTTGCGGCGCGCGCCGATCGCCTTGAGCGGCTCGAGCCAGCTGTCGAAAATCGGCCGGACCTCTTCCTTGCCCTGCAGGTACCAGCCGTAAATCGACCCCGTGCCGTTGTCGATGTTGAAGTAGACGTCGAACTTGTCGCGCGCCGCCTTGTTGGCGTCGCCGGCGAGATGCTCGGTGGCCCACGCTTTCGAGCCGAGCAGCCCTTGCTCTTCGCCAGCCCACAACGCGACGCGAATGGTCCGCCGCGGCCGCGCGCCAATGGTCTTCAGGATCCGCATCGCTTCCATCACCGTGGTCACACCGTCGGCGTTGTCGGTTGCGCCGACGCCCGTGTGCCACGAGTCGAGATGGCCGCCGATCATCACGACTTCGTCGCGCAGCGCCGGGTCGGTGCCCGGCAGTTCCGCAGTCACGTTGTACGCGTTGCCGCCATCGTCGTCGTAGAACTTCGACTGGACGTTGACGCGCAGCTTTACGGGAATGTTCTGCTGAAGGTATCGCAGCAGGATGTTGTACTGCTCGCCGCTGATCGTGATCGACGGGACCGCACCCGGCCCACCGTCGCGGCCGGTGACGAACACGGTGCCGTGCTCACCGATGCTCGGCTTGACGATGACACCGGCGCCGGCGGTCTTCAGCGCGTTGGTGAGGCGTTGCGCGCGCTGCTGAGGGGTCTCTTCGCCGCGACGCGGCGGCCGGTTGCCGACGCTGGTCGCATAGGCGGCGGAGTTCGGCTGGTAGTTCGGATCGCTCGGTTGCGGCCGGTCCTTGCGGACGAAATTGGTCATCGCCGGCTGGGTCATGACGATGGCGCCCTTGAGCGACGCTCCCATCGAGGCGATCTCCTCAGCCGATTTGCCGGCGACGAGGACCGGCGCGCCGACGATCTCGCCGGCGGTCGACGCCGACCAGCCATCGGCATAACCAATCAGCGGCAGGTAGCGCGGCTCGATCATCTCGACGGTCAGCTTCTGCAGTTCCCAGCCGCGCCCGAACTTCCACGGCTCGACGTGCACGTTCGCCAGCCCGTACGACGACAGCCGCTCGCGCGTCCACTCCACCGCGCGCTTATGCGCCGGCGATGCGGTGAGGCGCGGACCAATGTTGATGGTCAGGTAATCGAAGATCGCTGCCACCTGCGAATGCTCGAGGCCTTCAGTTCTGATTCGGTCGAGGGTCGAGTCAGTAGGCTGCGCTGAGACAGTGATGGTCGCGGACGTGACGATGGCCAGCACGATTCTCTTCATGGTTGATGCGCCGTCAATGGCTGACGGCTAATGGCTATGGCTAATGGTTACGCAATCGCCATCAACCATAGCCATTAGCCATCAGCCATCAGCCATTGACAGCGACAGTGCAGTGGCGAGCGTCAGCGGCGCGCGTCCGCCGCCGTCTCCAGCCTCCGCGGCGACTTGACGCGTGCGAGCACTGCTCGCCAACTCCTGTTCAAAGCGCTCTGCTCGAGCGCGTCGAACTTCACGTACGCGACCGGCACCAGCAACAGCGTGAGGAAGAGACAGAGCGACTGGCCGCCGATGATCGTCATCGCGATCGCGGCGCGGCCGGTGCCGCCGATGCCGAGGCCGAGCGCCGTCGGGATCAGGCCGGCGATGATCGCGCAGGTCGTCATCAGGATCGGCCGCAGCCGGGTGCGGCACGCCTCGACGATCGCCTGGCGCAGCGGGATGCCGCGCGCGCGCAGCGTGTTGGCGTAGTCGACCTGCAGGATCGAGTTCTTCTTGACGATGCCGAGCAGCAGCAGCATGCCGAGCGCGCTCCACAGGTTGAGCGTGCGGCCGGTGGCCCACAGCGTGAACAGCGCGAACGGCACCGCGATCGGCAGCACCAGCATGATGACAATCGGCTGCACGAAGCTCTCGAACTGCGACGCGAGCACCATGTAGACGAAGATCATCGCCAGGCCGATCGCGAGAATCAGGTTGGCGGTGGTTTCGTCGAGGATCTTCGACTGGCCCTGCAGCCGGAAGGTCATCGTCGGCGGCATGCCGAGCCCGGCGAGCAGCTTGCGCACGTCGGCCGACGTCTCGTCGAGCGCGTGGCCGGGCGCGACGTCCGCGGTCATCATCACCGTGAACTGCCGGTTCGAGCGCTGCAGCGCACTCGGGCCGAGACCGCGCTCGACGCGCGCGATGTTGTCGATGCGCACCGGCCCGTTCACCGACGGCACGGTGAGCCGGCCGATCTCCGCCGCGTCGCGACGCTGATTCTCCAGCACGCGAATCTTGACCGGATACTGCTCTTGACCCTCTTTGAAGAACGAGATCTGGTCGTCGCCGGCGACCGCGAGCCGCAGCGTGTTGCCGACAGTCGCCATGCGGACGCCGAGATCGGCGGCGCGGCGGCGATCGACGGCGATGTGGATCTCGGGATTCGAGACGCTCAGGCTCAGTTTTGGCTCGGCGATGCTCGGCGTGTGCTGCGCTGCGTCGAGCGCCTTCATCGAGTACTCGGTCAGCTGCTTGAGATCCGGTCCGAGAATGTTCGCCGAAATCGCGTAGCCGCCGGCGCCTTCGCCGCTGCCCAACGCGTTGCGCGACGAGATGCTCGGCCGGTAGCCGGGGTGGGCGGCGAGCCGCTTGCGCAGCTCGGCGATGATCTCGGCCTGGGTGTGCTTGCGTTCCTCGATCGGCAGCGCCTGGAAGTTGAAGTGGATGTGGGTGACGTTGCTGCCGCCGCCGCCGCCGGCGACGCCGCTGCCGCCCGGGTTGACCAGCGGTTCGATCGCCGCGATCCCTTCGACGCCCTCGAGGTCCTTCAGCACGTTGAAGGCGATCTCCTGCGTCCCTTCGATCGAGGTGCCCTCGGGCGCGTCGAGGTGGGCCGTCCACTCACCCATGTCCTCGTTCGGCACGAACTCGCGGCCGACCATGCGATTGAGCGGGAACATCAGCACGAACACCAGCACCGAAATGCCGATGATGATCGCCGGGTGGTCGAGAGCCCAGTTGACCTGGCGCTCGTACCAGACGTCGAGCCAGTGGAAGAACCCCTTCTCCTTCGTCTTGTGATCGGCCTCGGCGTCGGCGAGCTTCAGGAACCGCGAGCTGAGCATCGGCGTCAGCGTGAAGCTGACCAGCATCGACACCAGGATCGAGAACGCCATCGTCCAGCCGAACGGGTTGATGAAGCGCTTCGCGTAGCCGTTCATGAAGGCGATCGGCAGGAAGATCACCACCAGCGACAGCGTCGTCGCCATCACGGCGAGGGCGACCTCGCGCGTGCCCTGGATCGCCGCCTCGTAGGGCGTACAGTGCTCCTCCTCGATGTAGCGGAAGATGTTCTCGAGCACGACGATCGCGTCGTCGATGACGATGCCGACCGCGAGCGTGATGCCGAGCAAGGTCATGTTGTTCAGCGTGAACCCCATCAGGTTCATCAGCGTGAACGACGCGATGATCGATGCGGGGATCGCCAGCGCGGCGATGATCACGGCGCGGAAGTTGCGGATGAAGCACATCACCACGACGGCCGCGAAGAGGCTGCCGAAGATCAGGTGCTCCTCGAGCGACGCCACCGAGGCGTAGATGAACTTCGAGTCGTCGCGGACCCAGGTGAGCGTCACCGTTTTCGGCAGCGCGCGCTGGATCGAGACCATCTTCGCGCGCACGCCCTCGATCACCGCGACCGTGTTCTCGCCCATCGCGCGGCGGATGTCGAGCTGCACCGCCGGCTTGTCGCCGAACCACACCGACGAGGTCGGCCGCTCGAAGCTGTCCTCGGCGTAGCCGACGTCCGACACACGGATCGGCGTACCGTTCTTGGTCGCGACGACGATGTTGTTGAAGTCCTCGGTGGCATCGATGCGTCCGAGCGTGCGCAGCAGCAGCTGGCCCTTGCCCTGCTCGACCGCGCCGCCGGGGATCTCGACGTTCTCGGCCACTACCGCGTCGCGCACCTGAGCGATCGACAACCCGTACGAATTCAGTTTCTCGATGTCGACGACGATGTGGATTTCGCGGGCGCGGCTGCCGGCAATCGTCACCTGGCCGACGCCGTTGACGGTCTGGATGGCGCGCGACACCTGCTTGTCGGCGACTTCGGTGAGCGTCCTGAGGCTCATCGCGTCGGACGAGACCATCAGCGACATCACCGGATCGGCGTCGGGATCGACTTTCGTGATCACCGGCGGCAACAGTTCGGGTGGGACGCTCTTGATCGCGCCGGCGACTTTCTCGCGGACGTCGTTGACGGCGTCGTTCAGATCGCGCTCGAGCACGAAGCGGACGGTGATGTTGCCGCCGCCTTCGCTGATGCGCGCCGAGATCTCGTCGATGCCGGCGACGCCGCTGATCGCCTCTTCCATCGGCTCGATGACCGACGACGAGATCTCGTCCGGGCTGGCGCCCGGCAGCGACAGGCGGACGTTGACCGTCGCCGGATCGGCGCGCGGGAACAGATCGACGCCGAGGTCCCGGAACGAGAAGATCCCGAGCACCACCAGCGACATCACCAGCATGGTGGCGAAGACCGGCCGTTTGACGCAGAGTTCGGACAACATCAGCGAATCCCCTGGTGGCGGCTAACCTGCAGCCCCCAGCCCCTACTCTTCGGTTTTCTTGCCAGCCGCCGTGGTCACCTTCATGCCGTCGGTCAGCTTGTCGATGTCGTTCGCGGCGACACGATCGCCGGCGTTGACGCCGCTGACGATCTCGACGCGGTCGCCCATGCGTTCGCCGATCTTCAGCTCGTGCGCGGTCAGCTTGTCGCCGTCGATGACGAACGCGCGGTTGACGCCGTAGCGGTACTGCAGCGCCGCTGCCGGCAGCGAAAGGACGTCGTCCACCTTGCCGCTCTCGATGTGGACGCGCGCGAAGGTGCCGGGCTTGAGGACGCCATCCCGGTTCGGAGCGAGGGCCTCGAACGGAAACGCCCGCGTCGAGGTATTCACCGCCGGGCTGATGCGCGACACCTTGCCGGTGAACGTCTTGTCGGGAAACGCGTCGACATGCAATTCGACCGGTTGCCCGTCGCGAATCCAGGGCGCCATCTTCTCGGGAATTTCCGCGACCACTTTCAACGGGTCGATGCGCACCACCGACATCACCGGCATCTGCGTCTTGACCAGCTCACCGAGGTTGACGAGCCGCTTCTCGACGTAGCCGTCAAACGGCGCGCGAATTTCGGTGTCGCGCAACTGCCGGTCGGCGAGCTTCATGCTCGCCTCTGAGGCCTGGATGCTGGCGCGGAGATTTTTCGCGCCCTGCAGCGACAGGTCGTAGCCGGCCTGCTTCGCCTGCAAGGTCGCCGCTGCGTCGTCGAGCATCTGCTGCGGGACGAGCGAGCGCTTGAACAGCTCGCTGGTGCGGTCGTAGGCCTGCTTCGCCTGACGCA
>Ga0075425_100006827_pt1 | contig 12012 bp, 10 predicted proteins | sample SoiMethybrSBSTD4_FD_75300 | JGI IMG/M metagenome (GOLD analysis project Ga0075425, IMG submission 75300) | Bulk soil microbial communities from a Populus tree surrounding site in Tennessee, USA - Soil MetaG P. TD hybrid SBSTD4 | ecosystem: Environmental > Terrestrial > Soil > Tree plantation...
CACTGCCGGTCACCGGCGGCACACCGCTCGGCAGTCTCGCGACGTTCACGCCCGCTGAGTCGCGCATGAGCCTCGAGCGGGAGAACCAGCAACAGATGATCGCGATCACCGCCGATGTCAGTGGCCGCGCGCTGGGCGGAGTCATGAGCGATGTCCGGCGCATTCTCGCCCGGCAACCACCGCCTCCCGGCATTCGAATCAGCCTCGGCGGGCAATACGAGAGCCAACAGGAGGCCTTCCGCGCGCTGCTGCTCGTCTTGTTCCTCGCGGCGGTGAGCGTAAGCGCGGTGATGGTCGTGCAGTTCGAGTCGTTCGTGGAGCCGCTCGTCGTGCTGCTCGTGGCTCCGGTTTCGTTCGTCGGGGCGCTGCTGATGCTGTTGATCACGGGTACCGCCCTGAACGTCGCCTCATTCATGGGGCTGATCCTGCTGGTGGGACTGATCGTGAAGAACGGAATCATCCTGCTCGATTTCACGCGCCTGCGCATGCGCGAGGATGGCGCCCCGCTCGCGGTTGCCATTCGCGAGGCAGCGCGCGTCCGTCTCCGCCCCATCCTGATGACGACACTGTGCACACTGTTTGGCCTCCTCCCGCTGGCGCTCGGAATAGGCGCTGGAAGCGAATTGCAGCGGCCGCTGGCCCTGGCCGTCATCGGTGGACTAATGCTGTCCACCCCGATCACACTTTTTGCGGTGCCCACGCTACTCGTCGCGATCCGGGGAGGGGACTTCCGTCTGCGGTGACGGCTCCGGGCGTGGGGTGGTCTCAGAATGTCACGACCCACACCCTTACCACGGAGCGTCCTATGCGTTTACGCACCACACTTGCCCTTTGCGCGGCGTTGTCCCTCGCCGCTGGGAGCCTCGCGGCCCAGGAAGGATCCGGCCCGAAGCGCAATGTTCCCGACAGCCTCGTATCCAAGGCGAAGGTGAGCGAAGACTCGGCTCAAGGCATCGCGCTGAAGCGCGTGCCCGGGGACGTCGAGGCAGTCCGCTTACATTCGAAGAACGGCACGCTCGAATGGACGTTCGGGATCAAGCCCAAGGGCAAGAGTCACACGGAAAACGTCACGGTGAGTGCCAAGACCGGCCACGTCTTGTCGGTGTCGGCGGCCGGCTCGGCTAAACCGAAGAGCTCAACAACTCAGCATTAGTCTTCGCGCGTTTCATCAGCTGCAGAAGATTCTGCATGGCTTGCTCCGGCGGGAGGTCGACCAGCGCCCGCCGGAGTTTTTGTTTGGCGTCGATCGTCTTCGCGTCGGCGAGGAGCTCCTCGCGCCGCGTGCCGCTCGCGGCGATGTCCACCGCCGGATAGATCCGCCGATCCGCCAGCGCGCGCACTAGCCGCAGCTCGGCGTTTCCAGTGCCCTTGAACTCTTCGAAGATGATGTCGTCCATGCGGCTTTCGGTCTCTACGAGCGCCGTCGCGATCACGGTCAATGATCCGCCCTTGGGGACCGCGCGGGCGGCGCCGAACATTGCTTTGGGCTTGGCGAGCGCGTTGGCGTCGAGCCCGCCCGACATGGTGCGACCGCTGCCGCGACCCGTCGTGTTGTGCGAGCGCGCGAGGCGCGTCAGTGAGTCCAGGACGATCACGACGTCACGGCCCAGCTCGACCTGGCGGCGCGCGTGGTCGAACACCATTTCGGCTGCGGCGACGTGACGCTCGTGGGGTAGATCAAAGCTCGATGCGACGACTTCGCCCCTGCCCCAATCCACCATCTCGGTGACTTCTTCGGGCCGCTCATCCACGAGCAGGGTCAGCAGCAGAGCCTTCGGATGATTCTCGGCAACGGCCTCCGCGATCGCCTGGAGCATCATCGTCTTGCCCGCCTTGGGCGGAGAAACGATCAGCGCGCGCTGGCCGAAACCGAAGGGGCAGATCAGATCGACGACGCGCTGGATGTCGGCCGTGCGTTGGCTCGAGGCGCGCGGTGTCTCGAGTGTGAGTGGACGACTGGGATGGACCGCACCGAGAGTTGAGAAGTCGGGACGGCCATCGAGCTGCGCCGCCGGCAGTCCGTTGACCGACGAGACGCGGCCATTGTCGAGCACCACGAGGTCGCCGCGGCGGAGGCCGGGCATGCGCACCGCAGGATCTCCCTTTGCCGGCAAATAACTGTTCGCGGCGAGGCGGAGCGCGCCACCTTTTGGCGAAGGGTCATACCAACCGGTTATGGGAGGCATTGAGGAAGGTAATGAAAGGTACACGCTATATTTAGCGCCGCATGCGCCAGGATCACATCCGCAATTTCTGCATCGTCGCCCATATCGATCATGGGAAGTCGACGCTGGCCGACCGGCTCATCGAGCTGACCGGCACGCTCGACAAGCGCCTCATGCGCGAGCAGGTCCTGGACACGATGGACCTCGAGCGTGAGCGCGGCATCACGATCAAGTTGAACGCGGTGCGGATGAGTTATCACGGCAAAGACGGTCAGTTGTATGAGCTCAATCTCATCGATACACCCGGGCATGTCGACTTTACCTACGAAGTCTCGCGGTCCCTGGTTGCTTGCGAGGGCGCGATCCTGGTCGTGGATGCATCCCAAGGCATCCAGGCACAGACGCTGTCCAATCTCCTGCTCGCGATGGATGCGGGACTGGAAATCATACCCGTCCTCAACAAGATCGATCTCCCGGGGGCCGAGCCCGACAAGCGCGCGCACGAGATCCACGACCTGATCGGGACAAAGCCGGACGAGATCCTCCGGATCTCGGCCAAGGAAGGACGCGGCGTGCCGGAGCTGCTGGAGGCCGTGGTGAAGCGTGTGCCCCCGCCCCGCGGCAATCACGAGGCCCCGCTGCGCGCCCTGATCTTCGACTCCTACTACGACCGCTATCGCGGCGCCATCCCGTCGATCCGCGTGGTGGACGGCGTCGTCCGGCCGGGGATGAAGATCGCGTTTGGGGCGCATCGTGACGACACTTACGAGGTCGACGAGGTCGGTTACCTCCAGCTGGGCCACAAGCCGGCCGAGCAGCTCGAAGCCGGCGAGGTGGGCTACGTGGTCGCGAATGTGCGCGGCGTCCGCGAGACCCGGCCCGGTGACACGATTCTCGACGCGGAGCATAAGGACATCGACCTGCTGCCAGGCTACCGGGATATCCAGTCGATGGTCTTCGCCGGCCTGTATCCCACGAACGCCGAGCAGTACGAGGAGCTGCGTGACGCGCTTGCCAAGCTGCAGCTGAACGACGCTTCGCTGCATTACGAGCCTGAGACCTCGGTCGCGCTGGGATTCGGTTTCCGTTGCGGCTTCCTGGGACTGCTGCACATGGAGATCGTGCGCGAGCGACTCGAGCGCGAGTTCGATCTCGACCTGATCAGCACGGTTCCGAACGTCGAATACCACGTCTACAAGACCGACGGCACGATGGAGCTGTGCGAGAACCCGAGCCTGCTGCCACACGGCTCCGAAGTCGACCGCGTCGAAGAGCCGTACGTCAAAGCCCGCATCTTCGCGCCGGCGGAGTACATCGGCGGGATCATGAAGCTGGGCCAGGAGCGGCGCGGCGTCTATCGCGGGATGCAGTACCTCGACCCGACACGCGTGGAATTCGACTGGGAGTTTCCGCTCGCCGAGATCATTCTCGACTTTTACGACAAGTTGAAGACGATATCGCGAGGTTACGCTTCACTCGACTATGAATTCCTCGCGTACCGGCCCGGCGAGCTGGTGAAACTCGACATGCTGCTCAACGGTGAGGCAGTGGATGCATTCAGCGTTATCATCCATCGTGAGAAGGCGTACGAGTGGGGTCGAAAGATCGCCGAGAAGCTGAAGGACCTGATTCCGCGGCAGCTGTTCGAAGTCGTGATCCAGGCGGCGATCGGCACGAAGGTGATCGCGCGGGAATCGATCCGGCCGCTCCGCAAGAACGTCACCGCCAAGTGCTATGGCGGCGACGTCACGCGCAAGCGCAAGCTGCTCGAAAAGCAGCGCGAGGGAAAGAAGCGGATGAAGCAGGTAGGCACCGTGGAGATTCCACAGGAAGCATTTCTCGCCGTGCTCCAAGTCGAATAGAAACGGGAGTCGGGAGCCAGGAGTCAGGGGGTTCGTTATGCGTAAAACATTCTTCGCAGTCGCCATCGGTCTCGGAACACTGACGCATGCAGCATTTGCACAATTCACCTTCGAGCAGGTGCGATCGTATCCGTATCCCACCGAGCTCACGGCCGCGACAACTGGTGCGCGGATCGCCTGGGCGTTCAACGAGCAAGGCCGGCGCAACATCTTCGTGGCGGAAGGTCCAACGTTTACCGCGCGGCAGCTCACGAAGTACGATCGTGATGACGGGCAGGAGCTGAGCAGTGTCGCGGTGTCGGCGGATGGCCGCTGGGTGGTCTACGTGCGCGGCGGCGATCACGGCTCGAACTGGGACGACGCGCTGCCAGTGAACGTCGGATCGAATCCGGTTCCGCCCAAAGTCCAGGTCTTCAGCGTCCCGTTCGACGGCGGCGATCCCAAGCCGCTCGGCGATGCGGATGAGCCGGCGATTTCGCCGCGCGGCGACGTCGTCGCCTTCATCAAAGGTGGACAGATCTGGTCAGCGCCGATCGACGGCTCGGCCCCTGCCAAGCAACTGCTCACTGTTCGAGGCGAGACCGGCGACTTGCGTTGGGCCCCGGATGGCTCTCGCCTCGCGTTCGTCGTAAACCGGGGCGATCACGCACTCGTCGGCGTATTCACGAACGACAGCACGCCGATCACGTGGCTGGCGCCGAGTTTCGCGCGTGACCGCTCGCCGCGCTGGTCGCCCGATGGCAAGCGGATCGCGTTTGTGCGTCTGCCTGGCGCCGGCGGCGCGCCCGATTCCCTACTGCCGCCGCGGCCCAATCCCTGGGAGATCTGGACCGCCGACGCGATGACCGGCGCCGCGCAGGCGGTCTGGAAGTCGCCCGTCACGCTCCCCGGCTCTGTCCCCACGACCGATGGCGGCACGAATCTCGGCTGGGCGGCGGGTGACCGGCTTGTCTTCCTCTCTTATCAGGATGGCTGGCCGCACCTCTACTCGGTGCCCGCCGCCGGTGGCGCGCCCCTGTTGCTCACGCCCGGCCGCTACATGGCCGAGCACATTACGCTGACTAAGGACGGTCGCTGGCTCGTGTTCGCCGGGAACATGGGCTCGGACACGTTGGACATCGATCGGCGCCATGTCGTGCGCGTGCCGACCGATCGCGCCGCGCCCGAGGTCATGACGCCGGGCAGCGGTCTGGAATGGAGTCCCACGGTGACAGGCGACGGCGCGACACTCGTCTTCATCAGTGCGACACCGCAGCGGCCGCCACTACCGGCCGCGATGTCATTCACATCGCCGAAGGCGGCGGTGCGCACGATCGCGACGGACCACATTCCGCGCGACTTCCCGAGCGCGTTGATCACGCCGCGTCAGGTCGTGTTCAAGTCGGCGGACGGCCTGACGATCCACGGTCAACTGTTCGAAGCGGCGGGCAAGAGTAATCAGCGCAAGCCGGCGATCGTCTACGTGCATGGTGGCCCCCCGCGGCAGATGCTGTTGGGCTGGCACTACTCGGATTACTACGCGAACGCCTACGCGCTGAATCAGTATCTGGCGAGCCGTGGCTTTGTCGTGCTGTCGGTCAATTACCGGCTCGGAATTGGTTACGGATATGATTTCCACCAGCCACCGGCGTCCGGCGCGCGCGGCGCTGCGGAGTACCGCGACGTGCAGGCCGGCGCCGCCTACCTGAAGTCCCTGCCGCGCGTCGATGCTAGCCGGATCGGGATCTACGGTGGGTCGTACGGCGGTTATCTCACGGCGCTCGCGCTGGCGCGCAATTCCGACGTATTTGCGGCCGGCGTGGACATTCATGGCGTGCACGACTGGAGCGCGTATTCGCGCGCGATGGACCGGCAGCGCTACGAGCAGGCGCCCGACGCCGATTCGTCGATCGCGACTGCATGGCACTCGTCGCCGGTAGCGTCCGTGTCCGGTTGGAAATCGCCCGTGCTGCTGATCCATGGCGACGACGATCGCAATGTTCGCTTCTCGCAGAGCACGGATCTCGTTCGACGCCTGGCTGCGCAGGGTGTGCGGTTCGAGACGCTCGTCATTCCCGACGACACGCACCATTTCTTGCGCTATGCCAACATCTTGACGGTCGACAAGGCGACGGCGGACTTTCTGGAGCGGCAGCTCCTGCAGCCGAGTACCGCCGATTCGCGCGCGACCGGCCATCCCTAGGAGACGTGATGCACTTTCGCAGATTCGCGATTCTCACCGTAGCGGCGGCCGTCTTACCAGTGACTGGCTGTCAGGCGGTGCTCAACTATCCCAGCGCGCTCGGTCCCCGCTATTCGGGTATGGCTGCAACGCAGCTCGCTTCGGCACCAGCGCCCGTGCCGCCTCATACGATCCGCGTCGTTACCTACAACGTGCAATGGGGCAAGCACATCGATCGCGCGATCAACGTGCTCACGACGCGAGTCCCACTTCCTAACGCCGATATCGTCGTGCTCCAGGAGATGAACGCAGCGGGGACACAGCGCATCGCCGAGGCCCTCGGGATGAATTGGGTCTACTATCCCGTGTTCGTACATCCGCGGGCAGCTGGGGACATGGGCAACGCCGTGCTGTCACGCTGGCCGATCGTCGCCGATGAGAAGCTGATGCTGCCGCACATCGCTGGGCTGCGCCACGCGCAACGCATCGCTACAGCGGCGACCGTGATGGTCGGAGATGTGAAGGTGCGCGTCTATAGCGCGCACCTCGGCACGCCGAGCGACATTCGGCCGTCGAAGCGCCGAGACCAGGCGCGGACAATCGTCGCGGATGCCGCCGCGTATCCGCTTGTCATCATCGCCGGAGACATGAACAGCCACGGCATCGGCAAGGAGTTCGTGGCGAATGGTTTTCTCTGGCCGACTGAGCATAACGGCTTCACGACCGCGATCTTCAACTGGGATCACGTGTTCCTGAAGGGCTTCGCCGCACCTGCAGGCGATCAGAAGTTCACGGGAATCGTTCGCGACACCCTCGGGACGAGCGACCACGACCCCGTGTGGGCCGTGGCTCAGCTCCCTTGAGCGCGTCGACCCTCGTCATCCAAACTGCTTTCCTTGGCGATGTCGTACTTACGACGCCGCTCCTCTCCGCCCTCGCGGCGGAGCACGGACCGGTGGACGTCGTGACTACTGCCGTCGCTGCGACTCTGCTCGAAAACCATCCCGCGGTCGAGCAGGTGATTCCCTACGACAAACGCGGTCGAGATCGGGGTTGGGCCGGTCTGCGGCGACTCGGGCGGCGGCTCGAGGCCGCGCACTATGCGCGGGCGTATCTGCCGCATCGGTCGCTGAGAACGGCTGCTTTGGCCTTACTCGCGCGGATCCCCACTCGTATCGGTTTTTCCGGGGGCGTGTCCTTCCTTTATACGGAGGGGCGTCCCAAGCCCCAGACAGGGCATGAAACGGACCGATTGCTGGCCCTCGCCAAGGTGGCGTCCGGCCTCTATCCTCCCCAACTACAACCGACCACGGAAGATGAGCGAGCGGTAATCGACCTGGTCGGACAGCCGTTCGTGGTACTGGCTCCCGGCTCGATCTGGGGCAGTAAACGGTGGCCCTTCTACCCTGAGCTCGCCGCCAGACTGGCGAAGAACCTGGCAGTCGTCGTGGTCGGTGGGGTAGAAGACGTCGAGCTGGGTGATGAAATAACGGCGGCGGTCGGGCGGTCGGGCGGTCGGGCGGTCAATGCGTGTGGGAAACTCACGCTTCGCCAATCCGCGGCCGTCATCGGGAAGGCGACGTTGCTTGTCACCAATGACAGCGCGCCGCTGCACCTGGCGACGGCAATGGGCACTCCGATGGTCGCGCTGTTCGGCCCCACCGTGACGGAATTTGGTTTTGGGCCGCTGCGTCCCGGCGATGTGGCGTTGGGTGTGGACGGACTGTTGTGCCGTCCGTGCTCGGCCCACGGTCCGCCAAAGTGCCCGCTGGGTCATCACCGTTGTATGCGAGACCTCACCGTTGAGGCCGTGGTTCGAGCCATCGAGGATATGGGTGCGTTACGTCGTCGGAATTGACGTCGGAGGAACGAATCTGGTGGCCGGAGTCCTCGCCGAGGACGGCTCCGAGATTCATGGCGTCGTGTCGGAGCCGACGCTCGCGGCGCAGGGCGCCGATCCGGTAATCGGCCGCATCATCAAGCTCGCCAAGGCGTCGATTAAAGACTCGGGCAAGAAGGTCGAGGGCGTCGGCATCGGCTCGCCCGGGCCGCTCAACACCAAAACCGGTGTCGTCCTCCTGACGCCCAATCTCGGCTGGACGAACATGCCGCTGCGCGATCGCGTGAGCGAAGGCCTCGACTTGCCGGCCACGCTCGACAACGATGCGAACTGTGCGATTTACGGCGAGTGGTGGCGCGGGGCGGCGCGTGGCGCCAATTACGTCATCGGCCTCACGCTCGGGACCGGCATCGGCGGCGGTATCGTCATCAACGGCGACATCTATCGCGGGGTGACCGACGCGGCTGCTGAGTTCGGGCATGTTTCGATCGACGCCAACGGACGGCGTTGCAAATGCGGCAACTACGGCTGTGTCGAGGCGTACGCCTCGGGACCGGCGATCGCCGAGCGCGCGATCGAAGGCATTCAGTCGGGCGTGGAGACGTCATTGGCGCAATACGTGAACGGCGATCTCACGAAATTGACGGCGCAAATCATCTACGAAGCCGCGAACGACGGTGACGAATGGGCGCTCGAAGTGGTCCGCGAGACGGCGGCGCTACTCGGCGCCGCCGTCTCGAGCTTCATGAACATTTTCAATCCCGAAGTCGTGGTGATCTGCGGCGGGGTCACCCAAGCGGGCGACAAGCTTTTCAATCCGTTGCGCGCCGAGGTCAAGCGCCGCGCGTTCAAGCCGATCTGGGAAGCGTGTAAGATCGTCCCCGGCACCCTGCCGGGTACCGCGGGCGTCTACGGCGCCGCGGCGGTGTTCATCCAGAAAAACTGGGGTCTGCGCTGAAACGAATCGGCGTCGTCGGCTCGATGGTGTGGGACACCATCTACGGCCGTGACCCCGCCCAACCCGCTGTTCAGGAGTGGGGCGGAATCTCCTACGCGCTGTCGGCGCTCGATGCAGCGCTGCCGAATGACTGGCAGATCGTTCCCCTGATCAAGGTGGGCCGGGACCTCTCGGCGAAGGCGAACGAATTCCTGCGAACGCTGCGCCACACGCCACACGCCGCACGCTTTGTCGAAGTCCCCGAACCCAACAACAGGGTCACCCTGCGCTACGAATCCGCCGAGCGGCGGTGCGAGCAAATGTCCGGCGGTGTGCCTCCCTGGACCTGGTCGGAGCTGGGGCCGCTGGTTCATGATCTCGACGCGCTGTACGTGAACTTCATCTCCGGATTCGAGCTGAATCTCGAGACCGCGCAGCTCCTTCGACGCGGCTTTGCGGGATTCATCTATGCGGATCTGCACAGTCTGTTTCTGGGCAAAGAGCCCAACGGCATGCGCGTGCCGCGTGCGTTGCCGCAGGCCCCGGCCTGGTTCAGTTGCTTCGATGCGGTGCAGTTGAACGAAGACGAAATGGCGCAACTCGGGCCCGATCCACTCGCCGTTGCCGCTGATGCCATGCGACAGGGCTGCCAGACGGTCTGCATCACGCTGGGGCCGCGCGGTGCCGCGTACTTCACCGGCAATCCCATTCGCACAGAGCTCATCCCCGTTCCCGCCGTCCATCCACCGACCTTCGACCAGATGATCGATCCCACCGGCTGCGGTGACGTGTTCGGCGGCGCCACGGTCGCCACACTCGTAAGCGGCGCGTCCGTCGAGGACGCGATCCGTATCGGCAATCAGCTCGGCGCGCGCAACGTGAGTCACCGCGGCGCCACCGGCCTGCGCGACCACCTGATGGGCAAGTTGTCGGTGGCATGACGCGGCTGATCGAAGTTCCCACACAGTTCGACGATCGGTCCTTCGACCAGTTCGCGGCCGCCTACTCCCAAGTGTCCGACGGAGCCGGCGAGCGTCTGCTCTTCGATGCGCACGCGGCGGAGTGGGCGTCGCCGTACGGCCTCGTCGGATTGCTCGCCGCGGGTGAAGCGGCCGCGCGCAAGGGTGAGCGGCCACTCCTCACGGCACCCGCGAATCCGGACGTCGTGAGCTACTGGACGCGCGCCGGATTCTTCCGTGAGGCGGCCGACCTCTTCGAGGTCCACGGCAAAGTTCCGAAAGCCAAGGTCGCCGCCGAGAGCGACGTGTTGCTACCCGTGACACCGGTGCGCGCGGCCGAAGATGTGCACGCGGTCGTGAGCACGATTCAACAGCGCGCGTCCGCGATTCTCAACTCGGAGTTGGGACTCGATCCGAAGGCGACGATGGGCTTCGCTATGGCGCTTTCGGAGTCTTGTCAGAATATTGTGGAGCACGCCGGCACCGGCGGCTGGGTTGCGGTGCAGGCGTACAACTGGCGGCGCAAGCTGGCGCGCCGGGTGGTGGTGATTGCCGTCGCAGACGCTGGTGTGGGATTTCGGCATTCGTTGGAGTCCACGCAGGCGAAGCGGTTCGGCGAGCGCTGGGGCGATGCCGCTGCGCTCGAGGCGGCGCTCGTTCAAGGCGTCAGCCGTTTTCGGGATCCGGGGCGGGGACAAGGGCTTGCAGGAATTCGCCGGTATCTCGCTCGCTGGGAAGGCAAGGTGGCCATTCGGAGCGGCACCGCTCGCATCGCCATCGTGCCAAGCTGGGATGACGACGTGCCGCTGAAGGACGGACTTCCTGCGTTTCCGGGGTCTCAGGTGTTGCTCATCATTCCGGAGCAAGTGTCGGAGAAAGGGCCGTCGAAGAAGTGATTCCTCATATCATGGTGAGCGCAGTGCTCCAGCAGTCCGTCGCTGGCTTCTATACCGACCTCGTCACGCGACCCACCGGCCGCGCGGTGCGCGAAAACATCGAACGCGATCTTCCTCCAGGCACCATCGCCGTCATGGATTTCACCGGCGTCGGGTGCCTCGATTATTCCTGCGCCGATGAGATCGTCGCGAAGCTGGTCCGCGACAAGGTGAAAGTGCTGCTGCTGCGCGGTCTGACCGACGGGCATCGCGAGGCCATCGAACCGGTGCTCTCCGGCGCCGGGCTCGCCGTGCTGTGTGAGCGCGCCGATGGCGTACTCGAGGGCCTGGGCGCAAGTGAGCCCGCTCCGGCGCTGCTCGACGAGCTCGTCGAACGGCGGTTGGCGGCACGCATTCCGGGGGAGGGAGGCTCTATCAGACTCACCGCGGCATGAAACGCCGCAGGCTGGGACTGTCCACTCGCGCCATCCACGGCGATCCCAAAGCGCGCGCCGACTGGTCGGCCGTCGCTCCCCCGCTCTTCCAAAGCTCCACGTTCACCAATCCGGTCGGCTCGACCGCCGAAGTCCTCTACACCCGCTACGGCAACAATCCCAACCAGCTCGACATCGGCAAGAAGCTCGCGCTGCTCGAGGGCGCGGATGCGGCACTGTTCGTCGCCAGCGGCATGGGCGCGGTCGCCCTCGCGCATCTGGCCGTGCTGCGGCCGGGTGATCACCTGCTGGCGAGCGAATGGATCTACGGCGGCGTGCACCGGCTGTTCCGCGAGGAATTCGGCAAGCTCGGCATCGAGGTCTCGTTCGTGAATCCCACGCAGTCGCGCAGCTGGAAAAAAGCGATGCGCAAGACAACCCGCGCGCTGTTTCTCGAGACGCCGACGAACCCGCTGCTCAGGGTCATCGACCTCGAGCCGGTGGCGGCAATCAGCAAGACCGAGGGCCTCGCGTTGATCGTGGATTCGACGTTTGCCTCACCCGTCAATCTCCGGCCGCTCGAGCTCGGCGCCGATCTCGTCATTCACTCCGCCACGAAGTATCTGAACGGTCACAGCGACGTGATCGCGGGCGCGGTCGCGGGGACCGACCAGGTGGTCGATGAGGTCCGGCGACTGATGCAGGTCTGGGGTCAGGCCATCGATCCGTTCGCCGCCTGGCTGATCGACCGCGGGATGCGTACCCTCGTCGTCCGTGTG
>Ga0075425_100006828_pt1 | contig 12012 bp, 8 predicted proteins | sample SoiMethybrSBSTD4_FD_75300 | JGI IMG/M metagenome (GOLD analysis project Ga0075425, IMG submission 75300) | Bulk soil microbial communities from a Populus tree surrounding site in Tennessee, USA - Soil MetaG P. TD hybrid SBSTD4 | ecosystem: Environmental > Terrestrial > Soil > Tree plantation...
GTAGTACAACACAATTCCGAGACCGGTGCCCCAGAACAGGCTCACCAGACCATTTCTAAGGTTATGTTGCCACGAGTAGGACATGTAATCCTTCGGTCTTGGAAGGTTTTGCCGGCGCGCTTCTTCTCGAGCCTGCTTTCTTACTTCGCGGCTGACGCGGTGCCGTTCCCTTTCGTCACCGGAACGGGGCCCGTGAAGATCGCTAACACCCACCTTCAGGTGGGCGCCGCTCCAGCTCGTCTTCCAGCTCTGCGCAAAGTCCCTGGCATTCTTGGCCAGCGCTTCGACGTCGATACCGAACGGACCCTGGGGACTGTCGCCGCCGCTAAGCGCATTATTGATCAACTGAAGATTGGTCCCACAAGCCTTGCAGAACCGCTGGGTTTCGAGTGATTCACCGCCGCACTTTGGACAAAACATTTCGCCTCCTGGTTAGAGTTCAACCTTCAGGTTGCTTGCCCGCGACGAGGCAAGCTAAAGATTTGAACTCTGAACTTTCAAGCTGAAGCTTGAACTCCAGACACATCATCGGTGCCCGATTATACGCCGTGCTCATTTTGCATTCAAAGTTCCATGGCCAGCGATACGCGGCCAACTGACCGAAGTCGGATACTAATGAGAGTTAGGTTTAATTACCCCAATTTACGCCTTTCTGATTCTATGCTCATACGCCAACTGTAGCGCGATAGTTTTGAATTCGGATAAGCTATCTGCGGTGGCCAGTTTGACCTCCCTTAACATACCGCTCCGCAGGATCATCCTCGCGCTGACAAAGCTCGCGGTGCTGATCGCGTTCGCCTGTGCCGGGTGTAAGCACTCCTCGGTGAGCCCGCCGCCGTCCGTTGCCGAAACTGTCGATCCGTGGAAGGAAGCAGTGAGCAAGGTCGAACAAGATCGTGGCGAAGCAGTCGGCAGAAACGCCACAGTCGAAGTCCCGGAACAACTGAAGCACTACGTTGATCGCCGCCGCTTCCTGGCTGTCCAAACAGCAGATTTGCAGTGGCACGTCGACGCAATGTCCGTTGACTTCGTGGACCTCGTGCCGTTGATTCAACGGCGCGAACTCGTGGAGATGAAACCCCTCGGCGCCGACTACATTCTGTTCGGCGTTGGCTACAGCACGAGCGGCGAGCCGTTCGCGCATTACGATCCAGCTACACGACAAGACATACCGCTCGCTGCAACCGAGGAAGGCGCTATGGAAGAAGTCCAGCGAGCCCTTGATGCAGTCAAAGAAAGCACAGCCAGGCTCGCGTATCTCGAAAGCGAACGGCGACGCGCGCCCAAGCGTGAGCGCGCGCGGCGAGCAACGCTATTGAGTCAAGTTGGTCAAGCGCGGAAGGCGCTCGCGTCGGCGAAGGCAAAAAGCAAACTGCTGGCGGCTTTCAGCGCGGATCCAAAGCGGCGCAAGTCTCTCGTGGCTGAATATCAACTGCTCTCCGAGCTGGCCCGTGACTTCGAGGGCGAGACTTATGATCTGAACGACGCGGACGCACGACGTCGTTTGAAGATTCGCCTTCTCAGCTTCATTCGTCCGGAGGCACGCGATGTGCTCACTCAGATCGCTCAAAACTACAAAGCGCGGTTCGACCGCCCGCTGCCGGTCTCTTCGCTGGTGCGGCCCGTGCAGTACCAGCAGGAACTCGCCGGAACTAACGCAAACGCCGCTCGCGGACCTACACCTCCCCACTCGGCGGGATTGGCATTCGATCTCTATTACAGGTATATGAGTGCGGCCGAGCAGGAGTATCTGATGTCGGTTGTCGCACATCTGAAAGACGAGGGCCGTGTTGAAGCGCTTCGTGAAGCGCGAGACAACATTCACGTATATGTGTTTGGCAACGGGCAGCGGCCTGATGAGAAGCTTATCGCTCGGGTGATCGCCAGCGAGAAATCACGAATACCCGGCAAGAAACAGCGAGCTGGCTCGCGGCGAGAAGGAATCGGTCGAAAGCGCGCGCGCTGAGGATACAAAATTAGAATGGCAAAGGAGCGTGCAGACAGGGTCTTAGTCGAGCGCGGACTCGTCGACAGCCGCACGCGCGCGCAAGCATTGATACTCGCAGGACAAGTGCTTGTGCGAGAACAGCGCATCGACAAACCCGGCCAGTTGATCGACCCTGACGCTGAGATTCGAATCAAAGGCGGGACTTTACGTTATGCCGGCCGAGGAGGATTAAAACTCGAAGCAGCGCTTCGCGAGTTCAACATCAATCCTGACGCCAGGAACTGCCTCGACGTTGGGGCCTCGACCGGCGGTTTCACAGACTGTTTGCTGCAACACGGAGCGGCGCGGGTGTGGGCGATTGACGTGGGCCACAATCAACTAGTGTGGCAATTGCGTCAGGACCCACGGGTGGTAGTGCTCGAAGGGGTGAACGCGCGCAACCTGGACGCCGCCCAGTTCCCCGTTCGATTTGATCTCGCGACGATTGACGTTTCGTTTATCTCGCTTACCAAAATCCTTCCCGCAGTCCGGCCTTGTCTCACGGATACTGCCGATTGCGTTGCGTTGATCAAGCCTCAGTTTGAAGTCGGGAAGGGTGAACTCGGACGCGGCGGCATAGTAACCGATCCTGCGAAGCACAGACTGGTGTTGAACCAGATCAAGGACTCTGCGACGGCGATTGGCTTTCGTCCGGTTGGTGTAATTGAGTCTCCAATTCTTGGAGCAGAAGGCAATCGCGAGTTCCTGATGCATTTGAAGCCTGGGTCAGCGGGCTCAAATATAGCCCTCACCGAAGAGCGGATAGATTCCCTCACCGGCTGAGGTGATTAGCTTGTGCGCAAAAACCCCTATGCTATAGATTCAACCATTCTCTCAAGTTAAGGAGCCCGGTGAAAACAATCTTCCCCTTTTTTGCTCTCATCATTGCAAGCTCGATGATCTACGCACCGCCAGTGCGAATGCAGCAGTCATCCCGCAATGTGATCGCTATCAAAGCAGGCCGTCTGATTGACGTGAAGGGAGGGATAGCTCGCGAGAATCAGACTATCATCATCGAAGGTGATCGGATCAAGGCAGTCGGCTCTAATCTCACGATTCCCGATGGCGCTCGCGTTATCGATTTATCGCACTCGACAGTGCTCCCTGGAATGATTGATTGTCACACGCACTTGCTCCAAAACTACGACGGCGCTCTTGGTGGCGATGATCCGAACATGGTCTTGACCGTGACGCGGTTGGGCACCACCAGGCGCGCTTTGCTAGGCGCGGCGATGGGTCGCGAAGACCTCGAAGCCGGCATCACCACCGTGCGTGATCTAGGCAATTCAGGATGGAACGGCGATGTGGCATTGCGTGATGCGGTCAACGCAGGGTGGGTTGTCGGGCCTCGGATCAACGCTTCGACACGAGCGTTATCAGCCGCGGGAGGTCAGTTCGGCGAAGTGTCAGCCGAAGCGCAGAAGATCATCGAGCAGGAATACGTGGTGATCAGCGGCGTTGAAGAAGCGCGACGAGCGGTACGTCAGGCCTTCTACGATGGTGCGGACTGCATCAAGGTAATCGTCAACACGGGGTCGCGCGTGGTTTCGCTCGACGAGATGAAAGTGATCGTCGAAGAAGCGCACCGCGTTAATAGCAAAGTAGCGGCGCACGCGATCGGCGATCAAGCTACGCGCATCGCCGCAGAAGCCGGCGTGGATTCGATCGAGCACGCTTATGTTGTTCCCGACGACGTACTAAAGATCATGGCTGAGAAGAAGATCTTTCTCGTGCCGACTGATTACCCGGCGGAGTTTTACTTTAATCTCAGACCCGGTACGATGACAGCGGAGCGAAAGAAGCAGGCGGAAACTGTAATTAAGTTCTTCACCGGCGGCAGCCGCGACCGACTGGCGCGTGCGATCAAAGCCGGCGTCCGGATTGCAGCCGGCTCAGATGAATACTATCAACTGGCGGGCAAAACGCGAGGACAGGCATCATTGCTGATCTTTCGCGCTTATGCTGAATCAGGCATGACGCCAATGGAGATTATTCGCGCGACGACGATCAACGCCGCCGAACTCCTTGGCTGGCAGCAAAGGGTCGGAAGCATCGAGCCCGGGTACTTCGCCGACCTTATCGCGGTCGAGGGCGATCCTCTGAAGGACATCACCGAGTTGGAACGCGTGAAGCTTGTGATGAAAGGCGGAACATTGATCAAGGAGAATACTAAATGAAACGCAAGACTCTTGATGTCTGCCGGCCTTGACTATATTACTTCGTCTGCCGCACCAACTGTGCGGTAACGGACGCAACACAATGCGTGCCACTTTCACCTACCTCATAGGCCCCCAAAAGGGAGAACGCGCAAAGTTCGACGCCGAACGAATCCTGGTCGGGCGCGCGCCCGACAACACGCTCTGCTTAGGCGATGGCGCGCGGCGAGTCTCGTCACATCACGCCGAGGTCACCCAGCGCGGCGATCAATATGTGCTGCGCGATCTGGGTTCGACCAACGGCACCATGATAAACGGCCGCCGCGTGGTGGTCAGTGAATTGGCGCACGACGACCTGATCGAATTCGGCGCGGGCGGTCCGCTGTTGAGATTCGGAATTGAGCGCCGCGAGAAAGAAGATCAACTTGAAACCGTCAGCAAAGATCGAAAGAGAAGCGATCGTGTTCGTTCGGCCGCGACGGCTCAAGACGAGGCCGCCGGTCATCGCGCGGTCGTGAAGAGCAACGCGATTCTCATCGCCGCCCTGGTAGCCGCTATGCTGCTGGGCGGTATTGCCGGAATAGTCGCGTCTTTCAGGCTTCGCGGATCCGACCCGGAGTCGATGAGCTTCGCTGAAATCGCCGAGCTAAACAGTCCGGCGGTCGTCCTAATTCGAACCGAGTTTGAGTTGTTGGATTCGAGCGGCCAGGTGACAACCACCGAAGCGCGAACGGGGTCGGGCTTCATCATACCGGACAGCGGATTGATAGTCACAAATCGCCATCTGGTGCGCGACTGGGAGTACAACCCGCCGCCACCCGGAACGACCGGCCGCACAACAAAGATCGAAGCGATCCTGCCGCACCACGTTCTCGAAGATCTGTTGCCGGCGGAGGTGTACAGACTCGGAGAAAATAATGTTGACGTGGCGATCCTGAGAATCGACTCCCCCACTTTGCCGTTTGTGCTCGGCATCGAGCCCGACCTCAGTCACACAAATCCAGGCGACGAAGTTCTGGTTATCGGGTATCCTCTTGGGCTGGAGTTGTTGGAAAAGACCAAAGATACCAGGGCCGATCCGTCGCTTTCGCCCGGCATGGTGAGCCGCGTAGGGCACGACTTTATTCAGCTCAACCTGCGTGCTTATCATGGCAATAGCGGAGGGCCGGTGCTCAATCGAAAGGGCGAGGTAATCGGAATTCTGACCGGAAACCTGGGTAGCGCGCCGGACATCGCGCTTTGCACGCCGATACGCTCCGCGCTCGGGACTGGTGAAAAATGAGTTGAATAACCGCTGGAGAGGGACTGAATTATGGCAGATCAACCACAACGAATCAGAGAGCGGAAGACATTCGAAAAGTTTCAACCGCCGAGACGCGTGTTACTGGGACCTGGGCCGAGCCCCGTTGAAGATCGCGTGCTGGAAGCGATGGCCGCGCCGGTGCTCGGCCATCTCGATCCGCTCTTCCTGCGCTGCATGGATGACATCCAGGAGATGCTCCGATACGTGTTTGAGACGGGCAACCGCGTCACGGTTCCAATCTCCGCTACGGGAAGCGCGGGCATGGAAGCGGCTCTCGTCAACATCATCGAGCCTGGCGATGAAGTGATCGTATGCATCCACGGTGTCTTTGGCGAACGAATGCTCGATATCATCGGACGAGCCGGCGGCAAACCGGTGATCGTTCGCGCGGAGTGGGGCCATGCGATCGAGCGCAAGGATATCGAAGGCGCGCTCGACTCCTCGAACCCGCGCGCGCTGGCCATCGTTCACGCCGAAACGTCGACGGGCGTGCTGCAAGACCTCACAGGCCTGGGCGAGCTGGCTCATGGCAAGGGCGCGCTGCTTGTCGTCGATGCCGTGACCTCGCTGGCAGGGCATCCCGTGGGAGTGGATCGCAACGAAATCGACGTTTGTTATTCAGGCACACAGAAATGCCTCGGGGCTCCGCCGGGTCTTGCGCCGATAACATTCTCCGAACGCGCGCTCGAGCGAATTCGAGCAAGAAAATCAAAAGTTCAGAGCTGGTATCTCGACATGACGATGGTCGAGAAGTACTGGGGCGCCGATAGGACTTATCATCACACTGCGCCGATATCGATGAACTACGCGTTGCGCGAGGCGCTCAGGATCGTGTGCGACGAAGGGCTCGAAGCGCGATGGCGGCGGCATGAGCTGAACCATCGCGCGCTTGTCGCAGGGGTTGAAGCGATGGGGCTCAAGATGAATGTTGCGCCCGAACACCGGCTGTGGAGCTTGAACGCCGTTTGCGTGCCCGAGGGCGTGGATGACGCTCGCGTGCGAGGTCGTTTGTTGAACGACTCGAACATCGAGATCGGCGGCGGGCTTGGTCCGCTGAAAGGAAAGATCTGGCGCATCGGTCTGATGGGTTCGGGAAGCTCGCGTGAGAACGTGCTGCTCGTACTCGAGGCGCTAAATCGCGCGCTTAACGCAGAAGGCTTCTCGTGCGCATCAGGTGTCAAAGCCGCAGAAGGAGTGAGCTAGTACAAATGACAGACGCAATCAAGCGGCCTCAGAAAGACACGGACAGCGGGCAACATGCGGTAACGCTTCCGCCGACGCTCTTTCTGTCACGCAAGCTTTTGTTCAACCGCGAAGAAAGCTGGCTCGAGTTCAATCGCCGCGTACTCGAAGAGGCGCTGGATCAATCGCAACCCTTGCTCGAACGCGTCAAGTTCATGTCGATCTTCTCTTCCAACCTCGACGAGTTCTTCATGATTCGCGTGTCGGGGCTGAAGGAGCAGGTCGACGAAGGTGTCACAGACCTCTCGCTCGATGGGCTCGCGCCGGCCGCGCAGCTCAAACTGATCAACGAACGATTGCGCCCCATGCTCGCCCAGCAGGTCGCCTGCTTCAAAGAGGACCTGCTGCCCGCGCTTGCTTCACACGGAATCGTCATAACGTCGTACCGCGCGCTGTCGGACCGCGAGCGTCGCACGTTGACCACATACTTCATGGAGAACGTGTTCCCCGTGCTCACTCCGCAGGCGGTCGACCCAAGCCATCCATTCCCATACATCTCGAATCTCAGTCTTAACCTCGGCGTAATGATCGAACCCAACGTCGGCGCGGACTCGACGCCCAACGCGGCGACGACCCGCTTCGTACGCGTGAAGGTGCCGCCCCTCGTCCCGCGCCTCGTGCCCGTTGAAAGCGCGCAAGGCACTGAGTTCATTTTTCTCGAAGAACTAATCGTCGCAAACATCGAGGTCCTGTTCCCAGGCATGCGTGCGAGCGAGCTGCATGCATTCAGGGTGACGCGGGATGCCGACATTGAAATCCGTGAAGACGAAGCAAACGACCTGTTGCAAGTTGTCGAGCGCGAGGTGCGCAAGCGGCGATTCGGGACGGCAGTGCGCCTTGAAGTGGCGGCGTCGATGCCCGGTGAGATGGTACGGTATCTGGCGAGCTCGCTGCGGCTGAATGCCGATGATGTGTACACGATCGACGGGCCGCTCAACATGCCCGACCTGATGGCGCTCTACAAACTCGACCAGCCTGCCTTGAAGGACAAACCTCTCATCGCTGCGGTCGCTCCCGCGTTCAGAATAGAGGAGTCGATGTTCGATGTCATCAAACGCAACGACGTGCTCGTTCATCATCCGTACACCTCTTTCTCATCCGTGGTCGATTTCATCAACGCCGCGGCGGACGATCCGAATGTCCAGGCGATCAAGATGACATTATATCGGACCGGCCCCGACTCGCCGGTCGTGAAAGCGCTGATGGCGGCCTGCGAGAAGGGCAAGCAAGTGGCGGTGCTTGTGGAGTTGAAGGCCCGCTTTGACGAAGAGAGCAACATCGAGTGGGCGAGGCGCCTCGAGCGCGTTGGCGTTCACGTCGTGTACGGGCTGATCGGATTGAAGACTCATTGCAAGCTCGCGCTGGTTGTGCGCCGCGAGGGCGATTCGCTCCGCCGCTACGTCCATATTGGCACGGGCAATTACAATCCTACGACCGCGCGCATTTACACCGACCTTGGCCTGTTCACAGCTGACGAACAATTCGGAGCCGACGCGACCGAGCTCTTTAACTATTTGACGGGTTATTCGAAGCAGATCGAATATCGTCGCTTGCTGGTTGCGCCGGTAAACCTGCGCGAGCGAGTAACCGCCCTGATCGAACGCGAGATCGAACATCACCGGAACGGGCGACCCGCGCGCATCACAGCCAAGATCAACAGTCTGACGGACACCAAGCTCGTTCGCACGCTCTACGAAGCTTCGCAATCAGGTGTGCCCATCGATCTTTTGGTGCGCGGAATCTGTGCGCTGAGGCCGGGAGTCCCGGGGTTGTCGGACACAATCAGCGTCACGAGTATCGTGGGTCGCTTCCTGGAACACAGCCGGATCTTCTGTTTTCTCAACGGCGGCGAAGAAGACATCTACATCGGCAGCGCGGACTGGATGCAACGGAACCTTGATCGTCGCGTCGAGCTTCTGGCGCCAATCGGAGATCCGCGATTGAGGAAGCATCTGAAGGAAGAAGTGCTCGACGTGTGCCTGCGGGACAACGTGAAGGCGCGACGCCTGCTGCCCGATGGAAACTACGAGCGAGTGCGGGCCGGTGAGGGTGAAGAGATTGTGGATTCGCAGAGTCACTTCATTGGTTTCTACGGTTCAGTGTAGCCGGTTCTTTCGCCCCACCCTGAGAAAAGCAGGAGTGAGTATGGTGAGATCGAGACCTCAGAGATCCTGGTCATTGTGTTTCACGCTAATCATTGTGCTGGCCGCGCCGGCTGCCCTTTCGCAACAAAAGCACCCGCTCGCGGGCACATGGCAAGCCAACATTTCGAAATCGCAGCGGCACCCGAATCATCTTTTCAAGAGCGCCACGTTGCGCTTCGAGGTTACCGACGAGTTGATTTCGTTCACTTACTCAGGCGTCAACATGTCGGGCGTCGAAGAGTCAGGCACATTCAAGATTCATCCGGACGGCAAGGAACACCCGATTGCCGATGCCCCCGGGCTGGTCGAGGTGTCGCGGTGGGCCGGCCCTCGCCTTCTGGACACCGTTGCCAGCCAAAATGGGAAAGTCGTCGGCCACAGCTCCTACGAGGTCTCTGAGGATGGCAAGACGCTAACGGCCAAGATCAGCGGAACCGATGCCAGCGGAGCAGGGTTCGAACAAGTCATCGTGTGCGATCGCGAATAACACGACAGGCGGAAGCCCAATATGAAAACGTTGACTCGCCGAGAACTGTTGAAATCGGCCCTTGGAGCCGGTTTCGGGGCGTTCGCCGCGCCGATGATCAATCGCGGTCGTTACCGCCTATTCGCCTCACCTTCTAAGGAATATTCTGCGCGAGCGATTGGTCTGCTTGAACGAGCCGCCGTCATCGACATGCTCAGCCCCTTCACGCTCAACTTTCCGAAGCAGGCGAAGTGGTTCGCCAACCCCGAGAGCTTCACCGTCACGGATCTGCAACCGTTCAAGGATTCGGGCATAAACGTCTTTCACATTGGCGTCGGTATGGGCGGGCCTGACGCTTATCTCGAAGTGCTGAAGTTCTTCGCGGCGTGGAACGGATTCATCGCCGATCACACCGATCATTTCATGCGAATCGACAGCGCAGGCGATCTCGAGCGCGTCAAGCGTTCGGGTAAGATCGGGGTTCTGCTGGGATTGCAAAACTCCGAGCAGTTTCGGACTCCTGCCGACGTCACCTTCTTTCACGGAATCGGCCAACGCGTTTCCCAACTTACTTACAACTCGCGAAACATGATCGGCAACGGTTCGACCGAGCGGCGCGACGAAGGCATCAGCGATTTCGGCGTAGCGATCATTGACCGAATGAATTCGATTGGGATGGCCGTCGACGTCTCGCACTGCGGCGATCGCACGACGCTAGATGCCTTTGAGGTTTCCAAAAAGCCCGTGCTTATCACTCATTCAAACTGCCGCGCGCTGGTTTCCGGCCACCCGCGTTGCAAGACTGACGAGGCAATCAAGAAGATGGGCGCAGCCGGAAGCGTTATGGGAATAACCGGCGTGCGGATGTTTGTTAAGGCTGACGAGCCGACAACGATCGAACACGTGCTCGATCACTTCGATCACGTCGCAAAGCTTGTCGGTCCCGAGCATCTGGGCGTCGGTAGCGACATCGACCTTTATGGGTACGATGCGATGCCGCCCGAGTTGAACAGACAGTTGCGCGCAGGCTACAAGGGGAGCTACGGCTTTCGAGAGAAGATCGATATCGAAGGCCTCGATCATCCGAAGCGCATGTTCGATTTGACCGAAGGCCTGATCCGCCGCAAGTACAGCGACAAGGACATCGAAGGTATTCTCGGCGGAAATTTCAAGAGAGTTCTATCGCAGATATGGTCATCATAGCGCGCGTTGCGGTATAGAGTAATAGCTTCCATATATCGGCGATACGTCGTACACATATGAACCTCCGACCCCACTTGGAGAGAGCAACTATGAAAACAAGAAGAGTTATTCGCCTCGTTGTTGCGCTTTTGGTCCTGGCGCTGAGCGCGAGTCAGTATGCTTATCCGCAAGAAGCTCCGTCGAAGGATTTCGACGACTACGTGAACAAAGCTCTCAAGGACTGGGACGTTCCGGGTCTCGCTATCGCAATCGTCAAGAACGATCAGATTGTATTCGCCAAAGGCTACGGCGTCCGCAAGCTCGGCGATACCAGTGCTGTTGACGAGAAGACGCTGTTTGCAATCGGCTCGTCCTCGAAGGCTTTCACCTCGGCGTCGATCGCCATGCTGGTAGATGAAGGCAAGCTCAAACTGGATGACCCGGCGACAAAATACCTTCCCGGCTTTCAACTCTTCGATCCCTACGTCACGCGCGAGCTGACAGTCCGCGATCTCTTGTGCCATCGCAGCGGACTCGAACGCGGCGACTTCCTCTGGTACGGCACGTCATATAGCCGGGACGAAATAGTTCGGCGCGTTCGCTACCTGAAACCGACCTGGAGCCTTCGCTCTATGTTCGGCTATCAAAACATCATGTATCTCGCAGCCGGCCAGATCGTCGCGGGCGTCTCGGGAAAAACCTGGGATGACTTTATTAGAGACCGCATTTTCAAGCCGCTCGGGATGATCTCCAGCAGCACAAGCATCAACGATTTGAAGAACGCCGATGACGTCGCCACACCGCACGCGAAGATCGAGGGAAAGGTCGAGATCATTCCCTGGCGCAACATCGACAACATCGCACCCGCCGGTTCGATCAACTCCAACGTGGTGGATATGGCTCAGTGGGTCAGGCTCCAACTCGGCGAAGGCGTGTACAAAGGCCAGCGGCTGATCAGCTCCGGCGGAGCAAAAGAGATGCACACGGCGCAGACAGTCATTCGCATGGACCCGCCGTGGACCCTCTTCTACAGCGATGCGCATTTCCTCAACTACGGGCTTGGCTGGTTCCTGCACGACCATCGCGGGCGCAAGGTGGTCGAGCACGGCGGCAACATCGACGGCATGAGCGCGCTGGTGGCGATGATCCCCGAGGAGAAGCTCGGCCTGGTGATCCTTACGAACTTGAACGGCACTCCTCTTACAAGCGCCATTGCCAGCCGCGTGTACGACCTGTATTTGGGAGTGCCACCGCGTGATTACAGCGCCGATTTGCTAAAGAACTACAACGCGCTGCTCGAGCAAGGCAAACAGGCTCAGAAGAAGATCGAAGAATCGCGAGTCAAGGGAACGTCTCCAACTCTGGCGTTGGACAAGTATGCCGGCGCTTACAAGGACGAGATGTACGGCGACGCAAAGGTCGCGGTCCAAAACGGCAAGCTGGTGCTTACGACACCGGGCTTTGTTGGCGACCTCGATCATTGGAACTACGACACTTTTCAGATTACCTGGCGAGAACGCTCGCTTGGGAAG
>Ga0075425_100006829_pt1 | contig 12011 bp, 6 predicted proteins | sample SoiMethybrSBSTD4_FD_75300 | JGI IMG/M metagenome (GOLD analysis project Ga0075425, IMG submission 75300) | Bulk soil microbial communities from a Populus tree surrounding site in Tennessee, USA - Soil MetaG P. TD hybrid SBSTD4 | ecosystem: Environmental > Terrestrial > Soil > Tree plantation...
GGAAGCCGAATCGGGTCATGGCGCGATCGATCACTTCGATCGGGGCGCCCTCGCCGAGCAGCAGCCCCGCTTCGTTGAGGTAGGGTGACAGAATCCGGTTGACCCAGAAGCCCGGGCGATCCGCCACCACGATGGCGGTCTTGCCCATGCGCCGGCCGAATTGGACCGCGGTGGCGATGGCCCCGGGCGCTGTGGAGCCGGCCGGAATCACCTCGAGCAGCGGCATGCGGTCCACCGGCGAGAAGAAATGCATGCCGAGGATCCGCTCGGGGTGGCGCGCCCCCGCCGCGATGCTGGCGATCGGGATGGTGGAGGTGTTGCTGGCGAGGACGGCATCGGGCCGCAGGACGGCTTCGGCCTCGGCCATCACCTGGCGCTTGACCGCCAGGTCTTCGAAGACGGCCTCGATCACCAGGTCGGCGCGCTGGAACCCGCTCCAGTCGGCGGAACCGGTGAGCAGCGCCGCCTTGCGCTCGTATTCGAAGCGGGTGATTCGCCGCCGGGTGAGCTGTCCGGTTACGATGTCGCTGGCCGCCTTGAGCCCTTTGCCGACCCGCGCCGGCTCGGCGTCCTTGAGCCGGGCCTCGACGCCCGCCTGGGTGACCGCGGTACCCGCGATGCCGGCGCCCATGAAGCCCGACCCCACGATGCCGAGGCGGCGTACCGGGCTCGGCTTTGCGCTGCCGGGCGGCACGCCGAAATCCTTCTTGAGCGCGTTGGTCGCGAAGAAGATCCGCACCAGATTGCGGGAGACCTCTCCGACCGCGAGCTCGCCGAAGAGCGCCGCCTCGCGCCGCAGTCCCGCGGCCATGCCCTTCTCCATCCCGGTCGCGACCGCCTCCAGCGCGGCGAGCGGCGCCGGATAGTTCCCGCCGGTCTTCTTGAGCACCTGCTTGCGGGCCTGGGAGTAGACCAGGCGGCGGCCCAGCGGGTTACGCTCCAGCAACAGGCTGCCGCGCGCGGGCCGCTCGGGGGCGCCGTGGCGGGCCAGGCGATCGGCGGCGGCCAGCGCGGTGCCCCGCAAAATGCTGGGCGGCACCAGCTCATCCACCAGGCCGAGCTTGAAGGCTTTGGCGGCGCGCTCGGTCTTGCCGGCGAGGATGAGGTCGAGCGCGGCGCGCACTCCGATGCGCCGCGGCAGCCGCTGGCAGCCGCCCGCACCGGGGAGGATGCCGATCTGCACCTCGGGCAGCCCGATCACGGTCTTGGGCGCGTCGGTCGCGATGCGCCAGGCGCAGGCCAGCGCCAGCTCGCATCCCAACCCCACGCAGGCGCCGTGGATGGCGATGACGATCGGCTTGGGAAAGCGCTCCAGCCGGTTGATCATCTCCTGGCCGGACCGGGCCAGGGCCTCGCCTTCGGCGGCGGTGCCGATCCGCACGAACTCCTGGATGTCGGCGCCGGCGATGAAGCTGTCAGGCTTCCCCGAGAGCAGCACCACGGCGCGCAGCCCGGCATCGGCTTCGATGCGCGCCAGCAGCTCCTCGAACTCCCCGATGACCCGGCTGCCCAGGGCATTGACCGGCTCTCCCGGAACGTCGAGGGTGAGCAGGGCGATGCCGTCGGTGCTGCTCAAGGTGAAGGCGGTCATCGGCTCCGGTTCTCCAGCACCATCGCCAGCCCCATCCCGCCCTGCGCGCAGATCGAGATCAGGCCGAACTGCACATCCCGGCGGACCATCTCGTTGGCCAGCGTGGTCACCAGGCGCGCGCCGGTGGCGCCGAAGGGATGCCCGATCGCGATCGAGCCACCCGACACATTGGTGCGCTCCCAGTCCACCTCGCCGACCGGCTCCCGACGGCCCAGCCGCTCCGCCCAGGCCCGCGAGGCCCAGGCCTGCGCGTTGGAGAGCACCTGGGCGGCGAACGCCTCGTGGATCTCGACCAGGCCAAGCTCGCGCCAGGTGATGCCGGCGCGATCCAGCGCGGTGGGCACCGCGTAGGCCGGACCCATCAGGAGTTGCCAGCCAGGATCGACCGCGGCCACCGCGTAACTCCGGATCGCGGCGAGCGGGCGGTAGCCCAGCGCTCGCGCCTTGGCCTCCGCCATCAGCAGGACGGCGGCCGCGCCGTCGGTAAGCGGCGAGGAATTCCCGGCAGTCACTGAGCCATAGCGGCGATCGAACACCGGCTTGAGCTGGGCGAGCGCGTCGAGGCTGGTATCGGTGCGGATCCCGTTGTCGCGGGACTCGACCTGGTCCATCCCGGCACCCCCGTACCAGGGCGCGATCTCCGCGGTGAGTCTCCCGTCCGCGCTCGCCGCGGCAGCGCGCTGATGGCTCTGCAGGGCCAGGCGGTCCTGCGCATCGCGGGAGATCCCGTTCTCCTTGGCCATCTTCTCGGCCGACTGACCCATCGACTCCCCGGTGGACGGCTCGGCGATCGCGGGAGCGACCGGCACCAGGTCTCGGGGCCGGACCGAGGCGAACAACTTGAAGCGCTCGCCCAGCGACCTGGCCTTGCCCGCGGACACCAGGATCCGGCTCATCCGCTTCGAATGCAGAATGGGAATGTCCGAGAGCGACTCGACGCCGCCGGCCAGGATCACGTCGGCATGGCCCAGCAGGATCTGATCGTGCGCGTTGGTGATGGCCTGGCCCGCCGACGCACAGGCGCGGTTCAGGCTGTAGGCGGGAATGGTGCGGGGAAACTGGGGGAGCAGGGAAACTTCCCGCGCCACGTTGGGGGTGAGCACCGACGGAATGACCTGCCCGAAAACGACCTCGTCGACTTCGTCGCCGGAAAGGTCGGCGCGATACAGCAGCTCGCGGGCGGCATGGCGGGCCAGCTGGACGGCGGGGATGTCGCGGAAGACGGTGCCGCTGCGGGCGAAGGGAGTCCGCAGGCCGGCCACGACCACCGGCCTGCGCCCCGGCTCACCGGTCACTTTCGTTCTGCCAGCACGCTCGCCATCGCGCTCCAGCGGGCGTTATCCACCGCTTCCACCACCTCGCGCCCGTGAATCACCACCAGGGGGGCCACCAGCTTGTTGAGCTCGCCCGAGCGCAGCAGGTGCTTGTCGTTGGAGGGACCCCAGCCGAACGCCTTCTGGGCTTCGAGGAAGGTCTCCATCATCAGCAGGCCCCCTGGCGCCACGGCCGAGACGATGGCGGGCATGCGCTCGCGACTCAGAAAGTTGAAGACCAGCACGGCGTCGAACTCGCCCAGCGCGGGCCAGCTCGCCTCGAGGTCGTGCTGCTGCCAGGTCAACTCCAGCTGCCGGGCCTTCGCTTCCTTGCGTCCCAGCTCGAGGGCGGCGGGATCCTTGTCGACGGCCACGACCTTGGCGCCCAGGGCGGCCGCCGCGAGCGCGTGGCGCCCCGACCCGCAGGCGACGTCGAGGACCCGGCTACCCGGCTTGAGGCGGTAGCCATGCCAGGCGAACCAGCTGCTCGGCCGCTCTACTTCGGTCGCGTCGGACGAGTCGGAGTAAACTCCTAGCACATGACTCCTTGGGTTCGCGCCTCGCTCCGGGACCTGGGCACCGTCGGCACTGACCTCCTGGTGGTCGGCGGCGGCATCACCGGCGCGGGGATCGCGCGGGACGCCGCGCTGCGCGGGATCGCCGTCACCCTGGTGGAGGCGCGGGATTTCGGGTCGGGCACCAGCTCTCGCTCGAGCCGCCTGATTCACGGCGGGCTCCGCTATCTCGAACAGGGCCGTCTGCGCCTGGTGCTGGAGTCCCTGCGGGAGCGCGCGGTGCTGCTGCGTCTCGCGCCCCACCTGGTCCGGCCCCTGTCCTTCGTCTTGCCCTTTTTCCGCGGCGAACGGGTGCCTGGGTGGAAGGCTCGGCTTGGCCTGACCCTGTACGACCTGCTCGCCGGGAGGGGTAATGTGCGCCGCCACCAGACCTTGGGCAAGCGAGGGCTGCTGGAAATCGAGCCGCTGCTGCGCGACCGGGGCTTGACGGGCGGGGCCCTCTATCATGACGCCCAATGCGACGATGCCCGGCTCACGCTCGCTACCGCGCGGGGAGCCGCGGCGGCCGGCGCCCGGCTGGCCAGCTATACCCGCGTCCTCGCGCTGCGCTTCCAGGGGCCCCGTGTGGCGGGGGCCCGGCTGCGCGACGAGCTGACCGGCGAAGAGACGGACCTTACGGCGCGCCTGGTGGTCAATGCCACCGGTCCCTGGTGCGACACGCTGCGCCGGCTCGAGGACAGCACCGCCGCTCCGCTGCTCCGGCCCACCAAGGGTTGCCACCTGGTGGTGCCGCGGGCCCGAATCGGCAACCGCCACGCCGTCATCTTCACCAGCCCGCTGGACGGGCGCGTCCTGTTCATTCTGCCCTGGGGCGAGTGGACCTACGTCGGTACCACCGACACGGATGCGGACCCGGATCCGGACGCCGTGGTAGTCGAACCCGCCGACGTGGTGTATCTGCTCCGCTCCGCCAACGCGCTGTTCCCCACGGCCCACCTGGCCGAGGCCGACGTCGTGGCCACCTGGGCCGGCCTGCGTCCGCTACTGGCCGCAGATCCGGGGGTGCCGGCCTCGGGGCGCTCGCGGGAGCATCGCATCGTCACCGGTCCGGGGGGCATGCTTACGATCGCCGGCGGAAAGCTCACGACGTTCCGGGTCATGGCGCGGGAGGTGGTCGACCGGGTGGCCCGGCTGCTGGGCCGCTCCGCTTCCGCCGGCCGTGCGCTGAGCGGCCAAGTGCCCCTGCCGGGCGGAGAGGCGCGGGTGCTGGACGGGTTCCGCGCGGCCGGGCTGGAGCTGGGCCTCCCGGCCACCAGCGTCGACTACCTGGTGGGGCAATACGGGGCTGAGATCCCGGCCATCTACGCCCTCTGCCGGCAGCGACCCGAGCTCAAGGAGCCGCTGCATCCGGAACACCCCGCCATTGCGGCCCAGGTGAGCTTCGCGGTGCAGCGCGAGCTGGCCTGCACCGCAGAGGATATTCTGGCGCGGCGGACCCGCCTGGCGCTGGAAACCAGCGACCACGGGGAGGCCGCGAGGGGCTCGGTGGAGCGCCTGCTGGAGGCCGAGCGGAGGTTATCTTGACGGGCGTGGATCCCAACGTTTTTGAGACGGCAAACGCCGGATTTGCCCAGGCGCTCTACGAAGAATTCCTGCGCGACCCCAACGCGGTCGCGCCGGAATGGCGGCGTCTGTTCGAAGCGGGCCGGGTGGGGGAGCGCCCGCTGACGGCTGCGGTGTCAGGAAACGGCGGATCCGCGACGCCGGCACCGGCACCCGCGGCCCCCGCCGCCCGCGCCACAGACTCCGGCACCGGCACCGCAGCGGCTCGGCAAGCCACCCCGATCAAGGGTCCCGCGGCCCGGCTGGTGCAGAACATGACCGAGAGCCTCTCGGTCCCCACCGCCACGACGTTCCGCGAGATCCCGGTGCGCGCGCTGGAGCAGGCGCGGGCGCGCTTCAACGCGGGGCTCAAGGACGCGGGTCGCAAGGAGAAGGCATCCTTCACCCACTTCATCGCCTGGGCGCTGGTGCAGGCCGCGCGGCAGCACCCGGTTATGACCCAGAGTTTTCTGCTGCTCGAGGGCGGGCCGCAGCGGGTGGTCCCCGACGGGGTCAACCTCGGGCTCGCGGTCGACGTGGAGCGCAAGGACGGCTCGCGCGGGCTGGTGGTCCCGGTGCTGAAGAACGCGGAACGGCTGCACTACGGCGAATTCCAGGCGGCCTACGACCGGCTGGTGGACCAGGCGCGCGGCAACAAGCTGATGCCCGACGACTACGCCGGCGCCAGCATGACGCTCACCAACCCGGGCGGACTGGGCACCGTGGCCTCGGTGCCGCGCCTGATGGCCGGCCAGGCCAGCATCATCGCGGTCGGCGCCATCGCCTACCCTCCCGAATTCGCCACCAGCTCACCCGAGGTCATCGCACAGCTCGGCGTGAGCAAGGTGATGACGATCACCAGCACCTACGATCACCGCGTCATCCAGGGCGCCGAGTCCGGGGAGTTTCTCCGGACCGTAGAGCACCTCCTGGCGGGCGATGATGGGTTCTACGAATCCATCTTCGCGGCGTTCGGGCTCCCCTGGACGAGCCGGACCGACGGACCGGTGGACCGATCCGCGAGGCCAACCTCGGCCGCCCCTGCCGCCGCCCTCCCATCCGCTCGTCCGCCCGACGGGTCCGTCCTCGAGTCGGTCGCCGCCGCGATGGCGCTGGTCAAGGCGTTCCGCACCCATGGCCATCTGGCCGCGCGGCTCGACCCGCTGGGCACCGAGCCCGCGGGTGATCCTTCGCTCGACCCGGCGGGGCTCGGGCTGACGGCCGACGCCATGGCGGCCATTCCGGCGAACGTGCTGCGGATCGCGGTGCCGGGAACCACGCTCGCCGACGCGCTGCCCAACCTGCAGGCCACCTACTGCGGCACCATCGCCTACGAGGTCGAGCACGTCAGCGATCACCGCCAGCGGGTGTGGCTGCGCCAGATGATCGAGTCGGGCGCGCACCGGCAGCCGCTCTCCCGCGAAGACCAGCTGGCCCTGCTGGACCGGCTGATCGCGGTGGAGGCGTTCGAGCGTTTCCTCCACAAGGCGTACCTGGGCCAGAAGCGCTTTTCGATCGAGGGCGTGGATCTGCTGGTGCCGATGCTCGACCTGTCCTTCGAGCTGGCGGCGACCGATGGCGCCCGGGAGGTGGTGGTCGGGATGGCGCACCGCGGACGGCTCAACGTGCTGACCCACAATGTGGGCCGTCCCTACAGCACCATCTTCGCGGAGTTCGAGGGCGGCAAGAAAGTCGAAGGGGAGGCGCCGGAGGCGGAGGACGGCACCGGCGACGTGAAGTACCACCACGGCGCTGAAGGGGCCTACCTGACCCGCTCGGGCAAGGCGATCACGGTCGCGCTGGCCCACAATCCCAGCCACCTGGAGTTCGTCGGCCCGGTGGTGGACGGCAACACCCGGGCGCGGCAGACCCAGCGGCGCGGCCGTGAGGCGCACCACGATCCTTCGGTGGCGGTGCCGGTCGTGATCCACGGCGACGCCGCGTTCGCGGGCCAGGGGGTGGTCGCCGAGACGCTCAATCTCAACGCGCTGCGCGGCTACCGGGTGGGCGGCACGGTTCACCTGATCACCAACAACCAGGTCGGCTTCACCACCGACATGGTCGATGCACGCTCGACCCGGCACGCCAGCGACCTCGCCAAGGGCTTCGACATCCCGATCATCCACGTCAACGCCGACGCCGCCGAAGCGTGCCTGGCGGCGATGCGGCTGGCGATGGCGTTCCGCCACGAATTCCGCCGCGACGTGCTGATCGACCTGGTGGGCTATCGCCGCTGGGGCCACAACGAGGGCGATGAGCCGGCCTACACCCAGCCGCTCATGTACGAGCGGATCAAGGCCCACCCGTCGGCGCGGGAGGCGTACGCCGCGGAGCTGGTTGCGGCCGGCGCCATCACGACGGAAGAGGCCGAGGCGCGCTACGAAGCCGCTTATCAGCGGCTGGTCGAGCTGCAGCAGGGTTTCCGGGCCAGCGCCGCGAAAGCCGCCCCGGCTCCACCCGCGCCCGCGAAGATCGTTCCCGGCGAAGTGGTGGCGACCGCGCTGCCCGCGGAGCAGCTGCTGGCGCTCAACGAGCAGCTGCTGGCGGTGCCCGACGGATTCCGGGTGAACCCCAAGCTCAAGCGCCAGCTCGAACGGCGGCGCCCGGCGCTGGGCCCCGACGGCGGCATCGACTGGGGGCACGCCGAAGCCCTCGCGCTCGCGGCGCTGCTCACCGAGGGCGTGCCGATCCGGCTGACCGGCCAGGACAGCGAGCGGGGCACCTTCAGCCACCGCCACCTGGTGCTCCACGACGCCCAGAACGGCGACACCTACGCGCCCATCCAGCACCTGCCCGGTGCGCTGGCCGCCTGCGAGGTCTATAACAGCCCGCTCTCCGAGCTCGCGACGCTCGGCTTCGAGTACGGGTACGCCACCGCGGCGTCCGATTCGCTGGTGCTGTGGGAGGCCCAATACGGCGATTTCATCAACGGGGCCCAGGTCATCATCGACCAGTTCATCGCCGCGGGGCTGTCCAAGTGGGGGGTCAGCAACCGGCTCACCCTGCTGCTGCCGCACGGCTACGAGGGCGCCGGCCCGGAGCACTCGAGCGCCCGGGTGGAACGGTTCCTTCAGCTCGCCGCGGAAGGCAACATCCGGGTGGCCAACTGCACCACGCCGGCGCAGTACTTCCACCTGCTGCGGCGCCAGGCGCGCCGCAACCGGGTGCGCCCGCTGGTGATCTTCACGCCCAAGAGCCTGCTCCGGCTGCCGCAGGCCAGCTCGCGGCTCGACGAGCTGACCAGCGGGATGTTCCAGCCGGTGCTGGACGATCCTAACCCGGCGATCCAGGCCGAGCCCGCCGCGGTGACCCGGGTGGTCCTCTGTACCGGGAAGCTCTACTACGATCTGCTGCCCGATGCCGAGCGGCTGGGCGGCCGGCGGCCCGCCATCGTGCGGATCGAGGGCCTGCACACCTTCCCCGACGGCGCGCTGCGCGGCGTGCTGGCCCGCTACCCCGCCGCCACGCAGATCGTCTGGACTCAGGAGGAGCCCCGCAACATGGGTGCCTGGAGCTTCGTGGCTCCCCGCCTCGCCGAGCTGCTGCCGCCGGGCGCGACCCTCGGCTATGTCGGGCGCCCCGAGCGGGCCAGCCCGGCGGAAGGCTACGCCAACGCGCACGCCGCCGAGCAGGCGCGCATTATCGGGGAAGCGTTGGGTTCGCCGCTGGCTTAGTCCGGCGGCAGCAGGGGCCGTTCGGTCACCTGCCGCACGATTTCCTTGATGCCATCCGAGAGATGGTCGCCGTAGTGCAGCAGGTAGACACCCCGGCTGCGGCGGGCCAGCAGGAACGCCAGGAAGGGCATGTCCGCCTTGGCGGCGTTGCAGGTGGAGCAGGCCAGGACCAGGTTGTCCGGGCGGTCATACGCGGTCTGGCCCTTGCGCGGCCGCACATGATCGAGCGTGATGGTGTCCGGGCTGGTGGTCACCCCGCAGTAGGCGCAAACCGAGCCATGCTGCGCGAGCAGCCAGTCACGGTGGGCCTGGTACGACCGGCCGCCGGAACGGCGCAGGGTCTTGGAGGTGGAGATGGACGGAGCAGCAGAGCGTTTGCGCGGCTTGCGGGGCACGAGTGTGGTGTGAATAAAGACAAATCCAACGTACAGGTTCAGAAACGCCGGCGGACCTCAGGTGGCCTAGAGCCGGTGTTCTGAAGGTGAAGTTTAGCCGCAGTAAGGCCTGGGTCCTAGGGCGCTCCCGCCAAGCGCGATCCTCCCGAGTCGCACCGCCTGAAATCTCTTCAGACCTCTGCCGCAGCGCCGCGCCGCCCGGTTATTATCCCGTCCTTCGCAAGCACCTTCGTATCCGAGGCTCAGCCCAAAGGAGCCCGCCCTGACGGTCGAAGCCAAGCGCCCTCCCACTGCCGATTCCCGTTCTGCCAGCGGCCCGGTGTCGCTCGACGCCGAGCTCACCAGGCAATGCATCGATACCATCCGGGTCCTCGCCATGGACGCGGTCCAGCAGGCCGACAGCGGACACCCCGGCACGCCGATGGCGCTCGCCCCCGCGGGCTGGCTGCTGTGGACCCGCCACCTGCGGCACGATCCCCGCCATCCGGACTGGCCCGACCGCGACCGTTTCGTGCTGTCCTGCGGGCATGCCTCGATGCTGCTGTACAGCCTGCTGCACCTGACCGGCTACGACCTCCCGCTCGAAGAGATCAAGCGCTTCCGTCAGTGGGGCTCCAAGACGCCGGGGCATCCCGAGCACGGCCACACCGTGGGCGTCGAGACCACCACCGGCCCGCTGGGCCAGGGCCTGGGCAACGCCGTCGGCATGGCGATCGCGGAGTGCCTGCTGGCGCAGCGCTTCAACCTTCCCGGCCTCGAGCTGATCAAGCACCGGACCTGGGTGTTCGCCAGCGACGGCGATCTGATGGAGGGGATTTCCCACGAAGCCTGCTCGCTCGCGGGGCACCTGCGACTGGGTCACCTCAAGGTGCTCTACGACGACAACGACATCTCCATCGACGGGCATACCGGGCTGACCTTCAGCGAAGACGTCAGCGCCCGCTTCGAGGCGTACGGCTGGCGGGTGCTGCAGGTGGGAGACGGCAACGACCTCGCCGCGATCGACCGCGCGTTCGGGGAAGCGGCGGCGGAAACCGAGCGACCCACCCTGATCGTGCTGCGCACCATCATCGGCTATCCGGCTCCCACCCGGCAGAACACCGCCAAGGCGCACGGTGAGGCGCTCGGCAAGGACGAGGTCAGGAAGACCAAGGAGATCCTCGGCTGGCCCCCTGACCGGGATTTCTACATCCCCGAGGGCGTGGCGGCCGCGACGGCGCGTTGCGTGGAGCGCGGCGAGGCGCTGCGCCGCGAGTGGGAAACGCTGCGCGAGCGCTATCGCGCCGACGAGCCCGCCCTCTCGGCGCAGCTGGATAACGCCCTCGCCGGCGCCCTGCAGGTCGACTGGGACACCATCCTGCCGAGCTTTCCCGCCGGCGGGCAGCTGGCCACCCGGCAGGCTTCGGCGGCGGCACTGGAAGCGCTGGTGTCGGTGGTGCCCGAGCTGGCCGGCGGCTCGGCCGACCTGGCGGGCAGCACCGGGACCAACCTCAAGAATTCGGTGACCTTCGCCCCGGGGCAGCCCGGGCGCACCCTGGCCTGGGGCGTCCGCGAGCACGGGATGGGGGCCGCGCTCAACGGCATGGCGCTGCACGGCGGCATCCGGCCCTACGGCAGCACCTTCCTGATCTTCTCCGATTATATGCGCCCCAGCATCCGGCTGGCCGCGCTCACCGGGCTGCCGGTCACCTACATCTTTACCCACGACTCGGTCGGGTTAGGCGAGGACGGCCCCACCCACCAGCCGATCGAGCAGCTGGCCTCGCTGCGCGCCATTCCCAACCTGACGCTGTTCCGTCCCGGCGACGCCGCGGAAACCGCGCAGGCCTGGCGCGCCGCCCTGGAGCATCGCAACGGCCCCACCGCGCTGGTGCTCACCCGCCAGAAGCTGCCGGTGCTGGATCGCGGCGGGCTCGGCGCGGCCACCGGCGTGCTGCGCGGCGGGTATGTGCTGTACCAGCACGGCGAGGGAGCGCCCCAGGCCATTCTGCTCGCGACCGGGTCGGAGCTGCACCTGGCGCTCGAGGCGGCGCGGCGGATCGAGGACCTTCGGGTGCGCGTCGTGTCGCTGCCCTGCTGGGAAGTCTTCCGCCGCCAGCCGCAGCACTACCGCGACGAGGTGCTGCCGCCGGCGGTCCGCGCCCGGGTGTCGCTCGAGGCCGCGGCACGCCAGGGCTGGCTCGAGTGGGTCACCGACGAGGGGATCTGCATCGGCATCGATCATTTCGGCGCCTCCGCCCCCGGCGAGCGCCTCTTTCAGGAATTCGGGATCACCGTCGACGCCGCGATCGCGGCGGTCCGGCGGGTGGTCGCAGGAGCACGCCCATGAGCGAGAACCCGCTGGTCACCCTGGGACGGCTGGGCCAGAGTCCCTGGTACGACTTCATCACCCGCGAGCTGCTGACCTCGGGCAAACTGGCGCGGCTGATCGCGGAGGACGGCCTCCGCGGCATGACCTCGAACCCCACCATCTTCGAGAAAGCCATCGCGGGGAGCGAGGACTACGACGACGACATCCGCCGGCTCCAGGGAATGGGGCAGCGCCCGGGCGACATCTTCGATGCGCTCTCGGTCGCCGATGTGCAGACGGCCTGCGACCGCTTCCGTCCGACCTACGATGCGCTGGGCGGCGCCGACGGCCTGGTGTCGATCGAAGTCAATCCCGATCTGGCCGGCGACACCGACGCCTCCATCGCCGAGGCGGCGCGGCTGTGGCGCGCGGTGGACCGCCCCAACGTGATGGTCAAGATTCCCGGGACCGCGGCCGGCGTCCCCGCGATCGAGGAGTCCCTCGCGGCGGGCATCAACATCAACGTGACGCTGCTCTTCTCGGTGGCGCGCTACCAGGAGGTGATCGAAGCTTTCCTGCGCGGGCTGGAGCGCCGCCGGGCCGCGGGGCATGCGCTCGACCGGCTCGCCTC
>Ga0075425_100006833_pt1 | contig 12010 bp, 9 predicted proteins | sample SoiMethybrSBSTD4_FD_75300 | JGI IMG/M metagenome (GOLD analysis project Ga0075425, IMG submission 75300) | Bulk soil microbial communities from a Populus tree surrounding site in Tennessee, USA - Soil MetaG P. TD hybrid SBSTD4 | ecosystem: Environmental > Terrestrial > Soil > Tree plantation...
GTCGTGTCGTACTCGGTGTCGTGCCGGTTCAAAGAATTTGGCATCCGTATGGCGCTCGGTGCCGGTCGCGGGCGCATCGTAAACGCTGCGGTGCAGCCGGCGGTCTTGGCCATCGTCGCGGGCCTCTTCGCTGGTCTCGCATTGAGCGTGGGGCTTAACAAGGTTGTCGCTCAGTGGTCGATCGGCAATCTGAACGATCCGGTCGTGCTCGTCGCCGTCAGCCTGGTGCTGTTTATCGCGGCGATGATGTCCGCCGCGATTCCAGCGAACCGAGCTGCCTCGATTCAGCCGGTCGATGCGCTTCGGATCGACTGACAAAGGCCCGCCGCGCCGATCGAGTGGCGCGTCGATGGAGTGTGTGAAGGGGCTCGAGGACCGGAGGTCATCGACTGGCCGCCCGCTGCGCCTCAGTGACAAGCCCGATCTTGGCACCTGCGCCCACCCCTGCGTCGATGATGTCCACGATCTCCTGATACCTCAGGTCCGGCGCGCCGATGATGAACATCGTCTTGTCGGTGCGGCTCTCGAACATGTTGCGCAGGTAATCCGACAGGTTCGCCATCGGCACCGCCACCTTGTTGACGGCCAGCTTGCGGTCGGCCGTCAATTCCACGATCACCTGCGTTTGATCGTTGCGCGGCTGCTGCGGGGTCTTGGTCTCCAGCGGCAAGTTGATGTCCACGCCCCTCTGCGTCAGTGGCAGCGTGGACATGAAAATGATCAGCAGCACGAGCAGCACGTCGATGAGCGGCGTGACGTTCATGTCGCACGACACCGAATCCAGCTTCCTGCGCGGTGCCCCGGCGTCGTCGTCGTCCAATTCGTCGTGATGCTTGTGTTTGTTTATCATCGTACCCGCCAGCCCAGATTGTACTTCGGCCAGCGGTTCGTGCCTGGCTACAAAGCGCTGTCAACCGTCCACTTGTTAATGAACGCGTTTGAGCGGTCACTCCCTGACGCAACGCACGGAAACTGCCATTGTCTTCTGGCCCTGCGGTCCACGATAGAGCGCTTGACTGCCTTTGGCAAAGTTATAGAGCGGTGCGGTGATCGGATCGTTTTCGGATACCGTCCAGTAGATTCCGTGTGCCTCCAGCCGGTCGTACTGTCCATCAATGGAGCGATTGCCACCCAGCAGGGCATTGAAGCCTGACGTCCCTCCGCTCAGGAGTGCCGTGTACGCCGCTTTACCTTTGTCAGACGAATCGTTTCCAAGTCCACCATAGTGCGTCGCCAGCTGACGCCATTCGTCGTCGGTCGGCAACCGCCATCCATCTCCTAGGGCCTGACATCCTCGCTGCGCCGATTCCCACGTATACAAGCGGCCATATCGACGGCAGTTCGGTTCCGCATCTTCGTAACAATAGGATGACGACGTGTTGACGTTCAGATTGGCAGTCGTCCACTCTTTACCGTCCGCCATCCGTTTTGAAGAGGCGATCGTGCCGGACAGGGTCTGGTCTTTCGCTGAACCCTGCGTCGAGCCAGCGGCAACAAATCCGAACGCAATACTCAGCGCGATTGCCACGGCACTCATTCGACTCGCCGTCATATTGTCCTCACCGCCATGATCGTGTGATCTCGGAGTGTGTCTTCGCACCTTTGACATCGCCGCACCGTTTGGGTCACCAGCTCCAACTTATTGCGGCTTTGTGAGCCTAAGCTCGGTGCGGATCGCGGTGAGGTGCGCGGCGACACTCGATGGTTCGCCGGCAGCGTCTCGATCGAATCCGGCGAGGAGCGCCTCCAGCCGTTCGCGGCCGCCGGCCGTTCGAGCGGCCTGACGCGGCGTCTTGTTGCCCAGGGCGGGTACGCGCGTGTCGAGCCAGCCTTCCCATTGCTTGCGAATCATCTCTTCCTGAATCGCCTGCAGGTCCGGAGATAGCTCGAGCGCCAACTCATCGTCGAACTCCCCCGCTGCGGGTTTGCGCGCGCGTTCCTCGATCGCGTCCAACGGATCGACGACGGCGACGTCGATGAGCGCCGCCGTTCGGCCCAGGCGCTTGCGGATCTCGCGCTTCAGCCGATCGGCGCGGCGGGCAGAGTTCACGTCGGCTACCACACGGCCCGGCTCGATCCGGATGGTTCCCAGCAGGGTGTTGTCCCACTGTTTGTGCTGACGGTTTCCGGCTTTGACCCAACTCAAGCTGGCGTTCGTCACGGCACCAGCCGCGTCCCGAACGACTTCCTCACTGTGGTCTTCACCGTGAACCATGGCGAGCGGCGCCAGCCTTTCGAACGCTTCGCCTACCGTCGTTTTCAGCTCGAAGGTCAAGGTGGTCAGCGCGATCGGATCGCCGTCGGTATTGCATAATTGCGGCGGCGTCGGATCGAGTAAGTCGGCCGCGATCTCGAAATACAAGTCGCGGATCTCGGCGTCGAAGGCGGCGAGATCCCGGCGCGTCATCAATCGCTTGCGCATCAGCCGCTCGCGCCAGTCGATGATGTACGTGTGCCAGCGCGGTGGCACAACGAAGGGCGCTGCCCCGAACATCAGGCTCACACCATCGAGCGTCACGACTCGCGTGAAGATCAGATCGGCCGGCCGCAGGGTCCGTGACCCGCCCTGTTCGAGCACATGGAAGCGCGTGCCGGTCAGAACGTCCTTCAGGTCGAGACTGCGACCGACGGTCACTTCCTCGACCGCAAGGACGCTCATCGGACTTCGGCAGGCGGTCTCGATATACGCGCGTTCCAGGTCCGAGACATCGGGCTCGGTCGTCGCCAGCCATTCGAGGCCGATCGGCCTGGTGGGCCAATCGACATCAGCGTCGTCAGAAGCAGGGTCCGGCACGAACCCCAACACGAACCACGGCACAAACATGGGATCGAACTCGGGCGTTGTCGCAAAATCTTCCGGGACGTCGTCGTAATTCCAGAAATCCTCCCAGGCATGAAGAAATAAGGACTGGCCCCACGTCTCGGCGGTGAACTGCAGCAATGCCTCCACGACACGGCCTTCGGCGGTGCGGAGGCGCAGACGCGCGGATTCCTCGGCAGTTCGCGACGGCAGGCAGCAGTATTTAAGCTTGCGTCCACTGCCGCAGGGACAGGGATCGTTGCGACCGGGAGAAGACATGGACACCACTTGACGTCCTGCAATCCGCTGCCCGACTGCTGGAACGCCTTCGCTCCAGATTACGGCAAAATGCCCACGGCCGTCATGCGGGCTCATCGTGCCCGATAATAACAGCCTCACATTGGACACCTTTGCAGCGAGAACAGAAGAGACGGGACATTTGAATCGAACAGAGCGTGACCGTCAATGATGGTTTCCACAAGAACGCGGTACACACTCCTTTATTTCGCCTGCGTCCTCTCCGTCATCACCTACATCGATCGCGTCTGCATCGCCTCGTCTGCTCCGGCGATTCGAGGCGAGCTCCGATTGGATGCGGTGCAGATGGCGTGGATCTTCAGCGCGTTCACGTTCGCCTACGCGGTGTTTGAAATCCCGACCGGCTGGATGGCCGACGTGTTTGGTCCGCGCAGGACACTGATGCGAATCGTGCTGTGGTGGTCCGCATTCACTGCGGCGAGTGGACTCGCATGGAATTTCACGTCACTCGTGATTGCACGCTTCCTGTTCGGCGCGGGCGAGGCCGGCGCGTATCCAAGTATTTCGCGCAGCTTTTCGCGATGGTTTCCTGTCACAGAACGGGGCGCCGCCCATGGTGCGGTGTTCATGTGCAGCCGCCTTGGCGCGGCAGCAACACCTCCGCTGGTGATCGTGATTATTGCAGCGGCGGGATGGCGCGTGTCGTTCTGGATCTTCGGATCGCTCGGGGTCGCGTGGAGCGTTCTGTGGTGGCGCTGGTTCCGGGACGACCCTGCGGCGCACCCGTCGGTCGGCCCGGACGAACTGGCTTTGATTGCGTCCGGGACGCCGCCAGCTCCACGCGCGAACGTCCATTGGCGCGATCTGCTCGACGTCAATCTGCTCTACATCTGTCTCATGTACTTTTGCATTGCGTACGGTCTGTATTTCTACCTGACCTGGCTGCCAACCTACTTCAAGGAAGCCCGTGGGTTCAGCACGCAGCAGTCGGCCTGGCTGGCAAGTGCAGTGCTGTTCACCGGAGCTGTTGCCTCACTCACAGGCGGGTGGCTGACCGACGCGTTGACCAGCCGATACGGCTTGAAAGTGGGTCGGTCGATCGCGGTCGTCGCGTTGCCGTTGAGCGCTGGCTTGATCGTGTCGGCAATGCGCTCGGCTTCCCCTCTCCTCGCCGCCGTGCTGATGGCGTTTGCGTTCTTCTGGGCCGAGTTGTGCTTGAGTCCGAGCTGGGCGATGTGCCATGACATCGGTGGTGAAGCGGCTGGAACCGTCACCGGCGCAATGAATACGCTCGGCAATCTCGGCGGATCGCTGAGTCCGCTCGTTTTCGGCTACTCGGTGCAGCTATGGGGCTCGTGGTCCACGCCGATGGTGATCATGGCTTTCATCTATCTGGCCGGTGCACTGCTGACCTTGCTTGTCGACCCTCGCCGCCGAATGGTGTTTCGAGCTAGTCACGAAACACCACCGCAACCCGCGGCGCCGTAACACGCCACGACTGGCACCACCACGAGATCGGCTGCACCGAGGACAAGGCCAATCCTCGTCCCGCGGCGATGGGACAACATTCTGCCCGACTGATGGGACACGGTCGTGTCTTCGGTTTAGGCAATCGGGAGCATCAGCGAACGACCACAGTCCCAACCATGTCGGGATGAATCGCGCAGTGATAGTGGAACGTGCCGGCAGTGGAGAACGTGGTCGAGAACTGCGCTCGTGGCTGCAAGGTTCCTGAGTTCCATCCTGCTCCGTCGGAGGTCGTGGTGTGGGCGATGGAATCAGTATTCGTCCACGTCACCGTCGCCCCTAACGCAACGTCGAGTTCCGCCGGGTTGAAGGCTCTATTGCCGAGAGTTGATGCGCCGGCCGGGATGGTGATGGGCGTCGCTCCGGCGGGTGGCGTCGGTGACGGCATGGGCACGGGCGATGGTCCCGAGTACCCGCCTCCACATGCGCTTGCCAACAGCATGACCGCGAACACGAAAGCAAAACGTGATGACAACATAAATCCTTCCATTCAGTCGCTGGCATCGAAGAGCGACCGTGAGCCCCTTCACTAAAGTAGGACCATGGCTCTAAAATGTTTCGCAGGCGTGCCCGCGACGCACCTTCGCACCGTCATCGACCAGTGCTCGGGAGGCAAAGTCGTGCGAAACAAGACGCGAGCGAGCGCAGCAAAGCGAGCCACGCGAACGGAGCGGGGATCGTGGGGACCCCGCGAGAGAGCGTGTGGGGAGTCCGAGGGGCGACGCCCCTCGGAAAAACAATGACGAGAATCGCGACGCGGCTCGTTCTGCTGATGGCGATCGTTGCGACGATCAGTTGCGACCGGATCACGAAGCATGTTGCCAGCAACACGCTGGCGGGCGCTTCAAGCCGCTCATTTCTTGCCGACACCATTCGATTCGAGTACGCCGAGAACACCGGCGCGTTCCTGAATTTCGGAGCCGACTGGCCGCGCTGGATGCGCACCTCTGTTTTTGGTGTTGGAAATGCGCTGCTGCTCTGTACGCTGGTGACGACGGCGATTTGCCTTCGTTGGCGGAAACCAGCGCTCCTCGGCGTCAGTCTGTTCGCGGCCGGCGGAACGTCAAACCTGCTGGACCGAATCCTCTATGGCAACGTGATCGATTTCGTGAACGTCGGCATCGGCCCATTACGCACAGGAATCTTCAATGTCGCCGACATGGCCATCATGTTCGGCGCCGTGATTGTGCTTTGGGCCGGCTACCAGGGCGATAGTGAAATCGAGCGAGATTGATCGAGTCGGACACTTTCATCGGACGTGCTCAATCAACATCCCTCACAGTCACACTGCGATCGAACCAGGGAAGGAAAGGAGAAGGGAGAAAAGAGAAAAGAGAAAAGCGAATCGTTCTCTCTTCTCCTTTCTCCTTTCCATCTCTTGGTAGAGATGCAGCGTGACGGTGGAGGATGGTCACTGAACTGTGTGCATCGCAAAGTAAACTGGGCGCCATGAAACAGGAGTCGGCAGTCCCGCGTTGGAGCTGGATCTTCGCGGTCGCCACGGTGCTCGCGCTCTCCTCGACGCTCCAGGCCGCGCGAATGACCGCGCTCGGCATCCGGCCGCCGAGTTCGATTCCGATCGGCAGATTGCTGGCGCTCAATTTCACGCTCTGGTGGATTCCCGCAGCTCTTGCTCCATCGAGCTTCCGGCTCGTCGAGTGGCTCTCGCGCACCGGTGTGTCGTGGACACGATCGGCGCTTTACCACGTTGGCGCGCTGGCAGGGTTTTCGATCATCCATTTCATCGCGTTCTTTCTCCTCTATGGGACGTTCTGGTGGCTGGATGGCCGGCTACACGAGATGCCGCTGCTTTCGTCGGCACAGAGCATCTATCTCGACAACATCAATTGGATCATCGCGACCTACAGCTCGATTGCGATACTCGGATACGCGTTGAATTTCCGGCGCCGCAATCACGAGCGCGCGCTCCAGGTTGCAAAGCTCGAGACCGAACTGATCGAGGCGCGCCTCGGCGCGCTGGCGGGGGAACTGCAGCCTGAATTCCTGTACGGCGCGCTCGATACGGTCTCGAAGTTCGTTCACGTCAATCCCGATCGCGCCGATCGCATGATCAGTAAGCTCGCCGATTTTCTGAGGCTCGTCCTCAACCGCACCGGCATCATCGTCGGACCTTTGCAGGACGAATTGGAGTGCGTGGAACGCTACATCGAGATCGAGCAGCTCCGCCTCGGGAGTGGCGTGTCAATGACCCTGGAGATTGATCCGGACACACTCGATGCCGAATTCCCACCGATGACACTTCATAGCATCGTCGAACTGCTTCTCGAGCATCCGGCTGACCAACAACTCACGGCGGCGATCACCATTGAATCGAGTCACGACGAGTCGAGATTGCATGTTCGAATCAGCCGGTCTGCCGGCGAGCCGGCCGCATCACAGATGGCCCAGTCGCGTTGGACACGACGACTGACTGCGATTCGCGAACGTCTCCGTGATTTGTATGGCGACAGGCAAGAAGTCGGCTTGAGTCTGGACGAACGAGCGTCTGCGGTCTCGATCAGCGTGCCCTTCCGCCCCGTGATGATCGCCGAATAAGGACCTCGAGCTCGTTCACGCCTTTAGCTGTAACACCGTAGCCGGCGGAACGTGTCACCGGCGCCGCTGAAGGCCAATCGCACGATGGACTCCGTGTCGTAAATGCTTTCGAAATCTCGATCTTTCCTTACAAAGAGCGTAACCACCGGGCTCGGAATTTTTTCTCTCGCAGTGCGGTTATCGGACACGTGAGACGTAGTGTGTGCGAATGCGAGATCCGGCGCGCATCACGGCCCAGTACTTTCGATGTCGCATGGCCGTCACGTCTCTTGCATGGTCACGTGCATCTCACTCACGCGAGTATTCAACAAAGAGCGAAGAAGCGCCCATGAGTGTCGTTACGCTTGATCGTCGTGATTCGGGAACTTCGGGGACCTCATTTACCCGGTTGTTGCGCTGGCTCGATGACGGGGTCGACTCGAAAGGCGAGCGGTATCTCGAGATTCGTCGACGCCTCGTCGCGTACTTCGATCGCCGCAACCGGCCCGCACCGGACATCCTTGCCGACGAAACGCTTGACCGCGTCAGCCGGACGCTGGAGGAATCGGGCCGTATCAAGGTCACACCGCCGGCTCGCTACTGTTACGTCGTCGCGCGATTCGTGTTGCTGGAAGATATCCGCCGCAATCAACGCGAGGTCCCATTCGACGAAACCCGGCCTGCATCCCAACACAATCCGTCGGCGAACCGCGCGGAGACAGATGATGGTGCTGAGCGATCCCTCCAGTGCCTCACCCACTGTCTGAACAAGCTCAAACCTGAGGACCGGACCCTGATCGTCGAGTACTACCGCGACGCGAAGCGACAGCGAATCGACCGCCGGCGGGAACTCGCCCGCGGCCTGGGGATCAGCATGAATGCTCTCGCGATCCGCACCTGGCGGCTCAGAGCGAGCCTCGAGGCATGCGTCGCCGCGTGCCGGAATCGGCGATGAAAGATTTCGCGGCCTCACATCCTATAGACACCAGAATGGCCATGCCGCCGACGCCGCCGATCTCCGACGACCACTTGATTCGTTATCTCCTCGGCGCGTTGCCGGCCGACGAAGTCGAGCGCCTCGACGAACGCACTGTCGTGGACGATGAGCTGGCGGAACGGTTACGGGTGGTGGAGGACGATCTCGTCGATTCGTACGCGGCGGGAACGCTCACTGGCGAGCGGCTGCAACGATTCGAGACGTTCTATCTCGCGTCACCTCGCCGCCGAAGCAAAGCGGCGTTCGCCAAGGGGTTGCGGGCAGCCATCGATCGATCGACGCATCAACCCAGGCCGGTACAGAACCGAGCGACCCAACCGGCTCGTCAGATCTGGCACGCGTCGTGGTGGCCGCTTGCAGCGGCGGCCGTATTGATCCTGGCGATCGGCGTGCTGTTCCTCCAGAACTTTACGTTGCGTCGCGAGCTGCGGGAGACGGCGCGCCACATGGCCGACGCCAGTCAGCGAGCGACGACGGCGGCGCAGCAGCTCGAGGTCGAACAAGCAGCTACTGCCGCCGCGAAACAGGCGCTCGTCGATGCTCGGAGCGCTCCGGCGCTCGCGGTGGTCGCGCTTGTGCTGCTTCCACAAACCCGCGGCGTCACCTCCGTGTCGATCGTGGCCGTGCCACCAGGAGCGTCCGCGCTGCCGTTGAACCTGAGGCTGGAATCCCCGGGCGGAACTTCATATGACGTCGCGCTCAGAGATCCCGCCAGCAATCGCACGATCTGGCGCAGTCGATCGCTCGCCCCTGAACGTGTGCGACAGATTCCGATGGTGCCGGTGTCGCTGCCAACGGGACTGTTGAAGGCGCAGCACTATGCCCTCGATCTCTTCGAACTCCGGCCCGGCAGTGCGCCCGACTTCGTCAGCAGCTACGCATTCGAGGTGGTGCGCCAATAATCCACCACCTGATCGTCCCGCCGTTAACGGCCTTCCTCATCGCCAGCGCGGTCGGCCAGGATTTCGACGCCGCGCTCAGTTCTTCCGAGCCGATCCAACGTCGCCTCGCTCGCGGCGAGGAGCACCGTTACCTGCTCGTCCTCGCGGCCAATGAGTTCGCGAGTGTCGTTGTCGAGCAGAGAGGGATCGACGTTGGTGTGTCCGTCCGTGACAGCAGCCACGAGCTGCTCCAGGATTTTCAGGACGAGATCGGGCGCGAAGGTGACGAGCACATCGAGATCGTCGCGGACGAAGCCGGCCCGTACACACTGTCAATCACGCCGTTCGAGGGGACACTCGACGGTGGCGACTACGTGATTCGTCTCGAGACCAGGCGGGCCGCGACGGTCTCGGACCGGCAGATGCAGGAATCACGTGTTCTCCGCACGCGTGCGCGCCAGTTCGAACGAACCGGGCACTATGCCCAGGCCAAATCCCTGTTCGAGCAATCGCTCGCCACCGCAGAAGCCGTGCGCGGCTGCGGCGATCCGTATGTTGCGCTCGTCGCCTTTGAGCTTGCCGGCAACGCATTGGAACGCCAGGACAACGCCCGATCGCGGGAGCTCTACGAACGCGCCATTCGTACGTTCGATGAGCAATGGGGACCCGCCCATCCCTACGCCGCCATGGCGCGGTCGCGACTGGCGCTTCTCGATGAGCGCGCCGGCGAGCGACAAAAAGCTGAAGCCGGCATGCGGGAGGTCTTGCCGCTGCTCGAACGCGCCCTGGGACCGGAGCATCCCTGGTATCTGCGTTCGCTCGTCACGCTCGCCAATCTGAGGCAAGATGCAGGGGATCTGCAACAGGCTGAGCGGATCGATCGCAACGCCCTCACCGCGATCGAAAAGACCGAACAAACAGGAACGCTGCTTCATGCGACGGTCCTGAACAATCTCGCCGACGTGCTGCGCGCGAGGAATCGCTACGCCGATGCCGAACCGCTGTTCGAGCAATCGCTCGCGATCGGTGAGTCCATCCTCGGATCCGACAGCCTGTTTGTGGCAACGGCCTTTCAGAGTCTCGGCATCATGGCGCGCGAACGGAAGGACTATCCCAGCGCGCTCGCGTCCTACGATCGCGCCCTGTCAATCAGGCGGCGTCTGCTCGGACCCGATCATCCCAGCGTGGCGAGCATCCTGACGAACGTCGCGAACGTCTATCGCGCCACCCGCGACTACCAGCGAGCACTCGACACACAGTTCGAGGCCCTGAGCATGTGGGAGAAGGCCGTCGGCCCCTACGGCCGCGAAACACTCCTCCTCATTGGCAACATCGCCCGCACCTATGCCGCAGCCGGCGATGTCGATAACGCGCTGGCCTTCCAACGTCGCGCCGATGCCATGCTCGAGGCGCAGCTGACGCTGTATGTCGCAACCGGATCGGAAAGGCAAAAACTGGCATTCGTTCGTACCGACGCCGGCCGCACCGATCGAACTATTTCTCTCCATTTGATGCAGGCGGCAAGTCGCTCCGACGCCGCGTCGCTCGCGGCTCTGGTGATCCTGCAGCGCAAGGGACGTGTCCAGGACGCAATGACCGACGTGTTTGGCTCGGTGCGCCAGCGCGTATCCGATCCACGTGACCGCGCGGTGATGGACGAGTTGAAAGAGACGACGGCCGGTCTCGCGCGTATGGTCTTCGGCAATCCGCCGGCCGGCGCCGCCGACCTTCGCGCGTCAATCGCACAACTCGAGTCGCGCAAAGAGGAACTTGAAGCCGCACTCAGCGAACGCAGCGCCGAGTTTCGCGCCGAACTGAATCCGGTGACGCTCGAAGCCGTCCAGGCAACACTACCGGGGGATGCCGCGCTCGTCGAGTTCACGGTCTTCCGGCCGTTCAATCCTGTCGCTGAGCGCAACGACGAAGCGTACGGTCCTCCGCACTACGCCGCCTACGTCATCACCAAACGCCAATCGCCCGTTGGCGTCGATCTTGGCGCGGTCGCGGACATCGACCCGCTCATCGTTCACCTGCGCGATGCACTTCGCAATCCGGCCGACGCAACCGTCAAGACCCGCGCGCGCATGCTCGATGAAAAGATCATGCAGCCGTTACGGCCGGCGCTCGACGACCTGACGCGATTGCTGATTTCTCCAGATGGTGCTCTGAACCTCGTGCCCTTCGAGACACTCGTCGACAAGCGCGGACGATATCTGATCGAACGATTTGCGACGACGTATCTGACGAGCGGCCGGGATCTGCTTCGGATGCAGATACCACGCGGAACGGCCGGCAATCCTGTCATCGTCGCAGATCCCCTGTTCGGCGAACCATCGCCGGAGGCGTCGAGCCTGGCATCCGGACAGCAAGGGAGTCGCTCGATCACGACCGGCGCTGAGATTGCGAATCTCTATTTCGCGCCGCTGTCCGGAAGCGCGATCGAAGCTCGGGCGATCAAGGCCTTCTTTCCCAACGCCACCCTGCTGACCGGACGTCAGGCGAACAAAGCCACCATCGAGCGGCTCAGCGCCCCGAGCATTTTGCACATCGCGTCGCACGGCTTCTTTCTCGAGGACACAGGGAGCGCGACCAACGGTGCCATTGCACAAAATCCGTTGCTGCGATCGGGTGTGGCACTGGCTGGTGCCAACCTGCCGGGTGAGGCGCACGGCGACGGCATTCTGACGGCGCTCGAAGCGGCGGGGCTGGATCTCTGGGGCACGAGTCTGGTCACGCTCTCGGCGTGCGACACCGGCGTCGGCGAAGTTCGCAACGGCGAGGGCGTTTACGGGCTTCGCCGCGCATTCATGCTGGCTGGATCGCAAGCGCTCGTCATGAGTCTGTGGCCCGTGAGTGACTCGATCGCGCGCGACACCATGGTCGCTTACTACGCTCGCCTCCGCGACGGCTTCGGACGGGGCGACGCACTGCGTCAGGCCAAGCTCTCGATCCTGCGACACACATCCCTGCGCCATCCGTACTACTGGGGCGGCTTCATTCAGTCCGGCGACT
>Ga0075425_100006834_pt1 | contig 12009 bp, 11 predicted proteins | sample SoiMethybrSBSTD4_FD_75300 | JGI IMG/M metagenome (GOLD analysis project Ga0075425, IMG submission 75300) | Bulk soil microbial communities from a Populus tree surrounding site in Tennessee, USA - Soil MetaG P. TD hybrid SBSTD4 | ecosystem: Environmental > Terrestrial > Soil > Tree plantation...
ATTCAGCTCGCTGCCGACTAGTACAGCTTTTCAGTTCGAGCGGCGCAGCGACTGTGCCGACGACCGTGACGGACCGGCACGAGCATCCGGTCGAATCCTGCGGGCATCAGCGTCGCGGTGGGCACCACTGGATCGGCGTCGTTCGCGAGCGGCACGTCGATCACGCTGTCCGTGGCCAACGGCCGCGACGCGATCTGGTCGGGTGCCTGTTCCAGCGGAGGCAACAAGACAAAGACGTGCACGTTCACGATCGCTGCTGCCGCGTCGGTGACGGCGAACGTGCAGTAGCCGCCAGCGCCTCAACCACTGAGGGGCGGGCGTGGCGCAGAAACGTTTCAGGACAGTCGCCGCCCGCATCGCCTGGAGGGCGACGCGCTGCGACCGCGTCTGAATCGACGACGCAGCGTGCGGCCGAGCCAACCAATCACCGCCGCCGCGACACGACTGAATCGGCGCTCCGGTTCAGCACACACGCGGATAGACTCGCGCCCGTCGAACGCCGCGAAGGAGAGCCTCGTGCAAATCCTTGAATAGACCGCTCGCGCCGACCGCCTCCTACTGCTCCGCGGCGCTGAACGGCGGCGGCTCGCTCTTCACCAGCGCGAGCTGCGGTGCGACGGCCGCCTGCAGGTCGAAGTCGCGAATCACTTCGCGGACGACGTCGCCGTCGACCGGACGCTGATCGAGGGCGAAGCCGGACGTCAGCGCGTTGTCGCACATGACGCTGATCGTTCGCGGCAGCCCGCGCGAGTACTCGTGAATCAGCGTGACCGCCTCTCGCGTGAAGATATTCGCGGGGTCGCCGCCGGCAGTGCGGATTCGCGACGCGATGTACGCGGCGGTGTCCGGCAGGTCGAGCGGCTTCAGCTCGCACCTCAACGCGACTCGCTGCTTCAACTGTCGCAGGCCCGGCTGCTTGAGGCGCTCGGCGAGTTCGGGCTGTCCGGCCAGAACGACCGGCAACAGCCTGGCCGTCGGCGTTTCCATATTCGCGAGGAGCCGGATCTCCTCGAGGATCTCGTCCGGAACCGCCTGCGCTTCGTCGACGACGAGCGCGGTGAGCTTGCGGTGCGATTGCCGCTCGCGAACGATCGCCTCGAGACCGCCGAGCAGCGAAGCCTTTGAGGTCTCGGCTCGGCCGGTGAGCGCGAGGCGCGAGGCGAGGGTTTCGAAGAATTCGGCGCGGGTCAGCGTCGGATTGTCGATCACCACGCAGTTGACGTGGCGGCATTTCTCGGAGGCGAGCGCCGCGCGCAGCAGCGTCGATTTACCCGTTCCCGCTTCGCCGATCAGGACGGTCACGGGCTTGGCAACCGACAGGCCGTACTCGAGGTGGCACAGCGCCTCGCGATGCTGCCGGGTGAAGTACAGGAATCTCGGGTTCGCGGTGAGCTCGAATGGAACTTCGCGGAAGCCGTAAAAGTGCTGGTACATGAGAGTCTCGCCGCCGCTACGGAGTCAGAACGATGGTCTTGATGAATCGCACCGGCACGCCGTCGACGGTCGCCGGTTGATACTTCCAGTGCGCGGCGCTGCGAACCACCATCGAGTCGTAGGCCGAATGCAGCGACTGGCGCATCGTCACATCGACGACGTGTCCCGACTCGTCGATGACGATATCGAGCACGCCGGTCTTCTTCGTCGACCGCATGATGGCGCGAAGCGCCGGTGGCATACCGGGAACGTTCTGATCGACCGTCACGGGCGGGGATACACGAACGTCGGTGATGGTGTAAGCCGGTACAGCGGCCGGCGCCACGGCGAACTCGGCTCGGGCCGCGGGCGCGGCCGACGGCGGCGGCGCGACGAGCGCGTCGGCGCGCGGCGCCGAACGCTGCGCGGCCGCCGACTGAATGAGCTGCAGGAAGCCGTCGACCAGCACGCTCAAGTCGGCCATCCCGTCGTCTTTCACGCCCAGCCGCTCCGCTTCGGCGATCAACTGGCGCGCTTCGCTGAGCGGCGCTTCGGCGCTGCCGAAGCTCTTGCGATCGATCTCCGCGCGCGCCGTGCGGAACTGCTCGCGAACGAGCGACGGCAGCAGCCGCTTGCGGACATCGCCGAACAACCGTTCCAGGCGCGGCGAGGTATCGGCAGCGTCGAGAGTGGCGAGCGGCTGCCGTCGGATTAATGACTCCGCTACCGATTCAGCTTCCCGCGTGCGGCCGAGCGCAAACAGGCAAAATGCCCGATACTCGTCGGCCTGGCGCGCGAGGGCAGGCGCCGCGGCGCCATCGACGCCGGCGAGCGCCGACAGCGCGTCTTCGTAGGCCGCCGACGCGTATAGATCCTTCGCGGCGCTCAACGGATCCTGGGCACCGAGCAGGCCCTCGGATGCCGTCACCAGCAGCGCGACGATGAGCAGCGATTTCATCGGTGTCCTCGCAAGAAAACAGTCACTTCGTGAGATCGGTCGCGATTCTGTTCGGCCCCTTGGCGGTCACGAGGAAGGTCTGTTTCCGCTCGCCGAGTTGTGGATTGCGGAACACGACGTCGTGGGCGCCGACCGCGACGAGCACGTTGGCGATTGGCGTCTGACCGATGCTCGCGCCGTCGACGAGAACCTCCGCCCACGGCCGCGCGTTGACGCTGACCGACGCCTGCGGAGCATCGACGCGGATCGCCGTCGTCTTGCCGGCGGCGACGTCGAGCCGTCGTGCTTCCTGATAACCGACGGCACGGTTCGCCAGCACGAGGTCGTGCCGCCCTGCGGCGAGCATGATGCGGCTGGTCCGGCTCGAGCCGACGACGTCGTTGTTTTCAAGTACCTCGATGTCGAACGGCGAGGACACCGAGACCCACCCGCCAAGAGGGCCCGCGGCCCTGCTCGGCAGCGACAACAGCACCGACGCGGTCGCGGCAGGCGTCACCACGACCCTGCGCTCGGCCGACACGCCGTCGCTGGCGACGGTCACCGTATGCTCGTCGGCGCTCAGGTCGGAAACGACGAGCGGAGAAACGCCGCGCGGGTGGCCGTCGATCGCGACTTTCGCGCCTGACGGCTCGGTGATGACAGACAGGCGACCAAGCTGCTCGATCGGCTGCGCCTTCATCTCGAAATACTGGGTGACCTCGGCGCCGGCGGCAATCGTGAGCGGTACCACGCGCTGGTCGTGTTCGTGGCGAATCGCGATCGTGTGTGCGCCCGGCGCCAGCGCGAGCGTCAGCGGTGTGGTTCCACGGCGTTCGCCGTCGACGGCGACCTCCGAGCCGGCCGGTTGCGTTTCGAGCGTCACCCTGCCGGTTCGTGGTGCGTCAGCCCTGAGCGCGGCCAGCGGGACACCGCGGATCCAGAGAAACGCGGAACCGGCGACGGCGGCGATCAGGACGACGGCTGCACCGATTGCTTTGATCGATTTGAACGCCGGCTTCGGGGTCGGGGCGACCTGCGGCCGCGGCCCCTCAGCGGTCAGCGCTGTGCCGCGCCGTGTGATGCCCGCCGACTCAGATGGAAATGCAAAGAGCTCGTTGGCGTCCGATTCGGTCGACTGGTCCGTCGATGCACGCAAACGCAACATCGCGCCCAGAGTGCCGAGCCACCGCGGTTGCGGCTCGCCGCGTCCGTCGACGACCGTCGCGGTTGTTGAGACACTCGTCGATTCTTCGCGGTCATGCGCGGTTGAGGCCATGGCAGGCGTCCTCTTGCCGCCGGGTCGCATTACCCGGACGAGTCCGCCGTCTACGAATGTTGTGCCACGCGAATTCCGATGAAAAACCGTATATCAGCCGGCCAGGCGCGGCAAAGGCGCGGGCCGCGCGCGACTTTAGTCGCCACCGGCGCAGATTTCTGCGCGGGCCGCGCGACGTTCGCGATCGGAAACGGCACATCGCGGTGTCACGAATGGCCTGTTCGAACGGTGGTGTGTCGAAATGACTCGCGCGACAGGTAGGCATGCGCGAATCCCGCACGCGGGAACGGTAGAATGACGAATGCGATACGGCGGTAGCATCGAGGACCGATCGGCGACGGAGGTGAGACGTGACAGTGATTGAGATGTTCCAGGCCCAGCTCGAGGCGGAAGCCAAGCGGACGCGCGGCGCGCTGGAGCGCGTTCCCGAAGGCAAGGACGACTGGACGCCGCATCCGAAGTCGATGCCGCTCGGCCGCCTCGCGATGCTGGTCGCGCGGATGCCGACGTGGTTCGGCCTGATCGTCAACCAGGACGACCTGGAGTTGAACCCGGCCGCCGGCAGTTCGAACGTCGATCAGCGGCCGCTGAAGACGGCGGCGGAGCTGGTCGCGGCGCACGACGAAGGCGTCGAGCAGGCGCGGAAAGCGCTGCGTTCGATCACCGAGGAACGGCTCGCGCAGCCGTGGCATCTCAAGGTCTCGGGCAACGTCGTCAGCGCCGAGCCGCGGCACGTGGTGATCCGCGACACCTTCGCGCACCTCGCGCATCATCGCGGGCAGCTCACCGTCTATCTGAGATTGAACAACGCCGCGGTGCCGGCGATCTACGGGCCGTCGGCTGACGACCAGCGGTTCGCGTAGCGGCTACTTCGTGATCCGATCGCGGCCGTCCATGTACGGGCGCAGCGCCGGCGGAATCGTGACGCTGCCGTCCTTTTCCTGGTAGTTCTCGAGCACCGCGATCAGCGTCCGTCCAACCGCGAGGCCGGATCCGTTCAGCGCATGGACGAATTCCGCCTTGCCGCTGCCGGCGGCGCGGAATTTGATGTTCGCGCGGCGAGCCTGAAACGCTTCGGTGTTGCTGCACGACGAAATCTCGCGATAGGTGTTCTGGCTCGGCAGCCACACTTCGATGTCGTAGGTTTTCGCCGCGGCGAAGCCCATGTCTCCGGTGCAGAGCAGCATGGTGCGATACGGCAGCTCCAACCGTTTCAGCACTTCCTCGGCGTTCGCCGTCAGCGACTCGAGCTCGTCGTAGGACTGCTCCGGCGCGGTCAATTTCACCAGCTCCACTTTGTCGAACTGATGCTGGCGGATGAGGCCACGCACATCCTGCCCGTACGATCCAGCTTCGCTGCGGAAACACGGCGTGTAGGCGGTGTAGCGGATCGGCAACTCGCGGCCGTCGATAATCTCGCCCCGATGCAGGTTCGTCAGCGGCACCTCGGCGGTGGGAATGAGATACAGGTCCCAGTCACCGGCGATCTTGAACAGGTCCTGTTCGAACTTCGGCAGCTGGCCGGTCCCCTTCAGCGTGTCGGTGTTCGCGAGAAACGGCGGCTCGATCTCACGGTACCCGTGCTCGCGCGTATGCAGATCGAGCATGAAGTTGATCAGGGCGCGCGACAGGCGGGCGCCGGCGCCGCTCAACACCGTGAACCGTGCGCCGGCGAGCCGGACACCGCGCTCGAAGTCGAGGATCCCGAGCGCCGGCCCGAGATCCCAGTGCGGCAGCGGCGGGAACTCGAACGTGCGCGGCGTGCCGTGCCGCCGCACTTCGACGTTGTCCGCGGCGCTCTTGCCAATCGGCACCGAGGCGTGCGGCAGGTTCGGCAGGCCCATCACGGCCGCCTGGCGCTGGTACTCGATCGAGTCGCGCTGGAAGTCGAGTTGCTTGATCTGAACCGAACGCGCTTTGTTGGCCTCCTGGATCGCCGTCGTGTCCTTGGCCATCCGCTTCGCGCGCGCGATCTCGTCGCCGGCGGCGTTCTGCTGCCGCTTGAGGCCTTCGAGCTCGGGGATGATCCGGCGCCGCGCCGTCTCGAGCGTGGCGATGTCCTCGAGCGCCTTGTCGGCGTCGATGCCGCGGCTGCGCAGCGCGGCGCGAACCTCCTCCATGTGATCGCGGATGTAGGACGGGTCGAGCATGCTACCTCGGCCTCGTATTGTACGTTACGATTCTTGCGTGGCTTCCGTGCGCAAAGCCGTCTTTCCCGCCGCGGGCCTCGGCACCCGCTTCCTTCCCGCAACCAAGGCGCAGCCCAAGGAAATGCTGCCGCTCGTCGACAAGCCGATCATCCAGTACGGCGTCGAGGAGGCGGTGGCGTCGGGCGCCGACAACATCATCCTCGTCACTGGCCGCGGCAAGAACGCGATCGAGGATCACTTCGATGTGTCGGTGGAGCTCGAGACGTTTCTCGAGGCGCGCGGCAAGCGCGAACAGCTCGACGAGGTCCGCAAGATCTCGAACATGATCAACTTCGCGTACGTGCGCCAGGGCGAGCCGCTCGGCCTCGGCCACGCGGTGCTCGTCACCCGCGAGCTGGTCGGCGACGAGCCGTTCGCCGTGATTCTTGGCGACGATGTGATCGACGCGGATCCGCCGGCGACGAAACAGTTGATCGACGTCTTCGAACGGGTCGGCGGTCCGGTGCTGGCGGTGGAGCGCGTGCCCCGGGACGACATCTCCAGCTACGGTGTGATTGCGTTCGACGCCAACGCGCGCCTCGGCGACGGCATCTACGAGGTGCGGGATCTGGTCGAGAAGCCACCCAAGGAAGAGGCGCCCTCGGAGCTCGCCATCATCGGCCGCTACATCCTCACGCCGGACATCTTCCCGTGCCTCGCCAAGACCAAGAGCGATCGGACCGGTGAGATTCAGCTCACCAATGGCCTCCGCGAGCTGTTGAAGTCGCGGCCCATCTACGCCTGTGAAGTGAGAGGCGTCCGCCACGACACCGGGAACAAGCTGGGCTTCCTGAAGGCGGTGGTGTACTTCGCGCTGCGCCGTCCGGATCTCGCGGGGAAGTTCTCCGACTACCTCAACTCGCTCGACCTGCGGCCGGTTTCGGCGAAGCGCTGAGCCGACGTTACGCGGGCTTGGTGGCCTTCGCCGGTTCGGCGGCCTTGGTCTCGGTTTTTGTTTCCGACTTGGTCTCGGAACTCTTCGCGCTGTCTGACGATTCGGACTTCCCTTCCGTCTTGGCCTCGGTCTTCGTGTCGGATTTCGCGGGCGCCGAATCCTTCTTGGCGTAGTCGGTGATGTACCAGCCGCTGCCCTTGAACTGAATCGCCGGCGACGACATCAGCTTGCGCACCGGGCCGCCGCATTTCGGGCACGTGGTTTCGAGCGGGTCCGAAAACTTCTGGATCTTTTCGAAGGTGTGACCGCACTCGTCGCACTGGTATTCGTAGAGGGGCATAAGCTCAGTCGAGGAGATCGCCGGGTTCTTCGTCACCGAGCATCAGTTGCCGGTGCAGCCAGAACGGCGCCGTGCCCTGGCCGAGCAATGTGTCGTGGAACGTGCGCAGCGAAAACGATTTGCCCTGCCGCTGCTTCACGTCCTGCCGCAGCTTGAGCAGCATCAGCTTGCCGACCGAGTAGACCAGGTAGGTCGGATCGAACGCTCCGCGCTCCGCCTCGCGGCGCGCGCTGCTCTCTTCGAGGAACGCTTCCTCGCGGAAATAGCGAACGCCCTGCTCCACCGACATGTCCTCGGCGTGCAGCCGGATGCAGACGATGAAGCGGACCAGACGGATCAAGGACTCGGCGAGCTGCCCGAGACGGATGCCGTAATCCTGCCGCCCGAAGCCGGCCTCGATCATCATCTGCTCGCAATAGTGCGCCCACCCTTCGACGAACGACGCCGGCGCGAACAGGATCGACTTGCGTGCCTTCGACTCGACGCGCCGCAGATGCTGGTAGTGGAGGAAGTGGCCCGGGTAGACCTCATGGATCGAGATCGACCAGAGCGTCGGATAGTTGTAATCGCGCAGGTGTTCGTCCTGGCGATCGGCCGGCCACGCGGGATCGACGTCGGTGAGGTAGTAGTACGCGCGCGTCGGCTTGGTCTCGAACGGACCCGGCGTCCACATGCTGGCAAACGACCAGCGGTAGAAATCCGGCGTCGGCGCGACGGCGATCGGTTCGCCCTGCGGCAGCGAGACGAGCGACTGCCGTTCGAGGAACGTCTGCAACTCGTTGAGCTGCTCGCGGCCCACCGACACCAGCTCGCCCGGCTTCGGATGCTGCGCTTTGGTGCGCGCCCACGCCGCCAGCGGATCGCCGCCATTCAACTTCCCGGCAATCGCGCGGAAGGCCTCCTGCGTCGCGTGCAGCTCGCGCTCGGCGATCAAGAGCAGGCGGTCGACTGGAATCGAAATGCCCTCTTCGAGCCGCAGTTTCTGCTCGAACTTGTCGCGACCGAGCCGGAACGAGGCGCGCGCTTTCGGCGCGACCTCGGTTTCGAGGTGCTGCACGTAGGCGGCGACGGCGTGCGACGCTTCCATCTGCGCGTCGGCGAGATCGCCAAGCAGATGGAGATCGTCGACGTCGGCGAACGCGCGCGGCAGTTCCTCGTCGATGAACTTCAGCGCGCCCCTCATCGTCTCGATGCCGACCTTGACGAAAATCCCGGGCGGTTCCTTGATGTTGTCGCGCGCCGCCTGGATCAGGCGCGGCGCCTGGCGAAGCTTCGACAACACGCGGCGGGCGCGCTCGGCGGCGGGCGCATGCGAGAAGAGCGTCTGGCCGGCCAGGCTCGACGCGAGCAGGTCCGAGTAGAACTGCGGATTGCGCTCCCAGGTGCGAACCGCCTCGAGCTCGAACATCCGTCCCTGCAAATGGGACGTGAGCATCTTGTGTTCGAGCTTCTCGACCGGGGTCAGGCCCTCGCGATCGATCTCGTCGAGGCGGCGGAGATATCCGGAGAGGGCGTGCGCCTCGCTATCGATCGCGTGACGGCTGACGTCCTCGAGCAGGTCGTCGTGCGTGTGCACACCGTCGAGCGTGGCGTGCGTCGGATGCGTCTCGTGTAGATACCCGAGCAGGTCGTCGATGAAATGGGGTAGCGGCTCGGAAGCAATCATCGTTTCTGCGGTTGCGCGCTGGAGTTACCGGACGAGCTGGCTCGACCAACACAGATCCGTCAATGGTACAATAAACACGCCTCTGCACATGCCCGGTACGCTATTCGTGGTCGCCACTCCAATCGGCAACCTCGAAGACATCACCGTGCGGGCGTTGCGCGTGCTGCGCGAGGTCGCAGTGATTGCCGCGGAAGACACGCGGCGCACGGCGCATCTGCTCGCCCGGCACGCAATCACGACACCAACGACCAGCCTCCATCAGCACAACGAGCCGGCGAAGGCGGCGGCGATCATCGATCGACTGCAGCGTGGTGATGCGGTGGCGCTCGTGTCCGACGCCGGAACGCCAACCGTCTCCGACCCAGGCAGTCAGCTGATTCGCGAGGCCATCGCTGCCGGCATCCGGGTCGAACCGGTTCCCGGGCCGAGCGCAGTCCTCGCGGCGCTGACGGCCTCGGGCTTCGAAAGCGACTCGTTTACCTTCCTCGGATTTCCCCCGACTAAGTCAAAGGACCGAAACATCTGGTTTGAGAGACTCGCGTCGGTCCGGGGGACGGTGGTGTTCTTCGAGGCACCGCATCGGATAATCGAGACTTTGACTGATTTGCAACGCGTCGCTGGCGACTGCGCTGTCTCGGTGTCGCGCGAATTGACCAAGATACACGAGACAACCGTCAGAGGCCCTATATCACTTGTAATTAAACAGCTTACACCGCATGTTGGTGAGTTCACCGTCGTTGTTCATGTCGCGGAACACGTAGGCGCACCGGGAACAGACGAGGACGTGGTCGGTGAATTTGGTGAAATGACCGCGCAACCTGGAATTACGAAGCGAAAGGCGGTCGGTCTTCTCGCGCGACGCCACGGCCTGCCGCCCAATCGGGTTTACGCGCTCATCGAGGCGGCGAAGAAATCTGGCAAATAACAGAACGCGGGATGCAATCCGCGGAGGTAGGCCCTCGCTTGACCCATCTGAGTCGTTCTGTTACTTTACCCGCCTTTTCACGCACCGATCTCTGACGGTGCCGGCGTTTATGGCCAAGCAGCAGCGGCGGCCGCCTCCCCGTTCGGGCAAGCCCGACCACGACATAACGATGCCTCGTGCGCACCGATCCGCCGATGCGCCCTCGCCTGTACGGCCATCTGCCCAACCACCTCAGCCGTCAACGCCACAGCGCCGATCGACATACTTCGAGGCGGTCGCCGTCTACGAGCGCGGGCTCGAGGCGCTGCAACGGCACGCGTATGCCGAGGCTGCAAACCTGCTCGAATCGGTTCTGCGACAGTATCCTGAGGAAAAAGAGCTGAACGAACGGGTGCGGCTCTACCTGAATATCTGCCAGCGGCAGGCGACCCAGCGCGAAGCCGCGCCGCAAACCATCGATGAGCGCCTTTATGCGGCCACGCTGGCCATCAACGGCGGCCAGTACGACCAAGCAATCGCACACCTGCGCCTCGTCCGCGACGAAGATCCCGATAACGATCACGCGCTGTACATGTTAGCGGTTGCCCACGCGCAGCGGCAGGAGCCGGCGGAGGCGGTCGCGCACCTTGAGCGGGCAATTGCCCTGAATCCGGAGAATCGCGCCCTCGCCCGAACCGATCCCGATCTCGAGCCCCTCCGCGAAGACGATGCGTTTCGGGCGACGCTGGAAGCGCCCTCAATTGCGCGGGCGGACCGGCGACGTCCCGTCAAGACGCGCCCGGCGCGATAATTGAAGAGGCCGGCTCCCGGCCATTGATGGACACGCACGTCGTCATTCTCGCCGCTGGGAAGGGTACGCGCATGAAGTCGGCGCTGCCCAAAGTGCTGCACCGCGTTGCGGGACTGCCCCTTATCGAGCACGTACTTGCCGGCGCGGCTGCCTTGAATCCGAGATCCACGACCGTAGTAATCGGACACCAGGCGGATGCCCTACGTGCTGCCTTCCGTGACCGCGAGAACGTCACTTTTGTGGTTCAGGAACCACAACTTGGGACCGCCCATGCGCTGCTACAAACCGAACCCGTTTTGCGTGACGCCGCTGGGACGCTGGTCCTGCTCTCGGGGGACGTGCCGCTGCTGACCGCCTGCACACTGAGAGCGCTGGTCGAACGGCATACTGAGAAAGGCGCCGCCGCGACCGTGGTCACCGCAATCGTCGACGATCCGAGAGGGTACGGCCGTATTGTTCGGGTCGGCGAGCAGATTGCACGTATTGTCGAGGAGAAGGACGCCACCCCGGCCGAGCAACGGATCCAGGAGATCAATTCCGGGATCTACGCATTCGCGGTCGAGGGCTTGTTCGACGCGGTGCGCAGCATCGCCGCCGAGAATGCGCAGCGCGAATACTACCTGCCGGATCTCGTGTCCATCTATCGGCAGCGAGGATTGATTGTGGAAACCGTGACCGTCTCGAACGCCGACGAGATTCGCGGCATCAACAGCCGCGCCGAACTGGCCTCCGTTGGCCGCGTCGTGCGCGAACAGAAGGCCGCCGCGCTGATGGCTTCGGGCGTCACCATCGAAGATCCCGCGACCGCGTACATCGACCGCGACGTCACCGTCGCGCCGGACACGGTGATTCACCCCAACGTCTACCTCGAAGGCAACACGACAATCGGCAGCGGCTGCGAAATCCACAGCGGCTCGCGGATCGTCAACTCGCGGATCGGCGACCGGGTAACCGTGCTCAATCACTGCGTCATCACCGACACGGAGATCGGCGATGCGGTTTCGATCGGTCCATTCGCGCACCTTCGCAATCATGCGGACGTTCGCACCGGGGCGAAAATCGGCAACTTCGTCGAGCTGAAAAAAACCACGCTCGGCGCCGGGTCGAAGTCGATGCACTTGGCGTATCTCGGCGACGCGACGATTGGCGAGAAGGTGAACGTCGGCGCCGGGACGATCACCTGCAATTACGACGGCATAAACAAGAACCAGACGATCATCGAAGACGGGGCATTCATCGGCAGCGATACGCAGCTCATCGCCCCGGTCACGATCGGCGAAGGCGCGTACGTCGGCAGCGGCACGACGATTCGCGAGAGCGTTCCGGCCGGCGCGCTCGCGGTGAGCGCCGGGAAGCAGCGGAACATCGAGAACTGGGTGGCCGATCGCAAGAAGAAGCAGTCAGGGGATTAGGGAGTTTCAGCATGTGCGGGATCATCGGCTACATCGGATCGAAGGAAGTCGTCCCGGTTCTAATCGAAGGACTGCGACGCCTCGAGTACCGCGGCTACGACTCGGCCGGCGTCGCGGTGGTGAAGAACGGCTGCGTCGACCTGCGCCGCAGCGCCGGCAAGCTCTC
>Ga0075425_100006836_pt1 | contig 12008 bp, 7 predicted proteins | sample SoiMethybrSBSTD4_FD_75300 | JGI IMG/M metagenome (GOLD analysis project Ga0075425, IMG submission 75300) | Bulk soil microbial communities from a Populus tree surrounding site in Tennessee, USA - Soil MetaG P. TD hybrid SBSTD4 | ecosystem: Environmental > Terrestrial > Soil > Tree plantation...
CGGCTGGCGGTCGAAATGGCGCGTCACAGGCTGATTTTCGTGAACGGCCTCGAGCGCTACGTCGCGGAGGTGAATCGCGTCACGCGGCGGCCCTACGTGCTCAAGATCGTCGGCGACACCGTCTGGGAGACCGCGCGCAACCGCGGCATGACGGACCTGTCGATCGACGCGTTCCAGGCCGACCCGGCGGCGCAGGCGACATTCGCCGGCGACATCCACGTGCGCAATGCGTGGGTCGCGGCGGCGCGGCACATCGTCGTCCCCAGCGAATACCTCCGCAGGCTCGTGCAGGGCTGGGGCGTCGCGCCCGACCGGATCACGGTCGTGCAGAACGGCACGATCACGACCGGTCCGGCCGCGCCGGCCACACGCACCCGCGAGCGGTTCCGCGCGCTCTTCGTCGGCCGCCTGACGAACTGGAAAGGGGTGGAAACGCTCCTCCTGGCGGCGCGCGACGTTCCCGACGTCGAGCTCGAGATCGTCGGCGACGGGCCCGAGTGGCCGCACCTCGTGGAGCTCTCGGCGCAGCTCGGTCTCGGAGAACGCGCGATCTTCCGCGGCCGCCTGTCGGCCGCCGACGTGCGCCGCGCGATGGATCGCGCGCACGCCCTCGTGCTCACCTCGCTCTACGAAGGCCTCTCGCACACCGTGCTCGAGGCGTTCGCCGCCGGCCTGCCGTGCATCGTGTCTGACCGCGGCGGCAACGAGGAAGTCGTCTCCAACGGCCGGAACGGCGTCATCGTTCCGCCGCAGAACGTCGACTCGCTGGCCGGCGCGCTCCGCGCGCTCGCGGACGACGAGCCGTGGCGGCGACGGCTCGGGGCGGCCGCGCTCGAGACGGCGCGCGTGTTCGATTTGACCAATACCGTCAGCCGGACGGAACAGCTTCTCCTGAATGCGGTGTGAAACCATGGTGACTGGCGTTACGCACATCCTGTTTCTCGCGGGCGGCAACGGCCGCAATCCCATCTCCGGGGCCGAGCATCACGTCATCACGGCGGTCCAGGCGCTTGCCGCGCGCGGGATCGACACGGAACTGATCGTCCTGCTCTGGCAGACGGACCCGCTCATCGAGGACACGCTTCACCACCTGGAGACGCAGGGCGTCAAGGTGGTTCGCATCGAGCGCAAGCCCGGGCGGTACACGCTGGCGTCACGGCTGGTCCGCGCGCTTGACTGCTGGCGGCGCCTCAGCATCGCGCTGCGGACGCGCCGCGACCGCGTCGTGCACATGCACATGGAGCTCGTCATGCAGGTGATCGCCGCGCGGCGCGCCGGCTGCCGTCATCTCGTCATGACGATTCACAACGACGAGCCGTCGTACACGTCGCTCTTCTTCAAGACGTGCTTCCGCGTGCTCGTCGCCACGGGCGTGCACTTCGTGGCGATCACCGAGCACGTGCGGCGCCACCTGATTTCGGCCGTCGGCTTGCCGTCGGACAGCGTCACCACCATCACGTACGGGATTCCGAAGCCGGCCTCGCGAGCCGTCACGCGCGAGCGATTCGGTCTGTCGGAATCGGACTTCGTCATCGGCTTCGTCGGCCGGCTGACCCGTCAGAAGAATCTTCCGCTGCTGCTCCAGGCAATGGCGCAGCGTCCGTCCGTCCGCTGCGTCATCGTCGGCGAGGGCGAGCTGAAATCCGAGCTCCAACACCTCGCGCAGTCGCTCGGGTGCCGCAACGTCAGCTTCCTCGGTGCGCAGCCGAAGGCCGCGGCCCTGATGCCGCTGTTCGACGTCCTCGCCCTTCCCTCGGTCTGGGAGGGACTCGGCGTGGTGCTCGTCGAAGCGATGCTGCAGAACGTGCCGATCATCGCCAGCCGCGCCGGCGCCATCCCCGAAGTGCTCGACCAGGGCCGGTGCGGCCTGCTGATCGATCCCTCGTCGGTCGAGTCGCTGCTCGGCGCGATCGATACGATGCGAACCGACGCCGCCCGCCGGCGCGCCTTGATCGATGCGGGGCGTGAGCGCGCCGCGACCGTCTACGGCGTCGGCCGCATGACCGCCGAGGCGCACGCGCTCTACAGCAGGCTGTGCAACGGCTTCCGAGCCCGGGAAGGCGCCGCCGCATGAGCGCTGTGAAGCGCCGTCATCGCATCTGCTTCGTCGGCACGACGCTCGGGCGCGGCGGAGCCGAGGTGCACCTGTTTCAGGCGGCAACGGGACTCCAGGAGCGCGGCTTCGACGTCCACGTCGTCTGCATGCTGCCGCGCGACTACTGGGGCGTGAAGCTGGAAGAGCGCGGCATCCCGGTCACCTACATGAACCTGTCGCGGAGGTGCACGCCAATCCCGATACTCGCCCGCTTTCTGCGCTGCATGGCGGCCATTAGACCGGTCGCGATCGCGGGATTCGATTATCCGGGCGCGATGCTCGCGCGTGCGGGCGGACGGCTCGCCCGGATTCCCGTCGTCATCTCGTCCATTCACTCCGAGAACTTTGGTGGACTGCTGCGCCGGCTCGCGCTGGTCTGGACCGACTCGTTCGCGACCGCGACAACGGTTGTCTCGCGGCGCATGAGCCAGAAGCTGATCGCGCTCGGCGCCGCGTCCGAACGTGTCCGCGTGATCCCGAACGGGACGGATATGACCGCCGTGGGCCCGCACCTGCGTGCCTCACGCGCCGCGCTGCGGCACTCGCTCGGAGTCGGCAACGCCGAGTTCCTCTGGCTCGCCGCGGGACGCCTCGAGGAGCCGAAGGACTACCCGAACCTGCTGGAAGCGATGGCCATGCTCCGGCCGGCGGCGCCGCAGGCCCGCCTCGCGATTGCCGGACAGGGTCCGCTCGAACAGGAACTGAGAGCGCTCGCGACGTCGCTGCGCCTCGATGACGTCGTCTCCTTTCTGGGTTTCCGTGAAGACGTTCACGCGTGCATGGCGGCCGCGGACGCAACGGTGCTCGCCTCCGCCTGGGAAGGCCTTCCGAACGTCGTCATCGAGTCGCTGGCCGCAGGCACCCCGATCGTGTCCACCGACGTCGGCGGCGTGCGCGAAGTCATCGACGAAGGCGTGAGCGGTCTCATCGTTCCGCCACGGACCCCGGGGGCGCTGGCGTCGGCGATGTCGGCATTGATGGCGCGATCGCCGTCCGAGCTGCGGACCATGGGCGATGCGGGACGCGCCCACGTCGAACGCTCCTACGCGGTCGACAACGTCGTCGCGCGCTGGTCGGACCTGTTCAACGACCTGCTGAGGGAGGCCGCATGAGCCCGCGCCGGCGTCTCGTGAAGATCGTGACGGTGCCGCTCTCGTTCCAGCTTGGCCAGGGACACGCCGCGGTGATGACCAACGCCGGCTTCGAGGTGCATGCGGTGTCCTCGCCAGGGCCGTTGGCCGACCAGTACGCGCGATACGAGAAGGTCCCCGTGCATCCCGTGCCGATGGCGCGGCGAATCGCGCCGTGGGCGGACCTCGTGTCGTTCGTGCGGCTCTATCGCACGATCAGGAGTCTGCGGCCGTCGGTCGTGCAATCAGGGACGCCGAAGGCCGCCGTGCTCGGAACGCTCGCCGCGTACCTGCTCCGTATCCGCGTCCGCATCTACTACGTCCACGGTCTTCCGATGCTGACCGCGAAGGGCGTGCTGCGGCGCATTCTCTTCGCCGTGGAGCGCCTGACGTGCCGCGCGGCCACGCACATCGTCTGCGTGAGCCCCTCCATCCGGCGCGAACTGGTTCTCGCAGGCATGTGCCGTCCGGAAAAGGCGGTCGTCCTCGGCCACGGCAGCTCGAACGGCATCGATATGTCGGTCTTCGATCCGGCGCGCTTCCCCTCTGACGCCGTCACGCGGGCGCGTGCAAATCTGGGCATTCCGGCCGACGCGCTCGTGATCGGCTTCCTTGGCCGGATTGGGCGTGAAAAGGGCATCGAGCAGCTGTACGAGGCGTGGCGCACGCTGCGCGAGGCCTTTCCGACGGCGTATCTCCTGATCGTCGGGCCGGACGAAATCAACGATCCCGTCGCGCCCGACGTTCTCGAGGGACTCAAGACCGACTCGCGCGTCCGCATGACCGGGCCCGATTGGTATCCCGCGCCGCTCTACGCGCTGATGGACGTGCTCTGCATGCCCAGCCACCGCGAGGGCCTGCCGAACGTGGCGCTCGAAGCCGCCGCGATGGAAGTGCCGGTTGTGGCCTTCCGCGTTCCTGGAGTCGTCGATGCCGTCGAGAGTGGCACGACAGGCGAACTGGTCGATCCGCTGTCGTCGGCGCAGATTGCGGCCGCAATCGGTAAGTACTTTCAACAACCGTCTTTGCGGCGGATGCACGGACGCGCAGGACGGCGCAGAGTGCACGAATTTTTCGCGCGTGAAAAGGTCTGGGACGCACTAACAAAGTTCTACCTCTCGGTGAACTAAATCCCCGGCGGGTCGGTCGCCGATCGGGGTACTGCCCTCCTGAATGTCGATGTACCGGAAGCACGTGAAACGTTCCGCGGATATGTGCCTCGCCGCGCTCGGTTTGCTGGTCACGGCACCAGCATTGCTCACCTTGATGATTGCGGTGAAAACGCGGCTCGGCTCGCCGGTTTTCTTCGTTCAGACGCGCCCCGGCTTCCGGGGGCAACCCTTTCGAATGGTGAAATTCCGAACCATGACGGACGCGCGGGACGTGCACGGCAACCTGCTGCCTGACGGGGAGCGATTGACCCGTTTCGGCCGGTTCCTGCGTTCGACGAGCCTCGACGAACTGCCGGAGCTCTGGAACGTGCTCACCGGCGACATGAGCCTGGTCGGGCCGCGGCCGCTGCTGACCGAGTACCTCGATCTTTACACCCCCGCACAGCGCCATCGGCACGACGTGCGCCCGGGCATCACCGGCCTTGCGCAGATCAACGGCCGCAACGCGCTGACGTGGGACGAGAAGTTCGCGTTCGACCTCGAATACGTGCGCTCGTACTCCTTCGCCTCCGATACCCGCATCCTGCTGCGCACGGTCGGTCAGGTGATGAGCCGCCGCGGCGTGACGCAGCCAGGCCACGCCAGCGCCGAGCGGTTCATGGGGTCGGTTCCGCAATGCGGAGTGCCGCGATGAACCGCATCCTGCTCTCGCCGCCGGATATGGGCGCCAACGAGCGCGGCCTGCTGCTCGAGGCGTTCGATTCGAACTGGATCGCGCCCGTCGGTCCGCACATCGACGCGTTCGAGCGGGAGTTCGCGGAGACGATCGGCGTTCACCACGCCGTCGCGCTCTCGAGCGGGACCGCCGCCCTGCATCTTGGACTGATCGCCGCCGGCGTGCGGCGCGGCGACCGCGTGATCACCTCGACGCTGACGTTTGCGGCGACCGCGAATGCCGCGGTGTACATCGGCGCGCAGCCCGTGTTCGTAGACGTGTCGCCCGACACGTGGACGCTCGACCCGGACCTCGTTGCCGAGGAACTGGCCGCGTGCGCGAAGAGAGGCCAACGCGTGGGCGCCGTCATCGCCGTGGACCTCTACGGTCAGTGCGCGGACTACGACCGGCTGCTGCAGATCACCGACCGCTACGGCGTGCCGCTCGTCGCCGACACCGCCGAAGCGCTCGGCGCGTCGTATCGGGGAATCCCGGCCGGCGGATTCGGGCTGTGCGCGGCGTTCTCGTTCAACGGCAACAAGATCATCACGACCGGCGGAGGCGGCATGCTGGTGTCGTACGACCGCAGGGTGGCCGAACGTGTCCGGCACCTGGCGACGCAGGCTCGGGAGCCGGTCGCGCACTACGAACACCTCGAGGTTGGCTACAACTACCGGATGAGCAACCTGCTCGCGGCCGTCGGCCGCGGGCAGCTCCCGACGCTTCCCCGCAAGGTGGCGATCCGCCGCGAAATCAACCAGTGGTACCGCGCCGCGCTCACCCAGCCCGGCATCTCGTTCATGCCCGAGGCGAGCTACGGCCAGTCGAGCGGCTGGCTCACCTGCATCCGCGTCGCCGCGGATGCCTTCGGCGCTACGCGCGATGACGTGTCGACGCACCTCGAGTCGCGGGGCATCGAATCGCGCCCCGTGTGGAAGCCGCTGCACCTGCAGCCGGCCTTCCGCGACTGCGGCACGCGCGGCGGCTCCATCGCCCGCGCGCTGTTTCTCGATGGTCTCTGTCTGCCGAGCGGCTCGAGCCTCTCGCTCGGCGACCAGTGCCGTGTCATCTCGGCGATTGAAGACATTCACAGGCGGGCGGCGCACCAGCCGGTCCCTGTCGCTCGGGCGCTGGCGGTCTGATCGTGATTACGACTTTTATCCTCCCCCTCCGATTGCATCGTTATCTGTCGGTCGCCGTGCAGCTCGCGATCGTCGCCGCGGCCAACTGGGCGGCGTTTGCGCTCCGGTTCGACGCCCATCCACCGGCGTTGGCGATGGCCGCGTGGCTGCAGATGCTGCCGTGGCTGCTCGTCGTGCGCGCGTTGACCTTCAGGTCGTTCGGGCTGTACCGCGACATCTGGGGGTACACGGGCCTCTATGACGTCCTCGCGATCCTCAAGGCGGTCACGGTCAGCTCGGTGATCTTCGTCGCGCTGGTGAGCAGCCCGCTCGGGCCGGCGGTCTATCCACGTTCGGTCTTCATCATCGACGCGATCGTCGTGGCGGCGGCGCTCGCGGCCTCCCGCGTCTCGCGCCACCTGTTTGCGGAGCTCGTCGCACCCTGGCAGCACCGTGACGGCTCGGCGCAGCCGGCAGCCAAGCGCCTGCTGATCGTCGGCGCCGGCGCGATCGGCGAAATGCTCGTTCGCGAGATGCGGCTGCGCCCCGACTACGGGTACGAGCCGGTCGGACTGGTCAGCGATGACGAAGCGACCGTCGGCCATCGCATTCACGGCGTGCCCGTGCTTGGGTCGCAGCGGGACCTCGCGCGCATCCTCACGACGCACAAGCCGCACGAAATCCTGATTGCGATCCCCGATGCCGAGCCGGCCGTCCTGCGCGCCATCGTGCGGGCGGTCGAGCAGCACAACATTCCGATCAAGACGCTGCCGCGGCTGCGTCACCTGATCGACGGCACGTTCGAGCTGAGCCACATCCGCTCGCTCGGCTTCGAGGACCTGCTCTCGCGCGCGCCCGTGGGTCTCGACAACGCGCCGCTTCGCCGGCTGATTGCCGGACGCCGCGTCCTGGTCACCGGCGCCGGCGGGTCCATCGGCGGCGAGCTGTGCCGGCAGATCGCGGCGATGAGCCCCGCCGCGTGCATCATGCTCGATCGCAACGAGAACGGGCTGCACGCGCTGCACCTGGAGCTGCGCGATCGCCACACCGGCGTGACGCTCCACCCGGTGATCGCCGACGTCACCGACGCCGCGCGCGTCGACGAGCTCTTCGCGCTGCACCGGCCCGAAATCATCTTCCACGCGGCCGCGCACAAGCACGTGCCGATGATGGAAGCCAACCCGTGCGAAGCGATCAAGAACAACGTCTCGGGCACCGCGATCGTGGCCGACGCGGCCGAGAAGTATCTCGCCGATCGCTTCATCCTGATTTCGACCGACAAGGCCGTCAATCCGATCAGCACGATGGGCGCGTCGAAGCGGCTCGCCGAGCTGGTCGTGCGCGCACACGCGGCGCGCAGCGAGACGACGTTCGCGACCGTCCGGTTCGGGAACGTGCTGGGCAGCAGCGGCAGCGTCGTTCCGCTGTTCCTCGAGCAGATTCGCAAGGGCGGCCCCGTCACGGTCACGCACCCCGACGTGCGCCGCTTCTTCATGCTGATTCCCGAAGCGGTGCAGCTCGTGCTGCACGCCGCGGCGCAGGCCGGCGGCGCGGCCACCTACGTGCTCGAGATGGGCGAGCAGGTGAAGCTGGTCGACATGGCGCGGCACCTGATCCGCGTCTCCGGCCACGTCCCCGATCGCGACATCGCCATCGACTTCATCGGACTGCGCCCCGGCGAAAAGCTCTGCGAGGAGCTCGTCGGTGAACACGAAACGGTCCGTCCGTCGCGGGTCGACAAGATTCTGCGCGTCACCGAGCCGTCGCGCCCGTCGGAAGCGACGCTCCGCATGATCGCCGCGATCCAGAACGTCGCCAGGGACAACGACGTGGCGGCGGTTCAGATGCTGCTCGGCCGCCTGTTGCCCGCGTACGAACGCGGGGCCATCGACACCGACGCGAACCAGCCCCTCGCGCCCGCGGCCGCGCCGCGGCCCGAGGTGCCGGCCGGCAGCGAGACGGCCGCGGCTGGCAACGGCCTGCGGTGTCACGCGTGCGAGTCGGGGCGCCTGCGGCGGGTACGGCCACGAACGATGGTCGAGCGCATCACGCGAAACCTCGGCGACAAGCGGCTGTTTGTGTGTGACGAGTGCGGGTGGCGCGGACGGCGCGTGCCGCTCGATTTCGGCAAGGCGGCGCTGGACGCGCCGGAACAGACACCCGACCTGCGGGAAATCGACGCCGCGGTCTCGACAATTCCGCTGCTGCGCGAATGGGCCACCGTTTTACGGCCGATTCGCTAGGCGCCGGGTCCGTTCCGCACACGGCGGCCGGCAGGCGCACGCGCATCGCAGAAGGCCTGCGGTGTGCCGCGCTGACCTGGGGCGTGCTGGCGTTCGGAGCGGTGTACCCGTGGGGCTACTGGCCTCTGGCCGTGGTCTGCGGCACCGCGGGTGTCCTCGGTCTCTGGAGGGCCGACGGCTTCCGGCTTGCCGCGGGAACGCGCGGCGTGGCGGCGCTGATGGCGCTCGTCGCGCTGGCTGCGCTCGCGCAACTGGTGCCGCTGCCCGTCGACGTGCTCGCGCGCGTGAGCCCGCGTGGCGCGTCGCTCGTCGGCCAGCTGGATGTTCGAGTCGCCCATGGGCTCGTGGGCACGCACAGTTTGTCGGTGGATCCGTCCGCAACGTGGCGGGCGCTCGCGCTGTACGCCTGCTTCGGCGTAGCCGCGCTTGGGGTTGCGCGCTCGTCGACGCGGTCGGCGCTTCGCCTGGCCTGGTTCGTCTCGTGGCTCGGAGTGGCCGTCGCGCTGATCGGCGTCATCCAGAAGCCGCTCTACGCCGGCGCTATTTACGGCTTCTGGAGGCCGATGACACACGGCACCGTGTTCGGGCCGTTCGTGAACAAGAACCACTTCGCCGGCTGGGTCGCGATGGCGATTCCGCTGGCGCTGGGAGGGTGCTGCGCGGTCGCGAGCCGCGCGCGCGCCACAGGGGTTCGTCATCGGCTCCTCTGGCTCTCGTCGCGCGACGGCGACCAGGCCGTTCACGCGGTGCTGGCGGTGGTGCTGATGGGCGTCGCGCTGGCGCTCTCGCTGTCGCGCTCGGGGATGTTGAGCCTCGCCGCGGCGCTGATCGTTCTCGGATGGGGCGCGATGCGGCGTTACCGCGGAGGGATGACGCGGCCGCTGGCCGTCGCCTTGGTGACGCTGGCGCTGTTTGCGGCCGTCGACTGGGCGGGTCTCGACAAGGTGGTCGCGCGGTTCGACGCCGCGGACACCACCGGCCTCAGCGGCCGCATTCCGATTTGGCGCGGCACGTCGGCGATGGTGGCGGACTTCTGGGGAACTGGATCGGGTTTGAACACATACGGCATCGCGACGCTCTTCTACCCCGCTGTCGTTCCGGCGCATCACCTGCGTGAAGCGCACAACGACTACCTGCAGCTCGCCGTCGAAGGCGGGCTGCTGCTCGGGGTGCCGATCCTGATCGCGATCGCCGGCTTTGTGGTTGTGGTCCGGCGGCGCCTCGCGGCGTCGGACGGTCCGGCGTACTGGGTGCGGCTCGGCGCCGTCGCCGGCATTGTCGCCGTGGCGGTGCAGTCGGCCGTCGATTTCAGCTTGCAGATGCCAGGAAACGCAGCGTTGTTCGCGACGCTCTGCGGCGTCGCCCTTCACGAGGAGCGGCCATCGAAGCGGCTGACATGAAGCTTCGTCTGGCGGTCATCGTGGTCGCGACGGCGATCTTCGCCGGCGCATATCCGTTTGTACAGCTGCAGATCGCAGCGCAGGGCGGAGGTGCGTCCACGGTCGCTGCCGACAGCGAGGTCGACGGCACCCTCGAGGTGATCTACGAGGACGGATGGAACGGTGCGCGCCTGAAGCACTTCGTGCACGTCGGGACCGACCGCATCGAGCTCGATTTCGGCGGCAAGGGGCCGAGGCACCTGGAGACCGGCACCCACGTGCGCGCGCGCGGGAAGCTGAAGAACGGCAAGCTTGCGCTGAGCGAGACCGACGTGGCCGCCCTCGGCGGATCCGGCACGGTGACGGATCCGGGCGGCGGCACGGGCCAGCTGGCGTCGCCCAACACCTTCGGCGTGCAGTCGACGCTCGTCATCCTGTTCAACTTCAGCGACCTGTCGACGCAGCCGTACACGACGGCCGCGGCCCAGTCGGCCGTGTTCACGGACGTCAACAACTTCGACCTGGAGAACTCCTTCCAGCAGACGTCGCTGAGCGGCATCGTGACCGGCTGGTACACCATCGCGTCGGCGAGCACGGCGTGCAACTACAACACGTGGGCGTCGCTGGCCGAGACGGCCGCGACCAACGCGGGCGTCAACCTGAGCCTGTATCCGCGCCGCGTGTTCGGCTTCCCGCAGACGAGCGCGTGCAACTGGTGGGGCCTCGGCACGATCGGCGGCGGGACGGTCGCCAACCCGTCGAGAGCGTGGGTGAACGGCACGTTCAACCTCCGTGTCGTATCCCACGAGATGGGCCATAACTTCGGCCTCTACCACTCGCATTCGAATACGTGCGACGCCGGCGGCTGCGTGATCGACGACTACGGCGACGACCACGACACGATGGGCGGCGGCCCGAGCAGCATCGTCGGCCACTTCAACGCGTATCAGAAGGAGCGGCTCGGCTGGCTGAACTACATGGCGTCGCCGACGATTCAGACTGTCTCCACGCCGGGGCAGTACTCGATCGAGGCGTATGCGACGCCGTGGGGCGGCGCGCCGAAAGCGATCAAGATTCTCAAACTGACCGGCGGCGGCTCGAGTACCTACATCTACGCCGAGGCGCGCACGCAGTTTGGCGTCGACGGCGCACTGGCGCCAGGCGTCATCATCCACACGGGCATCGACACCGACGGCAGCCAGAGCAACGAAGAGGATCTGCTGCCGACGACCGCGGTCACCGACTTCCTCCTGAGCCCGGGCCAGAGCTACACGGTCGCCGACGCGCAGCCCTCGTCCGTGACGATCACCACGCTCTCGTCCGGCAGTACCGGCGCCGTGCTCGACGTCTCGATGGCGTGTGCGTACTCGTTGAGCTCGTCGGGTCAGTCGATGGCAGCCACCGGCGGCGCCGGCAGCGTCGATGTCTCGACGGGCTCTTCGTGCAACTGGACCGCGACGAGCGATTCCGCGTGGCTGACGCTCAACACCGGCAGCACGAGCGGCACTGGCCCGGCGACCGTCTCGTTCACCGCAGCCACTAACCCGAATTCGTCCGCGCGCACGGGCATCCTGACGATTGGCGGCCAGACCTACACGGTGACGCAGGCGGGCAGCACCTGCACCTATTCGATTTCGCCGACGAGCCAGTTCTTCATCTACACCGGCGGCAGCGGAACCGTGAACGTCACCACGCCAGGCGGCTGCAACTGGACGGCGACGAGCAACGCGGCGTGGCTCACCATCACCGCCGGCTCGAGCGGCTCCGGCTCCGGTCCCGTCACCTACTCGGTCGCATCGCAGCCCTCCGCGCACGCGTCGCGGACGGGGACGCTGACCGTCGCCGGTCAGACGTTCACGGTGACGCAGGAAGGGCTCGCGGCGCAGTTCATCACGCCGGCCAACAACGGAACGAACGTCGGCACCACATGGAACTTCGGCTGGACCCAGGTCGGCGGGCAGAAGTACGTGCTCCTTGTCGGCACGACGCCGGCCGGATCGGACATCGCGAACACCGGCGAGCTCAACGGCACTGTGACCTCGACCCAGGTCACCAACATGCCCGCGAGCCGGCAGCTGTTCGCCCGCTTGCGTACGAAGTGGGGCGTCAACCAGTTCACCAACGCCGACATCGCGTTCACGACCATCGATCGGCTGACCACCGTCACCGTGCTCGGGTCGCAGTCGCCGAGCCCGGTGACCGCCGGCGGCACC
>Ga0075425_100006838_pt1 | contig 12006 bp, 12 predicted proteins | sample SoiMethybrSBSTD4_FD_75300 | JGI IMG/M metagenome (GOLD analysis project Ga0075425, IMG submission 75300) | Bulk soil microbial communities from a Populus tree surrounding site in Tennessee, USA - Soil MetaG P. TD hybrid SBSTD4 | ecosystem: Environmental > Terrestrial > Soil > Tree plantation...
GGGATCAGGCCGACCCCGAGCAGGGCGTAGACGGCGGAGTAGCGCGCCCGCTTCTCGCCCGGGTCGACCGAGAACCGGAGCATGAAGTAGGCGCAGTAGAACAGGAAGATGATCAGGAAGGTGTTCAGCTCGGTGCTGCCCCAGTACCACCACGTCCCCCACGACACCTTGGCCCAGAACGACCCCGTGACGAGCGTCAGCGTCCCGAAGATCACGCCGAGGTGCATTGGCACGTAGCTGCGCAGGTCGAGGGTCATGTCACCGGTCCACAGGTACCGCGCCGCGTTCAGCGCGCCCCAGGCGAACAGGGCGTACGTCGTCATCGCGATGGGGACGTGGAAGTAGAAGATGCGCTGCGAGAAGCCCTGGTCGGCGTCGTTCGGCACGTAGAAGAAGATCAGGCCGAGCGCGACGGGCATCAGAACAGCCGCCACCAGGGCCGCGCAGGTTGCACGGTCGAGGCGGGCGGCGGCGGTCGTATTCACTAATCCTCCACCACGAACTCGAAGAGCCCCCACCCGAAGAGCACGAAGACCGTATCATAGAGAGCCAGATATCCCAGCCGTTCAAGCGTGTGTAAACCGCTTGTTTGCGGGGAAATCGTTCCGGTCGTCGCGCTCACGGCGCCCAGCACGAGCGGGATGGCAAATGGCAGGAACAGGACGGGCAGGAGCACCTCGCGGGCCCGCCCGGCCGACGCCAGCCCGGCCACCAGCGATCCGAGCGCCGCGATGCCGATGTCGGCGAGCAGCGCCGCGGCGATGAGCACGCCGTAGTCCGGCGCCGGCCCGTCCTGCAGGAAGAAGAGCCAGAAGGCCGGCAGCGCCACCACCTGCACGGCGACGAGGAAGACGAACGTCGAGCACGACCGGGCCAGCCAGATCAGGGCGCGGTCGACCGGCGCCGCCAGCAGGCCGTCCCAGATCGCGTGCTCCCGCTCCCGGGCGAACGTGCGCGCCAGCGCCAGCATGGCCGTGAAGACGATCGCCACCCACAGGAGGCCAGTCGCGGCCCGGGTGCCGCCGGCGGTGCGGCCGCCGCCCAGGCCGAAGCGGAACAGCACGAACGAGGCGACGACGAACGTCACCATCGCGAGCACGACCTCGCTCCCGCGCAGCTCGAGCACGAGGTCCTTGCGCACGAGCGCGACGAACGCGCGCCGGTTCACGCCGCCACCCGCCCCGCCCGGATCGGCATCTCGCTCGTCGCCAGGCCCTCGAACCAGGCCGGCTCGTGGGTCGAGACGATCACCGTGCGGCCCGGTTCGGCGAGCACCTCGCGCAGCAGCTCGCGGCCGTCGGCGTCCAGGCCCGCCGTGGGCTCGTCGAGCAGGAGCAGCGAGGGCCCGTGCAGGCAGGCGCGGGCGAGCGCGAGCCGCTGCGACATCCCGCGCGAGAACTCCGAGACGGGATCGCGGCCGCGATCGTCGAGGCCGACCCGGTCGAGCGCCGGGCCGATCTGGTCGGCGGACACCCCGTAGAGAGCGGCGTACAGCTCGAGGTTCTCGCGGGCGGTCAGCCCGGGATAGGTCAGCGGCCCGTGGGCGACGTAGCCGATGCCCGGCCGCGCCCTGTCGGCCGCGCGCGGCAGCTCGTGTCCGCGCACGCTGACCGCACCCTCGCTCGGCCGGAGCACGGTCGCGAGCACGCGCAGGAGCGTCGTCTTGCCGGCGCCGTTCGGCCCCGTGACGAGGACGAACTCGCCCTCGGCCACGTGCAGGTCGACACCGGCCAGGGCGGCCCGCTCGCCAAAGCGGCGCACGAGGCCGTCACAGAGGACCGCAGTCTCAAGCGACGGCATCGGCCAGCACCCCGGCCAGGAAGACGAGCGCGATCACGCCGTTCATGGTCAGGAATGCCATGTCCACGCGGGACAGGTCGTCCGCGCTCACGATCGAATTCTCGTAGGCGAGGAGGGCGGCCACCACCGCCACGCCGAGGTAGTACAGCGGCCCCAGGCCGAGCGCGATCCCGAGCCACACCAGCAGGACTACGGAGAGGAGGTGGAAGACGCGCGTGATCCGAAGCGCCGTGGCGATGCCGAAGCGGCGCGGGATCGAGTGCAGCCCCTGCGCCCGGTCGATCTCGAGATCCATGGTCGCGTAGATGATGTCGAAGCCGCCGATCCAGAGCGCGACCGCGCCGCCGAGCAGGAACGACGTCGGGTCGACGTGGTTCGTCACCGCCACCCAGCCCCCCACCGGTGCGAGGCCGTCGACGGCGCCCAGGAACGGGTGACACAGCCAGGTGAACCGCTTCAGGTACGGGTAGATCACGAAGCCGGCGACCGGGATCGGCCACAGCCAGCGCGTGATCGGCGCGAGCTGCCAGACGGCGACCAGGAACACGAACAGGGAGGCGATCGCGAACGCGATCACGTTCGAGCGCGAGAGCAGCCCCGCGGGGATCTCGCGCCGGGCGGTGCGGGGGTTGCGTGCGTCGATCCCTGAGTCGATCAGGCGGTTCAGCGCCATCGCCAGGCTGCGCGCCCCCACCATCGCCACCGTGATCCAGAAGATCTGGCTCGCCGACGGCACCTCGCCCAGCGCCAGGATCGCCCCCGTGTACGCGTAGGGGAGCGCGAACACCGTGTGCTCGAGCTTCACGAGGCTGACGAACCGGCGGGCGTAGACGGCGGTCGCGATCAATGCGATGTGGGCTGGTCGAGCAGGAGCCGCAGCCCGTGGTCGAGGGCGGGAGCGATCGCGTCGAAGAGCTCGCCGCAGGCCTTCGGGCTGCCGGGCAGGTTCACGATCAGGGCCGAGCCGCAGATGCCGCTCTTGCCGCGCGAGAGCATGCCGTGGGGCGAGATCGCCGTCGAGACGGCGCGCATGTGCTCGTCGAGGCCGGGCGTCGGCCGCTCGATCACGGCGTCCGTGGCCTCGGGCGTCACGTCGCGGGGGGCGAAGCCGGTGCCGCCGGTCGTGAGGACGAGATCGGCGATGCCGGCCAGGTGGCGCAGCGCGTCCGCGATGTCGTCCCGGTCGTCGCGGACGATGCCGTGGCCCGTGATCTCGAAGCCTGCGCCGCGCAGGCGCTCCTCGAGCACCTCGCCGCTTCGGTTCTCGCGGGTGCCGGCCACGACGCCGTCGGAGACGGTGAGCACCGCCGCCCTCACGCCTCGTCCCGCCGCCAGTGCCCGCTCTTGCCGCCCGACTTCTCCACCAGCCCCGCATCCCTGATCGAGATGGCCGGGTCGAGGCCCTTCGTCATGTCGTAGACGGTCAGCGCGGCGGCGACCGCGGCGGTGAGCGCCTCCATCTCGACGCCGGTCTGGGCCGTCGTCTCGGCCGCGGCGACGATGGCGACGCCGCCGTCTGCGAGCTCCGGCGTCACCTCGACCAGGGTCAGCGGCAGGGGATGGCACAGCGGCACGATGTCCGGAGTGTGCTTCGCCGCCATGATCCCGGCGATCCGGGCGGCGGCCAGCACGTCGCCCTTGGGCAGCGTCCCCGACGCGATCCGCTCGCGGACGTGCTCGGGCATGGCGACGTGGGCCTGGGCCACGGCCCGGCGCCGCGTCGCCGGCTTGTCGCCGACGTCGATCATGCGGATCTCGCCCATGCGGGCGGAAGTCTACGGGTGGAACGGCTGCAGGGCGCGGGCGTAGGCGCGGGCGCCGCGGCCGTCCGGGTCGCGGCGGGGGTTGCCGCAGCACAGGCTCACGCCGACCACGCGGCCGGTCGCGGCGAGCACAGCCATCTCGCCGTCGAGCCGCGCACCGCTCCAGCCGCCGGGGGCGGGGAAGTCGACGCCGGGGGCGTCGGCCGGGTCGAGCACGTCGCCGTCGAGGTGCAGGTGGATCGGGGCGTCCGCCGGCAGATCGGCGAGCGCACCGGCGACGTCGTCGGCGACGACGAGCTGCGAGCGCTCGATCGCGGCCTGCTCGCCCGGGTCGAGGTCACGGGCGCCGACGAGCGCGGCGCGGGCCTCCGGCAGGGCCGGGTCGAGCCCCGCCGCCCGGCGCAGGCGGTCGTGGCACCAGCCCAGGAGCACCGCGAACGGCATCCCGCCGAGGAAGCCGCTCGGCGAGGTCTCGGGCGTGTTCAGGTCGCCGTGGGCGTCCACCCAGACGAGCACGAGGTCGGGATTGGCTTCGCGGAGGCCGGCGGTGACCGCCGGGGTGAGCGTGCACTCGCCGAGCAGGACGAGTGGGTTTCGCCCGGCGCCCGCGACCGCGGCCCGGATGTCGCCGAGGCCGGCGGCGAGCGCCTCCTCGGGCGGCGCCGCCATGTCCAGCTCGACCGTCGCGACATCGTCCGCGCCGAGGGCGGCGGCCACCGCGGGCGGCCCTTCCTCCATCCCTGCCCCGTGGAACCGGCTGCACCACGGCACCTGGACGACGGCGCTCACCGCTCCACCGCCTCCGGCCGGGCGTGGGCGAGGTCATCCATCAGCGACTCGACCCAGTGGGCGATGTCGTGCTCGCGCACCTGCGCCCGCAGGCCCTCGATACGGCGGCGGCGCTCGTCGGCCGGCATGACGAGGGCGGCGTGGATCGCATCCGCCTGCTCCTGCAGGTCGAACGGGTTCACGGTCAGCGCGTGCTCACCCAGCTCGGGGTGGGCACCGGCGTTCTCGGAGAGGATCAGCACGCCGTCGCGGTCGTTCACGAGCGGCGCCTCCTTGGCGATGAGGTTCATGCCGTCGAAGATCGCGTTCACGAGCAGCACGTCGTACTCGGCGTAGCCTGCGACCGCCTCGGGGAAGTTGTCCGAGATGCGCAGGTCGACCGCCTGCCAGTCGTTCCTCGTGTAGAAGCGATCGTTGACCGTCCGGGCCGCCCGCTGGATGGCGCCCATGTACTCGGTGTACTCGGGGATGTCCTGCCGCGACGGATCGAGCTTGGCGAGCAGGGTCACGCGGCCCTCCCATTCGGGATGGTCGGACAGGAACAGCTCGAACGCCTGCATCCCACGGACGACGTTCTTGGACGGGTCGGTGCGGTCGACGCGGAGCACGACCTTCTCCGGCCGCCACTCCTTGAGCGCCGTGCGCTCCGCCACCACCGCGTCGCTCGCCGCCAGCCGGTCGAACTCCTCGGGATCGATCGAGATCGGCCGGCTCACCACCCGCACCGTTCGGCCGCGAAAGTGCACGGTCGCCGCCTCGATGTCGACCTTCGCGTCGGTGAACTGCGACACCGATGCCAGGAAGTTGCCGACGTAGCGGGCGGTATGCAGGCCGATGACGTCGCAGGCGAGCATCGACTCGTGGATCGTGGTGCGGATGTCGGGCGGAAGCACGCGCCAGTAGTCCGGCATCGGCCAGGGGATGTGGGAGAAGTGCTGGATGACGGCGTCCGGCACGCGCTCGCGAATGGACGCCGGCGCCACGAAGAGGTGGTAGTCCTGGAGCAGCACCGGGGGCGGGTCGCCCTCGGCCGCCTCGAGCTCGGCCACGACGGCGTCGGCGAAGCGCCGGTTCACGGGGACGTAGCCGGCGTCCCAGGCCAGGCGCACGTTGCGGTCGACGGACGGCTCGGTGGCGAGCCCCCACAGGTAGTGATGGATGAACCAGAGCACCGGGTTCGCGAAGACGTTGTAGTAGCGGTCGTACTCCTCCCGGTCGTGCACGACCAGGCGCACGGTCAGGTCGCCGTCGCGGTAGGGGCCTTCGTCGGCCACCTCGGCGTCCACGTCGGAGAGCGCGCTCGCGATCCACGTCACCGGCCGCACCGCCGCCAGGCCGCTCAGGGCGGTGACGAGGCCGCCGCCCCCGCGCGCCGCCTCGATCCGCCCGTCGGGTCCCCGCGAGAAGCGGCACGGCCCGCGGTTCGAGACGATCAGGAGCGGCTGGTCGGCCATGCCCGCACCCTAGCGCCAAAGCGGGGTCAGACCCCGAACGGCGGCCGTTGCACTGCTGTTGCACGTTCGTTCGGGGTCTGACCCCGATCAGCCGGAGACGATCTCGAGCTCGGCCTGGTCGCCGTCGCCGGCCATGCGGTGCATCAGCGCGAGCCAGTCGCGCAGCAGCCGCGGCGTCAGGAAGCGGCGGCGGACATGCTCCTTGGCCCGGCGGGTCATCTCGCGGGTCGAGTCGGGGTCGGCCAGGATCTGGAGCACCCGCTCGGCGCACTCCTCGGCCGACGAGACCAGGTAGCCCGTCTGGCCGTCGTCGATCTGGGCGACGATGCCGCCGACGTTCCCGCCGATCGTCGGCCGCGCCTTCCACAGCGCCTCCGAGACGGTCAGGCCGAAGCCCTCCCGGATCGACTTCTGGATGCACACCTCGGCGTAGACCTGGAACGCGTTCACCTCGACGGCGCCCACGTTGTTCAGGTTCGAGAACATGTAGATGTCCGGATCCTCCTCGCAGTAGTCGCGAGTGGTGTTCCAGAACTCCCAGCCCTCCGGGTCGTCGTGCGCCATCGACCCGACGAGCGCCAGCTGGACGTCGCGGTGGGTCTCCTTGACGACCCGGTAGGCGTCGATCACGCCCATCGGGTCCTTCCACGGGTCGAAGCGCGACACCTGGAGGAGCAGCGGCCGGCTGACGTCGATCCCGAACTGGTCGACGATGTAGGCCGCGTCGTCGCTCGAGAGGGCCATGTTCTTCGGCGCCAGCGGGTCGATCGCGGGCGGCCAGATGACCGCCTCGGCGAGGCCGGCCCCGCGCGGCACGTAGGCGGGCATGTGGAAGATGCAGGCGTCGTAGGCGCCGAGGCGCGGCGAGACGAAGTCGAGCACCTGGGGGTTCGGCGTCGAGAGGTCGATGTGGCAGCGCCACACCCACCGCGGCCGGGTCGTCTCGACATATTCCCGGATCGCCAGCGGCTGGGGGTCGTGGACGACGATCACGTCCCACTCGTCGGCGTCGGTCAGGGCGTCGGCGTTCAGCTTGTTGTAGCCCTCGAAGATCGCCTTCTGGTGGTCGGTGATCCCCTTCTCGTCGCCCTGGAGGGCGTTGTGCATCGTCTTCGTGACGTCGTAGAACTCGTCGCGGCCGTCGATCACGCGCCATTCGGCGTCGAGCCCGGCGTCGATCATGAGCGGGATCAGCGTGTAGTTGATCTCGGCGACGCCGCCGCCGAACGCCGTGGCGGACAGGTGCAGGATGCGCTTGCCCTGCAACGGCTCGGCGAGGCGCTTGATCTCCTCGGCGAGCGTTCGCCCGATCAGGGAGTTGTAATCGGCAAGTGACTTGTGCCCAACGTTGACCTTCTGCATGCCGCGCGAAAACTTAGCAACATCACCGGTCGCGGCCCACACCGTCGGTCGGGAGCCGCAGCGCGAAGCTCGAGCCGTCGTCGCCCGACGAGACCGCGATCTCGCCGCCCATGCGCTGGGCCAGCTCGCCCGCGATGGCAAGGCCGAGGCCGCTCCCGGAGGCGTTTCCCTGCGGCCCGCGCCAGAAGCGCTCGAACAGGTGCCGCTGCGAGTCGGCGTCGATGCCCGGCCCGTCGTCGGAGACCGTCAGGGTGACATGGCCGTCGTCGGCGGCGACGGCGACGCGCACCTGGGTGCCCTCCGGGTTGTGGCGGACGGCGTTGTCGACGAGCACGCGGCCGATCTGCTGCACGCGCTGCTCGTCGCCGATCCCGTGCGGCAGGCCGCGCGGCGGCCGCGCCAGCACGACCCGGCTGCCGTGGCGGGCGGCCAGGCCGCGGAACTCGCGCACGAGGCCGCGGGCGGCGGCGGCCAGGTCAACGGGCTCGCTGCCGACTTCGACCGCGCCCGAGTCGAGCCGGGACAGGTCGAGCAGGTCGGTCGCGAGCTTCGTCAGCCGCGACACCTGCTCGCGCATGGTGAGGACGAACTCCTCCCGGGTGGCCGGGTCGAGATCCTCCTCCGCCATGAGCTCCAGGAACCCGCCGAGCGAGAAGAGCGGCGTGCGCAGCTCGTGCGAGGCGTTGGCGATGAAGTCCTTCCGGGCCCGGTCGACCTGGGCCAGCCGCGCCTGCATGAGGTCGAACGAGCGGGCGAGCCGGCCGAGCTCGTCGGGGCTGTCGTCGCCGATCGGCTGGTCGAAGCGGCCGGCCGCGATGCGGCTCGAGGCCGATTCAAGCTTGCCGAGCCGGCGCGACACGGCCAGCGCCAGCCCCCAGCCCACGATCGACGCGACGGTCAGCGCGAGCGCGGCCGCGATCAGGATCCGCCGCTCGACGAGCGACGCGGCCGTGTTCACGTCGCCCACCCCCTGCGAGAGCAGGACGACTCCCTCGTTGCCGTGCTTGGGGCTGTTCATCGGAAACGCGACCACGACACCGCCGCCGCGGGTTCGGCCCTGCCCGATCCCGCCGTGCAGGGCGGTGCGGACGATGCGGCTGCCCAGCGGCAACACCGGCCTCGGCCCTCCAAGCACGGGCCCGAGCTTCCCCGATCGCGGATCGCGGTAATAGCCGCTGCCGGTGCCGTTCGCGAGGTGGGCGGCATGCTGGATCGCGCGGCGCACGTGCTTGCCGCTGTAGAAGGCCTGCTGCAGGCCCGGCGCATTCTGCTGGCCGTGCGCGATCACGACGAGGTGCGCCTGGCGGTCGGAGATCAGGGCCTGACGCAGGCTGGGGACGACATAGAGGAACACGATGCCCATCGCGCACGCGACCACCCCGGTGAGCACCACCACCAGCCGGAACCGCAGCGAGCGGAACACGCTCATGGCGACCTCAGGCCGTGTCGCGGAAGCGGTAGCCGACGCCGCGCACGGTGAAGATGTAGACGGGCTCGCGCGGATCCGGCTCGATCTTCTCGCGCAGGTGCCGGATGTGGACGTCGATCGTGCGCGGCTCGCGGTAGGCCGAGTCGCCCCAGACCGCCTCGAGCAGCGCCTGGCGGGTGTAGACCCGGCCGGGATGCAGCGCGAGCGTGTGCAGCACCTCGAACTCGACGTAGGTGAGCTGCACCGGCGCGCCGTGCACGGTCACCGTGCGCTTGGCCGGGTCGATGGCGAGCCCGTCGGCGACGATCGCGCCCTCGGACTGCTCGCGCCGCTCGGCCACCAGCGTGGCCCGCCGCAGCACCGCCCGGATCCTGCTTCGGAACTCGCGGATCGAGAACGGCTTCGTGATGTAGTCGTCGGCGCCGAGCTCGAGGCCGAGCACCTTGTCGACCTCGTCGTCGCGGGCCGTGAGCATGATGATCGGGACGGCCGAGTCGGTCCGCAGCCGCCGGCACACCTCGAGCCCGTCGAGCCGCGGGAGCATCACGTCGAGCACGACCAGGTCGACCGGCTGCTCCGCGAAGCGCTTCAGCGCCTCCTCGCCGTCACGCGCCTGCACGACCCGATATCCCTCTCGCTGGAGCGGATAGGTGAGCAGCTTCTGGATCGACTCCTCGTCGTCCACGAGCATGATCGTGGCTTCGGTCTGCATGCGCGTAGGAATCGTACGCGACCCCGCCGTCGGCGAGACCTACTGCGGCCCGTCGCGTGTGCTATAACCGCCGCTTCGGTGGCTGCTCCCGCACGCAGAAGGCCCGTTCGGCGCGGGCCGCACCGACCGCTCGTGTCGTGGCCGCTCCACGCGCTTCTGCTCGGTATCTCGCTGCTCGTGCCGCTGATCGCGCTGCTGACGCTCTACCAGCCCGCGGCGCCGCTGCCCCCGGCCACGCCGCTCCAGTTCAGCGGCAGCGCGGCCGGCAACCTGACCGGGCGGCTGGCTGCCGCCGAGCGCGACACGCCTGGTGCCTGCTGCGAGCCCGGGAGCCCGGGCGAGCTGGCCGCCGCAGACTGGGTCGAGACGAACCTGCAGCAGTTCGACCCCACGCCGCACCGGCTCGTCTTCGCGACCGACTTACCCTGGCAGTCCCAGCCCGTGCCGATGACCGACGTGATCGCCTACCGCCCCGGCCACTCCCGTGAGATCGTGGCCGTGATCGTGCACCGGGACGGGTCGGACGCCACGGATCTCGCCGGGACCGGCATCCTGGTCGAGCTCGGGCACGTGCTCCAGAGCGTGCCGCACGATCGCGGCATCGCCCTCGTGTCGACCGACGGCGGCACGACCGGCGGGCAGGGCGCGACGGCGCTCGCGCAGCACTGGCCGCCCGCGAAGCGGATCGTGGCCGCGATCGTGATCAGCTCCGCCGCCGGGCCGGCCGACACGCCGCTTCGGATCGTCACCCGGCCGGGCGCGCCCCGCGGCGTGTCGCCGACGCTCTACGCCGCGACCCGGCAGTCGATCTCGACCTGGTACGGGAGCGCGGCGGGCATCCCCGGCGCCTACGACCAGCTGTCGGGCTACGGCGTCCCCTACGCGCCCGGGGAGCAGGGCACGCTCCTCGCCCACGGCCTGTCCGCCCTCGCGATCAGCGCCCAGCCCGGGTACGCCGCCACCGGGCCGCTCGCGAACCTCGACACCGGCCAGCTCGGCCGGCTCGGCGCGACCGTGGCCAACCTGGTGGCCGAGCTCGACAGCGCCCCCACGATCGAGCGCGACGGCTCGCCGGTGCTGCTGCTCTCGGGCAAGGTGATGCGGGGATGGCTGGCCGAGGCGTCGATGGCGATCCTCGTCGCCCCGTTCGTCGCGTGCGTGCTCGACCTGGTGGCCCGGCTGCGGCGCCGGCGCGTGCCGCTCACCCCCGGGCTGACCGCGTTCGCGTGGCGGGCGGCCGCATGGCTCGTGACCCTGGCGGCGATGTGGCTGCTCGCGGCCGCCCCCGGCCGGCTCCTGCCCGGGACCGCCGTGCCGCCGCTGCCCGGCCGGACAGGGGCGACGACGACGGGCATCCTGATCGCATTCGGCGCCGGGCTGCTCTTCTGGCGCTTCGTCACCCGCCCGCGGCTCGTCCGCGGCCCGACGACGACGGGCGAGGAGCGGGTCGGCGGGCTGGCCGGAGGACTGCTCGGGCTCATGCTGGCGACGCTCCTGCTCACCGCGGTCAACCCGTTCGCGCTGATCGTCGTGCTGCCGGCGGCGCACATCTGGCTCTATCTCCCCGCCGCTGCCCGGTCGGGGCGGCGCCTGCTCCTGCTCGTCTACCTGCTCGGCTTCATCGGGCCCGTCGCGCTCGTCGTCGAGATGTGGTCGGCGCAGGGGCTCGGCTCGGACACGTTCCGGGCCCTGGTCGCGATGACGGCGAGCGGCTACCTGGCGCCGGCGGTGTCGCTCTGCTTCGCATTGGCGGCCGCGGCGGCCGCGCAGCTCGGCTCGCTGGTGGCCGGCAGATACGCCGCGCCGCACGCGCCCGTTCGCGGCGGCGGCCCGCGCCTGACGCTATAACAGAGAAGGATGGCCACCACCGGCACCGACAAGGACGTGGCCCAGGGCACGGACGCGGGCCCGCCCGAACCGGCCGGCAAGCCCCGGCGGCGCCGGATGCACCGGTTCGGCACCGTCCTCATGGTCGTGGGCGCGCTCACGATCGTGTACGCGGGCGTGATCCTGTTCTGGGGCGACCCGATCACGGCGCTCTACGCCGACTGGCGCCAGCACGAGCTCTCGCACACGCTCAACTCCGAGATCGACCACTGGAAGCCGGATCCGGCCGTCGCGGCGGCGATCCGGGAGCACGGGCAGGCGGACGCCCGCACGCGCGCGACGGAGCTCCGGTCGCTGCGTGCGGACGCGGCGAAGTTCTCTCACGAGGTGAAGGGCGGCCAGCCGTTCGGCCGGCTCACGATCGGCCGGATCGGCCTCTCGGTGGTGGTGGTGCAGGGGACGGACTGGCTGCACGACCTCAGCCAGGGGCCCGGGCACTACGCGAACACGCACTTCCCCGGCCAGGGCACGACGGTCGCGATCGCCGGCCACCGCACCACGTTCGGCGCCTGGTTCCGGCACATCAACGACATCCGCGACGGCGACTGGATCACGCTCCAGATGCCCTACGCGACCTTCCACTACCGCGTCCAGTACCACCAGGTGGTGCCGAACGACGACTGGAAGATCATCCGCCCGCAGGGCTACGAGCGGCTCGTGCTGTCGGCCTGCCACCCGCTCTACTCCTCGTCGCACCGCTGGATCGTCTACGCCCGGGGCATGTCGGCGACGCTCAAGGGCGGCGCGACCGTCTCGCTCACGGGCTGACCAGGAACCGGGGACTGTCCCCGCGTCGCGGGGACAGTCCCC
>Ga0075425_100006840_pt1 | contig 12006 bp, 10 predicted proteins | sample SoiMethybrSBSTD4_FD_75300 | JGI IMG/M metagenome (GOLD analysis project Ga0075425, IMG submission 75300) | Bulk soil microbial communities from a Populus tree surrounding site in Tennessee, USA - Soil MetaG P. TD hybrid SBSTD4 | ecosystem: Environmental > Terrestrial > Soil > Tree plantation...
CGAGCGCCGGGACCTCGCTCGTGAGGGCCGCCGCAGCTGGGGCTGGCCCTCACCGACACGGACATTCTAAGTTGGGTGCTTCGAGGACGGAGAAGGGCCATGGCCAAGCTGGATGGGCGCATTGCCATCGTTACGGGTGCCAGTCGGGGGATCGGGGAGCAAATCGCCGAGCTGTTCGCCCTGGAAGGCGCCCGTGTCGTCTGTGCTGCGCGGACACTCAATGAAGGCGATCACCGCCTCCTGCCTGGCTCGCTGTCGGCCACTGTCGGCAAAATCAAACATGCCGGCGGCGAGGCCATTGCCGTGGCCGCCGATGTCTCCAAAGCGGAAGATTGCGAAAGCCTGGTCAGAACCGCTCGGGAGGCCTTCGGCACAGTTGACATCCTGGTCAATGACGCGGCGCTCACCTACTACAAGCCGATCATCGACTACAACATCAAACATTGGCACAAAGCCTTCGCCGTCAATGTGCATGGACCCTTCATGCTGTCGCAACTCGTGCTGCCCGGCATGATCAAGCTGGGCCGCGGCGCGATCGTGAACATCTCATCGGGCTCGGCCATCGGCCCGGGCCGCGCCCCGTTCACAGGCGCGCGTCCTGCCAATGGCGGTACCATGTACGGAGCCACCAAAGCGGCCCTGGAACGCTTCACGCAGGGCCTTGCGCAGGAGGTCGCCACGCACAACATCGCCGTGACCGCATTGGCGCCGTCCCAAGTCGTCGCTACGCCAGGCACCGTCTATCACAAGCTCGTCTCCGGCATGGCTGATCCCAACGCCGAGCCACCCTCCTTGATGGCGCGCGCTGCCCTGCTGCTGGCGAGCGAACCCGCCGAGAAGGTCAACGGCCGCGTCACGTATAGCCAGCAAATCCTTGGCGAATATGGCCTCGTTGAGACACCGACGGGGCGCGGCGTGACCACCAAGGGCTCGGGCTATTCCCAGATTTGAGTGCGCCACGCGATCCGGTACTGTCGCATGAACCGGCTGGGATGATGATGGTCGGCCATTGGCGGGAGACTGCCGACAGGAGATGAGCCGTTAGCTTAACCGTTCCCAGAACGCCAACGCGCCCGGGTCAGCAGAACGGTGGTTGGGCGCCGAACGGACAGCAGGGGTGCTCCATTGCCTATCGCCAGCAAACGGCAGCATGCTATGCGCCGTGCTGTAGAAGGATCGCAAGAGGCTTCCTGACGCCACGGAGGTGCACGCACCCCATGTTCATTCATGCCATGCAGCACAATCGCGAGCTCGACACCTTCCGCGCGGAGGTGCGCGCCTTCTGCACCCGCGAGATCCCACCGCAGGTCGCGCGCAAGCAGGCGCGCGGCCAGCATCTAGAAAAGGACGAGTACGATGCCTGGCTGAAGCGCCTGGGCGCGCGGGGCTGGCTCACGGGAAAGTGGCCCAAAGAGCATGGCGGGCTTGGCTGGTCGCCCGAGCAGTTTCTGGCTTTCCAGGAGGAGCTTGGGCGCTCCGGTGCACCACCGCTCGTGTCCTTCGGCCCCACCATGGCCGGGCCCGTGATCTATACCTTCGGCACGCCGCAGCAGAAGACGAAGTACCTGGGCGACATCATCAGCAACAACACGTGGTGGTGCCAGGGCTACTCGGAACCGGGTGCCGGTTCGGACCTTGCGGGCCTCAAGACGCGTGCGGTACGCGAGGGCAACCAATACGTGGTCAACGGTCAGAAAATCTGGACGTCGATGGCGCATTGGGCCGACATGATGTTCGCGCTCGTGCGCACGGATCCCAACGCCAAGAAGCAGGAGGGCATCTCGTTCTTGCTCATCGACATGAAGTCGCCCGGCATCACCGTGCGGCCCATTATCGGCATAACCTTGGGCCATCACCTCAACGAGGTGTTCTTCGAGAACGTCCAGGTGCCGGTCGAGAACCGGATCGGTGAGGAGAACAAGGGCTGGACCTACGCCAAGTTTCTGTTGGCCAACGAACGCGTCGGCAATGTCGACGTCGCCAAGCTCGAGGCCTATCTGCGCCAGATCCGGAGCCTGCTCGAGGCGACCAAGGAGGGCGGCAAAGCGCTTGCCGAGGACCCCGCGTTTCAGCGGCGTCTTGCCGAGCATGAAGTGGGGCTTGCCACGGTCAAGGCCCTAATGGCCGACCAGCTTGCTGCCGCGAAAGCCAACGGCGCACCATCGCTGATGGGCGCCGCGGCCCTAAAGCTGCGCGGAACCGAGTTGGTGCAGGCCATCCTGCAGACCGGGATCGATGCCCTCGGTCGGCACGGCATGGTGTACCAGAGCGCGGCGTTGCACGCAGGTTGGAACGGTGAGCTCATTGGTCCGCAAGAGTCGGCCGATGTCCTCTACGAGCACCTCTATCGGCGCGCCGCCACCATCTACGGCGGCTCAAGCGAAGTGCAAAAAAACATCATCGCCAAGGGCGCGCTCGGGCTCTGAACAGGTTGGGCATTACGATGGCAGTCTTTTCCGCCGACGAGCGCCAGCTGTTGCATGACAGCGTCAATGCGTTTCTGAGGGAGAACTATGGGTTCGAGCGCTGGAAAAGGCTCGCGCGGGGAGCGGAAATGGAAGGGTTCGGGCGGACCGAGTGGGCGAGATACGCCGAGCTTGGTTGGCTTGGCGTGGCACTGCCGGAGTGGGCGGGAGGTGCCGGGGGCGGCATGACTGAGCTTGGCATCGTGATGGCCGCCGCCGGTCGCCACATGGTGTTGGAGCCGCTGCTCGGCACGATCGTGCTAGGCGCCCGCGCCATCGAGGAGGCCGGGACTGAGACGCAGCGCGAGACGCTCTTGGCGCTCATTGCAACGGGGAGGCTCATTTTGGCTTTCTGCCACGCGGAACCAGGTGGCGGCTACGCCCGCGACTACGTGCACACAATTGCGCGGCAGGAAGGCGGCGCGTTCATCGTCGATGGCGAAAAGAGCTTCGCGCTTGGAGCGCACGCGGCAGACACCCTGATCGTTTCCGCTCGTCTTAGCTCGCAGGCGGGCCCGCTCGGACTGTTTCTCGTTCCGCGCGTTGCCGCCGGCGTCCGGCTCAATGTTGCGCCTGCGCTCGACGGGCGAGCCGGCGCAACGGTCAGTTTCGCGGGAGCAAAGCTGGCGCTGAACGCGAGGATCGGCGATGGCGACGAGGACCGGCTCGCCATGATCGATAGGCTGATCGACCGCGGCGCGATAGCGGCGTGCGCCGAGGCTTGCGGCGCGATGGCGGCAGTGACTGAGGCGACGATTGAGTACCTGAAGACCCGTCAGCAGTTCGGCCAGCCGCTAGCAAAATTCCAGGTATTACAGCACAGGCTTGTCGACATGAGCGTGTCTGGGGAGGAGGCGCGAGCCATCGTGCACGCGGCGCTGCAAGCGCTCGATGACGAGGCGCCCCACGCTCAACGCGCCGTGTGGGCGGCCAAGGTGCAGACAGCGCGCGCGGCGCGATTCGTCGGCGGCCAGGCCATCCAACTGCACGGCGGGATGGGCATGACCGACGAGCTGGCGATCGGCCACTACTACAAGCGATTGACCCTGTGCGAGACGCTGCTGGGCGACGGGGAATTCTACCTCAAGAGGCTTGGCGCCGCCGCAGCCGCTTGCGCCGTTGCCTGAAGCCGGCGACCCGCTCGGTCCTTCCCCCAAGGCGCAAGGTTGCCATTCCGACCCGCGCGGCGATCCGCCGTCACCCCGGCCCATGCCGGCAATCCAAGCACTGTGGGATCGCCGGTGGATCATAGTGGAGCATGTCAGCTCCGGGGTTTTGCCGTTGGCCATGCGCCGCAGACCGATATCCGCACGCGTTGACATCGCCTCATTGAGGCTGTATGAGGCCGCTCGCCATGGACCTCGCAACAAAGCCGCGACGATGCCGCATGCTCACGCCGAACCGGGCGCGAGTGCGATGAGCCGTCATTGAAAGCGCTCATCCCGCAGGCCGCGCCGAGTGCGCGGCTTTTTTGTTTCCAGACCGCTTGTTCGCGAGAAATTGGCCATGTCGGCGCCATTCAACTGCAACGCTGAGCGCGCGATCGAGATTACGACGCAGGTGTCGCGCATCGACCTCGACCGCGTGCATAAATGGCTGCAACGCAAGAGCTACTGGGCAGGCGAGATGCCGCGAGACGTGTTGGATCGCGCTGTGCGCGGCTCCTTGTGTTTCGCCGCACTCGAGGGAGGAGCCACCGTCGGCTTCGCCCGAGTGATCTCCGACGGGGCGACGTTTGCTTACGTGTCCGACGTGTTCGTCGACCAGGAACGCCGCGGAAGGGGCATAGGCAAACGCCTGTTGACAGCGATCGTGGCCCACCCCCAGCTGCAAGACCTTCGGCTCTGGTTGCTGGCAACCACCGATGCCCACGGCCTTTACGCACGCCACGGGTTTACCGCGCTTGCCGCGCCGCAGCGCTACATGGAGCGGCGGGACGCTGAGGTCTATCAGCGCATGGCGGACGCACGAGGGCCCGGGCCCAGTGCAGCGTAAGGCCCGAGCAGCAACCGCTCGCTCTCGCCAATGCACGCGAATGCCGGCCTTGCACGCGGGGTGATGCCTGGCGCAGGAATTGGCGAGAGCCGGCCGGCTCAAAATCTCTCCACCTCGGGCACTGCGAGGACCGTGACGCAATGCGTCGCACCGGGGTTTGGCGATCCCGGTGCGAGTTTGCGAACAATCCTGGTTGCCCCGCGGGAATGCCCATAGGATAGTTGGGTCAACTGAAGGATAAGGCACGAGGAAAACGCGCAGCACGGCGCGCATCGGCACCGCATGGGAAGACGTAAACAGGCTGGCCCGTTTGACTTCCCGACCGGGGTCGAGGACGCCAAAGTGCGTGAACGGGCGCTTGCGCTGCTCAGGGACAACGGTGTCCGCCTGCCGACGTTTGCCGAGCTGGCGCAACCGGACCGCATCGCCAAGTCCCTGCGCGCAGGTCTTGCCGACATCGGCCCCGACGCGCCCCACCCGCTCAACTTGCAGCGCGTGCACTGGTTCAACGATCTTGCGCGCACGGGGTCGGTGACCGTCCCCGTGCACATCGAGCTGCCGCCGGCGCTGACCGGGGTGGAGGCGCGCATCGTCGTGCTCTTGGGAGCCCTCTTTCCGATGATCGCAGCGCACAAGGTGCTCGCCGCCTATGCTTGCCTGGCGCCGCGGCTCGTTTCGGGGCGCTTCGATCCCACCCGCCAGCGCGCGGTGTGGCCCTCGACCGGCAATTATTGTCGCGGAGGCGTCGCCATCTCCAGGATCCTCGGCTGCCGCGGCGTGGCCGTGCTGCCGTCCGGCATGAGCCAGGAGCGCTTCGACTGGCTCGCCCGATGGGTGAGGGCACCGGAAGACATCGTGCGCACACCAGGCACCGAATCCAACGTTAAGGAAATCTACGACAAATGCGCGCAACTGCAACGCGACGACGCCAACGAGATCGTCAACCAGTTTAGCGAGTTCGGCAACTACCTCGCGCACTGGCGCTGCACCGGGCCGGCTCTGAAGGCCGTGTTCGAGGCGCTGCGCGCCAGCCTTCCCCACCTGCGCCTTGCTGGCTACGTCGCCGCCAGCGGGTCGGCCGGCACGCTGGCCGCCGGCGACTACCTCAAGGACGAGTTCGGGACCCGCATTGCCGTCGTAGAAGCGGTCGAATGCCCGACGCTGCTGTTGAACGGTTACGGCGAGCACAACATCCAAGGCATTGGCGACAAGCACGTGCCGCTGATCCATAATGTCATGAACACGGACCTGGTGATCGGCGTGAGCGACCAGGCGACCGATGGGCTAAATGCGGTGTTCAACACGGATGCGGGCCGCGAGCACCTCGTGCGGCGGCTTGGCGTGCCGGCACAGATCACGAGCGCACTTGCCTATTTCGGGCTCTCCTCGATTGCCAACGTGCTGGGCGCCATCAAGATGGCCCGGCATTACCGACTTGGTCCAACCGATGTGATCATCACGGTGGCGACCGATGGTCACGCGATGTACGCAAGCGAACTGGCCCGCTACCTCCAGCGGCGCCACAACCGCGCAGAGCTGATGCTGGAGACGGCGGCCGAGATTGTCGGCCAGCATCTGCTCGGCGCAGGCACTGAATACGTACTCGAGGCCACCGAGCGCGAGCGGCAGCGCATTTTCAATCTTGGCTACTTCACTTGGGTGGAACAACAAGGCGTTGAGCTCGCCGATTTTGACCGCCGTCGCTCAGCGAAGTTCTGGCGTGGCTTGCACGACCTGGTGCCGCAATGGGACGAGATGATTGCGGCCTTCAATCGCGATAACGGCATGGCGGCGGCTGCATGAGCAAATCCGGAAGAATGAGCCCCGCATGAAGAGCGAGAACCTGATCAAGCCATACCAGCAGCTGCGCAGCGCTACGCTCGCTCGCGACCGCGGCCTGCGCGAGAAGGTGATGTCGCTGGAAGAGGCGGCGAAACTCGTACGCGACGGCGACCATGTCGGCATCGGCGGGTGCACGATGTCGCGCACGCCCATGGCCATGATTTGGGCGCTCATTCGCGCGCGCCGAAAGGATCTCACCATCTCGCGCTCGATTACCTCCACCGAGGGCGATTTGCTGTTCGCCTCCGGCGCCTCTCGACACATCATCACCAGCTGGTTTTCGCAAGGCATCGTCTGGGGCGTGTCGAAGGTGATGCGCCATTTTACCGAGAACCAGCTCGCCCACTTCGAGGAATGGAGTCACATGTCGATCGGATTGCGCTATCGCGCCGGCGCCATGGGCATTCCGTTCATGCCGTCGCGGTCGATGATTGGCTCGGACGTGAGCAAGCGGGTCGGCGACGAGTTCAAGACGATGGAGTGCCCCTTCACCGGTGATCGGCTCGTACTACTGCCCGCGCTCAATCCAGACGTTGCATTGATCCACGCGCAGCGCTGCGATGCTTACGGCAACGCGCAGCTCGACGGCCTTCAGTTCATGGACATCGACATGGCCATGGCGGCAAACCGCGTCATCCTCACCACCGAGCGGATCGTCTCCAACGACCAGATCCGCCGCGCGCCCGATCAGACGCGCATCCCCTTCTTCACGGTGGAGGCCGTGGTCGAGGCGCCCATCGGTTGCGCGCCGCACGAATGCTATGGCGTCTACGAACCGTTCTTTACGCAACTCGACGCTTACGCGGAACGCACCGCAAAAGATGCGCTGAAGGGCTGTTGCGATTATCTGGATGAGTTCTACTTCGGCCCCAAGTCTTGGGCCGACTATCTCGCAAAGATCGGCATGCACGAGGTGCTCGACGCATGCCGGCGCGGCCGGAGCGTGCACAATGACTAAGCATCAGGCGCCGCGCCGAGCTTACACGGCCTCCGAGCTGCTGGCGGTAATGGCCTCGCGGCTGTTGAAGGATGGCCAGGTCGTATTCGCCGGCGTCGGTATTCCCCTGTTGGCGGCGACGCTGGCGCAGCGCAACTTCGCACCGCACCTCACCATCCTGTTCGAAGGGGGGACGATCGGCCCCTTCATCGTGCCGGGCGAGCTGCCACCATCCACCAACGAACAGCGCTGCACCCGCCGCTCCAATATGGTGCTGCCGATCACCGACGTGCTGCTGCTCCTGCAACGGGGCTATGTGGACGTCGGCTTCATGGGCGGAGCACAAATCGACCGCTTCGGTAATCTCAACTCTTCCTTCATCGGCGATGCCGACAATCCCACCATCCGCTTGCCGGGCACCGGCGGGGGTAACGACATCTCCTCACTCACGAACATGATCGTCGCCATGAAGCACGAGAAGCGGCGCTTCGTGAGGAACGTGGATTTCATCACGTCGCCCGGTTGGATCAAGGGCCACCACACGCGCGATCGCGCCGGGCTGCCCCAGGGCGGGATGTGGCGGGTCGTGACCGATCTTGCCATCATGGGCTTCGACAAAGAGACCCGCGAGATGAAGGTACTTGCCATGCACGAGGGCGTGACGCGGGAGGAGGTGCGGGATAACACCGGCTTTGCGCTGCTGTTTGACGATCACATGGCGACGGCCGAGCCGCCGCGCCAGGAGGAACTTGCGGTGCTGCGAAAGTTGGACCCGGAACGGTTGTATACGGCTTGACGTCATGCCGGCGGGCTGGCGTTGTCGGCAGCAGAGAGTTGCTTGGGTGCCCCGTTTGACGGGGATGACGGAGGAGCGGGATGGCAGCCAAAAGGAACAATGCGACCGTATTTGGCATCGCAATGCGCAACTTCACCAAATACCCGCAGATGCCGGATGCGCAGGCGCTCATCGACTACGGCGTCAGGATGGAGGCGTTGGGCTATGAATCCCTGTGGGCGTGGGACCACATCCTGCTCGGCGTCGAGCCGAGCTTCCCCATCCAGGAATCGCTGTCGATCCTCACCGCGGTGGCAGCCCGCACCACCAAGATCAAGGTGGGCACCGGCATCCTGGTGCTGCCAATGCGCAACCCCGTGCTCTTGGCCAAGGAACTCGCCACCATCGACCACATCTCCGCTGGTCGGCTGATCGTTGGCGCGGCCGTGGGCTGGTACAAGCGCGAATTTGATTCACTTGGCGCGGATTTCCATCAGCGCGGCAAGGTCATGGAGCAGAGCCTCGAGGTCATCAACCGGCTCTGGACCGAGGAGAAGGTCGACGGCGACTACCCACCCTACAAGCTGCGCGGAGCAGTGCTCTACCCAAAACCTCTGCAGAAGCCGCGCCCACCCATTTTGATCGGAGGCTACGTCGATGCCGTGCTCAAGCGCGCGGCCACCAAGGGTGATGGATGGCTCACCTACTACTATACGGCGCACGGCTTCGCGCGCGCCTGGGCCAAGGTGCGCGCTTTCGCCGAGGAGGCGGGCCGCGACCCCGATAGCCTCATCTCCACCAACCAACTGCCCATCTGCATCGGTGCCCGTGCCAAGATCGAGGCGCCGATGAAGCAGTGGTTGCAGACCGAGTGGGACTACGCCTCGTGGTCGGAATCGACCATGGAGAGCGCCATTATGGGAACGGTGGAGGAGTGCGTGGAACAGCTCGAGGCGCATCTGGCCACCGGCATCGATCGTATCATTTTCGTGCCCTACCGCTACGAAGAGGACCAGGTCACAGCCCTCGCCAAGGAGGTCATTCCGCGCTTGAGAAAGAAGATGACGTGAGGGAGGATGCGGGCTCCGTTTTGCGCGCCGCATCCCGCCGATGCGGCCATCGATCCGGGGAGCCGGTAGCAAACCTGGAGCCAACGCGAAGCAACCCAAGGCCGACCCGGGGGCCAACCCAGTACCAACCCAGTACCAACCCAGGGCCAACCCGGGGCCAACCGGGGCCAATCCAGTGCCAACCCATGCCTGGGCGCGAGAGGGGGCGCATGGCGTCGCTTGCGGCAGCGTGACTTCGCTTGCTTCAGTGCACGGCGCGGCACCTGCCTTTGAAACTTGTCAGTGTGGGGAGGCCCTCTTATCCTCAAACTGCGATGGTGTTTGCAACATGGTATCAATTTGCAGCCGCCGTCCGAGGTCGCGGGGGAGCTTCGCCGCAATCGCGCGTGTCGAGCAACGGGAGATGCGTATGAAAGCCATGGCCGTCAGATTTGCCCTTGCCGCCGCAGGCACCCTGCTGGGCACGGCGCTTCTCGGTGGACCGGCGAGCGCCCAGGACACCATCAAGATCGGCGTGACGCAGCCGCTCACGGGTGCGTTTGCCGCCTCGGGCAACTACGTGACGCAGGGCGCCAAACTTGCCGAGGAGGAGATCAACAAGGCGGGTGGCGTGCTCGGCAAGAAAATCGAGCTCATTGTGGAGGACAACAAGTCCAATCCGACAGAAGCGGTCTCCACAGCAGAGAAGTTGATCGTCAAGGACAAGGTACCTGTGATGATGGGCGCCTGGAGCTCGACCCTTACGCTGGCGGTCATGCCGAAGCTTGAGGAGTACAAGGTGCCGATGTTGGTCGAGACCTCTTCATCCGGCAAGATTACCACCTCGGGCAACCCTTATGTCTTTCGCATCAGCCCGACCTCGGAGATGGAGGCCAAAGCGTTCACGCCGCTCTTCCAGTCGCTCGGCATCAAAAAGGCCGACTTCCTCGCGACCAACAACGATTTCGGCCTCGGCGCCTCCAAGGAATTTTCCGAGGCCGCGCTAAGGGCGGGCGTCGAGATCGGCGTCAAGGAGACGATGGACCCGAAGGCTACCGACTTCTCAGCCCAGCTCGCCAAGATCAAGGCATCCGGAGGCGACACGCTATTCGTGACCACTGCAGTTGAGCAGATCACGCTCATTCTCAAGCAGGCCAAGGACCAACAGCTGACGGCGCGCATCATCACCACAGGGGGTTCCAACTCGCCCGACCAGCTCATTGCGCAGGCGGGCGACGCGGCCAACGGCTCTTACCATCTCGTGTTCTTCACGCCCTGGTTTCCCGAAGCGGTGAAGAACCCGGACGTCGCCAGAAAGTTCATCGGCCTGTGGAATGAGAAGAAGTACAACGTCGGCGGTTTGACCGAAGGTTTTCGCGGCTGGGACGGCGTCCACGTCATTGTCGAGGCCATCAAGGGGGCAGGCAAGGCCGAAGCCGAGGCCATCACCAAAGCGCTGTGGGATGTCAAGGTGAAGGGTATCAATGGCGACATCGCCTTTATCAAGCAGGGCCCGGCAGGCAAAGAGAGCGCGCAGAACGTGCCAAGCGTATACCTCGTCAAGATCGATGGCGGCAAAGTCGTGAGACAATAGGACCGAGGGATGGGTGTCATCGCTGGCTCTGTTGCCGGGGGTGGCGACCATCCGCGGACATCGGAGCGAGCGTGAGATGGATCCCGGGGCAAGCGCCGGGGTGACACCATGGACCAGCTGCTCCAGCACGCGCTCAATGCCCTGATCCTCGGCGGTACCTATGCGCTCTTGGGTATCGGCCTCACTCTCATCTTCGGCATCATGCGGGTGGTGAACTTCACCCACGGCGAGCTCTACAGCTTCGGCGCCTACATGATGTTCTTCTGCGTCATGATCACCGACGTGAACTTCTTTTTGGCGCTTGTGCTGGCCGTGCTGCTCGGCATTGTTCTGGGAGCGGTCCTCGAATTTACGCTGCTGCGCCGGCTCAAGGGCGCCGACATCGATACCACGATGCTGGTGATGATCGGCGCCTGGATCGCGCTGCAAAATCTTGAGCAGTTCACGTGGTCCGGCGTGGCCAAGTCGATCGACACGCCGTTCCCGTCCTCGCCGCTGGTGCTCGGACCAGTCTCGGTGTCGTGGAACCGGCTGTTCGTGTTCGCGGTGGCGCTGGCGCTTATCGCCGGCAGCTACGCGCTCATCAACCTCACCAAGCTTGGCAAGGCCATGCGCGCCACCTTCCAGGACCGGGAGACCGCCTTGTTGATGGGCGTCGACATCAATTTCATCCACACCACAACGTTCGCTCTAGGCTCCGGTCTCGCCGCTGCCGCAGGCGCACTGCTGGGTCCCGTGTTCGTCGTCTACCCGACCATGGGTGATCTCGCCTCGCTCAAAGCCTTCGCCGTTGTCATCCTCGGCGGCCTCGGCAGCATCCCCGGCGCCACCGTCGGGGGATTCATTCTGGCCTTCATGGAGGAGCTGGGCGCCGCCTACGTGTCCTCGGGCTTCCGCGACGGCATGGGCTTCATGCTCATCATCGCCATCCTCCTTATTCGGCCCACGGGCCTATTCGCACAGAAGGAGCGCGTCGGGTGAAGCGCGCGCTCACCGCTCTCTGGCTGCTGTTTCTTGCCTCCATCCCGCTGTGGCTCACGGACCTATATGCCCTGCACGTGCTCATCTTGACGGGCATCTTCATCATTGCGGCGATGAGCCTCAACCTGCTGCTCGGCTATACGGGCCAGCTGAGCCTTGGTCACGTCGCCTTTTTTGGGATCGGCGCCTACGTGTCGAGCCTGGTTTCGTTGGGCTTCGAGGTGCATCTGTTGCCCAACTGGGTGGTGAGCCTGGAGCCCAAACCGGTGTGGCTTGCCATGCTGTGCGGCGTGGCGCTGGCAGGACTGAGCGGCTGGGTCATAGGGCGCGTCTCTTTCAAGGTGCGCGGGGCCTATTTCGTCATCGTC
>Ga0075425_100006841_pt1 | contig 12005 bp, 10 predicted proteins | sample SoiMethybrSBSTD4_FD_75300 | JGI IMG/M metagenome (GOLD analysis project Ga0075425, IMG submission 75300) | Bulk soil microbial communities from a Populus tree surrounding site in Tennessee, USA - Soil MetaG P. TD hybrid SBSTD4 | ecosystem: Environmental > Terrestrial > Soil > Tree plantation...
GGCCCAGCCTCTTTCCCTTCGCTTAAGAAGATCATCTTCGGCGGCGAGGGGTATCCGAAGCCCATGTTGGCAAAGCTATACGAAGCGGTGGGCCGCCGAATCGAGCTTCATAACGTGTACGGACCGACAGAGTGCACGTGTATCTGTTCAGCCTATCGAATCTCAGACCTCGATTTCACGGACCTCAGGGGCTATCCGCCGCTCGGCCAGCTGATTCCCAATTTCTCGTACGCCATCCTCGACGAAGCTGGGCGAGCGGTTCCTCCGGGCGAGACGGGCGAGCTGTGCCTTGGCGGACCCTGCGTTGGCCTCGGCTACTATAACGCTCCGGAGCAGACGGCGCGGGTGTTCATTCAGAATCCGATGCATGTGCGGTTTTTGGACCGGGTCTACAAGACCGGGGATCTGGTCAGGTATGACCCGAAGGATCAAAAGATCCACTTTGTTGGACGCGCGGACACCCAGGTCAAGCATCAGGGATATCGAATCGAGCTTGGCGAGATTGAGCACGCACTATTGAGCATAGATGGGATTGACGAAGCGGCGGCGATTCACACATCCTCCGACGGTATGGGCCGAATCCTCGCTGTCGTGGCATCCACACAGGGGGTGTCCGGGGCCGCCGTCAGGAAGACATTGAGCGATAAGCTTCCGAAGTACATGATCCCGGAACGAATTATCGTTGTCGCTCAACTCGCTAAGAACGCTAACGGCAAGATTGACCGGCAAGGCATTGCCGCCGCAATCGTCCGAGGAGACCTATGAACCGGGATCCGTTGCGCGGCGGAGTGTCGCAGCAGCGCCTGGCGTGACTCCTTCCAGTCCTATTGAGCGCCGCAACGACCTCCTCGAGACCTCGTCTCCTTTGACCAGCGCTGATAAGGCACGGTTCGCGTACTTTGGCGTAAACGCAAAGATCCTTCCCCCGCTGCGCATTCTCAATCCGCAAAACATCATCATCGGCGATTTCACAGCCATCCGCGAAGGCTGCCACGTGAACGCCTTCCGCGATCTTTCATTCTTGCGAGACTACGTGGCGGAAGAATTTCAGGATGACTTCAAAACCGAGGACTATCTTTATGACGCCCACATTATTATCGAACGCGAGTGTCAGATCGGACGTTTTGCCTTCATGTCGTGCACCGAGAGAATTCACATCGAGCACAACGTAGTCTTGTCGGAGCGAGTCTTCATCGGTGATAACAATCACTCCTTCTCGCATCCTGACGTGCCGATTGTGCAGCAGCCGAACAAGCGAGGGAAACCGGTGGTCATCGGCACGGGGAGTTGGATCGGTGTTGGTGCGGCGATTCTTTCCGGTGTAGTCTTGGGGCAAAACACCGTGGTCGGCGCCAACAGCGTCGTGCACGAGGGAGAGTACCCATCTCACTGCGTGATCGGTCCGCCTCCGGCCGTCGTGCGATATCGGAGACATCATGGTGATGAGTGAGCTCACCCGCGCCTACAATATGTTCTACCGATCGCGCGATCCGCAATACGTCTATCCCGTCGAATTTGTTGTTCGGGCCTTCCTGGGGCGTTATCCGCGCTTGGCCCCGCCCCGCGAGGGCTACGGCGGGCAACGGGTGCTCGATCTTGGTTTCGGTGACGGCCGAAACATACCTCTGCTGGTCAACCTCGGGCTCGAGGTCTATGGGGTAGAGATCACAGAGGAGATCTGCTCTCGCGCGGTCGCCAGACTCGCTCGCCTGGGAGTGACGGTTGAGGTTCGGGTCGGCAGAAACCACGCTCTTCCGTTCGCTGAGGGCTTCTTTCACCATGTGTTAGCCTGCCACTCGTGTTACTACGTGGACCCGAAGACCCGATTCGAGGACAATCTCCGAGAGATCGCGCGCGTCATGAGTCCCTGCGGCCGGTTTGTGTTCTCCGTGCCTATCGGCACGAGCTACATCCTGCGTGGCGCACGAGACCTTGGGGATGGGCATATGCAGATCACCGCGGATCCGTACGGTGTCCGTAACGGTTGCGTGGTCAAGAAATTTGACACCGAGGGCGACATCGAAGAGGCCCTTGCACCGCTCTTCCAGGATCTAAGTATCGGATCATGCCGCAATGATTTCTGGGGTATCGAGGAGCATGTGTGGATCGTCGTGTGCCGACGGTCCGCAAAACACTAGGCCGCCTCGCGAGGGACCGTGAAACTTACCAGCGTCGCATACTATCGGTGCCCAGCCGACGGATCCGAGTTGCATGCAGCTGACACGGCGTCCAGCGATTGGATAGAGACGGGGAGCCTCGTCTCGGGCGCAGGTCGCCGGTACACGGTGATACAGGGCGTGCCGCACATCCTCTTCCCCGAGAAGCTCTCGTCACTGGAGGAGCGGACGCGGATCGAGTACGACAGGGTCGCGGATCGGATCTACGACGCAGCGGTCGATTGGCAGTTCGCCGCGTTCCTCGAGGACGAGGACACCGTTCGAGAGGGCATGGTTGACTTGCTCGACGTGCACACGAGCGATCGGGTACTTGAGATCGGCTGTGGCACCGGTCGCGATTCGTACCGACTCGCTCGCCGGCTCGGAGAAGGCGGTGCGCTCTTCATGCAGGACCTTTCGGCCAACATGGTCTTTGCTTGCCGGCAGAGCACGGACGCCAGGGCCAAAGAGACGCCGTTTCGCTGTCCTCTCGAGTACTCCGTGTGCAATGCGAATCATCTCCCGTTCCCGGATAGTTTCTTCGATAGAGTGTTTCACTTCGGCGGCCTGAATCAGTTCGGCGACCTCCCGGCGGCTTTGGTCGAGGTGACGCGTGTCACCAGACCGGGCGGACGCGTCCTCGTGGGTGATGAAGGGGTAGCCCCCTGGCTGAAGGGCACAGAGTTCGAAGGCATCGTCACGACCAACAATCCGTTGTTCGAGGCCGACGCTCCGCTTGGGGTGTTACCGATATGCGCGCGCGACGTGACAGTAAAATGGATCATCGGGAATTGCTTTTATGTGATCGCCTTCACGAAAGGCAGCGGTCCGCCACCCTTGGATCTCGATCTTCCACATCAGGGATGGCGTGGCGGCTCCATGCGGACGCGGTACTACGGGCAGCTTGAGGGGGTCACGCTCGAGGCAAAGGCGCTGGCCCGGCAAGCCGCGGCCGCTGCGGGGGTGAGCGTACATGAGTGGCTGGATCGGTTGGTGAAGAATGCTGCCGAGCGCATCCTCAAGCGCTGATTGCAGCCTTTCGGTATTCCGGCGTTCGCCGGCGGGCCTCGACAGCGAAACGTCTGGGTCATGTCGGTCGAAAATGTCGCACCCGGACCCGCGTCCATGAAATGGCGCAAGCTCGGACGCATCTATGCCCCAGATGGGTCGAAGCCGTGGGGCCGCTCGCACGCGGCAAACCCAGTGCCTGAGCGGGTTGCGGGCGATCGATTTCGCATCTATTTCTCCACGCGGGATGGCGAAAACCGGTCTTCAATTTCCTGGATCGAAGTCGACCTGAATGAACCGGCGCGGATCCTCTCCGAAGCCGATCAGCCGGTCCTCGCTCCAGGCGAGCTCGGGATGTTCGATGACTCAGGCTGTTCGATCGGCTGTCTCCTGCCCGTCGGAGAAAAGCGATTTCTCTATTACATGGGTTGGCACCTCACGGTCCGCGTGCCTTGGCAGAACGCTCTTGGCCTGGCCGTCAGCGATGCCCCTGGACAGCCATTTCAACGCGTCTCGCGGTTTCCGATCATTCCCCTCAATGACGTCGACCCCTATACGATCTCCTATCCGTGGGTTTTGCGCGAAGGCGATAACTTCCGAATGTGGTACGGCTCCAACACTGAGTGGGGGCCGCGCCGTGAGGATATGCGCCACCTCATCAAGTACGCCGAATCTCGGGACGGCATATCGTGGGAGCGCAGGGGAGTCGTTGCGATCGACTTTGTTGGCGACGGCGAGTACGCAATATGCAAGCCGTGCGTCCTACACAGCAGCAACGCGTACGAAATGTGGTTCTGTTCGCGAGGCGACAAGTACCGCATCCGGTATGCGCAATCGCCGGACGGCAACGTCTGGACGCGCCACGATTCAACGGTCGGGATCAACGTGTCGCCTTCTGGGTGGGACTCGGACATGATCGAGTATCCCTGCGTCTTCGATCACAACGGACACCGCTACATGCTCTACGCGGGGGACGGCTATGGCCGCGGAGGGTTCGGTCTCGCCGTCCTCGAGGGGGACTGAATACGTGGCGGCCCTCGGTCCAGCGTACGCCGCTGAAAACCTTTGGTGGCCCCGCGATTCTGGATCGCAACCGTGAGCAACCGTCCTACCACTGAGGGGCGCTCGGGATCATCGCCGATGCCCCGATCCTAGGGGAAGATCGCCCATGGCAAAACTTGTCATTTTCGGATCTGGGCGAGGTGCTGATACCGCCTACCGCTATATTTCGCGGGACACTCGCCATGAGATATGCGCCTTTACGGTCGACGCAGCCTTCCTCACGCAGAACACATTTCACGGGCTCCCTGTGGTCGAATACGAGTCTGTCACTTCGCGATTCCCTCCCGATCGGTACAAGATGTTCATTGCGTTGGGCTTCCAACAGATGAACGGCCTTCGGGCCGAGAAATACCTCGACGCGAAGCAGAAGGGCTATCGGCTCATCAGCTATGTTCACTCACGCCGCTCGTGGCTGCAGCCTGTATCCGTTGGCGAGAACTGTTTCATTCTCGACAGTCAGATCTTCAACCTTGACGTATCCGTTGGGAATAATGTGACGATCTGGTCCGGGAACCACTTCGGCGATCGTACTGCCATTGCGGACCACGTGTGGGTGTCGTCCCATGTGACGCTGTCGGGCGACGTGACGGTCGGCGACTATTGCTTTCTTGGGGTTAACTCCTGCGTCTCGAACAACGTTGTGCTCGGAGCGCGGACGTTCGTAGGTGCCAACGCCTTGATTGCCAAGAACACAGAGGAAGGGAGCGTGTTCGTGACGCCGCCAGCGAAACAGATCCCCATGCCGAGCGACAAGTTTCTCGCCATGCTGCAGCTCACCTGAGGAAACCCGTAGAGGGGAGTCGGGGACAGATGACTGACGTGATCCGCGACAGGCCAGAGATGACTGCGGACTGCCCCGCGAGACGTGACAAGATCGTTGCGATCGTTCAGTCGAACTACATTCCTTGGAAGGGGTACTTCGATCTAATCAACTCGGTCGATGAGTTCATCCTCTACGACATCGTGCAATATACGCGGCGGGACTGGCGCAACCGCAACCTCATCAAGACGCAGGACGGGCTGCGCTGGCTGACGATTCCCGTGGAGGTCAAGGGCCGCTACACGCAGACAATCGAAGAGACGAGGATCAGCGATGCGGGATGGACTCGTCGTCACCTGGAGACTATCCGCCATACTTATCGACACGCGCCGTTCTTCGATGAGTACGAGTCCTTCTTAGTCGAGCTGTACCGCGACTCTTACGATGTTCTCCTCAGCGAAGTAAACGAGCGATTTCTCAGAGCGATCTGTCGACTCCTTGGAATCAGGACGGTGATCTCGCAGGCTAGTTCGTACAGTCGCGTGCCGGACCGGCACGAGCAACTCATCACGATCTGTCTCGAGAGCGACGCCCGCCGGTATCTCTCCGGCCCGACTGCTCGTGGCTATCTCGACGAAACCCGTTTGGCGGCCGCAGGCATTCGCGTCGAGTGGATGGACTATTCGGACTATCCCGAATACCCTCAGCTCTTTCCGCCATTCGAACACCGTGTGAGTGTGATCGATCTCCTTTTAAACGCCGGTCCCACCGCCCCGCGATTCATGAAGAGTTTCGGGGTGCCCCGGGAGGCCCGACTGCCCGTTGCCAGGCCCAACTGGGAGAGCACCTCATCGGGATCATAGCATCCTGATCTGGCGGGGCTTTGGAGCTTTGTCCCCGCCGGGTCTACGGCATCTTTTTTCTTGACCCCTCGGTGGCTTTGTCTTCAAATGTTGAACGCTGCGCCACATGAAACGCCAACTCCAGTGCGACCTCGAGATCCTAACGGCCATCGGCGAGGGTCGGCCGCTCAGCCAGCGCGATCTGGCAAAGCAGCTGGGCGTGGCGCTCGAGCCGACGAACCTCTACCTCAAGCGCCTGGCGAGCAAGGGCTTCATCAAGATCGTCGAGTTCCCGCAGAAGGCGGCGGCGCGCAAGCGGCTCCGCGGTCTTGCGGCCACCGCTGGCCCAGGGACGGCTCAGGCGCCGCGCTAACGGGCGCGTGCTGGTCGAGTTGCCGAAGGCCTGGCGCGACGGCACGGCGCACCTGCTGCTCGAGCCCCTCGAATTTACTGGAGAAGCTGGCGGCAGTGACCCTGCGGCCCGAGGCGCATCTCCTCCGTTACCACGGCGTGCTCGCTCCGCACGCGGCCTGGCGCCAGCGCGTGCTGGGCTCTGGCCGGCGGCCGGGGAACGCCAGCGTCGAGTTGCCCTCAGGCCAACCGGGTGCAACCGGCCGCCCGCGCTATCGGGCGTGGGCTGTGCTCGTACAGCGCGCCTTCGGGCTGGATGTGCTGGCCTGCGCGCGGTGCGGCGGCAGGCTCCGTCTGATCGCCACCATTTCAGATCCAGCGTCACGGTGCGTCTCCCCGAGCTGTGGCTGGTCCAGACGCGCCGCGTCGCTGCACCAGGGCTGAGCCCGTGGGTGCCATGATGGCCCCATCGTGCACGACAGACGGAGACCCCCTCCCGTTCGGATCGGCAGACCGATGCGGTCCGGTGAGTCTGGGCGCGGCCTCGATCCAGGCGTGCCTGAGGCACGAGGAAGGACGCTGGCGGCGGCGTCATGTGGCACCACTCACCCCGCCCGAGCGGCGGAGTCCTCGGCTTCCCCGCGCCGTCGCCCCCCTCTACAATCCGCCGCGTGTGCACTCATCTTCACTAGTCTGTCTATTCGTCAAAGATGTGCTGAACCGCTGCAACCCCGGCTCGCGGCGATCTGTGCAACGCGCTTCGCGGTCACGGAATCGACGCTCTGCCCAGACCACCGCGGCTGCTGCAGCGGCGATCCTTCTCTACCGAGGAGCGAGGACTTGCGCGCAGGTCCAACCCGACCGGCAGCTTCCTGATCGGGCCGGCGTCGGGCGGCGCTGTCCGCGGCCGAGGGGACGCGGAGGAGCTCGTGGACGTCGGCAGCTTCGCTAGGCTGGTCGGGCCGTACGCCGTCTACTGCGGGGGGGCGATTTATGGAGCGTGGGTACCACAGTGCTGATGCCCCGCGTAGCCGACGAGGAGCACTGGCAGTCGCTCAATTTCGTCACTTACCGCCGAATCGTGCGCTATTGCAAAAGCCGCGGGTTCGACCACGCGTTCGACCGGGCGCTTCTGGCTGAAGCGTTCGATCGGATGGACCGGGACGTCGAGTTCCACCGTCGCCGAGGTACGGCAGGGGTCATTGCGCAACGGTTGATGCGATTGCCGCGACTGCGGAACCTCGTTGCGCGATTGCCGCCGCGGTTCGCGACGCCGATGGCCTTTGCGTGCTGGCACAGACTGCCTCGCACCGGAGGCAATGCACCTTGAGGGAAGTGTTCCTCGCGACGATACTGATTCGGCCGGTGAGGGTGGTGCGCTTCTGATCAACCGCGGGTAGGGAGGAGTAATGGGCCAAGTTGTCACGGGACTGCGGGCCGTGCTGACTTCTGCGGCCGCTTACAATGTCTTTCAACATCTCATGGGGGCCGATCGCGGCCGTCGGGAGTTCGTGCGCTGTTATGTCCGTCCGAAATCGGGGCAATGGGTCCTGGATATCGGCTGCGGCACCGCTGACCTCCTTGCCTATCTGCCCGACGTCCATTACTACGGATTCGATTCAAGCCAGAAGTACATTGATGCGGCAAGGCAACGCTTTGGTAGCCGGGCAGTGCTGGCTTGCACACGCGTCTCGGAGAGTGCGCTCGAAGGAATACCCAAGGTCGATCTCGCGCTGGCCATTGGCGTTGTTCATCATCTCGGTAACGATGAGGCTGTCAACCTGTTTCAGCTTGCAAACTCCGCGCTAAAGCGCGGTGGCCGTCTGGTAACGCTCGACTGCTGCTTCGTCCCGGGCCAATCTCGGATCGCACGGTTTCTAATAGCTCACGATCGCGGTCAGAATGTGCGAGACGAGCAGGGCTACAAGTCGCTTGCCGAAGGCGTCTTCCCGACCGTGAAGACCTATATTCGCCACGACATGGCGCGTTTCCCGTACACGCATCTGATCATGGAATGCATTGCATGACGATCCGGTCCGACTGGGCCGATAGGTCGGGGCGTGCGGTCATATCGGCCGCTTCGACGGCGGACGTTTCAACGGGGGACCAGCTCTGCATTTCTCGGCCTCCGATGGCTCCGACCCGAACAGTAACGGCCCCGAATAGACGTACTACAGCCACGACTAGGCTTGCCGCCAGCAATAAGCCGCTAAGGACCTCTTGATGGCACTCTTCGGTGTGCGGCGGGACGACTTCGCACGGCTGATATCGGACGCGAGGTCGATCCGACTGCCCGCATACGGCCGCCGGAGGGCGCTTCTGACCCTCATACTCACTCATCTTGCCGTGGGTGCCGCCATATTGTTCGCCCCGACCATAACGTTCCGGCTGGCAACCGACGCAATTGGACCCCACGAGGGCGACGCGTACAGTGCAAGACTACCGGCGCGTGCATGGCTGATCTACCAGATCCGCGGCGACAGTAGCACGTGGCCGTCCGCTTCCCGAGTTCGCCTGCTCGAGGATGGGAACCCGCTTGGGCCGCCTCACACCGGGCATGCCAAGATCAGAGATCGTGGCGGCGGCGCATACTCGCATTGGGGGCGGTCATTCGTTTTTTCCGTGTCTGACGGGACGGATCCACGGACGAATGGCCGTGTCTACTCGATCGAGGCGCCGCTCACCCTCGATCCGCTGATCCTTCTATTTCTCGCATCGATCGACGCTATCGCGCTGATCATATACGGGAAGGAGGCAAGCGCATTCGTTTGCGCTCACCATCACGCATTAATTCCTGTGATTGCCGCGAGCATTGTGGCACTCGCCGTCTTGTCGAGCCTCGGAACGTTCGGAACAGTTACGGCTGCCGCCAAGGGAACGCCGGGGGATATGGATCTTGCCGTTGGTGTGCTCGCCCACGCCCTGCTGGCGTGCACGATCTGTGTGGCAGCATGGATCGGCTCGGCCGGATTGATTCTTGCCTTCACAAAGGATCGTCGCAAATCGATTTCATCGGTCTTTCTGTCTGCGTTCCCTATAAGCATCGTCCTGCTCGCAATTCTCACATGGGTCGCCCTTGCTATCCCTTACGGAAAGATCATCGCCTTCCTTCTGCTACTCGTTTGCGGATCATTCCTGAGCCGCTGGCACACGACCCGTTCGGAGCTAGGGCGCTCACTCCTCGCGCTCGCTCTAATCATTCCCTTCGCGCTGGCTTTCGGGATTTGGATGGGCCTGCTATGGCACGGCCCGACCGCCACCCTTTCCGGCTCCCCTTCCGGCGATCTCGCGTTTTACGCCAGCGCATCCTGGTCGCTTGCATTGCAGGCATACCCCCTTCTCAATATCGGATACGAGGCCAGCGTACTGCAGTATGTCAATATGTTATTTCCCGCCATCGGCGCGATGTTCGTCGACGCTCCCGGCTTCGATCCATTTCTCTTCATTGCGGCCGGGGGCGCGGCCTCGTACGTATTGCTCACTGCATCGGCACTCCATCTCTACGTCGCCGACCGCCGGCCAGAGCGATTGAGCCTGCTTGGCGGTGCCATATTGATCTTGGCAGTACTGGCTGCGATGCGTTATCCCTACTGGGTCGTGGAAAGTATCCCGGTCGTATTCGTACCAGCTCTTACGATTTCTGTATGGTGCATGGCTACATTAGGTCGCAAGAATCCGCGCTGGGCATTACTTGCCATGCTGAGCGCGCTGCTGGGAACGGCACTTTCGAAAGTCGTGGCCGCCTCGATCCTCGTGCCGATTGGGGCCACCACGCTTCTAAAGACGGTTACTCGCTGGCCAATGAAGCTGAAGCTTCTTGCCTCGGCGATCACTGCGGTTTTCCTGATCTACTCTACATACATGATGATTCGGTATTTTCCTTCGTCCGCACGCACGTTCAACTTCGGTTCCGAAGCCGTCCGCATCGGCGGCTTTGCCTATATCTGCCGTGACATCGCGATTCTTCTGCTCGGAGCGCTGGTCTTCAGGCTGTCCGACTGGACGATTGCACTGGTGATCGCGGGCGGCTTCCTAAGCTTTCTGATTTTCTCGGCGCTGTTCCACATCAATTTTGTTTGTGCCACACTTCTTGCGGGTCTGATGTCCTTCGCCACAGTAGACAACTCGATGAGTCTACGCATCCATGCCGTCACGGCTTTCGTACTTGCGCTGCCCGCTGCGGTATTCACTGATCCAGCTGGTGCCTCGACCGGCTTCGTTTGGGTGTTATGCATGGGCTGCGCAACCCTTGCGGCCTGGGTACTCGCGGCTTCGACCTCGACCTCGGAGCTTCCCTACCGAGACGTCAGACGCGCGCTAATAGTCACCAGCGCATCCGCGGCTGTCTTTTCGATCGTGGCGCTCGCCGGCGTCGCAAAGGGACATATCATCGTTGACTCAGGCTGGAACCGAGGCACGCCCGAACTTACCCCGGATGTCCGTGATATTTGGCTCGCTGTTCGTCACGACACTCCTTCGAACAGTCTCATTTTTGTCGATCAAAGTAATGGAATGGACTCCCTCATTGGTGGCTACAATTCATATTCTCGAGCCGGCCAGCGCAGGGTCTTCTTGGCGGACTACATTTTGGATCTCGAGCTGCGCAACAACCCGACCAGACGGCGGGAAGTGCTGGCGATCAATGACGGGGTGTTGGACGGTTCGTTGCCGCCCTCGGCCGTTCAGACCCGACGGAAATACGACGGCTTCTTCGCGGTCCTTCCGCAGTCGCGCGTGCCGGCGTCAAACTGGGAAAAGGTTCACGAAAACAGAACGTATGCCTTGTATCGGATCCCAGGGTAGTTTCTAAGATCGACGTCACGCTCGGCGCCGACAGGTCGCGGCAAGCGTGCCGGATCGCCTGGTCGCCGATCAACGGCCGAATCCGCCGTCTCCAGCGAGATGTCGTAGAAGAACGCCCGTTACGGATTTACCTCTCCCATCATGGTGGATCAGCTCCGCGTGTCTGCGATGCGATTTTCTCGGGCGGCAAACATAACGTCGGTCGACTCCAGGTCGAGAAAATCCCTTCGCGGCGGGAGAGCAAGCCCTGAATGTCCTGCGTCGCGGCGGCGGCATCGCGAGTCCCATCAGATGCGTCAGAATAGGCGGGTAGGCGGGCTATAGCACAAGTCTCTGATTCCCGGATTCGCTTCGTGGTAGCGACGGTTGACGAAAATTCGTGCGCCGGGAAACTCACGGCAGGGTAGGTAGTGCTGGCGCACGACGGCTGCCACTTCGGGATACGCCTCGTGTCCATGGACGGCACGCTTGTCATAGAACCGAGCGCCTTCGGTTGCGGTATCGAGGAAGACCGGGGCACGATCGCTCGCAAGGCTGGCCACGTAGCTGTCGATGAACAGCCTCCGGTCGCCGAAGAACGGCTCGATAATCTCATGGCTTCCGCCAGTTCGCGTGCCCCAGATCATTCCGGAGTAGACGTAGTAGTGATAGTCCCAGCCCCAGAGAATGATGGGCGACCCTGGGGGCATGAGACGGCGAATCAAGGCGTACGAGGCGGGAGCGTCGAGCGTGGGGTCGGTCTCAACCGAGGTTCGTGGAACGAGCGTGATCAGAGGAGCGCTTCTCAGGAAGTAGCGGGCAGCAGGAATGCACAGCGTGATGGCAAGGTAGAGGCCGATGACCATCCACGGGTAGCGGCTCGTTCTCACCATAAGGCAAAAGGCCATGACCACCAGCAGGAAGTAGGGTTGCAGCAACAGGTTCAGGTAATGTGGGAACGGCCCGCCGGGCTTGAGCACGGCATAGAGGCTCACGGCGAGATAGAGGATGGCGGGCGCGAGCTCTCTGAAGAGAGAGCGGCTG
>Ga0075425_100006844_pt1 | contig 12004 bp, 9 predicted proteins | sample SoiMethybrSBSTD4_FD_75300 | JGI IMG/M metagenome (GOLD analysis project Ga0075425, IMG submission 75300) | Bulk soil microbial communities from a Populus tree surrounding site in Tennessee, USA - Soil MetaG P. TD hybrid SBSTD4 | ecosystem: Environmental > Terrestrial > Soil > Tree plantation...
TCCGCGACGCTGCCGCATCGGGTCTATCTGTTCTGGATCGGCATCGCCGTCTTCGTCGCCGGCGGTCTGCTTCGCCGCCACTGTAAGCGCATGCTCGGATCGAGCTTCACCGGTGATGTGATCGTCCGCGCGGACCAGGCGGTCGTCGACCGCGGCGCGTACCGTTACGTGCGGCATCCCTCGTACTCCGCGGGCCTGCTCATCTTCGCCGGCATCGGACTCGCGCTCGCGAACGGGATCGGCCTGCTGATCCTCCTGTTGATTGTCATCGGCGGGTACGCCTACCGCGTCCGCGTCGAGGAGCGGGCGCTCGCGACGACGATCGGCGATCCGTACCGGGAGTACATGCAGCGGACCAGGCGTTTCATTCCCTTCCTGTTCTGACGGAGACGATCACCGTGCTGCTGCGCGCCGCCGTGTCCGCCGCCTGCCTGATCGCCGTTTCCGGCTGCGCGCCGCAAGCCGGCCCCGAATGGACGTTTTCCACCAGACGGCCGATGCTGCTCGCCGGCGATTCGCAGGCGTTGACGCCGGCGGTCGTCAACGACACGGTGTTGTTCTGCGGCGGCTACTTCTGGAACGGATGGAGCGAGTTGCATGCGCTGGCGGCGTCCACCGGCCAGCTGCGATGGCACGTGCCGGTCGGCAGCTGCGAAAAGCCGCCGGTCGTCATCGGCACGACGGCGATCCAGCTCGCGAGCCAGAATCACGGCGCGCAGTACGCCGCGTACGGCGTCGACGTCGCTTCGGGTGGTACACGCTGGACCAGGGACCTCGGCCAGCTGACATTCCACGCACCGCTCGGCGGCTTTCTGTACGTCGCCGCGTTCAAAAAGCCGCTGCGCCGCGTCAACGCCGTCACCGGCGACGTCGAGAGCGTCGAACTGGATAACGACCCGGGCAAAGCTTCGAACGAGCGGGTGTGGATCGCTTCCACGAGCGTCGGGCTGCTGATCGGCTCGGGAACGTCGCTCTGGCGCCTCGCCGATCCCGCGGAGAAGGCGGCGCGCATCGCGACGCTGCAGGCGCCGGTCAGAGACGTCGAATCCGTCGCGGCCGACGACAACCTGCTTGTCGTCCAGAGCCGCGACAACGAGATCACCACGTTCGCCGTTGACGATGGACGCGTTCTGTGGAATCGGCGCTTCGTGCGCGTGCTGGGCGCTCCGGCACACCTCGTCGACCCGATTTACGGGGCGCCGGCGGCGGCGGACGGACTCGTGTTCGTCAACACGTTCGGGGCCGCCCGGTACGAGCTGCTCGCGCTCGACGGGCGGACCGGCAATACCGCGTGGAGCGCGCGCGACGGCAGCTTCAACCCACCCACCGGGCCTCCCGCCGGCTCGGCCGCGGAGCTGTTCGTCGCGGGTCGCAACGCGGTGCTGATCGTCGACCGGAAGTCCGGCCAGATTACGTCGCGGTTCCCGGTCGCGAAGGAAGTGACGACCTCGCCGTCGAGCTATGGTGATCTGTTGATCTTCGGAACGATCGACGGCGCTCTGCATGCGGTTCGCCGCACGCGCCCGCGGTAGAATTTCGCCGGAACAGTGATTCACGACCTGCGCCACGTGCTCCGCGCATTTCGGCGAACGCCGATCTTCGCGGTCAGCACCGTTCTGGTTCTTGCGCTCGGCATCGGCGCGAATACGGCGGTGTTTTCGGTCGTCTACGCCGTCCTGCTGAAGCCGCTGCCGTACGCGGAGCCGGATCGGCTTGTAAAGCTCGCGGAACGCCATCCTTCTAAAGGCGCGGACGAGGGCGTACTGTCCGCGGGAACGTTCGTCGACTGGCGCGCGAGGAGCCACACCCTCGAGAGCCTGGCTGTGTACGCGCCGCTCTTCGGCAACGGCGAGACGGTGTGGAACATCGGCGATCGCGCGCAGATCATCAAGACGGCCGGCGCGTCGACGTCACTCTTCGCCGTGCTGCGCGTCCAGCCGATCCGCGGACGACTGTTCCGGCCCGAGAACGAAACGCCGCCTCCGGGGGCGCTCGGACAATTCGTGATCAGCTACGGATTGTGGCAGCGCGCGTTCGGCGGGTCCGAGGACATCGTCGGACGCCGCGTCGATCTGGAAGGGCGGCTGCCGCGGGAAATCATCGGCGTCATGCCGCCGGGCTTCGATTTTCCCGACGGCACCGAAGCGTGGACGGGCGTCCCGCTGTCGAACGTTCCGGTCGCCGAGCGGCGCGCGCGATCGTTCGAAGCGATCGGCCGCCTGTCGCCGGGAGTCCGGATCGACGATGTCCGCCGCGAGCTCTTCGGAATCTCCACGCAACTCGCCGCCGAGTTTCCCGCGAGCAACGACGGATGGATTCCTGACGTCGAACCGGCGTCGAACTCGAAGGCGGCGTCCGCGCGTCTCGCGCTGCTCGTGCTGATGACCGCCGTCGCCTGCGTCCTTCTGATCGCGTGCGCGAACGTGGCGAATCTGCTGCTCGCCCGCGCGGCGGCCCGCCGCACGGAAATCGCCGTGCGCCTGGCGCTCGGCGCGAGCACGAGCCGGCTCGTTCGCCACTCGCTCCTCGAAGCGGCGGTGCTGTGCGCCGCCGGCGCCGCGCTGGGGCTGCTGATTGGAAGCTGGATTGCGGGCGTGCTCGGCAGGCTCGCGCCGATCGATCTCGCGTCCGCCGGCGGAGTGATGCACGTTCCCGTTCTGATCTTTGCGATCGCGGCGTGCGCGCTGTGCGCGGCCCTCATCGGCATCGTCCCGGTGCTGCACGTGACGCGCTCGCTCGCCCGCGGCGGTCTTCGCGGAGATCTTCGCGCCTCGACCGCGCACGGCGCCGGTCTGCGCCGCTGGGTCGTGGGAGCCGAGGCCGCCGTCGTGGTCCTCCTGCTCACGGGCGCGCTGCTGTTCCTCCGGACGTTTATGAATCTGAGGAGAGTCGACCTGGGCTTTCAGCCCGCCCACGCGCTCTCGGTCGAGACGCGATGGCCCGTCGGGTATCTCCTGGTGGCCGCTCCCGGCACGCGTCCATGGCCGCGCGTCCAGCGCATCGTCGACGATCTGGTGCGCGTCATCGAAGGCGTGCCCGGTGTGCAGGCCGCCGGTCTCATCACGGAGATTCCGCTGACCTCGGATCCCGCGGGCGTGACGATCTGGCGCGCCGACGCGCCTGGCGCCGGCGGGGGACGGCCGCCGGTCGATGCGCGCGATCGGTTTCACGCCGACCTGACGATCGTGACGCGCGGATATTTCCCGGCGATGAACATCGCCGTCGTTCGTGGACGGAACTTCGACGACACCGATCGCTTCTCCGTCGACGTGATCAGCCGCTCCGGCTCGGCCAAGCCGATTGGATCGGCCATCGTCAATTCGGCGTTCGCGTCGCGCTATTTTGGAGGGGAGAGTCCAGTCGGGCACGTCATCGTCATCGACGACGATCGCGAGTTCGGGCCGATGCGGACCATCGTCGGCGTCGTCGCCGATTCGCGTCAACGCGCGGTTGCCGAAGCTCCGCGTCCCACGCTGTTCATTCCGCATGCGCAGCATCCGGACATGATCCGTCCGTCGTTCGTCGTGCGGACGACGGCCTCGCCCGGCGCGGCGGCGCTCCTCATCCGCGAGCGCCTGCTCGCATTCGATCCGCAGCTCGTCGTGCTCGGCATCCGGCCGATGGACGACGTCATTTCGAGCGCGCTGTCGCGCCCGCGGTTCAATCTGCTGCTGATGGCGTCGTTCGCGGCGGTCGCGCTGCTGCTGTCGGGGCTCGGCATCTACGGCGTGCTCGCGTACGTCGTCGCAGAGCGCACGCGCGAGATCGGCATCCGGATGGCGCTCGGCGCGCGCGCTGCCGACGTGGTCCGGCTGATGCTGCGCGAAGGGCTGGCATCGGTGGCCATCGGCGCGGGCATCGGCGTCGCCGCAGCGCTCGCGATGGGACGTCTGCTGCGGACGCTGCTCTTCGGCGTGACGCCGATCGATCCGATCAGCCTCGCCGGCGCGCCGCTGATGCTCGCGGCGATCGCGGCGTTCGCCTGTTACCTGCCGACTCGCCGCGCGACGAAAGTCGATCCGATCGTCGCGCTGCGCGAGGACTGAGCGTGCCTTGACCGTTGTGTGTTATTCCGTCCGCAGCGCGATCATCGGATCGACGCGCGCGGCGCGCCGCGCCGGCAGGCAGGCCGCGGCGAGCGCGACGACGATCATCGCGGTCGCCGCCGCCACGAGCGGACCGGCGACGGCCGTCGGCAGCGTTACGGGCACGTCGAGCTTCGTCGCGGCGACCAGTCCGAGCACGAATGTCGCGTAACCTCTCGTCCACAGCGCGAACGGGACGCCGACGACGAGACCGGCGAGCACCATGCCGAGCGCGCGGCGGACGACCATCTGGATGACGTCCGCGCGCGACGCGCCAATTGCGATGCGAATCCCAATCTCCTTCACGCGGCGCGCTACCGAGTAGGCGAGGAGGCCGTACAAACCCATCGCGACCAGGATTGCGGCCGAGACGCCGAAGAGCGCCGAGAGCGACGCGATCATGCGCTCCGGCAGGATGGACGCATTCACCTGATCGGCGAGCGTTGTCACGTTCCTGATTGGCACCGTCGGCGCGACATCGCGGAGCGCACGCTGCACGTCCGCCGCGACCGATGCGCGCGCCATGCGCGCCACGAGGAGGCCGCCGTTGGGGCCGCCCTGAAAAATGTCCATGTAAACCGTCCGCGGCGGCGTCTCGTGGAGGTCCCCGTACTTCGCGTCGGCGACGACGCCGACGATCTCGAGCGGCCGCCGCGGATCCGCGAGACCCTCGATCGTGAACTGGCGGCCGATCGGATTGGACTCGCCGAAGTAGTAATGCGCCATCGCCTGGTTCACGATCGCGACGCGCGGGCCTGCCTCGTCGTCCGCCGAGAAGTCGCGGCCGGAGATGAGCGGCGTGCCGAGCGTCTCGAAGTACTTCGGCCCGACGTCGTTGAGCGTCACGCGGCGCCGCGCGTCCGGATCCTCGGTGAATCCAGGGACCGTGATGAACCGGCTGGCGCCCGCGCCGGAGATCGGCGTCATTCCCGCGACCGTCGCCGATCGCACGCCCGCAATCGCGCTCACCCGATCGAGCAGTTGTCGATAGACAGCGGCGATCTGCGGCGGTTTGTAGCCCGTGCGCGACCAGTCGAGGCGCACCTGCAGCACCGAGTCGGTGTCGAAGCCGACGCCGACCGTCCGCAGATCCATCAGGTGTCGAACGAACAGCGCGCCCGCGTTCAACAGTACGACGGAGAGCGCGACCTGAGCGACGACGAGCGCGGCGCCGAAGCGCGCGGACTGCTTCGCATCCGTCTGGCGCAGGCCGGACCAGGCGTGTGATGTTGCGGACCGCCACGCCGGAGCGACGCCGAACGCGACGCCGGTGAGCACGCCCGCGCCGCTCGCGAAGAGCAGCACATGCCAGTCGAGCGGCGCCGGGATCTCCAGGCGCTGCCACCCGACTGGCGGCCGTCCCGACGCGATCAGATTCACGAGCGCACGCGCGCCGACGTACGCAATCCACAGACCCGCGACGCTCGCAGCCGTCGAGAGGATCAGCGCCTCCGCGAGGATCTCGCGGACGATGCGCGCGCGTCCGGCGCCGAGCGCGACGCGGACGGCGATGTCGCGGCGCTTCGCGGCCGTGCGCGCGAGCAGCATGCTCGCGACGTTGATGCATGCGACGAGCAGCAGAATGCTCGCGGTCGCCGTCATCAGCAGAACCACGCTGGAAAAGAGGTCGCGCAGCGTCGACAGTCCCGTGCCGGCGGGCTCGAGCGAGATGACCGCCTGCCGCCACTGCACGTCGTGTCCGCGCGCTTCGTTTTCCGTCAGCCGCGGCTGATCGATCACGCGCGCCTCGGTCTGCGCCTGTGCCATCGTCACGCCCGGCTTCAGTCGCGCGACGATCTGGACGCGCAGCGAGCCGTCCGCGAAGCGGCTCGGCTTCTGCGTCATCGGTTCCGCGTCGACCGGCAGCCAGAGCGACAGCGGCATCCCGGGCTCGAGTCCGGAGAATTCGCGCGGCAGCACGCCGGCGATCGTCACCGTCGCGTCGTTGACGACGAGTGTGCGGCCGACGATCGAGCGGTCGGAGTGGAATCGGCTCTGCCAGTAGGGCCACGTCACGAGCACGCCGGTGCCGCGGTCGCCGGGCGCGTCGAGGCTGCGGCCGACGGCCGGACGTACTCCGAGGGCCTCGAAGAAATTGGCGCTGACGTACGCGCCGTCGACAGCTTCCACGTCCTGCCCGGCGCCGCCGGCATGAATGACCTGGAGCCGGGCGGGGGATATCGCCATGACGTCCGAGAAGACGTGGTTGTCGTCGCGCAGCCGCTCGTAGTTGCGCCACGAGTAATTGTTCAAGCGCGGATCTTTCGGATACTTGAACAGCGGCTCGACGAGCTGCTGCGGATCGCGCACCGGCAGCGCGCGCAGCACGAGCCCGTTGAGGAGCGTGAAGACCGCGGTGTTGGCGCCGATCCCGAACGCCAGCGTGAGGACGGCGACGGCTGTGAAGCCTGGCGTCGATCGCAGGCTGCGGACGGCGTAGCGCAGATCGTGGAGCAGCGCGTCCATCGGCGGATTGTAGCCCGGCCCATTCGGGGCTGATCCCCCTCATCGAAGCAGCCCGTTTCCGCTTCCGAACATGATCTGTTCGCTGTTGAACAGATCCGCTCGCGCCGTTTGCGCCGTCAACGACTTAGCGTGTGTTCGCGCGGCACGAAACGTGCGCCTGTGCTGGCGCATGATGTTCGAACTTCGCCAGGCCTGGCGCGCGCTGATCCGGCGTCCCACGTTCGCGGTCGCCAGCATCGGCACGCTGGCGCTCGTGATCGGCGTCAACGCCGCGCTGTTTGCCGCCATCAACGCGACACTGCTGCGGCCGATCCCGCTGAAGACGGGGGAGCGCACGGTCCAGATCTATTTGAACCAGCCTGGATACACGGACGCCGGGCATCGCAACCCGCTGCACGCCATCGATCTCGTGCGTTTCCGCGAGCGCAGCCGGACGATCACTCACGTCGCCGCCTTCACCACCGCCGAGCGCGTGCTCGGCACCAGCGCCGAGCCCGTCGTCGTGAGCACGGCGCCGACCAGCGCGGAGATGTTCCGCATCACGGCCGACGGACCGATCCTGGGGCGGACGTTCACGGTGGACGAAGAGAAACGCAAGGAACGGCTGATCGTTCTGAGCTACGGCGCGTGGCAGCGCCGCTTCGGCGGCGACCGCGCGGTCCTCGGTCAAACGGTGCAGCTCGATGGGGAGCCGCACACGATCATCGGGATCATGCCGAAGAGTTTTCCGCCGCCGTTCCTCGATGCGGAGCTCTGGACGCCGCTCGGCATCGTCGACTCCGCGCCGGCGACCGAGGCGCGGACGTATCTCGTCACGATCGCGCAGATCGCCGACGGCGCGAGCTTCGAGCAGGCGAACGCGGAAGTCGGCGGCATCCTCGCCGACCTCGCCGGCGAGGTACCGACAACGCACCAGGGCTGGACCGGCGGTCTGGTGCCGTTTCGCGAGTGGCAGTACGGAAATTTTCAGGCGCCGCTGTTCGTGCTGTTCGTCGCAGTGCTCGTTCTGCTCCTGATTGCGTCCGCGAACATCTCGAGCCTGACGGTTGCGCACGTCACGGGACGCGGCGTCGAATTCGCCGTCCGCCACGCCCTCGGCGCCGGCCGATGGGACGTCGTCAGGCTGGTCCTGCTCGAAATCGGCATCGTCAACGCCATCGGCGCCGCGCTTGCGCTGAACATCGGCGCCTGGCTCGTCCCCGCACTGCTCGCGATCGCACCGGCGGCGACCAGGCCCCTCGGCCCGGTCGCCATCGACTGGCGCGTCGCGCTGTACGCCTTCGCCTGCGCGCTGGCGGCGTCGCTCGTCGCCGGCGTCGTGCCGGCGGTCACGGTGTCGGAGTCAGGACTCACCACGGCCGGCATGTCGCGCGCGAGCGGATCGCGGGAGCGCCGCGCCTGGCGCAGCGCGCTGCTGATTCTGCAGACCGCCCTGTGTGTCGCGCTGCTGATCTCGGGCGGTCTGCTCGTCCGCGCGCTCATGCGATCCTCGCGCATCGAGCCGGGCTACGACCCATCCCACGTGCTGACGGCGCAGGTGCAGCTGCCCCCGTCGCGATACGCGACGGGCGCCGAGCGCGTCGCGGCGATGGAGCGGCTCTTCGATCGGATGGCCGCGATCCCCGGCGTCGTCTCGGCGGGCGCGACCATGAATCGCTTCACGCCCGGCTTCGCGTACACCACGCAGGTCGAAATCGAGAATCAGCCGACGCCGGACGGCGCCGGCCACGCGTCGCAGTTCCGCCGCGTCAGCTCGACCTACTTCGCGACGATGCGGATCCGGCTGCTGAAGGGACGCGCCTTCAACGCGTTCGATTCGCTGTCGACGCCGAACGTCGCCGTCGTCAGTCGATCGTTCGCGGATCTCTACTGGCCTGGCGTCGATCCGATCGGCCGTCGTGTGAAGCGGGGGCAGGCATTCATGTCGGTCGTCGGCGTCGTGGACGACGTGAGCGACGTCGATCTGTTGCAGGCGCCGGAGCCGACGCTCTATGCCGCGTGGACGCAGACGGCGAACGTCGCCTTTCCGATGGGACTGGTCCTGCGCACGACCGGGGATCCGGGGAGCGCAGCGCCCGCGTTGCGCGCGGCGGTTGCCGGCATCGATCCGATGCTCGCGCTGGATCGCATCCAGTCGCTCGACGCGTTCCTCTCCGATTCGCTCGCGCCGCAGCGCTTCCGCACCACGCTCATGCTTGGTCTGGCGCTCGTCGGTCTGCTGCTGGGCGCGATCGGGACGGCCGGCGTCACGGCGCGCACCGTCACCGAACGGATGCCGGAATTCGGCATCCGGATGGCGCTTGGATGCGATCGCGCCGAGCTGTGGAGGAGCGCGGTCGTCGAACAGCTGCGCGTCACCGTTGCCGGAGCGTCGGCGGGATTGGTGCTCGCGCTCGGCGTCGGCCGCCTCGTCGCGGCGATGCTGCCGGAGACCGCGTCGACCGATCCGGCGGTGCTCGCCGCGGCGGTCGCCGTGCTGCTCGCGACCGCGGCGCTGGCGGCGGCGATTCCCGCGTCGCGTGTGCTTCGGCTGAATCCGCTGACGATCCTGCGTGCCGGCGGATGACGATCAGGTCTTCGCTTTCTTCGATGCTTTCGACTTGCCGGAGCTGTTGAGAACGACCGCCTGGCGCACGAGCGCTTTGAAGGCGGCGGCATCGACTTTTTCTCCTTCGTGAATGTCGATGGCGCGGCGCACGTTTCCGTCGAGGCTCGAGTTGAAGAGACGAGCGGGGTCCTTCAGGGACGCGCCCCTGGCGAACGTCAGCTTCACGACGTTCTTGTAGGTCTCGCCCGTACAGATGATGCCGTCGTGCGACCACACCGGGATGCCCGGTCTGGTGGCTTTGGCCCACTTCCGATCCTCGACGACGTCCGGGTCTGCGGCTTCGATGAGCGCGCGCATCCGCTCGAGAGTCTCCTCGCGCCAGTCGGATGGCTTCTTCATACTCTCGCTCCTGCGGGGCGCCTGCGCCGCCGGGTGACATACGGCAGCGCGAACAGGTAAAGACCGCTGAACAGGAGCAGGGCGAGCGGCGGCAGCGGTGAGTAGGTGATCCACGCCGGAGGCATGCCGGCGCCGCGCGCCAATGCGACGAAGTTGGCGATGACCGTCAACGTAAAAGCGATGGACAGCCAGCGGTGCGTCTGCCGGATCCAGTCGTTCCATTTCAAAGCGTCCTCCTCTACGACTCTCGAGCAAACTGCAGCGCGTACTCGGCGTGCAGCCGCTGCCAGTCAGCGTTTTTCATCGCATCGGGACCCACGATACGGCCCGCGGGCGCTCCGGCGAGCCGGCGATCGAGCACGTCGAAGCACACGTGCCAGCCGGCCGCGCCCATGGCGATGAAGCGGCGATCGATGCTGGTCCACAGTGTGAGGCGCGTGCCGCCGCCGGCGGCTTCGAGCTCCCACTTCATCTCGTTCCCGCCCCAGTTGTACTCGAGGACTTCCGGCGCGTCGGCTCGCGTCACCGTGGTTTCGGTGACGTGCGGACCGGGCGCGCCGACGGTCGTCAGCTTCACCCTTCGGCCGGCCGTCGCCATGCTGCCGTCGGCGTCGAAGGGCGCCCACTCGCGGAGCTGCGCCGGGTCGGTGAGGGCCTGCCAGACTTTCTCCGGAGCGTGACGCAGCTCTCGTTCGAGCACGAGCGTCCACTTCTCGCCGTCCTTTCGTATCTGCGCTTTCACTTTCGTCTCCTCATCACGCCGGGGGCCCCTGCCCCCCGGGCTATCTTGCGTTTCGTTCGTGCCGATCGATCCATGCGATCGAGGTGGCGTTCGAGCGCGTCCACGTGCGCGGACCAGAGGCGGCGGAATGGGGCGAGCCAGGCGTCCAGCTCCTGTAGCGGCTCCGGGGTCAGCCGGTAGAGACGCCGCTGGGCGTCCACCGTCGATTCCACGAAGCCGGCCTCGCGCAGCACGCGCAGATGCTTCGACACCGTCGGTTGCGGCATGCGCAATTGCCGCTCGATCTCTCCGACCGACTGCTCGGACGAAACGAGAAGACTGAGGATTGCGCGGCGGTTCGGCTCGGCGATGATTTCGAAGACGGATTCCACGCCCGTAGATGTACTCCACGGAGTATATGCCTGTCAAGGTATATACATCAGGGCGGGTGGGGCAGGTGGGGCGAGGTGGGGCGAGTGGCGACATTCTTGCTGGCTTGGTGGGTTTTCGGAGAGTGCGATGACGCTCAACCGTTTCTTGATCGACCGCTCGTCGCTTGCGAATTCCCGCTTCATGACGCAAAAATGCAAGGCGGTTGCCCTGAGCATCCTGCTGATTCTCTGCGTCGGTCGCGCTGCTTCCGCGCAGAGCGTCACGATCGGCTACCAGTTGGTGCATATTCCGGATGAGACGTTCCCGCTGGGATTCAACGCGGATGTGGCTGTTCCGCTCGCGCAGGGGCTGAGCGCCGTTGGCGAGGCCGGCTTTGCCCATGACAACGAAAACCGCACCAGCACTTCGATCACCATCTCGAACTTCGGCGGCGGCGTCCGCTGGAGCAGCACGAACACGTATGGCGCAGCAGGCGCATTCCTGCAGCTCATCGTCGGCGGCGTCCATACATCGGCCAACGTGACCAACAACGGCGTGACGAGCCCGGCCGACGATACCGCGTTCATGCTGCAGCCCGGCATCGGCATCGTCGCGCCGGCGCGCGGCGCGGTGAGGGCCGTCGTGCAAGGCGACTACCGCCGCGCGTTCTTCAAAGAAGAAGCGGAAAACGAAGTCCGGTTGTTCGTCGGCGTGCGCATCGGGTCCCGCTGACGGGGGATGCTACGGGCGACGACTGTCGTTACTCACACCGCAGCGCCTCGAGCGGATCGACCGCCGCGGCGCGCCGTGACGGCGCCCAGCAGGCGACGAGCGTGACCGCGACGAACAGCAGCGCTGCCGCGCCGATCGTGAGCGGATCGGTTGGCCCGACTTCGTACAGAAACGACTGCAGCAGGCGCGCCGTCGCCAGCGCGCCCAGAATGCCGACGACGATGCCGCCCGCGACGAGGCGAAAACCCTCGCCGACGACGAGATTGCGGATGTCGCGGCCGTGCGCGCCGATCGCCGTCCGAATCGCGATCTCGCGCCGCCGCGACGCGACCGACAGCGCGAGGACGCCGTAGACGCCGACGACCGTCAGCAGCGTCCCGACGATGGAAAAGCCGACGAGCAGCCGGCCCGCGAAGATCCGCGATGCCAGCGAGTCCGAGCGGATCTCGTCGAGCGTCTTGATCTTTTCCACCGCGACGGTGGGGTTGACCGCGCGCAGCTCGCTGCGGACCGCCGCGATCACCGCGCGCGGATCCGCCGACGTCCGCACGACGAGATCCTTCGAGAACGCGGACGCCTGCCAGAGCGACAGATAGACCTCGGGCACCGGCGCGTGCGTGAGGTCGGCCGTACGCGTGTTGGCGACGATGCCGACGATCTCCGTCGACGGCTGCTCGCGCG
>Ga0075425_100006845_pt1 | contig 12004 bp, 13 predicted proteins | sample SoiMethybrSBSTD4_FD_75300 | JGI IMG/M metagenome (GOLD analysis project Ga0075425, IMG submission 75300) | Bulk soil microbial communities from a Populus tree surrounding site in Tennessee, USA - Soil MetaG P. TD hybrid SBSTD4 | ecosystem: Environmental > Terrestrial > Soil > Tree plantation...
ATTCGGGATTTGGGATTCGGGATTTGATTGCCCGGCACTCGGCGGATGGGCATCGAATCCCGATCCCTGACCCCCTCCAAATCCCAAATCCCAAATCCCGAATCCCGAGTCCCGCACAGGCGCACCCGATCCCGCACGGCTGTAGAATCCACCAATGACGTCCGAACAAGCCACGACGATATTGCAGTCCGTCGGCCTCCCGTCGCTGAATGCCGAGCATCCGGTGACCAAGCGCGTGATCGCCGCGATCCCCACCGACAAGGTGAATTACCGCCCCGACGAGATCGTGAAGAGCGCGATCGATCTCGCCTGGCACATCGTGACTGCAGAGGTCCGGTTCATCAATGCGGTCTCGGCGGGCGCATTCGATCTGACGCCGCTGCCGCGACCCGATAACATCCGCACGGCAGCCGATGTGAACCTGTGGTACCTGGAGCACTTCGCGGCATCGGTGGATCGCTTGAAGAAAACCTCCGCCGATCAGCTCACCAAGATCGTCGACTTCCGCGGGATATTTCAGTTTCCCGCCGTCGTCTACGTGCAAATCGGCTTGAACCACTCGATCCACCACCGCGGACAGTTGTCGATGTACCTGCGGCCGATGGGCGCGAAGGTCCCGTCGATCTACGGTGAGAGTTACGACGCGCGGATGGCGCGCGAAGCACAGCAGGTGTGAGGCCTTCGCACTCGGCGGTCGGTTGCGCGGCGCTCCTCGCCGTGTGCGGCAGCGACTGCTCGAAGTCCTCGACGACGGAGCCTTCGTCCGCGACGCCGGCGGTCAGGGTTGTCTTTCGCGGATCGACGGCGCGGCGGACCGATCTGCCGGCGTCGCTGCAGGGCTGCATGGACGGCGTCGGCGCGACGCACACGCATCCCGGCTGGCGGAATTTCGCGGCGTTCCCGTTGACCGCCGTTCCTCCCGATCGCTACGAGATCACCTTCAACGACGTGCCGATCAACGCACGCGTCGCGTTCCGCATCAACGATCAGAACTTCTGCGATCAGAATCCGACCGGCGCGGTCCTGCGCAACGTGTCGGCGAACGACGTCGAGCTCGTGCAGAACACGACGACGCCCGGGAACGGTGACGAGCCCGGGTTCGCCTTCATGGTCAGCGCGAGCGGCCGCGTCACGCAGTAGTCACGAACCGGTCGACGTGACGCGGAGATCGCGGAAGAATCCTTCCGTGCCGGTGCCAATCCACAATGCCACGCCGCCCGATGCCGGCGGAAGCTTCAAGTCGTTGACGATGAGTACCGGCTGCGGCGCGCGGTTGACGAAGAGCGTCGCGCGCCGGTCGCGGAACTCGATGCGCACGTGCGTCCACTCGGCGGAGACCAGATCCACGTACGACTCGTAGACGCCCGGCGTCTCCTTCCGCAGCCGCTCCCACGGGAATTCAGGGAACGACATGTACTGGGTCGAGTGATTGCGGCGCAGTTGATCGTCGGCGCGGCCGTTCGTTGGCCGGAGGTAAAAGCACTCGAAGGCCGAGTGATCGGAGCGGACTCTGAACGCGATGCCGACGAAGCCGCGCGCAGCGTCGTTTGCGCCCGCGCCAGGCCGACCTGCCAGATCGACGTCGATGGCGCCGTCGCGCAGCGCCGGCCCCGAGACCAGCGCGTAGGGCTCGCGCTGGACGCCCGGCTCTTCCACGAGCCGGACGGCGCGTTGACCGTTGTGGGTCACGATCGACGCCTGCGCGCCGTGCGGCGTCAGATCCGACAGGCTCGTCAGCGCGACTTTCCACTCTTCGATCGCACGTGGGGCCGCGTGGACGACGGTGAGGGCGAGCGCGATCAGCGCGATGCCGCGTACGACGATTGATCGAACGAGTCCGTCATGCATGCGGCGCCTCGAGCACAACACGCGCCAGCGAATTTGTGCGAGATTTCGCCGATCCCTTTCGGCAGCCAGTCCGAATCCGAACAGCGCGCTGCTCGGATTCGGACAACCCTGCTCCCGCCTCAACGATCGCGATCGTCGCGCTTGATGACCGTGTCGCTCGGCAGCGGCGGCGCGCTCGCCGGCGGGAACCGGGCGTGCGTCGCCTGCTCGTAGGCAAATGCCAGCGCGATGAGACGCGGCTCGCTGAAGGCGCGGCCCGAGAACGTCACACCGGCGGGCCCGTCCTTCGCGTTGAATCCGTCGGGGAACGGCGGCGTCACGACGTTCTGGAACGTTCCGCTCGGCACGACGATGCTCGGAAACCCGGCCTTGGCCGGCGTGCCGGCACCGCTGTTGCCCGAGAAGAGCAGCGCGTCGTAGTCGTCTTTGGTGCCGGGCATGCCGTCGGGGCCGTTCAGCACGGCGAGGATCGCGCCTCTCGACCGTGTGATGTCTTCAGCGCGATCGCGCTGGTAGCGCAGCGTATCGGCGCTGCCGGGAGAGACGTCGAAAAAGTCCGAGAAGATCGCGAGATCCTGGTCATATTTCGTCGCTGCCGGCATGTGCGCCGCGTTGAAGTTGACGACATCGGTGAGCGACTGGATCGGGAATGAGCGGCGCACGTGGTCGCGGATGTACTGGTTCAGATCGCGCTTGAAGCCGTAGCTCAATACGGTCGAGCAGCGCAGCGCCGGCGGCGGCGGATCGCCGGCAGGCGGGTAGTTCAAGGCCGGCGGGCGCGACGGGCAGCCGCCGAGCTGCGGCGCCAGCGCCGGCACGAGGTCCACCGTCGCGCCTTGCGCGCGCAGCATATTGATCGCGTTGGTCACCACCGTGAGGCGATTGGCTGGCGGCGGCGGGACGGCGATGCGCGCGCCACTCAGCGCGCGCGGATCCAGGAATTGCGTGTAGTCGCTGAAACAGTTGCCCGGAATCAGGCATGCCGCCGTGGCTGGATCCTTCGGATCGAAACCGGCAATCACGCCGAGCACGATCGCGGCGTCGATCACCGTTCGCGCCAGCGGCCCGGCCGTGTCTTGATCGGCCGTGATCGGGATGATGCCGTCGCGGCTGATCAGGCCCACCGTTGGCTTGATCCCGACGAGTCCGTTCGCCGTCCCCGGACTGAGAATCGATCCGGACGTCTCGGTGCCGATGCCCACTGCGGCGAGATTGGCGCCCACTGCGACCCCCGGCCCGGAGCTCGATCCGCCGGTCGTGAGAGCCGGGCGTCCGTCGTTGAACGGACGAAGGAGCCCGTCGAGAGCGTTGCGCGGATCGGGGCGCGGATCGTACGGGTTGAACCCGTAGCCGCCGAGCGAACTGTAACCGGCGGGCATGCCGTTGGTCAGGAAGTTCGCGAACTCGGTCATCGTCGCCTTGCCGAGGATGATGGCACCGGCGGCGCGCAGCTTCTTGGTCACGAACGCGTCGCTGCGAGGAAACGATCCGTCGAGCGCCAGCGATCCCGCGGTCGTCGGCATGTCCCTGGTATCGAGGTTGTCTTTGAGAATCATCGGAATGCCGTCGAGCGCGTGCCGCTGCCGGCCTCGATGCCCGCCGTCGTCGAAGTCGCCATTATCGTCGCCGTCGTCGTCGTGCCGGTGGTCGTCGTCGATCGCGTGGTCGTTCAGATGGATGTACGAGTTGAGGTGCGTCGCCGTCGACTTCCCGTCGTATGCGGCAATTCGTTTGAAGTACATCCGCACCAGTTGTTCGGTGGTGATCACGTGGTCGTGCAGCGCCTGCTGAATGGCTGGAATGGTCGTCTCGACCAGATCGAACCGTCGTGTGCGGCCGTCCCGGTCGGCGGCGACAGGAACGGCGAAGCTGACGAGGAGCAATCCCGCGACGATGGTAAAGGCCTGAAGAACAACGCACGCACGCCTCATGTGAACCTCCCTCAGCAGGTCCTGCTTAAGAAGCCGAAACACGTTGGGCGCCGCGGATGTTAGCGCGCAGGCGAACGGTGTCAAGCAGAAGGACGGAAGTTTTATGCGGGGCGATCCGAAGGCGGAGTGCTGGCGGGTCGCGATCAGCCGCCTCTGATTGATGCGACCCGCGGCGGCGATGTCGGCGGCCGACGTGCTTACACGCGGGTGCGCGATCCGGCGAGGACGAGCACGATCCCGCCCGCGACCGCCGCGATGCCGACGATTGGCGAGAGCGGCACCATGTGATGCTTTTCCGAGGTCGCTTCGATGGGACCGAGATCGAGGACTTTCTCGCGCGTCGTATATCGGATGCCGCCGACGGCCAGTGCGACGACGCCGAACACGATCAAAAGGACACCGATGAGCTTCACAGGCACCTCCGGTCCGGCGGAAGCCGGATACCGGATGTGCTGTGATGCACGGAGCGCGCCAGATGAGGTCAGAGCAACGCCGTCACGATCCGCCGCCATTCGTCGTCGAGTGAGTCGGCCGCGACCGGTTGCTGGGCGCGCCGATACCAATAGGCGGCATTCCCGAGGTCGCCCTCTTTGCGGTGCAGATAGGCATGAATCCACGCGCCGGTCGCGTCATCGATGTCTTGCGCGACCTGATGGGCCTGGTTCCAGTCGCCGTGCGCGTCGTACCACAGCGCGCGCAGCGGCGCGCCGACGCCGGGTGGCGCCGTCCCGGTGAGTGTCGCGGTGAATTCGTCGAGCGTCATCCGGACATTCTCGCACCGCCGCGGCGAGCAGTGAAACCAGCAGGCCCTTCATGTCGCCTGCATCGCCTTCATGATGAACGTCTGGATCTCCGGCTTGATCGTGAAACGCTCGCGCTCCTGCTTCGGCCAGTTCTCCTTGTCGGCCCACATCTTGTTCAGGCCCTTCTGGATTTCAGGATCGCCCCCGGTGAATCCCTCGACGAGGGTTCGCCAGCGCACCGCCAGCGCTTGCGCCTTCGGGCTCGCCGGATCCTCGCCGAGCGCGGCCTCGATGTCGGCGAGAAGCGCATGCCACTCTTTCGTCACCCGCTCCTGCAGCTCTGGCGACCAGAGGTGCTTGCGCTCTTCGACCTTGGCCTGCGCGTCAGGGCTGTAGTACTTCTTCGACCACTCGGTGTTGTTCTGCATCTCGATCTCCCTCACGATGTGTGTGAACAGTGTCCAATCGGGCTCGCGGCTGCCGACGACCGATCGCTCGGCCTGCCTGATGGCGTCGATCGCCGCATCGAGGTGCTTTCGCTTCTCGAACAGCACGGTCTGCTGCCGCCGCAGCGTCTCGACGAGCGACGACTGCCGCTTCAGCAACCGGCCGATCTGCGCGAGCGGCAGGCCGAGAAACTTCAGCACGACGATCTGCTCGAGGCGCGCAAGATCGCAGTCGCGATAGAGGCGATAGCCGGCGCCGGAGCGACCGCTGGGCTTCAGCAAGCCGAGCCGGTCGTAGTGATGCAGCGCGCGGACGGTCACGCCCGCGAGCTTCGCGAACTCCTGAATGCGGTAGACCTTGCGGGACATATGCCTTCAAAAAGATGTTCAGGCCTGACGTTGCGTGAGGGTCAAGAGGATCTATGATGCTTCATCTTTTGGAGGAGTCTTTATGAGGCAGTTCGCGCTCGTGCCGGTGTTCTTCCTGGCGTGCACCGCCGGTGTCTTTGCGCAGGCGCCGGACGACGAGTCGTCGTCAGCGACGATGAGGCCCGTGATCCGGGGCCGGCAGGCGGCCGTCACCTCGATGAAGCCGGAGGCCACCGAAGCCGCCCGTCGGATTCTTCAGGCCGGTGGCAATGCGTTCGACGCGGCCGTCGCCGGGCAGGCTGCGCTCGCGGTCACCGACTTTCCGTCGAACGGCGTCGGCAGCGACGCGCTGATTCTGCTCTACGACGCGAAGGCGAAGAAAGTCGTCTCGATCAACGCGGAGCCGCGCGCGCCGAAGCTGGCGACGATCGAGTGGTATCAGAAAAACAACGGCGGCAAGCTGCCGAACAGCGACGGTCTGCTGGCGGGCGGGATCCCCGGCGTCGTCGACGCGTGGTATCTGCTGCTCGACAACTGGGGCACGATGACCTTCGAGCAGGTGCTGCAGCCGGCGATCGAGCTCGCCGAGCAGGGCTTCCCGCTGAGCGAGAAGCTCGCGCGCGGCATCGCGAACACGAAAAAGATCCGCCAGTATCCGTCGACCATGCGCGTCTACATGCCGGGCGCGCCGCCGAAAGCGGGCGACATCTTCAAGAACGTCGATCTCGCGAACACACTCAAGAAGCTCGTCGAGTCCGAGAAGGGCGCGAAGGCCAAAGGCCGCCACGATGCGCTGAAAGCCGCGCGCGATCGTTTCTACAAGGGCGACATCGCCCGCGAGATGGCGAAGTTCTCCGAGGAGAACGGCGGGCTGTTCCGCTATGAGGACTTCGCAGAGTACACGGCCAAGATCGAGACTCCGATCTCCGTCGATTACCGCGGGTATCAGGTCTACAAGAACCCGTCGGCGAGTCAGGGACCGGCGGAGCTGATCGCGCTGAACCTGCTCGAGGGGTACGACATGAAGAAGCTGGGGCTGAACAGCCCCGACTACATTCACACCAGCATCGAAGCGATCAAGCTCGCGATGGCCGACCGCGAGAAGTTCATGGGCGACATGGACTTCATCAAGATTCCCTACGACGCGCTGCTGTCGAAGGACTACGCGCGCGAGCGGCGGAAGCTGATCGCACCGCAGCAGGCGTCGCTGGAGCTGCGGCCGGGATCGCCGCAGCCGCGCACCAGCGATCAGCCCGAGCGCGAGGTTCACGTCAACCTCGAAGGCGAGAGCGATCACGAAGGCGACACCAGCTACATCGCGCTCGTCGACAAGGATCGCAACATGGTGAGCTTCGAGCCGAGCCTGCACAGCGGCTTCGGCACGGGCGTCGTCATGGGCAACACCGGCATCATCTTCAATTGCCGCGGCGACTACTACTCGCTGATTCCGGGTGAAGCGAACGCGCTCGAACCGGGCAAACGGCCGCGCAGCACGCTGCAGAGCACGCTGGTGATGAAGGACGGCCAGCCGTTCATGATCACCGGCAGCCCCGGCGGCGACGATCAGGTGATGCGCACGATTCAGACGCTGATGAACGTCGTCGACTTCGGCATGAACGTTCAGGCGGCGATCGAAGCGCCGCGCTGGGCGACGCGCAGCTTCCCGGCGTCGCCGTTCCCGCACACGATGTATCCGGGCGAAAGCTCGGTGGAGTCGCGGATTCCGGAAGCGACGCGTCAGGCGCTCATCGCGCGCGGCCACAAGCTCCGCGTCGTCGGTCCGTGGACCCAGGGATCGAACGGCGCAATCGTCGTCGGTGCAAACAGCGTCCTCAGCGCGGGTGCCGATCCGCGGGTCGAAGCGTATGCGTGGGCCTGGTGATTGCGGATTGAGGATTGCGGATTGCGGATTTATTGAGGATTGGCGATTGGAGATTGAAGATTTGCTATGTCCAACGGGAGGTGCCCATGGAGTTGCTGCTCGGGTCTCACGTTCGCGAACACGGTCATCGCGTGGGACAGCTGGCGGGATTTGAGCTCGAGCTCGCCGGTCTGAAGATTCGACGCATCATCTTCAGTCCTGACGGCGAGCTGGGACCTCAGGCGATGACGCGTCCGCTCGCCAATATCGATCTGACGCACGACGACGGCGAGATCGAGCTGCGGCCCGAGGTCGCGGTCGCGCCGCTGCCGGCGGTTCCCGACGTCGTGCTCCTGAGCCGTGCCGTCCGGCTGCGGCGCGGCGGCCGCGAGATCGGACGCTTTGTCGGCGTGAACCTGAATCCCGCCGATCGATCGCTCAAGGAAGTGTTCGGACGATCGCACTGGTGGTCGCGCCGCTTTTCACTCCAGGGTCCGGGACTGGACTGTTCGACGCCGGGCGAGATCCGGAGCGGATCGTCGGGAGGAACACAGGCCGCATAACCAACCAAGGAGCATCTCGATGAAGCGTGTGACGTCGTTCGTGTTCGGAGTCGTGGTTCTCGTCGTTGCCACGTTCGCGTTTGCGCAGCCGCCGGGCGGCGGACAGGGCGGGCAGAAAATCGGCCTCGCCACCAGCCTCCAGCGCGGCTACGCTGGATTCAAAACCAACTTCACTCAGGCCGCCGAGAAGATGCCGGAGGCCGACTACACCTTCAAACCGGGCTCGACGCCCGAAGCGCGCACCTATGTGCAAGTCATCGCGCACATCGCGCAGGCGCAGTTCGGCCAGTGCTCAGCCATGAAGGGTGTGCCCAATCCGATGCAAGGCAAGAATCTGGAGCAGGAACTGAAGACCAAGGCCGAAGTGACCAAGGCGCTCGCCGATTCGTTTGCGCTGTGCGACGACCTGTTCGCGCAGGTCACCGACGCGAATGCGACAGAGATGATCAAGGCCGGCATGAACGAGGTGACCCGCGCCGCCGCACTCTACGGGGTGATCGTTCACGGCAACGAGATGTACGGGACCGCGGCCGTGTATCTCCGTTCGAAGAACCTCGTGCCACCGTCGACAGAGAATGCCGGTCGCGGCATGCGAGGACGAGGGAACTAGGAAGTAAGAAGTCTGAAGTCTGAAGTCTGAAGTACGGACGCCGCGGTGCAGACGTGCGCCGCGGCGTTTTTTTTGACTTCGATTTGCTTACTATGTCAGCATTTGAACCTTCCGTCCATGACCGACGTCTCTGCTCTCGGGGAATTCGAACAGGTTGTGCTGCTGGCGGTGCTTCGTCTCGATGACCAGGCGTACGCGGTGTCGATCGGAGACCAAATCCTGCGCTGCACGGGCCGCGCCGTGTCGCGAGGATCGATCTACATCACGCTCGATCGGCTGGAAACGAAGGGCTATCTGAAATCGCGCCTCGCCGATCCAACGCCCGAACGCGGCGGCCGCGCGAAGCGCTACTACGCACTCCGCCCGCGCGCCATCGACGCGCTCAGGGAATGCCGGCGCCAACTGGAAGCGTTGTGGCGCGGCCTCGAGACGAAGCTCGCATGAATCGGCTGCCGCGCGGCGTGGAGTGGTTGCTGCGCGTCGCGCTTCCCGCCGATCAGCGCGAGCCGATCGCCGGCGATCTGGAAGAAGAGTACGGCTTGCGCCGGCGCCGGGCGGGCGTGCTCCGCGCGACGCTGAGCGTCTGGTGGCTGGCGGCGCGCCTGGCGCTGGCGTTCCGATGGGAGACCGTGTCGCGCGGCCGGCCGCTGCCGCCGATCGCCGATGAAATTCCGCGGAGATTCACCGTGTTCGAGTCGACGGCACAGGACGTGTTCTTCGCGGCGCGGCTGCTGCGGCGGCAGCCGGGGTTCACGGCCGTCGCCGTCGTGATGCTCGCGCTCGGCATCGGAGCGAACACGGCCATCTTCGGCGTCGTCGACGCCGTCTTGTGGCGTCCGCTGCCGTATCCGAACGCCGACCGACTCATGGCGATCGCGGAGCAGCGTCCGCGCGAAGGCCGCTTCTACGGACCGGTTGCACCTGCCGATTTCTTCGACTGGCGGCGCGACACGCAATCGTTTGCGGCGATGGCCGCGTACGACGAGTCGGCGCTCAATCTCACAGGAACGGGCGAGCCGGAGCGCCTGAGGATTCTCCGCGCCTCGCCGGGATTCCTCGACGCGCTCGGCGTGCAGCCGGCGCACGGCCGGGACTTCCGTGCCGACGAAGAAGTCGTTGGCCACCACCGCATCGTCCTGCTGACCGATGCGCTCTGGCGCCGCCGGTTTGGCGCCGATCCGCTCGTCGTCGGCCGCAGCGTGACGCTCGACGGCGCGCCCTACGACGTCGTCGGCATCCTGCCTCGCTCGTTCTGGTGGCCGACCCGTCCCGACATCGTCGCACCGCTCGCGCTCGACGATCACGATCGCGCGCTTCGCGCGGCGCATTTTCTCAGCGTCGTCGGACGCCTGCGTCCGGGCGCGTCGGAGACGCAGGCGCGCGAGGAGTTGAGCGTCATCGGCGCGCGCCTGTCACAAGCGTATCCGGCTGAAAACCGCAACCACAGCCCGAGCATCCGGTCGCTGCGCGAGGCATTGGTCGGCGACGTCCGCACGCCGCTGCTCGTGCTGCTCGGCGCGGTCGGGTTCGTGCTGCTGATCGCGTGCGCGAACGTCGCGACGCTGCTCCTTGCGCGAGCGTCGGGACGGCAGAAGGAACTGTCGGTGCGCCGCGCGGTCGGCGCGACGCGCGGCCGCCTGGTGCAGCAAATGCTGATCGAAAGCGTCACCGTCTCGGCCATCGGCGGGGCGGCTGGCGTGCTGGTGGCGATGTGGGCGCTGACGGCGCTGCACGCACTTCTGCCGGCGCAGTTCTCGACGCTGCCCGGAATCACCGGCATGGGGATCGACCTGCGGCTGCTGGTCGCCACGCTCGGCACGGCCCTCGCCACCGGACTCGTCTTCGGCATCGTGCCCGCGCTCGTCGCCACGGAGCAGCGCGTGGCGACGGCGCTCAACGAAGAATCGCGCGGCGGCAGCGGCAGCGCGAAGACGCGGCGGCTGCGCTCGGCGCTCGTCGTCGCCGAGCTCGCGTTGTCGCTGGTCCTGCTGGCGGGCGCCACGCTGCTGATCGTCAGCTTCAACAACCTGACCGACGTTGCGCCCGGCTTCCGATCGGATGGCCTTGTCACCGTCCGGCTGTCGCTGCCGGCCACTCGATACGGCGATCACGCTCGCGTGGTCGCGTTCTACGACGGCGTGATCGAACGCCTGGGCTCGTCGCCCGGCATCCAGCAGGTCGCCACGACGACGACGCCGCCATTTGGCGGGCCGGACTCTCGCCTCAACTTGGAGATCGAGCATCGGACGGCGGAATCGCCGCTGCCGGTGCGCGCGCATCCGCACCTGGTCTCCGCCGATTACTTCGCGACGCTTGGCATTCCACTGATTCGCGGCCGTGCCTTCACCGATCGCGACAACGACTCGGCGCCGGACGTCGCGATCATCAACGAAGCGGCGGCGCGGCGGTACTGGCCGGACGAGAATCCGATCGGCCAGCGGATCAGCCTCGGCGATCCGCCGCAGTGGCGCGAGATCGTGGGCATCGTCGCTGACGTGAAACAGCAGGCCCTCGACGTCGACGCGGAACCGGAGGCGTCGATTCCGCGCCGGCAGAAGTTCACGTCGCTCGGCACCGGCTTCGAGCGGGCGACGACGACGCTCGTCGTTCGCAGCGATCTCGACCTCGCGTCATTCGTCCCGCTGCTTCGCGCCGCAGTCGCGAGCGTCGATCCGCTGCAGCCGCTTGGCGCGATCCGGCCGATGGACACGCTCATCGCCGAGTCGGTCGCGTCGCGGCGGCTGAACTTCGTGCTCGTCTCGGCGTTCGCCGCCGTCGCGCTCGTGTTGAGCGCCACCGGCCTCTACGGCGTGATGGCGTACATCGTGGCGCAGCGGACTCGAGAAATCGGCGTCCGCATGGCGCTCGGCGCGACGTCCTGGCAGGTGGTGGCGCTGGTGTTGCGGCAGGCCGGCGTGATGATCGCGGCCGGCATTGCCTTCGGCATTGCTGGCGCGCTTGCGCTGACCCGGTCGATGACGTCGATGCTCTTCGGCATCGGCGCCGCCGATCCGCGCGTCTACGGCGGCGTGTCTTTTCTCCTCGGGCTGGTGGCGCTCATCGCCGTCGCGGTTCCGTCCTCGCGTGCGACGCGCGTCGATCCCATCACTGCGCTTCGCGAGCCGTAGGGGCGGCGCTTTGCGCCCACGGCGCGCGGAGCGCGCCGCCTACGAAAACATTCGTATTGACTCTACGAAAGACGTCGTAGATAATCCGCCTTTATGAAGGGATTGCGCCGAAAACCCACCGATTCCGAGCTCGCCATCCTCCGCGTGCTCTGGGCGCGCGGGCCGAGTACCGTGCGCGAGGTGGCCGAGGTCATGGGTCGCGAGGCGGGGTACACCACGATCCTGAAACTCATGCAGATCATGACCGAGAAGCGCCTCGTCCGTCGCGACGAGGCGGCGCGAACTCACATATACGAGGCTGCGTATAGCGAAGATCAAACGCAGCGGCACCTCGTGACCGACCTTCTCGATCGCGTCTTCGATGGCTCGGCGGCCAAGCTGGTCATGCAGGCACTCGCCGCCGGCAAGGCGTCGCCCGAAGAGCTGGCCGAGATTCGGAAGCTCCTCGACAAGAACAAAGATGGAGGCTCGCGATGAACGCCTCGATCCAGGTCGTCGGCTGGAC
>Ga0075425_100006846_pt1 | contig 12004 bp, 8 predicted proteins | sample SoiMethybrSBSTD4_FD_75300 | JGI IMG/M metagenome (GOLD analysis project Ga0075425, IMG submission 75300) | Bulk soil microbial communities from a Populus tree surrounding site in Tennessee, USA - Soil MetaG P. TD hybrid SBSTD4 | ecosystem: Environmental > Terrestrial > Soil > Tree plantation...
TTGACCGATGATGTCAAAGAATTCGATTTCTACGAAGTGCCCTACGGCTTGATGAAGCGCCGCACCTACAAAAACGGTATGGTCGACGAGCATCCGGTGATTTTTCCCAATATTTTACGGCAAGGAAACGTCGGGCAGATTCGTGTGCCGATCGACGACACTCACACGAAGATTTATTTCGTGCGCTTCTTTCCGAGTGAGAACGGTCAAGTCGTTGAGGACGACGACCCAACGGTAGAATACATCAAGCCTTACAAGAATCCTCCCGATGCGCTGCATCCGTTCACGAGATTTCGGATGGATGCCGTGCAAGCACAGGATCACATGGCCTGGGAAACTCAGGGACCGATCGCCGACCGAACAACCGAGCGCCTGGCGACTTCCGACCGCGGCATTATGCTGCTCCGTCAGGTCATGTTTCGCGAGATAAAAAGGGTTCAAGAGCGCCAGGACCCGATCGGCATCGTTCGAGATCCGGCAAAGAATCCTCTCATCGATACTCACCTGATGGAGTCGATCGCGCAAATCGGCGAAGATCGGACGCCGCGGGCGGTCAACGAATAGCACGCCGTGAATGCGCCTCGTCGCAGGGGCGCACAATTCTCTTTCTCGATAGCGCAACGATGGGCGAACGCCAGCATGCGTGCGCTTGCCCTTGTTTGTTAGCAAGAATATGATCCAGTCGTTTCGCTCTCGCTGATCTACTGTCATAAGGAAGAAGATTATGGCTGATGTTTCCAAGTTGCGCGCGCTCGTCGCGCAATCTTGTCGTGTTCTCGGCAAGCTCAATCTCACCAAGGAACCGAGCGGCCACGTGAGCGCGCGCGTTCCCGGCGAGGAAAAAGTCATGATCAAGGCGCGCGGCCCGGAGGAGTCCGGGCTTCGCTTTGTTCAACCGCGCGACATCATCACCGTAGATTTCAGTGGCAAGAAGATCGCCGGCGACGATGGCTTGGAGACGCCGCAGGAAGTCTTCATTCACACCTGGCTCTACAAGACGCGTCCGGATGTGCAGTGCGTCGTGCACGTCCACCCGCTGACCGTAGTGCTCTTCACGATTTGTAACAAACCGCTCCAACCTTTGTACGGCGCATACGATCCTTCGGGTCTGCGATTACTGGTCGAAGGATTGGCGACCTACCCGCGTAGCATCACGGTATCCACTGATCGGCTCGGTGAAGAATTCGCAGCCGCAATGGGTCAGAGGGCGGCTTGCCTCATGCGCGGTCATGGGATCACCAGCGCCGCAGCGAGTGTCGAAGAGGCAACGCTGACAGCGATCAAGCTGAACGATGCGGCGGTCATCAATTATCAAGCTGCGCTTCTCGGTACACCCGAACCGATTCCGCAAGAAGACATCGAATTTCTGGTGGGCAGAGCGCGTCCGGGCAGCAACGCGATTCACGCCAACTCCAATTGGCGGTACTACTGCAAGCTGCTAGATGAAGAAGAAATCTAGTATTCTGGAACTAAAGACATTGAATAAAGTGTTGTCTCTTTGCGTCACACCGGCGGAGGCCGGTAGCCAGAAAGGGGCGTATGCCATACGCCCCTACGGAATTCCTGGATTCCGGGTCGCGCTAGCTATCGCCAGCTTGCCCGGAATGACGATTGCGTGAACTTCGGTTCCACTACACTAGTTCAGCTCGTTCAAGTTCAATCGTGAGAGCGCACTGAATCGATCCAACGCGTTAATTTCCCTTTCTTCGATATGGCGCCGCCTGTTCTCGAATTCCGGAACATCGTCAAGCGCTTTGATACCGTCACCGCCGTCGATGCCATAAGCTTTTCGGTTCATCGGGGTGAAATCTTTACATTGCTGGGCCCGTCGGGTTGTGGCAAGACGACCACCTTGAGGTTAGTTGCAGGGTTGGAAGAGCCTGACGACGGAGAAATTATCCTCGACGGTATGACCGTGGCGGCACCGCGGCAGCGAACATTCGCACCGCCCGAGAAGCGCCGCTTGGGGATGGTTTTTCAATCGTACGCGATCTGGCCCCATCTGACGGTCTTCGAAAACGTCGCGTTTCCTTTGCGGGTGCGCCGCGAAAGTGCGGCAGTCATTCGCGAGCGGGTGCGGCAAGCCTTGGCAACGGTCGGTCTTGCCGGCTTGTCGGAGCGCGGCGCGACGCAGCTTTCCGGCGGACAGCAGCAGCGGGTCGCGCTTGCTCGCGCGCTCGTTTATGAGCCCGCAATTCTGTTGCTCGATGAGCCGCTCTCCAATCTCGACGCCAAGCTCCGCGAGCAAATGCGCTTCGAACTTCGCGCGCTGCAAAAGAAGCTTTCACTCACCATTCTCTACGTTACCCATGACCAGACTGAGGCGATGACGCTCTCGGATCGCATTGCGATGGTGAACAATGGCCGACTCGAACAAATCGGCACGCCTGAGGAGATCTACGAGAATCCCGCGACCCCTTTTGCCGGCCAATTTCTCGGCCGAACTATCGTGCTCGAAGGAACTTTTCGAAGATCCGCGGCGGAGCAGTGGGTCGAGTTATCCGGCCAACATCGAATTCCGGTCCGGGTGAACTCAACCGACTCATTCGTGGACGGCGCACTGGTGCGGCTGATCACGCGACCCGAGGATATTGCAATTCTACCGCCTGACCGACTCGAACCAACTCAGATCGATGCCACCGTGGAGCAGGTGGACTATCTCGGCGACCGCTTCGAGTATTACGTACGGGCGGCGGACACTCTGTTAATTCTCACAGCAACGAAAAGGCACCGCTACACGATCGGGGCTAAGGTTCGTCTCGGCTTCGATCCCTCTCGCCTGAGCCTCTACGCCCACTGAGAGCCCGTGAACGTCACCGCGACTGCCGACAAACATTTCATCGCAAGACTTCGCGTTCGCCCGATTCGTATTGCCGAGGTTTTATTAGTTGCTTTTTTTGCGCTTGTCGCCGGCTTGCCTCTGCTGTTTTTGATCGCTGGAAGCTTTAACTTGGCAACGCCGGGGCAATCCGCGGTTTACGGGCTGGCGAATTGGGCTCGGGCGTTCAGCGACCCGACAACGATTAGCGCGCTTTGGATGAGCTTTCTGCTTTCGGGGGCGCGCTTGATTCCGGCAATTATCATTGCGGTATTGTTTGCCTGGCTGATCGCACGCACAGATATGCCCGGCGGCAATACCATCGAATTTTTTTGCTGGCTGGCCTACTTCATCCCGGACTTCCCGCTGACGCTCGCCTGGATCCTGCTCCTCGATCCCAATTACGGCTTACTCAATACGGTCGCACTTCAACTGCCGTTTGTGCACACGGCGCCGTTCAATCCCTATAGTTTCTGGGGCATCGTCTGGGTGCACACCTCGACCGGTGGAATTTGGTTCAAAGTCATTTTGTTGACGCCGGTGTTTCGCCGGCTGGGCGCAGCGCTGGAAGAAGCGGCGCGAGTGGCCGGCGCAAAGACTACGACGGTGCTCTGGCGGGTAACCGTACCGCTACTGTCGCCGATGATTTTGGCGGTCTCCGTGCTGAGCTTTATTCGCGGTTTACAGTCCTTCAATACGGAGCTTTTGCTTGGAACACCGGCGGGTATCTACGTCTATTCGACACGAATTTACGATTACATTCGTCGCGAGCCGGCCGCTTACGGCGAAGCAACGGCTCTGGGCTCCGTTTTTATCGTCGCGCTCGGCATCCTGCTGTTTCTGTATTGGCGGTTTTTGCGCGGCAAACGCAGATTCACGGTCGTCACGGGACAAGGCTACTCAACCGCGCGGGTGAGACTCGGACGCTGGCGCTACGTTGCTCTCGCTGCTTGCGTTTTTTATATCGCGGTGATGACGCTGTTGCCGCTGATTTTTCTGATCATCGGATCATTCATGCGACGCTACGGATTTTTTAACATCAGCGCGCCGTTTACACTGGCACATTGGCGAGGCGTCCTCAGCGATCCGATTTTTTTCCTGGCCCTAAAGAACAGCCTGCTGATCGCGACGATCACCGCCAGCGCGGGGATTGTTCTCTATTCCATCACGGCCTACGTTGTCGTATCGCGGCGCGCGATCTTGGCTCCTGTCCTCGAAGGGCTCTGCTGGTTGCCGCACATTCTGCCAGGTATTCTTCTCGGCCTGGGCATCCTGTGGCTCTTTCTAGCCACGCCTTTGCGGTTCATATTTTACGGGACGATCTGGGGCCTCGCCTTAGCGCTGATGGTGAGCGATAGTCCGGTCACGACCCAAGCCTTCAGAGCAGGTTACTTGCAGCTTGGCGCCGACCTGGAAGAAGCCGCGCGGGTCGCCGGCGCGTCTTGGGGCTACAGCTATCGAAAAATTTTATTGCCGCTCCTGGCGCCCATCGCCGGTGCGGTCGGTTTGATGAATTTCGGCGGCGCCTTGACCAGCATCAGCACTCCCGTGTTACTTTACAGCCACCAATCGCGTCCATTGGCAATTTTGATGCTCGAGTACAGCGTGACCGGCGAGCTTGAGCGAGGCGCCGCTCTCGGTTTGCTGATCACCGCGATCATCTCTGTGATGATGTTGGTCGGCCGAAGACTTGGATTGCAGCTGTCGGGACAGCAATGAAAATCGATCCATTGGGAGGGGGCATGCGACACTCGGCTGTTCTGCTCATTGCACTCCTGTGGAGTGCGCCGGTGTCGGCGCAGACCCAACAGGATTGGAACACGATTGTCGAGGCGGCAAAAAAAGAAGGCAAAGTTGTGGTCGCGGGCTCGCCCGACCCGGTCATGCGCAACGAAATTATTCCAAAATTCAAGGAACGTTATGGTATTCCGATCGAGTTCATGGCTGGACGGTCGAGCGAAATTAGCGCCCGAGTAAAAACCGAACGCGGCTCGGGGATTTATAGCGTCGATGTTTTTTTGGCGGGACCGGATACAACCGCGACGACGCTTTACGGCGAAAAAATGATCGATCCGCTCAAACCCTTGCTGATCATCCCCGAAGTCGCTGATGAGACAAAGTGGAAACTCGGCAAAATCTGGTTTGCGGATCCCGAGGAACGTTTTGCCGTACGCGCGTTCAGCAGCGTCGCGACTTTTCTCTTCATCAATACGGATCAGGTAAAGCCGGAAGAAATGCGCACGGCTAAAGACCTGCTCAATCCGAAATGGCGCGGCAAAATTTCCACCGAAGATCCGACCACCACGGGCTCGGGCGCGAACTCTGCCGCGCGGTTCTACCACGATCTCGGCGAAGATTTTGTGCGTAAGCTTTACATCGAGCAAAAAACCGTGCGCACGCGAGAACGACGGCAAATGGCGGATTGGTTGGCGCGCGGGACGCAACCCATTTGCTTGAGTTGCCGAGAAGATGATGTACGGCCGCTGATCAAAGACGGATTCAAGATACTCGAGATTTTCGAGCTTGCCGATATGCCCGGCTCGATTAACGGGTCGCCATGGATGCTGACCTTGGCCAATCGAGCGCCGAACCCGAAGGCCGCCCAACTGTTCGCCAACTGGATTCTTTCCAGAGAAGGCTTGGGAATCTATGCGCGCGGCTATGGCTCCGCGAGCATGCGTACCGACATCGACGAGACAAACCTCAATGCGGGCAACATACCCAAAAAAGGCATCAAATATTTCGACGATACGGATTGGAAGTGGATTGTCACCGGGCGCCAGGAATATCGGGAAAAAGTTTGGCAGGTACTGAAAGGGAAATAGTCGTTCAAAACGTTCGAGTCGTTTAAATCAGTTCGGGTGGCACGGGTACGCAACTCCGTTTGAACGTTTTGAACTCTTCACTGAAAGGAAAATTTATGGCCAAAAAAATGCGCATCTACTACCGGGCGCCGAGTCACGTGCCGTTGTGGAAAGTGATGGAAGAGGGTGGGTTTTTGCAGAAGCACGGCTTAGAGATGGAGATGGGATCGTTGGAAGGACAGCGTAAGCGGGCCGCCGAGGGTTTGAAGGCAGGCGATCTCGATATCGTTTCCGGCAATCACCACAATTTGTATGCTCGTAAGGCACTCTATGGCGACCCGTATGTACACATCGCCCAGAGCAACAATGCCTGGCGGGAAAACTTTCTTGTCTGCGGCAAAGGTGTTGACGGCTTGCAGGATCTACAAGGCAAGCGCGTCGCGATGGACGATTACGACGGCCATACGGGATTGAATGTCTGGCTGTATCTCAAGCAACATGGACTCGAAGAAGGCCGCAATGTCGAGTTGGTGACTGACCCCGTGAAAGGCGCAGAGCGCGCCAAAGCCGTCACCGAAGGTAAATACGACGCGACCTTTATCAGAGCGGTGGATCGACTGCGGGCGCTCAAATTTGGCGCAAAAATTATCGAAGTCCCGCCGATGGCGATGATCGAAGGCGTGACGCTTACGACCACCACGACATACGTGAGCAAGCACGAAGACGAATGCCGATCGTTAATCATGGCGTTGATCGACGGCATTCACTTTTTCAAGACCAACAAGGCCGAGACGCTCGCCGTTGTGAAGAAGCATTGCTCGCAACTCCTTAAGATGCACGACGACGAAGAGTGGAATTGTTTCTACGAAACTCAATCCGAATCGCTCGAGAAAGCGCCCTATCCGTCCCTCGAAGCGATCCAGAATGTGTTCGCCCTCGGCGTGAAACGTGATCCACAAATCAGCGAATTTAATCCACTCGCCCTTTGGGATCTGCACTACGTCAAAGAGATCGACGACAGCGGCTATATACGAAGCCTTTACCGTTAAGTACCTGTCATAATTGAGTAAAATTCAAGAATTTCTATGAAGACTTGACGAGAAAGCGTAAAAAAAGGTAAAACGGCGCGCTTTTTTTGGAAGCGAGATTTTACACCGGGAGGAAACATGAAAACGCTTCTCGTCAGACCTTTGTCCGCATTGTTAATTGGCCTTCTACTCGCAGGTTGCGGCGTTCAAATGGGGGATGATTCCGCCCGCACGCCGGTCACCGGCTCGGCCGGCGGAGCGAGCAGCCAAAACGCCAATGCCAAGCTCGAGCGCTGCGACCAATCGTTGGGGACCTTGGCGGTGATCGAGGATCAAACGGCGCCGTGGTACTACCGCCTCACTCGCGAGTACAAACTGACCTCGACCGTTCCGCTGATACGTCTGCTGGTACAACAATCGAATTGCTTTGTGGTTGTCGAGCGCGGTCGCGCCTTGGGGCAAATGCAAGGTGAGCGTGCGCTGCAACAGAGCGGCGAGCTGCGCGAGGGCAGCAACTTCGGACAAGGCCAGATGGTGGCCGCCGACTATTCACTCAATCCCATGATCACGTTCAGTCAGAGAGACACCAAGGGTGCCGGAGGCGCGCTTGCCGTGATTCCGTACGCAGGAGCGCTGGGCGCGCTCGCCGGCGGCGTCAGAACGAGTGAAGCGTCAACTACTCTTACCCTGGTCGATAATCGATCCGGCGTGCAGTTGGCTTCCGCCGAAGGTGCCGCATCGAATACTGACTTCAATCTCTTCGGCGGCGGATTCGGTTCAGGGGCAGCGGGTGGCCTCGGTGGCTACACCAATACGCCAGAAGGTAAGGTGCTCGCCGGCGCATTCGCGGATGCTTACAATCGGCTGGTCGGGGCAGTCAGGAATTACAAAGCTCAAGAAGTTAAGGGCGGTCTCGGCACCGGCGGGCAATTGGGTGTGCAAGGCGGTACGACGGCGGCATCGCAGGCCTTGACGCCAGCCGCTGCGACGACGACTACTACAACTACTTCGGCGCCCAAGCCGGCGACGAAGCCCGCACCGAAGCCTGCGGCAAAGCCGGCGCCGACGAGTACCAAGCCGGCGAGCTGAGCAGCGTCGTCTCGTTTTGCTTTATCGGCGCCCGGCGGAGAATTCTCGCCGGGCGCTGTTGTTTTACCGACAGAGCATTTTCGAAACTTAACGAGATCCTCCGATCACAATCCAAAAAAATTTCTCTTCATGCAGGCACGCTCTCTGAAAACCCAACCTGTGCGCCCACACACGTATCCCTCGATACGCGCGTTCGCGCTACTCGGGAAGTCGGTTATCCGATCATCCTGAGTAGGCAGCGAGCAGCGCTGCCGTATCGAAGGACGAGCCGGAGTGTTCACATAATGCGTGGACGAAAAGTAGCGGGCTAAGCGATCTCATCAACCGTCAACTGGACGCGTTCATCGAGAACGGATATGAACTAGAGAACGCGAGAGCATCTTGCGCGCTCAGCCACGACGTCATCGGAGGAGTGAATGACGACCGATTCCACGCCTATCAACCTCTTTGAATTCGAAGACCTTGCCCGTGCTCGTTTGCCGAAAGCCGAATACGATTACATCGCTGGCGGCGCCACGGATGAGATCAGCGTCGATCGCAATCGGCGTGCGTTCAGTTCCTGGGCGCTGCGGCCGCGCGTGCTGCGAGATGTGAGCACGCTCGATTTGTCGACGACTGTGCTCGGCGCAAAAATTAACCTGCCGGTTTTGATTGCGCCGTGCGGCGGTCACAAGCGAGCACATCCTGACGGCGAGATCGCTACTTACCGGGCCGCCGCGGCCTGCGGCACGGTGCTGGCTGTGAGCGCCAACTCCAATACTTCGTTCGAAGACTTGGCCAAAGGCGCCACTGGCCACCTCTGGATACAGATGTATCCGTTTCGCGATAAGCAACTCAATCAAGAGTGGCTCGACCGCGCGAAAAGCGCCGGCTACAAAGCCGTCATTGTCACCTTGGATTCGCAATGGCCGCCGAAGCGCGAGCGCAACATCCGGAACAATTATCGGCGCACCCGCGGCGTCAACTACCCGAAGTCCGGTGCTGAAACACCACGACCTGCCGGCCGCGCCAGCGAAGGATCGGATCCGGCGGCCACCTGGAAGGACCTCGAGTGGATCAAATCAGCGAGTGATTTGCCGGTGGTCGCAAAGGGAGTGATGACGGGTGAAGATGTCGAGCTTTGCATCGACGCCGGAGCCGATGGCGTGATTGTCTCGAATCATGGCGGCCGGCATCTCGATAATACTCTGGCCACGATCGAGGTCTTGTCGGAGGCGGTTGCAGCGGCGAAGGGAAAAATCGAAATTTATCTTGACGGCGGGATCCGGCGCGGCGCCGATGTCGTTAAGGCGATTGCGCTGGGCGCCACAGCGGTTTTTATCGGTCGGCCACTTTTCTGGGGGCTTGCAGTCGATGGTGAAAAAGGCGTCATTCGCGTACTGGAGATTTTGCGCGAAGAGATCGAGATCACGATGGCGAAGTGCGGGCGGCCGACGATCGCCAGTATCGATTCATCAGTGGTCGTCAAAGCACCACCGCTATAAAGCTAACGTCCTGGAACTAAATGGATTCGATAGACTATTTGGTTTTGATGTCATACCGGCCCTTCGGCGCGCCAGACTGTGTGAAAACTCATCTTGCCGCCAATTTGTCATCTCGAACGGAGTGAGAGATCTTGCATTTTCAGCTGCATAAAAGGAAAGATTTCTCGGCTTTGCCTCGAAATGACAAGTTTTCACACAGGCTGGCGCTCAGGATGAACTCCAGCCGGTATCTACAAGAGGGCGTATGCCATACGCCCCTACGAAATTCCTGGATTCCAGGTCGCGCTAGCTTCCGCCAGCTTGCCCGGAATGACGTTCGAATTATTTTGCAAACCTTGATTGCGGGACACTAGTGCTCAATGGCATTCAACGGCCCATTTAGTTTTATGGACACTATCACACGAAACATTGCCGATTACACTGCCGGCGTGAGCTTCGCTGACATTACGGATGAAGCAATTCATGCGGCGACGCAACGGCTGCTGGATTCCCTTGGCTGTGCCCTCGGCGCTTGCAATTGCGAGCCGGCAGAGATCGGCAGGCGATTGGCTATTGGTCAGACGGCGGGAAAGTATCCCGGCCGCGTTCTTTGCTTCGGCGAGCATTTACCCGCCGAGGCCGCGACTTTCACAAATACCGCGATGATCCGCAATCTCGATTTCAACGACCGCTATCCTGGCGGCCACCCGAGCGATTGTCTGGGCGCGCTTCTGGCTATCGCAGGCGCCACCCACATTGACGGCAAACGGTTTTTGACCGCAATGATTGTCATCTACGAAATTTTTGCCCGACTGAGCGATGCGACGAGGCTTAGCCGGCGCGGTTGGGATCAAGGCTACGCCATCGCAATCGCAACCGCAGCGGGAATTTGTAACCTGCTCGGACTTCCGCTCGAAACTGCCGGCAATGCGGTCGGTATTGCCGCGACATCCAATTTGCCGCTGAGAGTCACGCGCTCGGGCGAGCTCACCAGTTGGAAAAATGTCGCCACCGCTTACGCGGCGCGTAACGGCGTGTTCGCCGTACTGCTTGCCGCCGAAGGCATGAGCGGCCCCGGGAACGCCTTCGAAGGAAGGAACGGGCTTTTTGAAAACGTCACCGGGCCTTTCGAGCTGGCGCCGTTCCCGAACAAAGGAGGAGGAACATATCTGACGCCGCGCGTGCAGATGAAATATTGGCCCATCGAGACCAACGGACAACCCGCGGTCTGGGCGGCGCTGGAACTGCGCACAAAAGCAGCGCCGACAGCCTGGCGCCAGATCGATGTATTCACTTCGAAGTTTACCTGGTTCGAGATCGGCAGCGAGCCCGAAAAGTGGGACCCGCAGACGCGCGAGACGGCGGATCACAGTTTGCCCTATATCTTTGCTCGCGCGCTCGTGGACGGGCCGATTCGCGTGAGCTCATTTCGCGACGAGGCGGTGCGCGATCCGGCGCTTCGACCTCTGATGGCAAAGATCAAAGTGATTCCGGACGACGCGATCGAGGCACTGTTGCCGGAAAAAGTTTTGCTCCGCGCACTCGCCACGATCGATGATGGAACGCGTCATACCTGCGAAGTCGTCAATCCATTGGGACATCCCGATAATCCGATGCGGGACCGCGATATCGAGGAGAAGTTTACATCCCTCACCGAGCCCGTGTTGGGAGTCGTCCGGAGTCGCGTGGCATGGGAAGGCTGGCGCGATATCGCGGCCTCGCCGGATGTCGCTGCCCTGATGAATTTGCTCGATGTTCAATCCAAATGAACGACGCTGACAATCAAGCGATGAACGAAGTCCGCATCGTCGATACCACATTACGCGACGGAGATATCAGTCTCTGGGCTTACGGCATGACCACGGGGATGATGCTGCCGGTGCTCCGTCCCATGGACGATGCGGGGTTCGATTCGATGGAATTTTTTCTTAGCCTGCGCTTGAAGAAATTCGTGCGCGAGCACAAGGAAGACCCGTGGGATTGGCTGCGTCTAGGAACCCGGCAAGTAAAAAAGACCCGCCTGCGTTATCATGGTGGACTCCATAGCGGTTTTGAGTTCATCCCTAAATGTATCCGCCAATTGCTGATCGAAACGGTGGTGAGATACGGCATCGACCTGACGCGCACGTCCAATGCCTGGAACGATTTTGCCGCGCTCGGGAAAGAAGCGGCGGAGCTGAAACAGCTCGGCATGGACACGGTGATGAACCTCATCTATTCGATTTCGCCGCGCCACACCGACGAATACTACGCGCAGAAGGCGCGTGATGCGGCGGCGCTGAAAACGTATCGTTTATGCTTCAAGGACGTTGGCGGCATGCTAACGCCAGCGCGCACACGCGAGCTGGTGCGGCTCATCAAGCAGAATATCGGCGATGTTCCGCTGGAGTTTCACGCCCACTGCAATAACGGCCTGGGACCATTCAACCTGCTCGAAGCGGTCAAAGAAGGCGTGCGCATCGTGCATACCGCGATTCCGCCGCTGGCCAACGGCTCCTCGCAGCCGTCGGTGTTCAATGTCGTCGGAAACTTGCGCGCCCTCGGCTACAAACCGCTCATCAATATGGAACCATTGCCCGCGGTCAGCGAGCACTTCGAGGCAATCGCGAAGCGAGAAGGCTTGCCGCTCGGCACGCCGCATGAGTACGACCAGACCTGGTACGGTCATCAAGTGCCGGGGGGCATGATTTCGAATCTCAGACATCAGCTGAAGCTCATGGCCAAAGAGGAAAAACTCGATCAAGTGCTGGAGGAAACCGCCCGGGTACGGGCCGAGCTGGGTTATCCAATCATGGTGACACC